>Ga0193743_1002950_pt1 | contig 11602 bp, 10 predicted proteins | sample L2c2metaG_FD_143038 | JGI IMG/M metagenome (GOLD analysis project Ga0193743, IMG submission 143038) | Soil microbial communities from a riparian zone of the East river system, Colorado, United States - L2c2 | ecosystem: Environmental > Terrestrial > Soil > Riparian zone | place: USA: East River...
ACGCCCGTCTGCACCGTTTGCTCGGTCAGCGTGTTGACAATGACAAACGCCAGGCCAGCGAGCAACGCGCCCACCATGCCGCCGCCGATCATCGCCAATCCCCTGGAACGATCCGTTGTCAAGGTAAGGCCACCCCAAACGATCAGGCCGACAAACCCCATGCCAGCCAGGGTCACGCCCAGCTTGAGAATGGTGGTCCCGAGCGTCGTAAAATTACTCGTCGAGCCGGAGATGTCGCCGCTTTGGGCAAACCCGAAAGAGGCAGTGAGGCCGAAAAGCAGCAACCGCTGAGCGGCCTTGGAAAAGTGAGAGTGTCGTTGATGTTTCATAAAGACTCCTGGTAATTGGGCTAGGTGAAAGGAAAAAGGTAAGGGCCTCGCACTTGGAATTTGCGGGGCCCAAACGTAGGCGAGCGTACTCTGTGCCAACCGGGCGCAGGTCGGAGAATGACCGTTGCACGATGGCCGTGCAAATGTGCGGCACAAAAACAGGCGAAATCAGCGAAGAGTGATTGAATTTAGAACGTTCGTAAGTTGCTGATTCGGCAGCATCAAGCGGCAAAAGATAGACAGAATGGGCGAATACGGTCTCGAAAACCACGCTGACGTGCAGATTCTGCACCGTCGCAGCGCCGGGGTGACTGAATTCAGAGGGTCTGAGCAGAGGCGGGCGCAGTCGGACACAAAACGAGTTCGTGTCCAGGTTTTTGTCCGACCAAGGGGGCCGCTTCGGCTCCTATTCGCCCTTTGGCGGTCGTTTTCGTCCGCTAACGTCCGACGGGAAAAGACTGTATTTTCTACAACTTGATGGAGGCGCGGGGCGGAATCGAACCGCCGAATAAAGGTTTTGCAGACCTCTGCCTTACCGCTTGGCTACCGCGCCGGTAAGAGGGCGTCATCTGGAGATTAGCACATACGTCTTACTGCATTCGATGCAGTAGCACCGCCGTGCTGTCGAAATCGCCTCGCAACCGCAGCGTCAGGCCGTTCTGCATAAGGTAAGCGCCGCTGAACTTCTCGTCGCGTCGCCCCTCCAGCGATTCGAGTTGATACTCTGCGCGAGGATCCAGCCCCTCGAGGTAGATGGCCGGAGGCGGCGTGTTGTACTGCTGCGAATGCCGGAAGGCAAAGAGTACAGCCTCTTTCCCGTCTGCCGAAACATATTCGTTGGCCGTTGTATCGCTCGTCCGCGGCGACAAGAGCCGGAACAAATTTCCCAGTTGCACGGTTTCCCTAATCCGTTTATCTAGTGCAATCATGCGGGTCGCCAGCTTGGAATCTTCTTCAGAGAACTTGTTCAGGTTCGATCCGATGCCCAGCGCCCCCTGCATCGCGACCAAAAAACGATATTGCAAAGGCGTACTGCGTCCGTTTTGATTCGGCACGTCCGTGACCCAGGCCGACATAAACTTCGCCGCGTAAGCTTGCGAAAAGCCCTCCTGAATCCTCAGCCGGTCAAAGGCTTCGGTGTTATCGGAAGTCCACACCTCGTCCACATACCGCAGGACGCCGAGGTCCACGCGGCCGCCACCGCCGGAGCACGATTCAATCTCCAGCTTCGGATACTTCGCCCGCAGCCGATCCATGATCTCGTAATAATTTCGAACGTACATCACCCACAGTTTGCGCTGCTCGCCGGCCGCGACTTCCGGCCAGCCTGGCTCGGCAAACGTGCGGTTCATGTCCCATTTGAAATAGCGCAGATTGTACGTGCCGGCCAGCTTGTCCAGAAACCCGAAGACATACTCTTTTACGTCGTTGCGCGCCAGGTTGAGAATCAGCTGGTTCCGCAATTCACTGCGCGGACGGCCCGGGAAATTCATCACCCAATCGGGATGCGCCCGGTACAAATCGCTATCGGGGTTCACCATCTCCGGTTCCACCCACAATCCAAAATCCATCCCCAGCTTGTTCACCGTTTGGATGAGCCCATTCAGACCGTTCGGAAACTTTTGCGGGTTCACCACCCAGTCGCCCAGTCCGGCATGGTCGTCGTTGCGCTTGCCGAACCAGCCGTCGTCCATCACAAACAGCTCAACACCCAGCTTGGCTGCTTTCTCGGCCAGCGCTGTTTGTCCGGCTTCGTTCACGTTAAATTCCGTTGCCTCCCAGGAGTTGTAAAGCACTGGCCGCGGCCGCGCCTTTGCTCCCTGCGGTTGGATCTCGGTGCGTTCGAGGTTGTGCAGCAAGCGCGATGCTTCTCCGAAGCCGTTCTCCGAGAAACCAGCATAAAACTCTGGTGTCTGTAGCGATTCACCCGGTTTCAATGGATAGGCAAAGTCGAAGGTGTTGAAGCCTCCGGTCACACGCACCTGCCGGTAAGGCGTTTGCTCCACACTGATGCGCCAGTTGCCGCTCCACGCCAGCGCCCCGAACCACACCTTCCCGTGCTCCTCGCTGGCGCTGCCTTCGTCGATCGCAAACCACGGATTCAAATTGTGTCCGCTCTCACCCAGGCGGCTCTCGAGCACCTTCATGCCCTCGTGAACCGGCTCGCGGTTCAGTTGCGTCTCTGCCGCCCAACGCCCACTCAGGTAGGATAGCCGGTAGCCCTCACCGGCCGGCAAATGGAATGTTGCCGATTGCGCGCTCTCCATGGTGATCGCCTGCTTGCTATGGTTCGAGATCGTCGCGTAGCGTGCAATTATGCCGCTACTTTCGTAGACACGATAGTGCAGGGCCGCCTCAATGTCGTCGTTGATGTCCTTCAGCGTAATCGTTAGCTCGTTACCGTCCACGCGATGCGAAACGTAGCGCAGCACCAGATCGCGATCACCGTTCGCGCGTGTGATCTTTAACGCCGGCTCATAATAGCGAGGACCGCCCCAGCCCGGGAACTCTTCCTTATCGAGCATCTGGTGCGGGTCGAACGATGAGATATCGCGCTGCTCCACGGCTGCGGGAACGTCCTCCGTGCGCCAAAGTGGGCCGCCCCAATAAAGATGCAGTAAGTGTCCCTGCGGAGAGACGCCAATCGCATACGAGCTATGCGACGTGGTCAGTACCCATATTTTGCGGCCCTCATCGAAACGAATCGCTTGAGCAGAGACAGAAATTGCCAATGACAGAGCGAGAACAACGAACAGTGCAACGCGGCGCATGGTCACGATTGTATCGGTCTAGAGATCTAAATGCTCGCGCGCGTACCGCATGCAGGTTGCAACATTCTGCTCTTCCACGCGCAATTGTTCTTCGTAGCTCAGGCATGAGATGCGCGGCAGCGATCGCATGCTCATGTTTTCCTGCACGAAGCGCAGCGTGCGGGCCAGATAAGCGCCATTACGGTCAGGGAAACTGGCCCAATATCGATCCGTGAGGCAGGGAACAGGCAATGGATCGCGGGTGATCATCTCCAGCACAAAGCGCGCTTGTGGACGGGCTTGCTTCACTATTTTCGTCAGCTCCGCGAGATCTAAATACCCCTCTCCGAGAGACACTTCGGAGAGCAGGAAACCATCGGTCGTGACCTCGACTCCCATGTTCTTCAAGTGCGTGGTAACGGTGTACGGGGCCAGCCGCTCGATTGTTTCCACAGGATCGTCGAGCAGTGCGAGGTTGTTGCCGAAGTCAAGGCAGACGCCCAGGTACTCGCTCTGATGATTCCTCAGCAGAGTGAGCATTTCATCGAGCGTCCAGTCCTTGTGGTTTTCGAGGCCCATTGGGATTTTGTAGTGTTCCAGCAAGGGCAGAGCGGCCGCGATGGACCGGTAGCTCTTCGCTACATGAGCCTGCCACTCCGCGGGAGAAGCAAAACTCTCGTAACGGCGTGTACCGAGGCAGGCTGCGCGCAATGCCACCGCGCCGGCCGTTTGCGCGTCCTTCAAACTCTGCTCGAAAGCCGTGGTGTCATCGCCGTTTGGCAAGGGCACCATGGCCTCGATGTACATCTCGAGCCGCTCAGCGCGGGAACGGATTTTCGCAATATCGGCGCGCGTCTCCGCCTCGCCGGCAATGTCGCCATGAAGCCCGGCTTGAATGCCCGACGCTCCCAGCGCGTGACAGCGCTCCAGGAACTCCAAAGTATCTTTGGGCCGCCACACTCCCATGTACGAAGTGCTGGCAATGCCGAGAGTGGATTTAGGCATTGTTTAGATTTGACTAACGGATTGGACCGGCCTTTTCCGGAAGAATGCGATGGCGACAACCGCCGACATCACGCAGCAAAGGGACAGCAGGAGTAAAGCCGGAGTCAGGCTGTTGTTCTTTCCGTGCACATTGCCCAGAATCAGCGGGCCCACTTGCCCGCCCAGGTTTCCCAGCGAATTGATCCACGCGATTCCGGCCGATGCCGCTGTACCCGATAGGTAGGAGGTCGGCAGAGACCAGAATGTGGAAGTGGAGGAAATGATGCCCGCAGTGGCAATGGTAAGCGCAACCAAGCGGAATGCCCCTGAGATGCCGGGAATCGCCGAGAGCGCCAGACCAAATCCTCCGACCAGAGCCGCAATCGCGACGTGCCAGCAGCGTTCTCCGGTGGCATCTGAATGTTGGCCAACGAGTACCATCGCGATGGCGGTGATGCCCCAGGGGATCATGGTTAACAGGCCGATCTGAAATGGATCCGCGGTGAGAGTATCCTTGATAATCTGCGGCATCCAAAACTGCAGGCCGTAGTTACCGGTGACTACTCCAAAGTAGATCAGGCTGAACAGCCAGACGTTCGGTTTGCGGAATGCGTCGGCAAAGCTGTGTTGGTGCCCGGCCCCGCTCCGTTTGCCTTTCTCGTCTTCTTCCAGGCGCTGCATGAGCAGAGCCCGTTCCCGCGGCTTAAGCCACTTCGCCTTTGCCGGATTATCCGCCAGGAAAAACATGGTTGCCACTCCCGCCAGCAAGGAAGGGATGGCTTCCACGATAAACAGCCATTGCCAAGCTTTCAGGCCGCCCACGGTTGCCATACGGTTCAGCAGCCAACCGGAAATCGGGCCGCCGATCAAACCGGAAAGCGGGATCGCCGTCATGAAACCGGCTACCATCTTGGCCCGGTACTTGCCGGTAAACCAAAAGGTCAGATATAAAATCACACCCGGGAAGAAACCGCATTCCACAATCCCGAGGATGAAACGCACAAAGTAGAAGCTCCATTGGCCCGTCACTAGCATCGTGCAAGCCGAAACCAAACCCCATACGATCATGATGGGACCAAGCCAATACTTCGCTCCGATCTTTTCCAAGGCGATATTGCAAGGTATTTCGAACAGGAAATAGCCGACAAAGAAGATGCCGGCGCCGGTTCCGTAAACCGCGTCGCTGATACCCAGATCGTGCTGCATTTGCAGCTTGGCGAAGCCCACGTTCACGCGATCGACGTAGGCGAATATGTAGCACATAAACAGGAACGGAATTAACCGCCATGTCACTTTGCTGTAAACGCGCTTCTCAAATTCGGGTGTGAAGACGCCGGTTTGTTCCATGCGGATCTGCTCCATTTAGATCTCCCTAATGTGTCGCCGCTACTCCGCTAGGCCGGCCTTATCTGGCGCACCAACCGCCGTCGATCAGGATATCCGTGCCGGTAATGAATGAGGACGCATCGGAGCACAGGTAACAAGCCAGTGTGCCGATGTCTTCGACCTTGCCCCACGCGCCTACCGGAATGTTGGCCAGAAACTGCGCGTTCGCCTCCGGATTCTGCATGATGGTCTGGTTCATCTCAGTCCCGAAGGGTCCGGGGCTGATGCCGTTCACTGTGATCCCCTCAGCCGCAAGCTCCAGGGCCAAAGCGCGAATCAATCCGAGCACGGCAGCTTTGCTCGAAGAGTATGCGCTGCGCTGGGGAAGGGAAATGTGGCTCATGATGGAGGTCATGTTCAGGATGCGCCCATATCCAGTGCCGCGCATGTGCGGAACAAAACGGCGGCACATCAGGAATACGCTGGTCAGGTTCGTGCCGATCACGCTTTCCCATTCGGCCAGAGTGAAGTCGACCAGGTTCTTTCGTATATTGATCCCGGCGTTGTTGATTAAGATTTGGACCCTGCCGAGCTGACCGGCAACTTGAGTCTCCAGCTGATCCACTTCCGCTTCCTTGGTCACGTCGGCAAGAAATACGCTGGCACGCCCGCCGTTTGCCTCGATTTCGTTCTTTACGTCGTTCAATTTGGCAGCGTCGCGGGCGACCAGGGCGACGTCGGCGCCCGCCCGGCTAAGAGCCAGCGCCATGGCTTTTCCAAGCCCTTTGCTGGCGCCGGTGATGAGCGCGATTTTTCCGGACAAGTTCACTGCGGATTGAGAAGTAGGCATTTGGAAGAGTTAGAAATAGTCCTCAACATACTATCGTGGTCCGTCCGCAACACCAAGAAGATCCGCGCCGAACAGGTACAATTGGCCGATGAAGGTAGTAATTCTCTGCGGAGGATTAGGCACTCGCATGCGCGAGGAGACCGAATTCCGGCCCAAACCATTGGTGGATGTGGGCGGCCATCCCATCCTTTGGCACATCATGAAGACATATGCCCACCATGCCTTTCGCGACTTCATACTATGCCTGGGCTACCGCGGCGACATGATCAAGGACTATTTCCTGAACTATGAGGCCATGAATAATGACTTCACAATTTGCCTGGGGAAAAAAGCCGAAATCCGCTATGACGATCATCACGAAGAGCAGGATTTCAAGGTCACGCTGGCCGATACCGGCGCCGATTCCATGACGGGCGGACGACTAAAGCGCGTTGCGAAGTATCTGGTGAACGAAGACCGCTTCATGCTGACGTATGGCGATGGAGTGAGCGACGTGGACATGAACAAGCTGCTGGACTTCCACTTGAGCCACGGGAAGATTGCGACAGTCACCACCTTCCGTCCGATTTCGCGCTTCGGGATTTTGGATATCAACCCGGCCAACCAAGTCCAAAACTTCATCGAAAAGCCGAAGTCGGATGCCTGGGCCAGCGCGGGGTTTTTCGTCTTTGAGCGGGAGATCTTCGATTATATCGATGGCGACCAATCCATCCTTGAGCGCGAGCCACTGGAACGCCTGGCCGCCGCCGGAGAGTTGATGGCCTATCACCATGACGGGTTCTTTTTCGCAATGGACACGTATCGCGAGTACCAACTGCTGAACGATTTATGGAAAGCGGAACGCGCGCCCTGGAAGACATGGGCATGAGCGGCGCAAAGAACAGCCTTTGGCGGGACCGTCCGGTGCTGGTAACCGGGGCGAGCGGGTTGGTAGGCAGCTGGCTCACACGGCGGCTGATGGAAGCCGGCGCCAACGTGGTATGCCTGGTCCGCGATTGGGTTCCGCAAAGCGAACTGGTGCGCAGCGGAACGTTGAGTCAGGTCAAAGTAGTCCGGGGCGACATCCGCGACCGGGACCTGGTAGAGCGTATCCTGGGCGAGTACGAGGTCAATACGGTCTTCCACCTGGCAGCCCAAACCATCGTAGGCATCGCGAATCGCAACCCCATTTCGACGTTCGAAAGCAATATCACCGGAACCTGGAACGTGCTCGAATCAGCGCGCCGTTCCCAGTCAGTGAAAGCCGTGGTGGTGGCATCGTCCGATAAGGCCTACGGCGATCAGGAGGAGCTTCCGTACTCGGAAGCCAGTCCGCTGCAAGGCAACCATCCCTACGATGTCAGCAAATCCTGCGCGGACCTGATTACGCAGACCTACGGCAAAACCTACGGCTTGCCGGTGGCCATCACGCGCTGTGGAAATTTCTATGGCGGCGGAGACCTGAATTGGAATCGCATCGTGCCCGGCACCATCCGTTCCGTGCTCCGCGGTGAGCGTCCGCTGATCCGTTCAGACGGCAAGTTTGTGCGCGATTATTTCTATGTGGAAGACGGCGCGGCGGCGTACACATTGCTAGCCGAAAGGCTGCTGGAAGGTGACGCGCAGGTTCGCGGGCAGGGCTACAATTTCTCGAACGAGATTCAAGTCACGGTAACCGAATTGGTGACGCTGATTTTGGACAAGATGAATTCGACGCTTAAGCCGGACATCCGGAATGAGGCGTCAAACGAGATCCGGCATCAATACCTCAGCGCGGAACGGGCCCGCACGCAGCTCAGCTGGCATCCGCTCTTCACGCTGGATGAGGGTTTGACAAAGACGATTGCCTGGTATCGAAATTTTGAAGGACGTTGAAGAAGGCAGATGAGTTCTACGGCTGAGAGCCTACGGGCGCAGATTCTCGATTTAGTCAGCGAGTACCACCAACTGGCATTCCCGCAGCGCAAGTTTGTCGCGGGGGAAAGCGCGGTGCCGGTTTCGGGGCGCGTATTCGACGGCCAGGACATGCAATCGCTGGTGGATTCGTCACTCGATTTCTGGCTGACCACGGGACGTTTCGCGGCGCAGTTCGAAAAGGAATTCGCCCGGTGGTTCGGTGTCCGCACTGCCACTTTGGTCAACTCCGGCTCGTCGGCCGATCTGCTGGCCGTCACGGCGCTGACTTCTCCGAAGCTCGGCGATCGGCGGCTGAGGCCGGGCGACGAAGTGATTACGGTTGCGGCGGGCTTTCCCACCACGGTCAATCCCATCATCCAGAACGGGCTGATTCCCGTCTTCGTGGATGAGGTGATCCCCACTTACAACATTGACGTCAGCATGCTCGAAGAGGCGCGCTCGGAGCGGACCCGCGCCGTGGTGATCGCGCACACCTTGGGAAATCCGTTCGATGTCGCGGCGGTTCTCGCATTCGTCCGCAAGTACGATTTGTGGTTGGTGGAAGATTGCTGCGATGCGGTGGGCGCGACTTACAACGGGCAGAAGACCGGCACGTTCGGAGACCTGGCGACAGTCAGCTTTTACCCGGCGCACCACATCACCATGGGCGAGGGCGGCTGCGTGCTGGCCGAAAAGCCTCTGCTGAAAACCCTGGTCGAATCCTTCCGCGACTGGGGCCGCGATTGCTGGTGTGAACCCGGCAAGGAGAACACCTGCGGCAAGCGATTCGACTGGCAGCTCGGCGATTTGCCGTGCGGCTATGACCATAAGTACACTTACTCGCACATCGGTTACAACCTGAAGATGACCGATATGCAGGCGGCGGTTGGCGTTTCCCAGCTAAAGAAGCTGCCTGACTTTATCGCTCAGCGCAAAGCAAATTTCCAGACGATTTGGGATGGCCTGAAAGACCTGCAGGAGTTTTTTATTCTGCCGGAGGCCACGCCGAACTCCGAGCCAAGCTGGTTCGGTTTCCCCATTGCCGTCCGGCCGGGCGCGCCTTTCAACCGTAACCAGGTGATCGCGTTCCTCGAAAGCCGCAAAATCGCGACGCGCCTGTTATTTGGCGGCAACCTGCTGCGGCAGCCCGCGTATCAAGACATAAAACACCGGGTTGTGGGATCGCTCAAGAATACCGATTTCATCATGAACCAGGTGTTTTGGGTGGGCGTTTATCCGGGCCTTTCCGCGGACATGCTGGCGTACATGGTCGACGTTTTTCACAAGATGCCGGTGTCCCAGTTAGCCACGCTTTAGGCCGCGATGCCGCATGCTCTAGAGCAGGATCTGGATCATATTCTCGCGCACACGGCAGGCGTTTGGGATTCTCTTCGCGGCGCGAATCTCTTTATCACCGGCGGGACCGGGTTTGTCGGCGCGTGGCTGGTGGAGAGCCTGGTGTGGGCCAACGCGCGGCTGAACCTGAACGTGCGCGCTGTTCTGCTGACTCGAAATGCGAAGGCGTTTGCACGGAAGTGTCCGCAAGCGGCGGCGGATCCGTCTATTTCGTTCCTTGCAGGCGAGGCAAGCTCCTTTGCGTTTCCCGAGGGGCAATTCCCGTTCGTGATCCATGCGGCGGCGAATACCGGCTCATTTTTGAGCGACATTGAAGCTACGCGGCGGGTGCTGGAATTCTCCGGCACGCATGGCGCCAAGCGTTTGCTCTTCACCAGTTCCGGGGCGGTGTATGGCAAGCAGCCTCCCGGGATGACGCATATTCCGGAAGACTATGCGGGGGCGCCGCCGACTACCGATCTGCAAACCGGGTATGGTCAAGCTAAACGCATTTCGGAATTCCTGTGCGCGAGCTATGGGCACGAGTCCGGCTTCGCCGTGGTCCTGGCGCGTTTGTTTGCGTTCACCGGTCCCTATTTGCCGCTGGATATTAACTTCGCGGCGGGCAATTTTGTGCGGGATGCGCTGCGCGGGGGACCTATTCGGGTTGCCGGCGATGGGTCGCCTTTCCGATCCTATTTATATGCGGCCGACCTGGCCATCTGGCTTTGGAGGCTGCTTGTCGAGGGGCAGCCGGCGCGGCCGTATAATGTCGGCTCCGGCGAGGAGGTCAGTATTGGACGGCTAGCGAAAATTGTTGCGAACGCAGCGACGCCGCCCTGCGAAGTCGACATTGCGCGACAGCCGGTTCCGGGCGCGGAGCCGAGCCGTTACGTTCCTTCCGTGGAGCGCGCGCTTCGGGAATTGGGGCTGCGGCCGCTTGTTCCGCTAGAGGAAGGCGTTCGGCGGATGCTGGCTTGGCATAACGCCAGCCGGTGAGTGTTCGCGGAGGTGCGAGTTGGTTTCGTTCGGTCGCTTGCGCTTCCGGCTCGGAGTCAGGATTAGGTTAAATGTCGGGGTGCGCCTGGAGACGGCCGGGAAATCCGCCTTCTCAAGGTTGGGGTGTTCATCGAGAATCTGGTCCTCGGTCATTCCCGCGCCGAGCCAGCCGAGTACATCCCAGACGGTATTTCGCAGTCCGCGTACGCACGGTTTGCCGCCGCGTTTACCCGGTTCAATTGTAATCCTGCTGGTGCTCGCCGCTGGCATTGAGAAACCGTAATGATGAATAGTATGCCACCGGTTGCGAGTCCCGGCTAAAGTTGCGCCATGAGCGTTTTGGCGGTTTCGACGGGCGTTTGGGAAGTGTGAGTGTTGGCGAAATGATGGTTTGGTTCCTGTTTTCGGGTCAAATGGGACCCCATTTCCTGATTTGCAAATTCGAACCCATTTTCTTCGGGTTGGCAGGGTTGCTGGTTTTGTTGAGCCAGCTTGCGGTGCGCGTGCTCTTCCCGCTGGCGGCGCTCCTGTTGCAGGCGGCGGAGTTCGGCGGAATCTTTGTCGACGCGGCGGGTGAGGCGTGCTTCCTGGAGTTGGAGCCCGCGGATTTGCTTTTCGTAGGTGAGGAAGGTGTGGACGTCTATCAGCGATTCGCGGAGGTCGGGATTGTGTGCGGCGAATTGCGGCGCGAATTCGATGCGGCCTTTGGCGAAGATGGTCATCTCCAGCGTGAGGGTGCGGCGGAGGCGCCAGGCGGTTTGGGCCAGCGATTGGACTAGATTCGATTCCTGGAGGCCGACGGGCCCGAATTCGTTTTGATAGGCGCGGATGAGCTGGTCATATTGAGTGGCGTCGGCGGCGGGGAGCAGGGTGGCGTGGCCGGTTAGGGCGGAGGTTATGGCGGTGAGGCAGGTGTTGGCTGCGGGGGCGGGAACGATGGTGGGGGCGAACGATTGCGCCTGTGTTTCGGTGGGTGCGTGTTGCCCGTTTTGCGTTGGGAGCTGGTTTTCGGTGGAGTGGGTTTCGTCGGCTAGGAAGTCTGCCGGTGAGAAGTGCTGGGCGGCTTTGCGGGCTAGCTTGTTGGTTCGGCGCTCAGCGGCGCGGCGGATGGCGCGTGGGGTCATATTTTTTCCTCTTTCTGCAAATGAAAATGG
>Ga0193743_1002951_pt1 | contig 11601 bp, 9 predicted proteins | sample L2c2metaG_FD_143038 | JGI IMG/M metagenome (GOLD analysis project Ga0193743, IMG submission 143038) | Soil microbial communities from a riparian zone of the East river system, Colorado, United States - L2c2 | ecosystem: Environmental > Terrestrial > Soil > Riparian zone | place: USA: East River...
TGCGCAATGACCAGCTTGACGACATGGTGCTGCTGCGCGCCGACGGCACGCCGGTCTACATGCTGTCGGTGGTGGTCGACGACATCGACATGGGCATCACCCAGGTCATCCGCGGCGACGACCACCTGACCAACACCTTCCGCCAGGTCCAGCTGTACAACGCCATCGGCGCGACGCCCCCCGGCTTCGCCCACATCCCGCTGATCCACGGGCCGGACGGGGCCAAGCTGTCGAAGCGGCATGGCGCGCTGGGCATCGAGGCCTATCGCGACCTCGGCTACCTCCCGGCGGCGCTGCGCAACTACCTGCTGCGCCTGGGTTGGGGCAAGGGCGACGAGGAGATCATCCCGACCGAGAAGGCGATCGAGTGGTTCGACCTCGACGGCGTCGGCCGGTCACCCTCGCGGCTTGACTTCGCCAAGCTGGAGAACCTCAACGGCATCTACATGCGCGAGACGCCGGACAGCGAGCTGCTGGAGCGGATCACGCCGACTCTGGAGACCGCCCTCGGCCGGTCGCTGGACGATGCCGACCGCGCCATCCTGCTGCTCGGGCTGAACGGGCTGAAGCAGCGCGCGAAGACCCTGGTCGAGCTGGCCGACAGCGCGCTGTTCTATCTCCGCTCCGGCCCGCTGCCGATGAATGACGGCGCCCTGAAGATCCTGTCCGCCGACGCCAAGGCGCTGCTCGGCCGGGTGCTGGCGGCGCTGTCCGGCCTGAACGACTGGACCGAGGCGGCGCTGGAGGCCGAGGTCGGCCGGCTCGCCGAGGCCGAGGGGTTGAAGCTGGGCAAGGTGGCGCAACCGCTGCGCGCGGCATTGACTGGATCGAACGTCTCCCCAGGTATCTTCGAGGTCGCAGCCATCCTGGGCCGCGACGAGACGCTCCGGCGGATCCGCGATGCTGCCGAAGCCCCTTAGGAAGAGTCCGTAACTCTCTGTTTTCAAGAGAGAATTATCGGAAAGCCTAAAAATTAGGCGATCGATTTGCTGCGATGGGAGGACCCAACTCGCGTTGATCTTGCACCGCCGGCCGACTATCCTCCCGGCCGACGGAGCGGACGACCTGCGTTTCCAGTACGAAGCCCCCGCTCAAGGACATCGTCATGCCCGATACGAAGATTCCCGTGGCGCAGAAGACCGTCACGCTGACCGACAACTCGACCGGAAAGTCGGTGGTGTTGCCGGTGATCGACGGGACCATCGGCCCGAGTGTCATCGACATCCGCAAGCTCTACGCCGAAACCGGGATGTTCACCTACGACCCCGGCTTCACCTCGACCGGCTCCTGCGACAGCGAGATCACCTACATCGACGGCGATGAGGGCATCCTGCTGCACCGCGGCTACGCCATCGACGAGCTGGCGGAGAAGAGCAATTTCCTCGAGGTCTGCTACCTCCTGCTCCATGGCGAGCTGCCGAATGCGGCCCAGGAGGCGGAGTTCGAGCACACCATCACGCGCCACACCATGGTGCATGAGCAGATCCACCACTTCTACCGCGGCTTCCGCCGCGACGCGCACCCGATGGCGGTGCTGTGCGGCGTGACCGGCGCCCTGTCGGCCTTCTACCACGACTCGACCGACGTGCATGATCCGCGGCAGCGCGAGGTCGCCTCGCACCGGCTGATCGCCAAGCTGCCGACGCTGGCGGCCATGGCCTACAAGTATTCGATCGGCCAGCCCTTCATCTATCCGCGGAACGACCTCAGCTTCGCCGAGAACTTCCTGCACATGACCTTCGCCGTGCCGGCGGAGGAGTACAAGATCAACCCGGTCATGGCCCGCGCCATGGACCGCATCCTGATCCTGCACGCCGACCATGAGCAGAACGCGTCGACCTCGACCGTCCGCCTCGCCGGGTCCAGCGGCGCCAACCCCTTCGCCTGTATCGCCGCCGGCATCGCCTCGCTGTGGGGGCCCGCGCATGGCGGCGCCAACGAGGCGGTGCTGAAGATGCTGGGCGAGATCGGCAGCAAGGACCGCGTCGGCGAATACGTCAAGAAGGCCAAGGACAAGGACGACCCGTTCCGGCTGATGGGCTTCGGCCACCGGGTCTACAAGAACTACGACCCGCGCGCCAAGGTGATGCGCGCCACCTGCTACGAGGTGCTGGAGGAGCTCGGGGTCAAGGACCCGCTGCTCGACCTCGCCATGGCGCTGGAGAAGATCGCGCTCGAAGACGAGTACTTCGTCGAGCGCAAGCTGTACCCGAATGTCGACTTCTACTCGGGCATCATCCTGAAGGCGATGGGCTTCCCGACCAGCATGTTCACCGTGCTGTTCGCGGTGGCGCGCACCGTCGGCTGGATCGCCCAGTGGACCGAGATGATCGGCGACCCGCACCAGAAGATCGGGCGGCCGCGGCAGCTGTTCACCGGCCACACGTCGCGTGAATTCGTCCCGCTGAGCGAGCGTGGCTAGGCGGGTCACCCAGATCAATCGGACCGGTCCGCGCGCCCCTGGTGGGCGCACGGACCGGCCGATCGGCATTGCCACCACGCCGCGGCCGGTGCCGAAGGCCGCGAACGCGAACCGGGCGCCGTGGCGTGCCCGGCTCCGCTTCGGCGCCGCCCTGCTGGCCGTCCTCGCCGGCGCCGCGTTGCTGACCTACCTGTTTTCCTGATTTTCCGAACCGCCGTCGTCGCTCTCCCCTTTTTCGTCATCCCCGCGGAAGCGGGGATCTCATGACGCCCTGAACAGCGCGAGATTCCCGCTTTCGCGGGAATGACAATGAAGAGAAAAACCTTCAGAGCCACGTCAGGCATCGGTTGTTGGGTTCGCCTGCGGCGAGCCCAACCTACTCTCAGTCAGCCTTCAGCCGCCGGCCCTGCCGGATCACCTCGAGCACCACGTCGGCCGCCCGGTCGCCGGGGACAGCGCCGTCCGGCAGCAGCATCATCCGTGCCACCTCGGCATAGGCCTCGCGCTGCGCCGCCACCGCCGCCGGATCGGTCAGCAGCCGGTCGATCGCCGCGGCCAGCTTGTCCGGCGTGCAGTTCTCCTGCAGCAGCTCCGGCACCGCCGGGCGGTCCAGCATGATGTTGACCAGATTGGCGTATTTGGTGGTCAGCAGGCGGCGGACGACAAAGGCCGTCAGCGGGTTGACGAGGTAGGCGATCACGCTCGGCACCCGCGCCATGCCCAGCTCCAGCGCCACGGTGCCGGAGGCGGCGAGCGCCGCGTCGCTGGCGGCGAAGGCGTCGTACTTCTCGCCGTCGCCCTCGATCAGGATCGGGTCGCCGGGCCAGGATCGGGCCGCCGCACGCACCAGCTCCGCCACCGTCTCGACCGTCGGCACCGCCACCCGCAGGCCGGGATGGCGGGCTGCCAGCCGCCGCAGGGTCTCGCCGAACACCGGCAGCAGCTTCTGGACCTCGCCGCGCCGGCTGCCGGGCAGCACGGTCAGCAGCCGCGCGTCCGGGGCGATACCGTGCGCCTGGCGGAACCGGGCGCCGTCGCCCTGCCCGGCCGCGGTCTCGATGATGGGATGGCCGACATAGGTGGTGGGCAGGCCGTAGCGCTCGAACCACGGCGGCTCGAAGGGCAGCTGCACCATCAGGTGGTCGACCAGCCCGGCCAGCTTGCGCGCCCGGCCCGGCCGCCAGGCCCAGACCTTGGGGGCGACGAAATGCACGATCGGGAAGGACCGGCCGGCCAGCCGGGCCGCCACCCGGGCGTTGAAGGCCAGCCCGTCGATCGACACCAGCGCGTCCGGCTTGGCGGCCAGCGCCGCCTCGGCGGTGCGGCGGATGCGGTTGAACAGCCGGGGCAGCTGCGGCACCAGCTCGACCGCGCCCATCACCGCGATGTCGGCCAGCGGGAACAGGGTGTCCAGCCCCTCCGCCGCCATGCGGGCGCCGCCGACGCCGCTGAAGCGCACCCCGTCGCCGCAGCGCCGGCGCAGCGCCGCCATCAGGCTGGCGCCCATCAGGTCGCCCGAGGGCTCGGTCGCGACCAGGAAGATGTGCGGCGCCGCTGATGACGCCATCACTCGCCCTCCGCCAGGCACAGCACGAACAGGCCGAGCCGGTCGGCCGCCTGCCGCACCGCCTCGGCATCGATGATCATGGCGCCGCCGGCCTCGACCACGATGCCGCGCAGCCCGTTGGCGGCGGCAAGCTCGACCGTGGTGACACCGATGGTCGGCGGGTCCAACCGGATGTCCTGCTGCGGTTTCTTGGCCTTGACCAGGACGCCGCCCGGGCCGGGTCGGGCCAGCGGGCCGCAGCGGCGCAGCATCGCATCGGTGCCCTCCGCCGCCTCGACCGCCAGGACGTAGCCGTGCTGCACCACCGCGCCCTGGCCGATGTCGAGCCGGCCGATCTCACGCGCGATCTCGCGGGCCTTGTCGATGTCGCCCTGAGCCATCTCGTCCGGCCCCAGCCGGGTCAGCAGGCCGGGCTTGGCCAGGAAGTCGTCGATCACCTCGTGCAGCGCCACGAGGTGGAAGCCCTCCTCCTCGAGGATGCGGCGCAGCGAGGTCAGCAGCGCGTCGTCGCCGAGCGAGGAGAAGCCGATGCGGGTGAGGATGCGCACCGCCTTGAAGTCGGGCATCAGCTCGAACAGGCTCGGCCGGCGGATGTTGCCGACCGGGCACAGCGTGCCGACGCCCAGGCGCTTCAGCTCGCCGATCCAGCGGCCGGCGGCCCCCAGGCGGGTCCAGAAATGCGGCAGGTCGTCGGTGACCAGCGCCGGGTCGGTCATGCCGCGGAAGGCGACCACGACGAAGTCGCGCCCGGCATGGCGGCAGGCCTCGACCAGCCGCCCCGGCAGCGGGCCGGCGGCGGCAAGGATCCCCAGCTTATCCGGCATGCCGTCGGCGGGCGGGCTGCATCACGTTGCGGCCGGCATCGGCGTCGATGAAGGCCAGGATGCGCTGCACGATCTCGTTGTCGCCGAACTTCTCGCGCGTGGCTTCCAGGCGCTCGGCGAACACCGTGTCCTCGTCGAACAGGGTGCGGTAGGCCGCCAGCAGCGACTGGATCTGCGGTTTGGTGAAGCCGCGGCGCTTCAGGCCGACCAGGTTCAGCCCGTTCAGCGTCGCGGTCTCGCCGATGGCCAGGCCGAAGGGGATGATGTCGTTGCGCACCGGGGTCATGCCGCCGATGAAGCAATGGGCGCCGAGGCGGATGTGCTGGTGGATGGCGCTGTTGCCGCCGATGATGACGTGGTCCTCGATCGTGACATGGCCGGCCAAGACGGCGTTGTTCGCCATGATGATGTGGCTGCCGAGGATGCAGTCATGGGCGACATGCGTGTTCACCATGAACATGCAATTGTCGCCGACCACGGTCTTCATCTTGTCGCCGCGCGTGCCCGGATTCATGGTCACGTGCTCGCGGATGACGTTGTTCGCGCCGATGATCAGCTGCGACTTCTCGCCGGAGAACTTCAGGTCCTGGGGCGGCAGGCCGAGCGAGACGAAGGGGAACACCTTGGTGTTCGGCCCGATGCTGGTGTGGCCGGCGATCACGACATGCGAGACCAGCTCGACCCCGTCGCCGAGCGCGACATGGGGGCCGACGGTGCAGAACGGGCCGATCTGGACGTCGTTGCCCAGCTTTGCCGCCGGGTCGACCAGGGAGGTCGGGTGAATCGAAGCAGTCATAGATCATCCATGATCATGGCGGCGAACTCGGCCTCGGCCACCAGCACGTCGTCGACCTTCACCTGGCCCGAGAACTTCCAGACGTTGCGGCGCTGCTGCAGCCGCTTGACATGGACACGCATGCTGTCGCCCGGGGTGACCGGACGGCGGAACCGGGCGTTGTCGACGGTCATGAAGTAGACCAGCTTGCCCTTGGCATCCTCGCCCAGCGTCTTGACCACCAGGATGGCGGCGGTCTGCGCCATCGATTCGACGATCATCACCCCCGGCATCACCGGCCGGCGCGGGAAATGGCCCTGGAAGAAGCCCTCGTTGATGGTGACGTTCTTGATGCCGGTGCAGCTGTCGCCCGGGATGATGTCGACCACGCGATCCACCAGGATCATCGGATAGCGATGCGGGATCAGCTCCATGATCCCGACGATGTCCAGCTGCGACAGATCCTTCTCGTCGCCGGCGGCTCCACCCATCTCAGTCGCCCTTCCCTTCGGCTAGACGCGCTAGCATGACCTGCTGCCGAAAAAACTGCCGCTTCGGTATCGCCGGCGCACCCACGACCTCCGCGCCGGGGTCGACATCGCGCATCACCCCCGCATTCGCGGCGATCCTCGCCCCCGCACCGATGGTGAGATGGCCCGCGACACCGGCCTTGGCGGCAAGAACGGCGAAATCGCCCAACTTGGTGCTCCCCGCCACGCCTGCCTGCGCGACGATGACGGCACCCCGTCCGACCTGCACGTTGTGCCCGATCTGCACCAGATTATCAATCATCGCCCCCCGCCCGATCACCGTGTCCGGGCCGGCCCCGCGGTCGATGGTGGAGTTGGCCCCGACCTCGACATCGTCCTCGATGATGACGCGGCCGAGCTGCGGCAGGCGGACATGGCCCTCGGCGTCCATGGCGAAGCCGAAGCCGTCCTCGCCGATGCGCGCGCCGGGATAGATCGTCACCCGCGCCCCGACCAGGCAATGGCTCAGCGAAGCGCCCGCCCCGATGATGCAGCGGTCCCCCAGCACGACGCCGGCGCCGATCACCGCGTTGGGGCCGATCCGGCATCCCGCGCCGATCTCCGCCCCCGCCCCGATCGCAGCCCCCGGCCCGATCTCCGACCCCGCCCCGATCGTGGCCGAGGGGTCGACGCTGGCGGACGGCGCGATGCCCGGCCGCGGCGCCGACACCGGGAAGAAGGCCTGGGCGACCAGCGCATAGCCCTTGTAGGGCTTGGGCGTCAGCAGCAGCGCCATGCCGGCCGGCGCCCGGTCGGCCAGGGCCGGCGCGACGACGCAGGCACCGGCCGTGCTGGCGGCGAAGGCGTCGACGTATTTGCGGTTGTCGAGAAAGCTGATGTCGTCGGGCCCGGCCGCGTCGAGCGGCGCGACGCTGGCGATCATCCGCGCCGGGTCAACCCCGGGCGCGAGGCTCGCCCCGGCGATCTCGGCCAGGCGGCCAAGCGGGAACGGACCGGCGCTGCGAAAGAATCGCGGATCGGGCATGGACGCTCTCTCTGCTCACGGCTCGGTGGTGACGACGGCGACCTTGGCAGCGCCCTGTGGCCCCCGGGCGGCGCCCGGAGCCGCCGTCGGGAGCCGCGCGAGCCCAGAGGCGAGCCGACGCCGCATCGGATCAGAATCTCGAGCCGAAGCTGATGTGGATCTGCTCCTGCTTGTCGTAGTCGCGCTTCATGAAGGGATAGGCGTAGTCGAGCCGGATCGGCCCGAATGGCGACCCCCAGGAGACGCCCACGCCGGCCGAAGCACGCAGCGCCGCATCGTCGACGACGCCGTCGCCGGTGTCGCCCTTATCCAATCCGAACACCGTGCCGAAATCGGTGAAGGTGTGCCCCTGGAGCGCGAATTCACTGGGCAGGCCGAGCGGGAAGCTGAGCTCGACCGTGCCGACGGCGAAGTTCTTGCCGCCGAGCGAATCCTTGTCATCCGAGCTCAGGTCGCGCGGCCCGAGGCCGGCGGTCTCGAAGCCGCGGAAGGAGTTGCCGCCGAGGAAGGTACGGTCGTTGATCCGGACATCCTGGCCGAGGCCGAAGATGTTGCCGGCCTGGCCGCCGATGTTCAGGATCATCGAATCGGTGACCGGATAGTACCAGTCGGCGTTGACCGAGGTCTTGAAGTAAGCCACGTCGCCACCGAGGCCCGCGACCTCGTTCGACAGGCTGATCGTGTAGCCGTCGGTCGGGTTGATGCGGCTGTCCAGCCGGTCATAGGTCAGGGTCTGCTGCACCGAGGAGCTCAGCGTCGCGCCTTCCTGGTCCTTGATGAAGCGCGAGGCGTTGTCATCGACGTTCGACACGTCGCGATAGGCCAGGCGGTAGCGCAGCGTCTGCCGCAGGTTCTCGCTCAGCGGATAGCCCATGCGCAGCGCGAAGCCGGTGGTGCTCTCGTCGTAGTTGCTGAAGCTCTGGTTGTCGCGGGTGGTGCGGAACAGGTCGAAGCCGGCCGCGAGGTTGCGGTCGAGGAAGTACGGCTCGGTGAAGCTCAGGTCGATCTGCGAGGAAACGCCGCTGAGCGAGGTCGACAGCCGCAGGTCCTGGCCGCGTCCGAGCAGGTTGCGTTCACGCACCGTGACGTCGCCGAGCGGACCGTCGCTGGTGGAATAGCCGATGCCGAGCTGCACTTCGCCGGTCGACTGCTCGGTCACCGCGGCCGCGATCACCGTCTGGTCCGGCGCCGAACCCGGATTCGGCTTGATGTCGATCTTGCTGAAGAAGCCGAGGTTGCGGATGTTGGTCTCGGACTGCTTCAGCCGCGACGAGTTGAACGGGTCGCCTTCGGCCAGCTCGAATTCGCGGCGGATGACCTCGTCGGCGGTGCGGACGTTGCCGCTGATGTCGATGCGTTCGACGAAGACGCGTGGCCCTTCGGCGATCTCGTAGGTGATCGCGATCAGCTTGTCGTCGCGGTTGCGCTGCACCGTCGGCTGGATGTCGACGAAGGCGTATTGCTTGTCGCCGAGATACTGCGTCAGCGCCGTGATCGAATCCTCGACGGCCTTGCTGGAGTACCAGTCGCCCTCACCGGTGACCAGGACGGTCTTGAGCTCGTTGATATCGACGCCGGGAAGAGCGCTGTTCACGTCGATCTTGCCGAATTTGTAGCGTTCGCCCTCGTCCACCGTGAAGGTGATGAAGAAGCCTTCGCCATCCGGCGCCAGTTCCGACACGGCCGAGACCACCCGGAAATCGGCGTAGCCGCGATTCAGGTAGAAGCGGCGCAGCATCTCCTGGTCGACCGCCAGGCGATCGGGGTCATAGGTGTCGTTGGAGGCGAGGATGTTCCACCACTGACTCTCCTTGGTCAGGATCTCATCCGTCAGGGCGCTGTTGCTGAACGCCCGGTTGCCGACGAAATTGACGGCCTCGATCTTGGCGAGGTCGCCTTCCTTGACCTCGAAGACGAGGTTCACGCGGTTCTGGTCGAGCTTGATGATCTTCGGCTCCACCGCAGCCGCGAAGCGGCCGCCGCGGCGGTACAGCTGCTGGATGCGGTCGGCGTCGCTCTGGGCCTTGGTCCGGGTGTAGACCTGCCGGGGACGCTCCTCGATCTCAGCCGTCAGTTTGGTGTCGTCGAAGCGCTTGTTACCCTCGAACGCGATCTGGTTGATGATCGGGTTCTCTTCGACCACCACCACCAGCGTCGAACCCTGGCGATGGATCGTGACGTTGGAGAACAGGCCGGTGGCGAACAGGCTCTTGACGGATTCGTCGACGCCGCGGTCGCTGTAATCGTCGCCCGGCTTGATCGACATGTAGGAGATCACGGTCGCGGCTTCGATGCGCTCGGAGCCCTCGACCTTGACGTCGGCGATGGTGCCGCCGCCGCCGCGGGTCTGGGCCGGCGCGGCCATCGGCGCGGTACCAAGGGCAACAGCCGCCACGGCCGCGAGCCAGAGTCGGGAGGTCACGGTCGACATCGGTTTCTGCTTTCCCCTCAAACTCATACTCAGACCTTCCGATCCCGATGGGCTGGGACCGGGAAGGCTCGGCGGACGCCCGCCGGCCCGCGACGGCGGACTGCAAACCTCGATGAGTCGGTCTCACCGCGGTTTGGTACTACACCCCCGGTCAGGAGACCAAGCCTTTGAAAAAGGCCACGACCCTGAGCTGGACCAGATCGTTCCAGGTCGCGAAGAGCATCAGGGTTAATACCAAAGCGAGCCCCAGGCGGAAACCGTATTCTTGGGCGCGCGCGCCCAGCGGGCGCCCGCGGATCGCCTCGATCGCGCAGAACAGCAGATGGCCGCCGTCCAGCATCGGGATCGGCACCAGGTTGATCAGCCCCAGATTGATCGACAGAATCGCCATGAACCACAGCAGGGCGACAATGCCGACCTGGTAGACCTCGCCGGACATCTGGGCGATCCGGATCGGGCCGCCGAGGTCTTCGGTGCCGCGCTGCCCGGTCGCGATCTGGCCCAGGGCGGAGGCGGTCATCGACACGATCGCCCAGCTCTCGCTGACTGACATCTTCGCCGCGGCGACGACGCCGTAGGGGCCGGTGTCGGCGGCGATGCCGAGCCGCCAGATGGTGGCGGTGCCGCCATCGGTGGTCGGCACGCTCTCCTGGCGCGGCGTCAGCTCGAAGCTCAGCACCTTGCCGTCCCGGTCGACGCCGAGCGTGACCGGCTTGCCGTTGCCGCCGCGGATGGCGGCGCCGAGCTCGGCAAAGCGGTCGACCGCCGTGCCGTCGACGCTGGTGATGCGGTCACCGGCCGCGATCCCGGCCTGGGCCGCGGCACCGTTCGCCGACACGTCGCCGACCACGGCCGGCGGGAAGGGATGGCCGCCGATCATGAACAGGAAGAACAGGGCGACGATCGAGAACAGGAAATTGGCGACCGGCCCGGCCGCGGCGATCGCCGCGCGCTGCCCCACCCGCTTGTGGTGGAAGGAGACCGCGCGCTGGTCCTCGGTCATGCCGTCCAGGGTGCCCGTCGCCGGGCTGGAGGCGGCATCGGCGTCGCCGAACATCTTCACGTAGCCGCCGAGCGGCACCAGGCTGAACTTCCAGCGGGTGCCGTGGCGGTCGGTCCGGCCGAAGATCTCGGGCCCGAAGCCGATCGAGAAGGTCTCCACCCGCACGCCGTTGCGGCGGGCGACCCAATAGTGCCCGAACTCGTGCACGAACACGAGCACGGTCAGAACCACCAGGAACGGGATCAGATAGGTGAACAACGTCATCCGCGCGAACCTCTTGCCGAGGGGCTATGTAGGCGCCTCGATCCCGAAATCAAAGTGCGGCGGCGTAGCGCCGGGCCTCGGCGTCGATGGCGAAGACCTCGGCCAGAGTCGCGACAGCTTGTGCCGGAATCATGGCAAGGGTGCGTTCGACGATCCGTTCGATGTCGAGGAAGCCGATCTGGCCAGCGAGGAAAGCCGCCACGGCGACCTCGTTTGCGGCGTTCAGCACGGTGGCGGCTGAGCCACCTTGCCGCAGGCATTCGCGGGTCAGCCGCAGCGCCGGGAAACGTTCCGGATCCGGCGGCTGGAAATCGAGCCGGGCGATCTTGGTCAGGTCCAGCGCCGCGCAGGGCGTCTCCATCCGCTCCGGCCAGGCCAGGGTGTAGGCGATCGGCACCCGCATGTCGGGCACCCCGAGCTGGGCCAGGACCGAGCCGTCGGCATAGTCGACCAGGCTGTGGATCACCGATTGCGGGTGGACCACGATCTCGATCCTGTCCTCGGGGATGGCGAAGAGATGCGAGGCTTCGATCAGCTCCAGCCCCTTGTTCATCAGGGTGGCGCTGTCGACCGAGATCTTGGCGCCCATGCTCCAGTTCGGATGGGCGACCGCCTGGGCCGGCGTCGCCGCCGCCATCTGCTCCCGGCTCCATTCGCGGAACGGGCCGCCCGAGGCGGTCAGGATCAGGCGGCGCACCGCGGCGCCGGGCTGGAACACCTGGAAGATGGCGTTGTGCTCGCTGTCGACCGGCAGCAGCGTGGCGCCGTGCCGCCGGACCTCGTCCATCATCAGCGCGCCG
>Ga0193743_1002952_pt1 | contig 11600 bp, 7 predicted proteins | sample L2c2metaG_FD_143038 | JGI IMG/M metagenome (GOLD analysis project Ga0193743, IMG submission 143038) | Soil microbial communities from a riparian zone of the East river system, Colorado, United States - L2c2 | ecosystem: Environmental > Terrestrial > Soil > Riparian zone | place: USA: East River...
CCAACGACGCTGATGCGCAACGACAATACTGGTCTGAACTACTACGAGCCCGGCTACACCACGGAGCCGTGGGGCACGCCAACGCAGTACAACATTGCATCGCTACCCCCTCTAGTGATGCAAGTTGATGTTCCGCCAGTGAATGAAGGTTCTTATGATCTCCTCGGTCTCATCTCTGGCGGAACACTCAATCCTCCGAACGCTTCTGTATTGCCGGTGCCGAACGACAACGCGTGGATGCTGAAGTGGGGCATGATCGCCGATCTGCTCGGACGCGAGTCGGAAGCAACCGACACGATCCGCGCGCAGTGGTGTACGAAGGCGTATTCGATGGGCCTGAAGCTGCTGACGGGAACGCCGTGGATTATGCAGGCCTACATCAATGGCATCCCTGCGGACATGGTGAGCGTCACGGAGATGGATCAGTACTTTGTGGAGTGGGACTCGGCTCCGCCTGACTACTCGACCATCATCACGTCTGGGGTGGACCTTTTTACCGTCGTCCCTGATCCCGCTGCCGACATGAGCATCACGCTGAACGTGTTGGGCAACGCTCCAGTGCCGACTGCAGATGGTGACTTCATCCAGTGCGCTCGCGATGTGTGGGACTCGGTGCTGGACTATGCGCAGTTCCTCGCCGCGTTCAAACAGGGCGGTGCGGAGTTCCTGTCGTCGACCTCGCTGTTCGATGGCTTTGTGACGGCAGCGATGGCGGCGAACGACAGGCTTGAAAAGCTTGGCCTCTTTGCTGACGAGTTCAACGCGGAAGGCTCGCGCGAGATTCGTGTGCAGGAGCGCTACACCAACGCAATAGGAGGGGGAGATGGGGGATCTTAATGTGCCGGGAGGAGATCGGCTCCTAGTCCGGTGTCAACGCTGTGCAGCTCCGGCAAACATAGGGCGCAAGGATGTTGCAGCGACGAAGTTCAAATACTGCGCGGCCTGCCAGAAGATTCTGGCCAAGCGCAAGAAGTAATTTTTTTTGTTTGATGATGTAGGCTACTCCCCACACGATGAGCGAAGAGCAACAGTACAAACGGGAACCGAGCGGCAATCGCTTTCAGATGAGCGGCATCAGCACGGTGCTGCCCATCGATATGATGGCGGGGAAGTACCCGTACCTGCAGAATGTGCGTTCGTACCTTGGTGGACGCACGACCGCGCGTGCGACACAGGCTCCAGCGGTGCAGACTCTTGGCGCTGCGGTGCATTCGCTGCGCAGGCTGAACGATACGACTCCGCTTGGCCCTCCGTCTGGATTCGCCCTGATCGGCGGAGCCGGGGATGGTCTCTACAAGGACAGCACGGAAGTCGCGACTGGCCTGAGCGGGAACCCTTTTTCACAAGTGCCGTTCCGTCCCAACAGCAGCCCGGAACCGTGGATGTACATAGCGGACTCTTCGCAGGCGACACACATCATCAATCCAGCCTTTGATGCGGCGGGGATGCTGAAGGTCCGCGCCGATGGCCTGACTTACAAGATGGGCGTGAAGGAGCCGCAGAATTCGCCGAACGTGGCCACGGAGACCACGACGGTATCCGGTGCGGTGAGCGTGCTTGGAACCGCGCGGCCTTGGTCGAACGTTGCCGGAGCGAACCCAACCTTCGGCTACGGCGACAACGGAAACGGTACAGGCCCTACAGTGATCGCTACCCCGATCACGGGCGCATCGGTCACGTTGACTGCAACCGGCATTGCGACCGTGAGCGGTACGCCGCATACGGCAGGCGATGCTGGTCCTACAGGAGCATCGAATCCCGGTCAGTTCATGGGTGGATCGTGCGCGATCCTCTGCGGTGCATGGACCGACAACTCCGGCAACGTGATTGCGAGTGGAGCGCTCTCCATCGGCGCAGGGACCACGCTGATTGTGCCTGCAGGTGCAGCGCAGCTCCAGCTTGGCGTCGACGGTACAGGCGGCAACTTCGCTGCCAACACTGGCAGCTTTACGGTCAGCTATCAGATCGTCACCAGCCCGGTGACGACCAAGGTGTCAACGCTTGGAGTCGTCACGGCCTACTATTGGGGCGACTCTCCCCATTCTGGCCCGGTGGCGGCCTACATTTGGAAGTCAGCTGGAGACACAGGCGGCTCAGGCCCGGTGCGCGACATCAGCACGGCCTCCGGCTCGACCACGAATAACTCTTTCCTGTTCGATACCACGCCATCCAATCCCAACTCTGCAATGACGTGGGATGTGCTGGACGAGAGCGGAGCCACGGTCGGACAGAACGTGGTCTTCTCGCCTGCGCTGGAGAGCAACGGCTATCAGGACTTCAATATGTGCATCGTCGGGAACCTGTTCGTTCCCGGACCCGGCACCTACAACTTCACCATCACCTCAAAAGACAATGTGATGTGGGGCATTGGCAACAATGCTTCATGGCTCGGCAAGGGCACCACGTTCGGCGCGCTCGGTCAGAATCAGACCGTCGTCAGCAACCTGCCCCTACTGCCTTCACCCACGATCAATGGCGGTGGACCGGCGACAACGATCACGGTGGCAGTGACGTTCCCCGGAGCTGGCGTCTACCCGATTGAGCTGGACTACGACTACTGGTTTCACTCCGGCCGCACGCTCACGCTGGAGTGCAATGGCGACACCATCCCGCCGATCTCCGGCAGCGTCAAGACGGATGTCTCCTATGTGTACGTCTATCGCTCTTCGCTGACAGGCGCGACCTCGAATCCATCGCCGCAGTCTCCGCTGCAGTCTATCCCTGCGATTGCCAACACCATCACGCCGGAGTTCTCGCCTGATCCGCAGGTGGATAAGGTCGACTACTACCGCATGGATTCCGGGCTCGATAACTACACCTATGTCGGGACCGGACCCAACACCAACCCGCCAACCCCGTTCACGGATACGCTGCTCGATGCAGACGTGATCGGCAATCCGATTCTGCAGGTCGACAACTACGAGCCCTTTCCCTCGATTGATCTCCCGGTCAGTGGAACGGTGAACGTAATCGGCGGAGTTGTGCATTGGGTCTCTGGAGATCAGTTCAACATCCGCTGGCTTCCGGGCACCATCATCAACATCGGCGGCATCGCCTACACGCTCTACAACCGGCCATCGAGCACGACCGCGCTTCTTGCTGTCGACGTGGCTGACGGGCTTGGACTGGAGTATGAGATCGCGGAACCGATCTTGGCTGCGCAGCCCATGGCTTCGATGTGGGGCACGTCCGACAACACTCTTTACGCCTTCGCGTGCGGTGATCCTCTGCGGCCGGGCACGCTCTACTGGTGCAAGGGCAACAACCTCGACTCGGCTCCAGACACGAACCAGCAGGACGTAACCTCTCCGTCTGAACCGCTCATCAATGGCGTGATCGTCAATGGTGTGGGCATCGTCTTCTCGGCAGAGAACGGCTGGATGATCTACCCGAACTTCTACGCAGCGCAGGCGACGGTCAATGGGGTTGCTGGCTCCGCCTTCAGCCTGATCCGTTCCGGCGTGACGCGTGGCCTGTACATCCGGCCCTGCATCTGCACGGATGGTTCAGGAACGTTCTTCTATCGCTCGAAGGATGGCATCGAGTCCTCGGTCGGTGGCTCTATGCAACGGTCTTTGACGGACAGCGATCTGTTCAACCTGTTCCCGCATGAAGGCTATCTGCCTCAGCCGATCACGTTGGGCGGCTATACGATCTACCCTCCGGATGACACACAGCCAGAGAAGCAAAAGCTGAACTTCGCGACGGGTTATCTTTACTACGATTATGTGGATACGACGGGGACGCCGCGCACGCTGGTCTATGACCAACAAGGTTCAGGATGGGTTGTCGATGTCTACCAGCACAGTGCAACATTGCACACGCTTGAAGAAGGACCTAACGCGAACGATGTGCTTGTGGGCTGCCAAGATGGATCGATCCGGCCGCTCCGCAACGGCCAAGCCGAAGCCGGAAGCGCCGTCGTCCTGACGGGAGCGATTGATGGAGGAGACTCGCGCGCGAACAAGCGCGTGGGCGATCTCTACTTCCGCGCCGATGTCGTTAGCGGCAGCATTGCGGTACAGCCCTTTGTTCAGCAGTATGCGGAAGCGGTGGCAGGATTCGCACCTGCAACGCTGGTGCCGAAGGGCGGCCTGCAGCCGTATATCGTCGACTTCACCAACGGAGACGGTCTGGACTGCAATGACATTGAAGTAGCTTTGTCGTGGCCGTTGGGCAGTACTACGTATCTCGATCTGTGGCAGCCGGACTGGACTTACTTTCCGGAGGATACACAGTTCCGTCCTACCGACTGGACCGACATGGGCAGCACGGGGAACAACTTCGTGCAGGGAATTGTTCTGCAGGCCGATACCTTCAACAAGCCGAAGAGCATCGCCATCGAAACCGACGATGGCGTACTTCACGTACCCGATCAGAACCCGGTCAAGTTCAACGGAGAGTCGAAGCAGACGCTCACCTTCACGCCTCCGTTTACCGGGTACATGGTGCGCATCGTCTCGAAGGACAGCGTGCCATGGCGGCTGTGGCCCACGCCTGACGCGTCGTGGATCAAACAGCCTTACCCGCCTTCGGTGGTGCAGTGGCAGACGCAGATGTCTTCGCTTGGTGGTGTGGGCTGGCAGCACATCCGCGAGATGAATATTGCTTATGCGTCTACGACGCCGGTCACGCTGGTGCTTCAGTTCGATCCCGGGGCCAGCCCGAATTCAATCACGCTGACGCTTCCGGCAACGGGAGGCCAGCAGTCGAAGACGAAGTTTACGGTCCCGGTAAATAAGTTCAAGCTGGTCAGCTTCCGTCTGTCTTCAACTTCACCCTTCAGCGTTTGGGAGAACGACATGGAGTGCAAGATCGGCATGTGGGGACGCCAGACGCAGTACTTGAACGTCAAGCCGATTGGAGCTGAAAGCGGTGTAGGAGCGACGGTATGAGCACCAACAGTCCCAACATGTTCTGGCCCGATGTGATCGATGAGGCGGGACCAAAGACACACTTCGCTCTGACCATTGCGCAGAATGCGATCCAGAGCCACGACAAGGCGATCATCGCCCTGAAGAGCCAGCTGGATAACTTCATCGATAACGGAGGCACTGGAGGCGGCAGCAGCAGTGGCGGAGGCTCTTCGAGTGGAGGCGGATCGACGCCGGTCACCCCTCCTCCTCCCACGACGCCGACTCTCGGGACTGTGACGGTGGTGACGGCTGCAACCTACACCACGCAGACCTCCGACTATGGCGGCTTGGTGGTCTTCAACAGCCCGGTCCCGGTAGCCGTAACGGTGAACTTTTCCGTCTCGATGAACTGGTTTGCGGCCTACGAGAACATTGGAGCCGGAATCGTTACGCTGACTCCGAACAGCGGCCTCATCAATGGCGCACCCACGCTCAATCTCGCGACCAATACCGGCTGCGCGATCTACTTCGACGGCATGAACTTCTATGCCTTCACGGTTCCGACAAGCTTGGTACTGGAGACGGATGGCGTGCTGAACGGAAACCAGTCGCTTCTGAATCTGGTCGAAGGAACCAATGTCACCCTGACCGATGACGGTGCAGGCAATGTCACCATCAACGCTGGTGGCGGGGGCGGAACGGCGGATCGTGGTCCCCTGCAGTCGAATGCGAACGGCTGGTGGTGGGTGTGGACGGATGGCGTGATCGAGCAGTTTGGGAGCGTGACGATTCCGCCCACGACCACGGAGGCTGCTACAGGTCTCATCACCTATCCAACTGTATTTGCGACACAGGTCTTTGCCTTTGAGGCTTATATTGTTGGCCTTCCGAAACCTTTGTCGAATCGATCTGCCAGCGTGCAATCGAGTACGGTGGGCCTTTCAAACTCTGGAATCAATCTGCAGTGCAACGTGCCGACAGGTGGCGGCGGAGCCACGTTCGATCAGGCGGTAGTTGTGCAGTGGAGAGCAATCGGGATTTAGATTTTCAGTTGCGAATGTAGGTTGTAGACTACATGGTCAGGAGCCCTCCCCATGAGCTTTGCAGCAGCACTCTTCGGCGGTTCGAATCCGACGATCAATAAGCAGATCGATCAGCTCGGGAACTTTGCCGGGTCTACGATGCAGACGGGATTCAACGACACGAACGCGGCGTCGAATTTCTTTCAGTCGCTTCTGAAGGGTGGCGGCGATACCTCGAAGGTTCTCGCTCCGCAGGTGCGCGCGATTCAGAACCAGACGCAGCAGCAAAAGCAGCAGGCCTCACAGTTCGGCAACCGCTCCGGTGGAACCAACTCGCAGATGCAGATGGCCGATGCTTCGGGGCGTGCGTCGTATAACGATCTCGTCTCCAAGCTTCTCGGAACGTCGGCAAACTCGCTGGCCGGGATCGGCAGCAACATGCTGAACACCAGCCTTGGAGCCTATCAGCAGCAGTTGGGTGCATCGCAGCAGCAGATGCAGAACTGGCAGAACAGCATCTTCGGTCAAGGTATCTCGGGTGCCATCGGAGCGGCTGAAGGTATGGGCCTCGGTGTGGGCTTCAACGCTATGGCTCCGAAGACATTCAGCACGATGTTCGGGAAGGGGTAGACGATGGGATCAGCTTTCGGTCAGGGGTTTGCGTTTGGCGCGGGAGTGTCGCAGCGTCAGGCCGCCCACAAGCAGGCCTACACCGACGCAGAGAATGACCATTTGCTCTCCGGTTACAACGAATCCGAATCCAATATCAAACAGAGGATGGCGCAGGTGGGACCGAATAGTCCCGAGTACGCCGGGCTGCAGACTCAGCTCGACAAGGTGATCCGGGATCGAACTGACCTCTTCCACCCTGATCGGCCGGGCGGACTTGAGCGGCTTGGGAAGATGCTCTGGACGCGTATTCATGGGGCTCCTCCTGATGCAGCACCACGGATTAGTGAGACGCCGGTTGCCGGGACTCCGGGAACGACAGCGCCGGGGATGAGTACCGGCGTTCAGCTGCCATCGAGCGCTGGCCCTGCTGTCGGCACAGCTGGTGGCGCAGCATCCGCAACGCCAATTCCGAGCGCTGGTTTGCATGACGCGGCCAGCCTGACGACGCCAACATTACCACAAGCAAGGGTCGCAACGGATACAGCGCCGAACACTCCCGTTCTTCCGCCGAGGAATGCAGCAGAGGCGAGGCAGCGATACGTGCAGGACATCTCGGCCGGGGCGGCCGCAGGGCATGCGCAGAATCCCTATTCGGAATACCGGACGCAGCTTCTCGGTGCTGGCTTCACTCCGGAGCAGGCGCAGAGGGCAGTTGAGATTCAGGCGAACCTGCAAGCGAAGCCGGTGGCGACGAAGGTTGAAACATGGCGGAAGGATGGCGCTCCTTACAAGGGGCCGGATGGTACTTGGTATGAGCCTCAGATCAACGCCGGAGGCGAGCATCGCAATCAGGCGATGGGTGCTGGCTTTGATGTAACTGCGAAGACGGGCACGAATGCCGCAGTTCAGCGCGCCGAGTATGCAGCGGCCATTCACAAGCCTGTCGGAGAACTTGACTTCGAAGACGAGCAGAACATGATTCGCCTGATCTCACAGGCAAAAGCACCGACGACCACGAGCGGTCGCTACGAGTTTGTGCCGCAGAAGGATGGAACGACCGTTGCGGTGTGGACGACCTCCACATCTTCGAAGAACTTTGGCGGTCAGCGACCCACCCCTGCAGCTTCGGGAGGAGCAAGTCAGCCCGGCACGGCTCCGGTAACGGTGGGCCAGCCTCCGAAGACAGCAGGCGATGCGAAGAAGGTTGCGAGCACTGTAGCCGGGACTGTAGGGACTGTCGGCAAGGGAGCACTCCATAGCGGCGACGTGGTTGGTGGGCACGCAACGCCTGCTGAGAATGATGTCCAAAAGACATTAACAGCTGCAAACCATCTGGACTCTTTGGCAAGGCAGGCCATGTCGGCCAAGACTGCAGTGCAGGACAAGCGTCTTGCGTTTGCGTTGGCGAGGCTGGCAGCCGGGAGGTTCAACAGCACGGAATACGATGTGCTGGTCAGGAAGAACGGTCTGGCAAACAACTTCAATCAATGGCTGAACAATCTCGACTCCGGTGCGTTGACGGATGACGTTCGTAAGCAGTTGGTTGATGCGGCACACACAGAGTTGATCGCAGCGCAGGAAGGCGTGGATGCGTTTAAGGAGGCAGGCGGCGGTGGAGGCGGCGGTGGAGGCGGTGGTGGGTCCACCAAGAAGCACAGCCTTTCGAAGGCGATGCAGTTGCCATTCAATCAGGGGAAGACCGAGGACGAAGTTCGCAAAGATTTAGAGGCGCACCACTACGAGGTGATTCCGTAAATGCAGAACACCGATCCTTACGCATCCACAGCAGAGCGAGACCCTTACGCAGCTACGGCAGAAGGCGCACACTACAACGTCCCTGCGTCTGAGGCACCTGCGCTGCGTAAGCGTTTGATGGGTGAGGCGGCCAGTCGTGACAAAGCAGCTGTGGACCAGACCATGCAGACTGCTGCTACGCCGCCTGCGGCGGCAACTGGGGCCGAGGCTCCTACGCCGGGATTCTTCAAGCGGACGTGGGGTGCAATCAATACGCCGATTGGTTCACATTTTGATACCTACAACCGAGAAACGGAGCAGTTGAATCGGGCGCAGAATTTTGCCGAAACCGAAGAGGGTAGGCAGGCTTATGCGAAACACCCCATCCTTACCGGGGCGAAGTCTTTTGTAGCGGGGTTCGAGCGTGACGCATCGGACATGTTGACTCCTGCGTTTGCTGCGACCTCGGTGCTTCCTGCGACGAACGCTTTTGTTAAAGCGGCGGTGCCATCCGTTGCGCAAGTACTGAGCACGGCAGGCAAGTATGCCAATGCCATGGCTATCGGAAGCTTCACGGGAGTTGGGCTGGAAGAGGCATTTAACGCTATTCGTGACGACAAGATGAAGTCAGAGGACCGTGCCCGGGCGATCCTCGGTGGAGGGAGTGCTTTTTCTGGCGTGGCGGCGATGACGGCGAATGCCTTGCCGAGGCCGACTCCCGGAGTTCTTCGCAGGACTGCACAGGCAGTCATCGTCGGCAGGCGAGCTGTGCCCAATATGATTCGGGACACTATAAAGAACAATGCAGCAGAAGTGGAGCGAGTCGCTGCGGTAAATGCGACGAACGAACAGGCCCACACTACGAATACGCGAAAGGTAGAGCAGGCCAATTTGGATACAGCGGCCGAGTATAGGCGCAATCTAGCGCGGCTGAAGACTGCGGACAGCGCGACACTCGACCAGTACCATAAGACCGTTGCGCAGCACAAGGCGGATGTCGCCGCAGCGCAGGCGGCACACGATGAAGCGGTAGCCGCAATAACAGAGAAGAACCAGCAGGCCGCCAAGGAACATGAGGGTGGGGTGGTGCAGGCGCTTCAGCAGCGCAAGGGTGCGGAGCAGGTTGCGGGATTGCGCGAGCAGGCAGAGGCCAACTTGCAGCAGGCGACTGACGCTTATTTCGCCAAAGAAGATGCGACAGACCTGAGAGTGAAGGCGGATACAAATAAGACATGGGAGCCATGGCACGCAAAAGCGAAGAGCGCGATGGTTGATGTGGACCCGCTGGTCGATGTCCTTGAAAGAGTGGGAGCAGACAACCCCGAAGCTGTAAAGCTGATGCGCAAGATGGCTCCGCCTGAAGACTTTGTTCCACCCGAGAGCCAGTTTGTGAAAGACCGTCAAGGCATCATCGACGAGCAGAACTACACGGGTGGCCCGGGAATGCCGTATGACCGTCTGAATCCGCTACAGAAGCAGCAGATTGACGCGAAGGTGCAGGCAGCAGGGTTCGAGCCGGAGCCGGTGGACTTCACTCCGGTGCGCGGTGCGCCGATGTCTCTCGAAGATATTCATCGTGCTCAATCCATCCTTGGCGAGAATATCGCGAGCGGCAAGTATGAAGGCGTGGTCAAGGGAGAGATGATTCAGATTCACAAGGCGCTCAAAGCTGCGGAGTATCGCGGCTCTAAGGAGGTTGGCGCATTGCCTGAACTGCAGGCAGGACAGAAGGCAACGCGCGAATATAAGGAGGCGTTCGGCAAAGAGCGCAGGCTTCAGCGGACAGGGAAGACAGAACGCAAAGCCGACGCCAATGCTGATGCGGTGGATGAGCGCGAGGAGCAGGCTAGGCTTGCGGCTGTGGCTAAGCATGATCCTTCGCTGGTGGAGGACTATAAGGCGGTGCAGGCAGCCCGTGAGCATCTGAAGTCTCTCCCTGATCCGGAGCAGCTTCGTAAGGGGCTGGGTGCTGCTGAGCCTCCTGATCGTCCAATCGAGAAGCCATTGCCGCAACCGCCAGAGGTGAAGCCCGAACCCGAGGTTCCCCTACTGCATGGACGGCAGGGAGTACCGGAGCTGAAGCCGTTGCCTGTACCTCCGCCATCGGAGGAGGCTCGGATTGTACGGCCGGGACTTGACGAGATTCGACAGGCCAAGCTTGGCGGATTGAATGACCAGATTGAGTGGATTCATCATCGCGGAAAGTGGGTGGCGAGCGGAGCCGCATTCAGCGGCGTTCTCTACGGCGTTCTCAATGGCAAGATATCGAAGGTTGGAGAGGCCATTGCGGCAGGCGGTGCTTCGCTTGTGCTTACCAACAAGTTTGCCAATTTTCTTGAGCGTCCCGGCGTACAGGAGTGGCTGACACGGCCAGAGCCGAGCGACCTGCAGTATTTTCAAAAGTTGCCTCCAGAGCAGAGAGCAGCCGTCGCGGAGGGCCTGCGTCCCGCTGTGGACGAAGCTCGCTCCAAGGGGCTCAAAGTCTCGCCAGCGCTTCTTACCCTCGTTGGGGCGCAGTTGTCCCAACCTAAGACAGCCGGAGAGGCGAAGCAGCAGGCTGCGGCCACGCAGCGCGATCCCTACATGGTGGAGAAGAATCCGAAGGGGCTGGTCGCTCCGGGGAACCTGCCGATCTGGTCTCGTCCCACGGTGAAGAATGCGGACGGCTCGCACAGCACGGAGTACTCCACCTCGTTTCAGGATGACGACGGCAGCGAGGTACTTGTGCCAACCGTCGTCAATGGACGCTTCCTCACGCCGGACGGCAAGAAGCCGCCAGAGAAGAGCGCTGCAGAGAAGGCGATGTTCAAGGCTGCGTGGCAGCACTACAAGAAGACGGGTCAGAACCTCGGCAAGTTCAAGACTCCCGATGATGCCGACACTTATGCGGGGAAGCTGCACAACCGCTAGGAGGGGCGATGGACGTTCCACAGGATTACAAATCGAAGGATGTCATTGATCGCAGGAATGGAGAGAAGCCCACCCTCGGCGACAGGGCTCGCGATGCATGGATTGCGACCAAGAGAGATTGGGCCGACATGAAGCAGACCGAGAAGAACAAGCGCGGCGAGCAGCCGAGCAGTGACTTCAAACAGATCGGCGATAAGAAGTACCCCACCTTCAAGAAGGGTGGCGTGGTGAAGAAGACTGGACTCGTCTACGTCCACAAGGGCGAGACGGTTATTCCGAAGAGCAAGGCTGCGAAGAGCAAAGGCAACAGGATGAAGACCACGAGGAAGAGGTAAAGGGCATGCCTAAAAAGATTCCGGAATCGGCCTACGAGACTGAAGAGTCGGCTAATCGAGAGTACTCAAAAGAGCGCAAACAATTGAAGGACTTGAAGTCGGATCGACCATACAACGGCAAGCAGTCCGAA
>Ga0193743_1002953_pt1 | contig 11598 bp, 8 predicted proteins | sample L2c2metaG_FD_143038 | JGI IMG/M metagenome (GOLD analysis project Ga0193743, IMG submission 143038) | Soil microbial communities from a riparian zone of the East river system, Colorado, United States - L2c2 | ecosystem: Environmental > Terrestrial > Soil > Riparian zone | place: USA: East River...
CTTTCCAAGTGAAGAACTGCACGTTTTGTCTGGGTTCGCAAAGGTGTTGTCAGATCGATTCGACTAGGCGAAAAAGGACGATGTTCTTCAGCCCCTCGCAAGACAGAGGCTACGTTCTCCGCGCCCAATACGACATGTTGTCTTGCCAGATTCTCAAGTTCTCGGACGTTTCCAGGCCAGTGATAGGACTCAAGTAATCTCAGAAACGATGAGCTCAGAATTTCAGGCTTTCTGCCGAAGCGCATACTGTAGATCTTGATGAAATGGTTCAGCAAGATAGGGACATCAGACAAACGCTCGCGCAGCGCGGGCATTTGGATTCTAAGAACGTTAATCCTATGAAATAGGTCTGTGCGAAATCTACCCCTAGCTACTTCTACGTCGAGATCTCGATTAGTCACACAGACTAGGCGAATATCAATTCTGCGTTCATCGACCGCCCCCAATCTCGTTATCCTGAAGTCTTGAAGTGCGTGAAGGAGTTTGGCTTGAAGCCCTAGATCTAGTTCTCCTATCTCGTCGAGAAACAACGTGCCCTTGTCAGCCTGTTCGCATTTTCCTGCCGTCTCTTTTGCTCCCGTAAAGGCACCCGATTCATGTCCAAAAAGTTCACTCTCGAAGAGTTGATCCGGGATGGCTGGACAATTAACTTTGATAAAACTATTTGAACGACGAGCCCCAAGGTCGTGTATGAGCCTCGCGGCGAGTTCTTTGCCTGTGCCGCTTTCCCCGGTAAGGAGAACTGGAACTTCGGTCAGCGCAGCCTTTTGCAGCTGTTCTCTGATTCGATGGATCACCGGGGAGTCGCCTATAAGGACGTCAGCCGGTTGATACTTTTGAAGTTCGCTCATAGACCCTCAGGAGATAGGGGACTAGCACGTGAATGACCAAAGGAAAGAATAATCGGCCCGGGATCCAAACTGGGTGGGTCAGAAGCTTGAGGGAGGCGGAGAAAGCTCGATCGAGCCGATCGAGTCTAGTATCTCTTCCTTTATCAATTTCTTTGCATAAGGCGATTGCCTTTATATATATATATGCAGCTCCAAAGATGTATTCACGGAGGGGACGATTTCCTTCCCACGCTACAAACCTTTGCATACTTTGCAAACGGCTGCAAAGGTACGTTTTATACGGGACATGCATTTGGGGCGTTTGTCATCGGTAAATATCCGCAGAATGGATATGCCTTTGGCCATCTGCATGCTCTGTGACAGGAATACGTGGTAAGAAAATTACGATGCCAGCTCATAGTCCAATTCGTCAGTTTGCAACCCCAGTAGTGTTAGCGCTTTTAGCAGGCAGCATGCAGGCACAACGTATCGCCACTAATGAAACTGGTGCGGTATCCCCTTCTCCACCGATCATCGATGCTCAACCCTCCATCGGGGCGTCACAGTTCACTCTCGGCGCCGCCGATGTAATTCATATAAATGTGTGGAAGAATGCGGATTTGTCACAAACAGTTACAGTTGGCCCCGATGGATTCGTGTCATTGCCTCTTCTGGGTGATGTGCATGTTGCCGGGATGACCACAAATCAGATGGCGCAGCACATAACCTCAAGACTCAACGCATATGTTGTAAGCGCACAGGTCACGGTAAGTGTGATCGATGTTCGTAGCAGGCAGGTCTATGTTATGGGGCAGGTCGGCAAGCCTGGCGGCTATCCTCTCGTTGCGCCAATAACAGTACTGCAACTGATCGCTCAGGCAGGAGGATTAAATACATTCGCGAATCGTAAGAGAATCTTTATCCTTCGTGGAAGTAATGGGGATACTCAACAGCTGAAATTCAATTACACCAACGCCATTCATGGTGACGTCAAGCAGAATATTAGCCTTAAACCTGGGGACACTGTAATCGTTCCCTAGAGAAGAACTATGAGCCGATTGGGATATACTCTCCTCGTCATTCTATTAGCAGTCGAGTCTCTCGCTTGTTCTCTAATGGCTCAGACGTCTAGCGGGGAACAGATAAGCGCGAGCGCCCGGCGTCCTGAGGGCATAGCCATGATGAGCAAGGACAATCCAGATATCTCTCTCAAGGGAAGAGAAGAGGGGGTGCAGTATGCTTCGTCACTCGACGGGACAGGATTAATTCCAATGGATAGCACGGCGACTACGCATATACTTCTTGGCGCTACGGCCTCAGGTGCTTGGGATAGCAATCCTGATAACTTGGGGGCTGGTGTGTCATCAGGAGCGTATATATTGAGCCCGTATTTGGGACTTCAGATAAACACCATTAGGACCCAGTATCTTCTTCAGTATCAACCGACGATTACGGGATATACTGCCAGCGCCTATAGTAACCGGGCAATGAATATTGGCTCTGTCACTGCCATAAGAAACGTAAACGATCGCTGGAAATGGGATTTGAGGGCAGCGGGGAGCTACGGACAGGACACGATTCGATTGCTGGCACCTCAGCAAACGGTAGTGGTCGGGGAGATTGCTGGAATTGGCCCAAATGCCGCTTCGTATCTCCCGAACGCCGGGACAGTTACATATATTGACGGAACATTAGGAGCAAATTATAAACGTTCTGAGCGAGATTCGCTTCAGATCCGTGCTGGTAATTCTTTCACTCACTATACGGGTTTAAGTAAGAACAACAGTATTGCAACAACAAATATTTCCTATGACCATGCCTTGTCACCCGTGTTAGGCTCTTTTATATATGAGCAGAACTCTTATTATTATGGAACTATTCATTGTGCGAGCCTTGGCGGCGGAGTTGGTCTAAAGTGGCAAGCGCGCGAAAGAACCGCTCTATCATTAAGCGGTGGTCCACAATTTAATACGTCAAGTTGTGGAGGCAAACAGAATTTTTCCTTCAGTACTGCATTTAGCACAAGATTATCGGAAAAATCGCAGATATATCTATTGGCTGCCCGCCAGCCTACAGCATCTTATTTAGGCCCCGGACTATGGCAGATGAGCGCTTCAGGTGGGTACCAACGACAAGTGACAGCGATAGGTACTGTGAGCGTCGATGTAGGATATGTAGGTAGCGACACTTTAACCACAACAAGTTCATATCAAGGATTGTATTTTAGTTGTATTTATAGGTATTATCTCAACCGCGGATTTAACATTTCATACAGCTACCGCGGATATGTTGGAAATTCAGGCGGGATTAGTAACACGCGCAACGTCGCCCTATTCTCGGTATCATGGACTCCTGGTGCGGGACGTATTTTTCAGAGATGAATTCCGGCTTTACCTTGGGGAATTATGATGAATGGTTCGATCAAATCCGAGACTGAACTGAAAGAAATGCTTCCATTCAAAATACAGGTTCTCGGCACTATTCCACAGATTACGAGTTCGGTGGATCTTCGGCGAGGAAGAATTATTACAATTCAAACATTTGTGGTGGCAGTCATCGCGTGTATTGCATTGGTTGTTTTTCTTTTCAAGACTAGGCCTATTATATGAGCTCCACTTTGGGGTTACACGCGACGAACGCGGCTCGTCTGGTTGATGATCTGCCTTTACGCCCGGATTCCGGGAGCCGGGCGTTTACAGTCCAGCCCGACAAAAAGTCCAGACTAGTGTTTTTGACAGAGCCTGCGGGGCTTGCTGTCGAGCGATATAAAATGTTACGCCGCAGGCTCTGTACACTTCACCCGCATGGAGGCGTCATGTTGATTACCAGTCCAAATCCAGGCGAAGGTAAGACGCTGACCTCGATCAATCTTTCCTGGTGTCTTGCGGAAAGTGGACAGCACACCTGTTTGGTAGACTTGGATTTTAGAGCACCAGGTATTGGCGCTGCTTTAGGTTATGAATTCGAAGAAGGCTGTGTCGAAGATGTTCTGACTGGTAAACGGAGTATTACCCAATCTCTTCGTCAAATAGGCAATCGATCATTGCATGTACTGGGCGTTGGAGAGCGACTCACTTCACCTGGGCAACTTTTGGAGTCTACGTCTCTAAATCCTCTTATAAACAATCTGCGGAAAATGTTTCAATGGGTGATTTTGGACTTCGCTCCAATAATTCCCATGTCAGATGTCACCGAAGCCCTGCCTTACGTAGACGGTGCGCTGATGGTAGTGCGTTCGGGGAAAACGGATAAATTGATGATCGCCCCGTCACTTGAAATGCTGGGATCGAAGCTTTGGGGAGTAGTCTTGAATGATTTTACGATCAACGGTAGTGCTTATTACGGATATTACGGTAAGCGAAAAGTCTAGACCGAAGATGTGATTATATGGATTTAAAGCGGCTATTAGATTGGGTGTCGTTATGATAGCGACGGAAAAAACTAAGTAGTCAAATGCTGCGAAAAGAGGGAAGTATTGAATTACCGACGATCTAGAAAAGTCACTTTTACAGTCCTCTTTGTTTTCTCAGCCTTTTTGAGTCACGCTCAGGAGCCTATATCACGCGACCAACATAACCATATTCCATCAACGGTACCGATATATGCAGGAGAGTATCACGAAAAGATATCGGCGCGTGAAAAAGTGAAACCCGGTGTTCTTCGCACATACTACATCGCGGCAGATGAAGTGGAATGGGATTACACGCCACACGGAAGAAATCTGGCCAGACTGCCGCACGTTGAGACGTCCGAAGGCGAGAGTAGTGGATCAGGAATACGTCATCGGCTTTATCATAAAGCAATTTATCGCGAGTACACCGACTCGACCTTTGAGGGATTGAAGATTCGTTCACAACAGTGGGAGCATCTTGGTATTCTGGGCCCGCTTATTCGTGCTGAAGTAGGAGATTCGGTTCGCGTCATTTTTAAAAATAATACGCATCTTGTCGTAACGATGCATCCACATGGTCTCGAATATAAAAAAGATGCAGAAGGAGCTTTATATGACGACGGAACCGTCGGGCCAGTGAAGGCAGACGACAAAATCGCCCCGGGTGGAACTTATACTTATATCTGGACAGCACCAGAAAGAAGCGGACCTGCGGCAATGGACGAGAGTTCGGTGCTTTGGATGTATCATTCGCATTTTGTCGAATCTACTGACATGAATACTGGACTTATTGGCCCCATCATTGTTACAGGGCGTGGATTGGCTCGGTCCGATGGGGTGCCAAAAGATGTTGATCGAGAGTTTATAACGGACTTCGCTGTGTTTGATGAAACTGATAGTTGGTTTTTTGAGGGTAATGCAGGCAAGCAAGCGAGAGCTGTACGTTCAAAATCCGCAAACCCTTTGTTGCGTGAACAGAATACGCTCTACACAATCAATGGCTATATCGAAGCAAACCTACCGCTACTGACGATGAGAAAGGGCGAACGCGTCCGTTGGTATCTATTATCCAACAGTAATGAGGATGATGTTCACATGGCTCATTGGCACGGAAACACAGTAGTGTGGAATAAGATGAGAATGGATTCCTTATCGTTAAGTCCTATGGCGATGGCAGTTGCAAATATGGCGCCTGACAGTGAAGGTACTTGGCTTTTCCACTGTCATGTCAGCGATCATTTCACAGGTGGCATGGTTGGGCGATATCAAGTCCTACCTTGAGCCATAGCCTTGTACCTAATTTTTAGCACACAACGGCTGGTAACCCCGCGCTACTCACGATCCTTTGCGGCGCACACATATTGCCTCCCTTTCTATAGACTTCAGCATGTGTTTTTCATCGATGACTGCAGCCGGGAATCGACTTGACAGTTGCCGGTAATAGGTGTGCATGCGGTTGCAACTGTTCGACACATTGTCTAATCCGATGACGATAGGAATAAACAACAAATCCTGTTCGAGAAAGATGCTCTGAGAAGTTATTTTTCATGCCTGACCGACGCTTTCATTATTTGCCGGGCCTTGCCGTAAAAACTGTACTGATGCACTTTTAGGTCAGCACACAACTACCGAGCGATGCCAAACATTCTATAGCAGTCTGGTCTGCACCAAGACCGCGATGTAGGAAATACATATGAGAGAATCAGCGAGGTGTCTGCGCTAATTGGGGTTTACATGGCACTTAAATTGCTTAAGTTATAGAGAAAAAGACTGCTAATCAAGGTATCAGTTAGTCGCTGTCGGTCACGGATGTACCTGAAGCTGTCATATGTTACTGGTCTGCTGTCTAAAATCAGCATTCGAAGACAGCTGAATATACAAATTTTCTACGGTGACAGCTTGTAGGTCACAATCGCGAAGCGTTGTCTAGTTCTGATTTAGATTTCGGAGGATTATGAATTGTTTGGCGAATCAATCATTGAATCACACTCCAGAACTAGTGCCAGCTCTAAAAGACATTTCTTATTGGTATGCTGTTTACACATATCCACGTCATGAAAAAGTCGTGACCGAGCAGCTTGAAGCAAGATCTATAGAAACGTTCCTACCTACTTTTGTCACCGAAAGTCGGTGGAAAGATCGCCGCGTTCAGATTCAAACGCCAGCCTTCCCCGGGTATGTCTTTATAAGAATCAGCAAAAGCGACCGCAGTAAAGTATTTGCTATCCCGGGCGTGGTCAAAATCTTGTCGTATAACGGAGTTCCGGCGCCAATTGATGAATTAGAGATCGAAGCCGTCAAGCTTTGTCTAAAACGTGGAGCAACTCCAGCGGCACACACTCTCATTGAAATTGGTGAACGGGTCCGAGTGAGGTCGGGTATATTAGAGGGGGTAGAGGGTTTGATCGTGCGCTGCAAGAACGAGCGCAGGCTGATTGTTCCTATTTCGCTAATTAATCAATCTATAGCTGTAGAGGTAGATGCAGATCTGCTGGAGCCGCTTGATATCCAAAATAATTGAGATTGCTTGCAATTAAGTCTGTAACAACGATCAACATTAGGCTTCTTGACTATAAATAGTGAGTAGGCTGGATCGATGCTCGGCAAAGAACTAATATGAACGAACGCAGCCACCGCTTCGGTGCACATCTGAGCGAAGCCAAGGGCAGCGAGTCGATATCCAACCTTCAACCTTAGCACATGTTAGTTGGGAAGGATGTACCAGACTAACCCAAAATATTGGCAGCGGCGGTGTGTGTATCTTAGTTTTGGAACCTCCACCACTTGGATCAGACGTTGAAGTGAACCTGGAGAGTCCACCAGTGATAGCGGAGTGAGAAAAAGTACAGTTGCGTGGCAGGGGAGAAATAACCCATATTTTCCCCAAATGACGACTTTGCAATAGAGATATTGATTGAAATTGTGTACTAGATTTCAATGTGTGGTTACTGATAGCCGGATTATTTACATTCTATTTGTTGTCGAATAGGTAGCTAACAACCCTAGATATCATTGTTTTGAATAGATCATCATAAAAGACTGAGGACTGATTGAATGGCTACTCATAAATCGTCGGCATTACCATGGGTAAGAAAAGTCTCATATGAGGACAATTCTGCGCCCTATCCTGAAAGAAAACTGCAGTTCGCAGTGATGCACGAGACGGCTTTCGTGCAGATGCTTCGATTTGAGCGTCGCAGAGCTGAGCGTTCTGGAAAGCAATTCATGCTTGTTCTTATAAGTAGTAAAGACTTTCCTACTGAGTCGGGTCACCTCTTAATTGATAATTTGACGGCCGGGATTTCCTCTTGTACAAGGGAGACGGACATACTCGGGTGGTATGAACGTGACGTTACGTTGGGCCTTTTGATGACGGAAATTGGTAAAGTTGACGAATTAACTGTCAGTACTATCATGCAGAAGGTTTCGCTCTCGATACAGCGTGCCGTAAGTCCCGATCGATATAAATGGTTGAAGCTAATATCCTGCGTCTTTCCTCAAGAAGTGGCTACTAACGAAGAAGACTCTCTTTTCTATCCCGATCTTTCACGTCGGCACGAGCGAAAAATATATGGGCATACGTTCAAACGGACTATGGATATCATAGGTAGTCTCTTTGCTATCGCTATGTTTCTGCCGGCGTACTCCCTGGTCGCCGCGCTCGTGAAACTGACGTCTAAAGGACCGGTTTTTTTTCGCCAAAAGCGTCTAGGTCGATATGGAAGAGAATTTACTTTTCTTAAGTTCCGTACCATGTATGTTGATAATGATCAGCAGATACACCGGGAATATGTGACAAAATTAATCTCTGGAGATCACAAACTCGGGCAGGGTAAGGGAGTATATAAACTTATTGATGATCCAAGAATAACTCCGATTGGCAGGTTTATCCGCAAGACAAGTCTTGATGAGTTGCCACAGTTTGCTAATGTTCTCAGAGGGGATATGTCACTTGTGGGACCCCGACCCCCTCTTCCCTATGAATACGAACGATATCAAACTTGGCATAAACGCCGTGTACTAGAGTTGAAGCCAGGATTGACGGGGTTATGGCAAGTCGAAGGCAGATCACGCACCACCTTCGACGAGATGGTACGGATGGACCTTAAATATGCCAATATGACATCGCTATGGGTAGATCTCAAAATCTTACTACGAACGCCGGCAGCGATGCTTTCAGGTCGCGGTGCGTGCTGAAGAAAGTTCAATTACAGTTTTACTCACATCACTAGACTGTTGAGTCAATGTCTCGTCACAAAGATGACGTGTGGTGCTTTCATTCCTATATATGCAATGACAATTATGTTAGACCTGATTTTTACCAAGTGTTGCGTTTAGACATGTCCTCTATATCTCAGAAAGATCAACTGCCGTCCCACCAACTAACGCCTCTAATCAAAGAAGCTAAGGGAACTTACGGCCAAATTCTCAAGTCATCAGCATTGGTTGGTGGATCTTCGGCCCTAAATATAGCAATTGGAATTGTTCGTACCAAAGTAATGGCGATTTTGCTAGGACCCGGAGGATTTGGGTTGTTTGGACTTTACGGATCGATTGTTTCCCTTGCCCAAACTTTGGCCGGTATGGGAATCAACAGTAGTGGTGTTCGCCAGATTGCTGAAGCGGCAGTTTCAGATAACACGAAACGTATCGCCGAAACAGGAATTGTGCTGCAGAGAATATCTGTTTTATTAGGTGTGCTGGGAGCGCTTTTATTGGTAATGTTTTCGAATCAAATTTCTACTTTGACATTCGGAACTAATCAACATGCCACAGCGATTTCGGTACTTTCTATCGCAGTGTTTTTAGGCTTGGTATCTGCTGGGCAAGGGGCGCTAATCCAGGGTATGAGACGGATAGCTGATCTCGCCAAAATGAGCGTCGTCGGTGCGGTTTCGGGGACATTGATTAGTGTCCCTTTGGTATATTTTTTTCATGATCAAGGCGTTGTGCCAGCTTTGGTGGCTACTGCAACGATGACGGTCATCACTTCATGGTGGTATAGCCATAAATTAAACATTCGCGCTTCCTCGGTTATGGTTTCCACCGTGATGCGCGAAGCGCCTACCCTTCTCAAACTTGGCTTTGCATTTATGTCCAGTGGTCTTATGACAATGGGCGTCGCATACGTAGTCCGGATCACGGTACTTCGTAAAGTTGGTTTTGAAGCAACCGGGCTATACCAATCAGCCTGGACACTTGGCGGGCTCTATGTCGGATTTATATTGCAAGCCATGGGAGCAGACTTCTACCCTAGATTAACGGCAAGTGCCAAGAACAATGTAGAGTGCAATCGGCTAGTCAACGAACAAGCTTTAGTTGGATTATTATTAGCCGGGCCGGGCGTGCTAGCTACGTTGACATTTGCCCCGTTGGTCATCTCGTTATTTTATAGTCCTAAATTTGGAGCTGCAGTAGAAATTTTACGTTGGATATGCCTTGGTACAATTCTTCAAGTTGTATCTTGGCCGATGGGCTTTATCATTGTCGCAAAGGCGAGACAAGCCATCTTTATCGGATGCGAGTTGGCCTGGACCCTTGTCAGTCTCGTTCTAGCGTGGGTGTGTATAAAGTATTTCGGTTTAAACGGGGCAGGCATCGCGTTTTTTGGCTCGTATGTATTTCACGGCCTTTTGATTTATACGGTTGTATATCGACTTAGCGGCTTTCGGTGGTCTATAGGTAATAAAAAAATAGGATCTGTTTTCCTTATTTTTATTGCAGTGGTTTTTTGCGGATTTTACATCATGCCATTTCCTGTGGCCGTGTGCGTTGGGTCAGTTTTTACAATCACTAGTGGAATTTATTCGGTTATAGTTATAGTTAATTTGGTGTCTTTTGACAAAATACCACGTATATTTCAGAAATTGCTTCTGGTTTGTGGGTTTGGTCCATCACGAGCTGTGTGTAATTGGCAGTAGATGCCACACAGGCCCGGGTTTAGGCTTGGCCGCATGTTTGACAAGACCATTACAACGGCTACCGTCGTCGGTAAATTCAACAATGTTTTTTTTGGGGCCGTCTGCAAAACATCCAGTCGTGGGCCGTGGATGTCCTTCTCTTTATCCACACAAGATTCAGCAAGCCTGTAGGCTTGTCATATGAGTATAGATATGCCATTACAGATGCTGTTGCTCAGGAGCCGACCCGTTTAATATTCGGCTATGGGCCTTGGGACGTTTCGAGAAAAAGAGTTACAGATAAAATTTCTCGGGATGGCAAAGCGTTGGTGCACGTGTGATGATAATTGGGCTGCTTTTCTATATGAGACTGGCTACGGTGGACTCATCATTATCGGGTGCTTACTTTTGTGCCGCTACTGATGGCGGTACATAGCTATAGGTTTCTTCCACGACCAGAACGAGACTTCAGTGGAGTACTTTTGATTTCACTGATGGGCTTCTATTTTTCTCTTTCAAGAGTAGCTGCCTAGTTGGGGCAACAGAGATACATGGCGTAGATCTTGATCTCGTTATCCGTAGTATATGCCACAATTATTATGCGTGATCAGGAATGCGAGGAACAGGATGAAGAGGAAAGTCGAGGTTCAGAAGAATATGATCTTTGCGTCGCATAAAGGTTTGACTAGGAGTTCTCTGATTGCGCAGAGCAATATCATGCAAGAAAAAAGTATTCCACTCAGAGTGTGTATGTTGGCGTATGCTTTTTACGAAAGTGACACACGCATTCTGCAATACGCTACAGCTCTTGCGCAACGTGGCGATATAGTCGATGTTATTGCATTACGACGTGATGATTTACTGCCCAAATTCGAAGTAATAAATGGCGTCAATGTTTACCGAATACAATCACGAACGGTAGATGAGAAAGGACTTTTTACCTATATTAGTAGAATAGGCCGTTTTCTTTTACAGTCGTCGTTGTTTTTACACCGTAAAAATGCCGAAAGATCTTATGATATTGTGCACGTGCATAATGTACCGGACTTTTTGGTATTTGCATCTATTTCGGTTAAATTGAAAAAGATACCGATCATTTTGGATATTCACGATTTACTGCCTGAATTTTATGCCAGCAAATTTAAAATTAGTCATAGTTCATTCATTTTTAAATTGTTGACATTTGTCGAGCGCTGGTCCGCTTCATTTGCCAGTCACATCATTATCGCCAACGATCTGTGGCGTGATCGACTTGTGGCACGCTCTTCTCAGATAGAAAAGTGCAGCGTGGTTCGTAATCGTCCAGATCTTGAAATTTTTGTGGCGCATGCTGACAAGAAAGAGAAGAATAATAAATTTTTGCTTATGTATCCTGGTTCATTGAACTGGCATCAAGGGCTTGATATTGCTATTCGTGCATTCGCTAGTATCTCCGATCAGATCCCGGATGCCGAATTCCATATTTATGGCGAAGGCT
>Ga0193743_1002954_pt1 | contig 11597 bp, 9 predicted proteins | sample L2c2metaG_FD_143038 | JGI IMG/M metagenome (GOLD analysis project Ga0193743, IMG submission 143038) | Soil microbial communities from a riparian zone of the East river system, Colorado, United States - L2c2 | ecosystem: Environmental > Terrestrial > Soil > Riparian zone | place: USA: East River...
AGGCAAGCGCGGGGCCCCTCCCTCTCCTCCCGCTGCGCCGGCGGAGAGGGTGTTCGAGTCTTGAGAGGTTTTCTTTTCCGCAATTTGCGCAAGGGGTTTTGCGGCCAGCGCCTGCCCTGCGCGAAGCCGAAGGGCCGGATAACCCTCCAAGTTTTCTTGCTTTCCCTAGCTCGACCGGTGAATGCGATGATTGAATAAATTCGCAGAGCTCTTTTTCGATCTTGCGTTCACCAATCGATATGCCGAAAACCAGGTTGAAAGAGGCTGATGTCAAGCGTGCTGCGAGAGGCCGGCGATCGAAAAACTACGCTAGCGGCCTATTCGCTCGCTGAGCTGTTCCAGTGAGGGTGTTTTGATCAGCGTATGTTCGTGATAACCAAACAGCCAAGTGAGAATTCCTATTCTTTTTGAGATGGTATCGGAAGAATACGCGCTGTCGCTGTAGCGCTAGCAAGCAACCTGTCGCCATCTCCTTTCAATACTCCCTCAAGAAAAGTAAAATCTCGCCCGCGATGAACGAGTCGTCCCGCGCCGAACAACGGCCCTACCGGAGCAGGCCGAATAAAAGTCGTTTTGATCTCCAACGTGGGTAACATGTGGGTCCCATCGAGAAAGGCGGTTCCTGCATAGGACATGACGTCATCAAGCATCGCCGTAATAATGCCGCCCTGAATGGTGCCTCCCGCATTCATAAACTGCGGTGCGCCCTGGAACTCTGCATTCAATGTTCCTGCTACTGGATCCACTGCAATAAGCTTGAACCCCAGCAACTCCGAAATACGCGGAAGAGCGGTGCGGCCTTCGATCATATCCCAGAACGGGCCGTCACGACCTGTAATTGACATAAGTAAACCTCCATATTCGTGAGTTCGTTGTGCTCCCGCTCACGCCTGTCCGAAATTTGCGTTTGCTCACCAATTCTCCTTGAATGGTCGGACTTCTACATTGAAGGACCAGGCGCCCTTTGGCTGATGCACCACGTGCCAGATATCTTCGGCAATCTCCGATGGCTGGAGGAAGAAGTCGCCTGGAGCATCCGGGCGCGAGGCTCGCGTCCATTCGAGGTCGATCACTGCATCGATGAGGATGTAAGCGACATGGATGCCCTTCGGACCAAGCTCCCGGGCAATCGACTCCGCAAGTATCCGTTGCGCTGCTTTGGTCGGAGCGAAACCGGAAAAATTGCTCTTTCCTCTCAGCGCCGACGGCCGATCTTCGCCTCAAGCTGGCGCAGCCGCTCCTCGTTTCTCGCGATCATGGCGACATCGTAACCGCCTTCGACGAACCGCCGCACGATCGACGTCCCGGTCCCGCGTCCCACGCCCGTGACAAGCGCCCGCTTCCCGATCATTGGTTGATCTTCGCTCTTGCGACATCCAGCTTGGCCTTGACGAAATCCAGTCGATCATTGCCGAAGAACATTTCACCATCGACGAAGAAGGTTGGCACGCCAAATACACCCTGCGCGATGGCTTGCTCACCATTGGCAGCAAGCAACTCTTGTATCTCCGCGGATTCTGCGATGTCCCACAATTCCAGCGGAAGAGCGCGGCTCGTGAGAAAGTTCAATCGATCGACTGCACTCGTTAATGCGGCGGAACAACCCCAAACCGCACCGAACAGCGCATCGTTAACTTGATGGAAAGCGCCTAACTTCTGGGCCGCAATTCCTGCGCGCGAAAGCAGGTCACTCTTGAGTTGTCCTGTTCGTAACGCCTCAAGCAGCGGCCTGTTGGGTGAATAGGGCACACCGTAACGCTTCGCCCACCGTGCCGCGTCGAGACCGGCGTATTTCGCTTTCGGCGGACACATCGGTGAAGGCTGATTGTTCACCCTCTTCATGACGGAAACAATCTCGACTGGCTTATACTCGATCTGAACGCCCATGGACATTATTTGCGTATTCGCGAGATACGCATATGGGCTTCGATAGTCGAGAATGAACTGAACTTGCATCTTCTCTCCAAAAGCTACTTCAAGCTAGTTTTGTTCTGTTTGCGGAAACATTTCATGATTGAGCGTTTAGTTTACAGTCGTAACATCCCGGAACCTTGCGTGCCGCGAATGAACTCGTATGCGCTGAAGTGCGAGCGGACATCGCCCCTGCGAACTGCTTAGACATTGTCGAGCGTCAGGGTGAGCAACTGGTGCAGATCGTCGCCGCTGACGGCACGCGGCTCTTTCAACTGAAACAGGACCTTATGCGCCAGCACCAAGCGCGCCGTGACCACGAGCTTGCGGCCGGCGAGCGAAGGTTCCTTAGGCAGATGCAAAGCGAAGGGTATCGGCACCCGCCAGCCACTGCGCACAACCTGTTCGGCGAGCACCTCTCCCACCGGTGATTTCGAAACGTCGAGGAGCTGCACCTGCAGTTCGACCCCTTTTGGCAACGCCATCTTTTCCCGATAGGTCACGGCGCCTTCGACAATGATTGCAGGCGCCAGGTCGTCGCCTAACTTGCGCATGAGAGGGCTCGCATGGAACATCAGCGCCTCCCCGCTGAAATCGAGCACGCATTTGAAGCGAAATGGAACCGCCGTGCCGTCCCGTCTGCGCCAGTAGCCGGTTCCCGTGACGGTCGCGGAAATCGGCTGACTGCCCACGGTGTCGTCCAGCCGCTCGATCGTGAGCCACGGCATGCCATCGAGGCCGAGGCTTACGAACGCAGGATCGGCCGCGCGCGTCTCTGCGCCAACCTTGCCCGCGCAACGCGATAGCGCAGGCGAGGAGATGGCACCCGCTTCTTGGGCATTGGCCGACCCGGCGACGAGACAGGCCAGGATGACCGAGATGGCGCCCCGGGTGGGCTCGGTGGCGAGGAGAACCTTAATGTCGAAGCCGAAAGATTTGATCGTCAGCGCCTGTTTGGGCGTGAAGACGGCAACCTGCAGGGACGAGAGTATTGCGTTCATGTTGGCCTCCGCTTGTCGAGTCGTTGGATGGTGGCCAGCTCCCGGTGAGATGCTGCTTAGATCCCTGTGGTGAACAGACACCGAGAGGCCGTCCACATGTCACGCCTAAAAGTGCGCAATGTCTGCTCAGGTCCTGTTCAGAAATGCCTCGATTGCGCCTTCTTTTCCTCTTGTCTGAAGTCGCTAATCTGAGTCCTGTGATGGCGTTCTCATCCAGGCAGTGAAGACGGTCGACAGGCGCCGCTTCGGCCTCTGGCTGTGACGCGGGGGACCCACAAAACAGCAACGAAAGGCCACGAAACTGCACTTTGGCGGATAGCCTTCATGCGTCGGCGAGACAATGATAATACGGGAAAGACAATGAAGATCCTGGAACTTTGGGGATTTGCCGGCATCACAGGCCGGCTTCAGACACCGCGCATGGCACGGGCGGCAACACTGGCCACTGCGTTGCTGGCGCCGCTGCCGGCGATCGCCGCCGATCCGGTGGCGCCGCGCTCGGGGTTCTATTTCGGCGGGCATGTCGGCTACATGTTCGGCACCGCCAACGCCACGCTGGGCGACCCGACGGGCAACGCTTCAGGGGGCATCGCGTCGGCCGGCGGCGCCACCGGTTACGGCGCTTTCTTCGGCGGCGCGCAGGCGGGCTATGAGCACTACTTCGCCTCGCGCCTGATGCTGGGCGTCGAGCTCGATGCGTCGTTCCCGAGCGCCCAGGATCTCTCGCAGGTCCTGTCCTACCGCGCGACGGGCACCGGCACCGCGAACGAGCAGCTCGAATGGCTGGCGTCCCTGCGCGGCCGCGCCGGCTATGCCATGGGATCGTGGACACCGTTCGTCACCGGCGGCATCGCTTGGGCGAGCACGCGCTACTCGCGCACCGACCTCACGAGCGGCAACGAGGACGCCAACCCCAGCAATATCCGGCTCGGTTACGTGGCGGGTGCCGGCCTCGACTATCGCCTCGATCAGCGCTGGTCGGCGCGCGCCGAGTATCTCTACACCAACCTTGGACTGAGCGGCTTCGCCTTCGCCTCGGCGCCGGCGCGCTACGATTCGCAATCCGACCTGCATCGCTTCCGCCTCGGCCTGAACTACAAGTTCGGCGAGGCGGGCGAGTCCAAGGGAAAGGAGGAAGACCGCGGCCCCTTCAGCTGGGAGCTGCACGGCCAGACCACCTTCATCTACCAGGGCTACCCGCCCTTCAACGCCCTCTACAGCGGCCCCAACAGCTTCCCGCCGGAGGGCCAGAGCCGGGAGACCTGGACGGTTTCGGCATTCCTCGGCGTTCGCCTGTGGCAGGGCGGCGAGCTCTATTACAATCCCGAGCTGTTGCAGGGCTTCGGCGTCGCCGACACCGTCGGCGCGGCGGGCTACCCCAATGGCGAAGCACAAAAATCCAACTTCCCCTACCCGCGCTACAACACCTCGCGCATCTTCCTGCGCCAGGAAATCGGGCTGGGCGGCGAGCGCGAGAAGGTCGAGGGCGAGTACGGCCAGCTCTCGGGCGAGAAGGACGTGTCGCGGGTCACGCTGCAGGTCGGCAAGTTCTCCGTCAAGGACGTGTTCGACGCCAACGACTACGCCCAGGATCCGCGCATCGACTTTCTCAACTGGTCGATCTGGGCATCGGGCGCCTTCGACTATCCGGCCGACCGACTTGGCCTCACCTGGGGTTTGACCGCCGAGCTCAACCGGCCGCGCTGGGCGGCGCGCGCAGGCTATTTCCTGGTCGGCGACGTGCCCAATTCAAACACGTTCGACATGAGCCTGTTCTCGCGCGGCGGCTATGTCGGTGAGCTGGAAATGCGCTTCAAGCCCTACGACCGGCCCGGAATACTGCGAATGGGGACCTGGCTCACCAGCACCTTCGCGGGCTCCTATAATCAAGCCGTGGCGCTCGCCGCGCTCACCCCCGGGCTCACCGCCAACGACACCATCGCGCAAACCCGCCAAGGCCGCACCAAGTACGGCTTCTATCTCAACCTCCAGCAGGAGCTCAGCGACGATATCGGCCTGTTCGGCCGCTTCAGCTGGAACGACGGGCGCACCGAAATCAACGCCTTCACCGACATCGACACCAGCATCTCGCTGGGCCTGTCGATCAAGGGCACGGCATGGAAGCGGCCGGACGACCGTATCGGCATCGCAGGCGCGCTCAACCAGATCTCGGCCGATCACAGCGGCTATCTCGCGGCAGGCGGGCTCGGCGTGCTGGTGGGCGACGGCGCCCTCAGCTACGCCCCGGAGAGCGTCATCGAGACCTACTACGCCTTCCAGGTCGTGAAGGGCATCGTGGCCACCGCCGACTACCAGTTCCTCAACAATCCGGGCTACAACACCGTGCGTGGTCCGGCCCACTTCTTCGGCGGACGGCTGTCGGCCCGCTTCTAGTAGCAACTATCGCTGAAGGGTGAGTCGTAACTGTCACCCCGAGCATAGCGAGGGGCCTTTGAGGTCACAGTAAAGGTCCCTCGCTGCGCTCGGGATGACAGCAGGCATGTAGCAGGCATTCGTGATTCCCAATGCCAGACCGCTGGTGGGCAACTCCAGTGCCGCGTCATGCTCTTCGTCTTCCGGACCGCGGGCGTCCCGCCCGCTCATGATTCCTGAGCGGGCGGGACGCCCACGGTCCGTATGAGCATGAGAAGATGCCAGCAGATGTTACTTCCTGTCGAAATGCCAGATGCCGTCCCAGTCCTTGGGCGAGCCGTCGCGCAGGAACACCGTGCAGCGCTCGATGAACACGCGGCTCGGTCCGTCGCCGGGCCGGAGCGACAGGGTGGCGCGGAAGCAGGCGAGTGCCGCCTCGAAGCGGCCCTCGCCATAGGCGGCGCGGCCGGCCGCCCATTGGGCCAGCAGTTCGGCATGAAGCGGCGCGCTGTCGATCTCGCCCAACGGTTCGTGGATCTCGTGCTGCTCGGTCGTGCCGGCCGCCACGATGCGGTCGATGGGACGCCACACGAAGCGGTCGGCCGTGGCGCCCGCGACCTCGCCGCTCGCCAGGATCTCGGTGCCATAGGCCTTGTTGAGGCCCTCCAGCCGCGATGCCTGGTTCGCCACCGCGCCGACCAGCGTGTAGTTGATGCGCTCGCGCGCGCCGACATTGCCGACCACCGCGGGGCCGGTGTGCAAGCCGAAACGGGTGCGAAAACTTGGCCGGCCGCGGCCGCGCCACTTCTCGGAGAGCTGTCTGCCGGCGGCGGCGGCCTGCAAGGCGGCGCGGCAGGCATTGGCGATGTGATCCGGGTCGGGCTCCGGCGCATTCCAGAACGCCATGATGCTGTCGCCGATATATTTGTCGATCATGCCGTGGTTGGCCGAGATCGCCGAGCCCAGCGCGTCGAAGTAGCGCGATAGCCGGCTGGTCAAGAGCTCCGGTTCCATGGTCTCGCTCAGGAGCGAGAAACCCTCGATGTCGGTGAACATCACCGTGATCTCGCGACGCGTGCCGCCGACACCGGCTGTCTCGGGCGAACGCATGATCTGATGGACGAGGTTCTTCGACACGTAGCGGCCGAACACCTCCAGACCCTCGCGCATGCGCTCGATCGAGGCCGACAGCCGCGCGATCTCAGCAATCCGGCTCACGACCGGCACGCGGTCGGAGAAATCGAGATTGCGGATGCGCTCGGTCTTGCCGACGATGCGCGCGAGCGAGCGCGATAGCAGCAGCGCCGCCAACAGCGCGCCGCCCGCGGCGAGGCCCACGGCGACCGCGGCGGCCAGGGCGGCGCGTTCCAGCAGGGTCTGCGAATCGGCGGACAGCTCGACGATCGGCACGGCGGCGGCGATCTGGTAGCGCCGTCCCAGGTTGGGCGGCATGGTGTGCACCAGCAGCCGATAGTCGCGCCCGCCGAGCACGAGATCGCGCTCGATCCGCCGATCGCCGGCGGCGGCCTGGGCGACCACGCTGCGCATCGCTGTACGCACGGCATCCTCGCCCGGCAGGCATTGCGAACGCTCGAGCTTGCAGGCCTCCGACTCCATGAAGACGACGCCCGTATCGCTCGCCAGCATGATGAGGGCGTTGGGGGTGATCCTGTAGTCGCCGATCAGGCTGGAGAGCGTGGTGAGCGTGAAGTCGAAGCCGATCACGCCGCCCCGGCGCAGCGGCACGCCGGCCGACACGCCGATGACGTTGGCCTGGGCAAAGTGGTAGGGCTCGGTCAACACCGGCGCGTTGGTGCGGCGGGCGTCGACGTACCACGGCCGCGTGCGCGGATCGTAGTCGAGCGGGCGCGAGCGGGGTGGGCTCTTGCCGCCGTCGGGCATCTCGAACCACCAGGTCTCGCGCCGCGCCGCGCCCTCGCCCGAGACCCTGCGCAGGATGATCGAGGGCCCATCGGGCGCATCGAACTCCAGGCGCTGGTCGACCGAGAAGGTTTCCGGCCGGCCGGCATAGAGGAAGTGGCCGTCTTCGTAGCCGACGAACACGGCCGCCATCGCCGGATACCGGCCGAGCAGCGCCACGAACTGCCTGAGACGCTCCTGATCGGCATCTGGGCCGGCGTCGGGCGCAAAGCTGGGCGATTCGGCCAGCGTCGCGCCGACCGCCGCGACGACGCGCAGGCCCGAGGCCAGGAATCCCTCGACCGCGGTTTCGAGCGACGCCATGCGCTGGCCGACGCTGCGCGTCTCGAGATGATCGACGGCCCGCCAGCCCAGCCATAGCAGCGCCGTGGCGAGCGGCAGCACGATCAGCGCCATCAGCGTCAGAAGCGTGATGCTGAAGGGAACGGAACGCCGCGATTCGTTCATGTCGCCGACCAACGAGCGGGACGGGCTATTCCTTCTCGGCCGTCCACTTGCAGCCCAGGTTCTTGTCGTCGACGGTGAGCGACGGCGGCGTCGCGGCGAGGTCGGCGACGATGTGCAGGTTGAGCCGCCCCAGATCGTAGTCCGTGGTGTAAACGTTCGGCTTCTCGAGCTTCATCTTGGTGTTGAGGCCGCCGGGCGCGGTGAGTTCGGCCGTGCCGTTCTTGACCGTGAAGGTGTGCACGCGGGTAAATTGCGGGTCGGCGGCGATGCAGCCGGTGATGTTGTTGGGCGCGGCAACGAGGCGGAATTGCGCGGTCACGTCCTCAGCCATCGCGACGGCGGGCAGCAGGACGACGAGGGCAATGCAGGCGATACGCGGGGCGACGATCATGGCGGGTTTCCTCCAGTGGCCGGCCGAGGCCAGCACCGGCCAGTCTACCGCTCCGTCATGGGCGCGTCGCGTCAGTCCTCGGGGGCGAGCAGCCGGTAGGCGAGGCCTGCGATGGCGCCGCCGATTATCGGCGCCACCCAGAACAGCCAGAGCTGATCCAGCGCCGCGCCGCCCACGAACAGCGCCGGCGCCGTGCTGCGCGCAGGGTTCACCGAGGTATTGGTGACCGGAATGCTGACGAGGTGGATCAGGGTGAGGCAGAGCCCGATCGCCAGACCCGCCGCCGCCGCATGGGCGCGCCGGTCGGTGGCGGCCACAATCACCGTCACGAAGCCGAAGGTCATGACGACCTCGATGACCGCCGCGGCGAGCAGGCCGTACTTGCCCGGCGAATGCTCGCCATAGCCGTTGGTAGCGAAGCTGCCGATGTCGGCGCCGGCCTTGCCGGTGGCCACGACATAGAGGATCGCCGCCCCGGCGATGCCGCCCAGCACCTGGGCGATCACGTACTGCACGACGTCGCTCCACGGGAACCGCCGGCCGAACGCCAGGCCCACCGTCACCGCCGGATTGAAGTGGCCACCCGACACCGGGCCCAGGGCATAGACCATGGTCAACACCGTGAGGCCGAAGGCCAAGGCCACGCCGGCAAAGCCGATACCGAACTGGGGAAAGCCCGCCGCGAGCACCGCGCTGCCGCAGCCGCCCAGGACGAGCCAGGCAGTTCCCAAAAATTCGGCATAGAGACGGTTGGCAATCGGCACGATTATTCCTCTCGTGGGTTTCTCGCCTCGATTTTACAATAATTTGGTCTCAAAAGCCCGCCGGCTTTTCCATTGCGGCGCACAAGCGAAGCGTCATCAAACAGACACCGCGCATTCATGTGCGGCCCCTAGCGTGCGGCCCTCGCCAAGGGGAGTTCGCACCATGTTCCTGCGTCGCCGCCGTCTGATCGCCGCTACCGGCCTCGCCGCCGCCAGCGCCGCCCTGCCGCGCGTGGCCATCGGCCAGGCCGACCGCCGCCCCAGCCTCACCATCGCGGTCCAGCAGATCTCCAACAGCGCCTCGCTGGAGCCCTTGCGCGAGCAATCCAACGTCGGCTCGCGCACCTTCTCGTTCATCTTCGAGACGCTGATCATGCAGAACCTCATGGGCCAGCTCGAGCCGGTGCCGGGCCTGGCCGAGAGCTGGAAGCGCATCGACGAACGCACCGTCGAGCTGGCGCTGCGCAAGGGCGTAAAATTCCACAACGGCGACGAGATGACGGCCGACGACGTGGTCTTCACCTTCAGCCGCGAGCGCATGTTCGGTCCGGACTACGACATCAGCAGCACCAAGACGCTGTTCACCTCGGTGCTGGTCCGCGATTCGGTCGAAGGCAAGAAGCTGCCGCCGGAAGTGCCGGCGGTCGCCAAGCGGAGCTTCCCGGCGCTCGAGAAGGTCGAGGCGATCGACAAATACACCGTGCGCTTCACCAACCGCACGCCCGACGTCACCCTGGAGGGCCGCATCGGCCGCCTGGGCAGCGACATCATCAGCCGTCGCGCCTACGAGGAGGCCAAGACCTGGATGGACTGGGCGCGCGCGCCGGTGGCGACCGGCCCCTACAAGGTGCGCGAGTTCCTGGTCGACCAGTCGCTGCTGCTCGACGCCCACGACGACTATTGGGGCGGCCGGCCGCCGCTCAAGAGCGTCAAGCTGGTCGCGGTTCCTGAAGTGGCGAGCCGCATCAACGGCCTTTTGGCCGGCCAGTTCGACTTCATCTGCGACGTGCCGCCCGACCAGATTCCGGGCATCGAGAAGAACGCCAAGTTCGAGGTCTTGGGCAGCCCGATCGTCAACCACCGCATCACGGTGTTCGACAACCACCATCCCACCCTGGTCGATCCGCGGGTGCGCCAGGCTTTCAGCCACGCGATCGACCGCCAGGCCATCGTCGACAGCCTGTGGTCAGGCCGCACGCGCGTGCCGGCCGGCCTGCAATGGGAATTCTACGGCCCGATGTTCGTCGAGAACTGGACGGTGCCTGACTACGACCCCGCCAAGGCCAAGGCGCTGCTGAAGGCCGCCAACTACAAGGGTGACCCGATCCCCTACCGCCTGCTCAGCAACTACTACACCAACCAGGTGGCGACGGCGCAGGTGCTGGTCGAGATGTGGCGCCAGGCCGGGCTGAACGTGCAGATCGAGATGCGCGAGAACTGGCAGCAGATCTTCGAGGGCAACGGCCAGCGCGCCGTGCGCGACTGGTCCAACAGCGCGGGCTTCAACGATCCGATCTCCTCGATCGTCGCTCAGCACGGGCCGCAGGGCCAGCAGCAGCAGGTCGGTGAATGGACCAACGCGGAGATGAACAAGCTCTCCGACGCCATGGAGATCGAGACCGACATGACCAAGCGCAAGGCGATGTTCAAGCGCATGCTGGAGATCTGCGAACGCGAGGACCCGGCCTACACGGTGCTGCACCAGAACGCGACCTTTACCGCCAAGCGCAAGGACATAGGCTGGAAAGCCTCGCCCTCCTTCGCGATGGAGTTCCGCGCGGTCAATTTCGCGAGCAACTGAGCGCCCATTTCATCGTTCCTCCCCTTCGCGGAATCCGCGAAGGGGAGGTGCCCGCGTAGCGGGCGGAGGGGTCATGAGCAACACGACTGATGCTCATGACCCCTCCGTCGGCGTAAGACGCCGACACCTCCCCAGCTTCGCTGGAGAGGAAGTGACGACGCCATTTCGGAATTTGCTCTACGGCTACTCGATGCCGAGATAGACCTTCTGGACGTCGGGATTGTGCGCCATCTCCTGCGCCGGTCCCTGCAGCACGGTGCGGCCGACCTGCAGCACGTAGGCATGCTGGGCCGCCTCGAGCGCCAGATCGACCGATTGCTCGGCGAGCAGGATGGTCTGGCCGTCTTTGTGAAGCGCTGCAAAGGCGTCGTACATGGCGTCGACGATGGCCGGTGCCAGGCCGAGGCTGGGCTCGTCGAGCAGCAGCAGCTCGGGCTCGCTCATCAGGGCGCGGCCAACCGCCAGCATTTGGCGTTCGCCGCCCGACATGGTGCCGGCGCGCTGGGCGCGCCGCTCGGCAAGCCGTGGGAACACGCCATAGACCCGTTCGAGCAACCGCGGGATGCGCTTGCGGTCGCTGAGCGGCGTGGCGCCCAGCAGCAGGTTGTTCTCGACGCTCTGCTGCGTGAACAGCCGCCAACCTTCGGGCGACAGCGCCAGGCCCTTGCGCACGATGGCATAGGCCGGCAGGCCCGCGATGTTCTCGCCGTGGAACTCGACCTTGCCGGCCGAGACGGGCACGATGCCGGCGACGGCGTTCAGCGTCGTCGTCTTGCCCGCGCCGTTGGAGCCCAGCAGCGCCACGACCGACCCCTTCGGCACTTCGAGCGAGACGTCGGCCACGCCGATCAAATCGCCGTAGCGCACTTCGAGATGCTCGATCTTGAGCAGCTGAGTCACGTGCCCTCCGCGTGCCGGACCTTGCGGCGGCCGAGATAGGCCTCGATCACCCGCGGGTCGCTGGTGAC
>Ga0193743_1002955_pt1 | contig 11597 bp, 7 predicted proteins | sample L2c2metaG_FD_143038 | JGI IMG/M metagenome (GOLD analysis project Ga0193743, IMG submission 143038) | Soil microbial communities from a riparian zone of the East river system, Colorado, United States - L2c2 | ecosystem: Environmental > Terrestrial > Soil > Riparian zone | place: USA: East River...
CAGGATCGCAATGCGCGGGTTATAGCTAAACATGCGCAAACCGCTTTTGTCGGCCACCAATGCTGGCTTTACCACCCAATGTTTATTATCGGCACTATAACGCGATACGTTTACGGTAAGCAAAACCACCGCGGCCAATGCGGCGGCCAATGCAGGCACTAAATTTTTATCCTGCTGCTTGGTGATAAAGCTCATTTGCACCGCCGTACCTTTTACGGATGATACCGACAGCAAAAAACCCGCCGCAACCATATTAATTACCAGCGATGAACCACCATAACTTTCAAATGGCAACGATACTCCCGACAGCGGCAAAGCACCTATGGAGCCCCCCGCTATCAGCAAAAACTGCACAAATGTACAGACACCAATACCTGCACTGAGGTAAAACAACAGAGGTGTACCTGTTTGCCGGCCTATAATGATAGACCGATGCAGATAAAGCAGGAACAGTATAAATACGGCCGCCATGCCCGCCCACCCAAATTCTTCGCCAATGGAGGGCAGTATCATATCGGTATGTGCTTCGGGGATGGTTTTGGCAAAGCCCTGCCCTACACCCGTACCACTTAGCCCGCCTCCTGCCATGGCCCAAAGGCCATTGGCTACCTGGTCGCCACCATATACTTCGTTGTTCCAGGGATCTTGCCAAATAGCTTTACGTTCCACCAACCGCTCTACCGGGCCGGGGATAATTTTATCCAGGCCAGGTATTTTATCAATTGTTAAAAATGCAGTGATCACGATCAAAGCCATAAATGCCGATTCGCTGAGCAGGCGGGGTTTTAAAAATGCTACCAGGCCCCAGATCCCGAATGTGATAGCCGCGCTGAGCCAAACATTTTCAAAAAACCAGGTGGCCAGTACAAACAATATCACATAACCAGCCGTATGCAGAAAATCGCCGCGGGAAAAGGAAAACAGGATGATGAATGTAAAACAGATCACCATGGCCGGGCCTAAATCGCCCAATACCAAAAACAACAGCAGGGTAATAATAGTGGCTATCAGTGCAAATGAAAAGAACGACCAACGCTTACCCCAACTGGCATATTGGCTGATGAATTTCTCGTTAGCGGCAAAAAAGCCAGCCAGGAATATCACGATAAGGTATTTCACGATCTCACTGGGCTGAAAACCCAACAGGTTCACTTTTACACCACTCCCCTCGGGCCCGGTGCCAAATAAAATGGTGCTGAACAATATGCCCATAGCCACAATAGCCCAGGGCCAGCCATTGGCCGCGCTGCGCGCGCCTTTAAAAAATAATAACCTGTATAAGGTGGAATCGGCATTAAAGCGGCGCAGGTTAAATAACTGCAGTATGCAGATACCACCAACGCCAATACCAAGATAAACAAGCGTGTCTTTAGCTAAAAACCTATCGCGCAGCGGATCTTGTAATGATAATAGTGTAAGGAACGAGATACCGGTTAACAGCATCACTAAAGGCAGTATCAGTTGGTCGGCCTGCGGATAGCGGCTGCTGAGCAGCAGGTGAATAATGATGAACCCTGCAAAAAAGCTGCCTGCAATTATCCAGTACCATTCGTTAAAATCATCCTGTGTACGTACTATAAAGGCACCCTCTTTTTTGAGGATATTAAAATCGCGGGTAGATAGGAGCTTAATGCTATGCGGCGATTGGAAAAAGTTGAGTGTTTTATCCTTGTTTAGCTCCACCACACCCTGCGAACTGCCAAACTCAAAACCCGGCTGCAGGGGCAGTACTTCAAAAGCCTTACCCGTAGGCAGATTTTTAAATTCATAATTACCCCCGGCATCCGTGCGGGCAAAGGCGGTAAGGGATTGCAGCTGGCGCTTTTTATCAGCATTAATAACGTAAACTTTCTTATAGGCTTTGGTATTTTCGGTGGTTGAACCTTTTACTCCGGTTTCCTCATCAGAATAAATACTATCCTGAGGTAATATCAAAGCAAGCCTTACCAATACACCAGCTACGGGTATTTTTTTATTTTTGATTGTTCCCCTTATACTGTATTCGCCCAGGTTAAGATCGGTTTGTGTAGGTATTTGCGGTGGATGATGCCGCTCTTGTGTAAAACGAACAGAATCATCGCCGGTATAACCCAATAATGAGCGGGATACGATGATCCGTTTTTTGAATGATTCCCCGCCAATTGCAAATGCATCATCGGCATTTACATAGTATCTGCGTTTGTTGAGCTCTCCGGCATTATCAAACTCCTGGCCGGCATTTGCTTTGGCTGCTATGGTTGACCTAATGTAGTCAACATCTTTAGTGTCATCAAAATAATATCCTTTTTGCAGTAAAGCGGCAACATTGCGGGCGGTATTTGGCGCGTTCAAATTTACAATGGTGCCATCCTTAAGCCGTTTATCAACATCAACAAACTTTTGTTGCAGCACAAAATAAAGCTTACCAAACAACACAGCCAGCACAATACCGGTCAGCAATAAAAATAGCCGCTCCATTCCCCTGCCCGGCGCCTTTGGTGTACCTTGATCCATTATTATTTAGTAATTTTTGATAAGGTATCGATCTTGAACAGGCCACCAAATAACCTGCCCGAAATATATTTTTTATCGGGGAAGATATAGGAAGTTTGCACCGGCACAATGCAGTTGCTAAATACCACATGCTTTAATACCAATGCATCATTACGGGTAGCAATGGCTACCTTAAAGCCTTCAAAAGCTACACTATCCAGCACAATGTATTTGCTATTGGCCGCCAGGGATATTCCTGGACCGGCATAGGTGGAATCGCGTTTAAATATGATATTCCCTTTGGCCTTAATGTACAGGCTATCCTGACTTATGTGCAAAGTGTCGCTCAATATAATAGGCTGTTTAAAATCAGCATCAGAAAGTATCAGCGTATGACCTTTTAATTTATTGATGGTATCCTGCAGCTTTATTTGTTCTGCATTCTTCACCTTTACAGGGGGCACTGCAACCACTTTTATTGGGGTTTGCGTTAGTTGATAGTTTAACCAAAATTGCCATAAAAAACCCGTTAATGCTAAAGCCAGCAATATAAAAAGCACCACCATAGTACCGCGGTTGCTTTTTTGTTTTACAGGTACTGTTAATGGGCCCTCGGGCAATTTAGGTTGTGCCAGCGGGTCAACTATTTCATCGGTAGCCTTTGCAGTGGTGGCCGCGGGCCGTGTGGCACTATATTTACGCGGCGCCTTGTCATTTTGCACCAGCACTACAGTTACGTTGTCTTTTCCGCCTTTGCTGTTGGCGGCATCTATTAATTTTTCGCCTTTATCCTGTATGGAGCCACTGCCTGTTAGTATGGATTTGATCAGGTTTTTATCAACCATATCGGTAAGGCCGTCGCTGCAAACCAGCAAGGTATCGCCGGGTAAAAATGGTGATTGCCCGGTTTCAACAAAATCAGGGTCATGCGCTATCTGCGGGTTAAAACCCAGCGCTTTATTAATTTCATTCCGTTTGGGGTGATCCATCGCGGCCTCTTCGCTAAGCCGGCCGGAATCTTCCAGAAAACCAACAAAGGAATGATCCTTTGATATTTTTATCAGGGAATTATCGCGTAGCAGATACAAGCGGGTATCACCCACGTGGGCATAGTAAAACAGGTTGTTTTGAATATCGATCACGGCAAGCGTTAATACACAGGCCATGTTTTCCAACTGCTTATCCTCCAGCTTTTTATCGTATATCCTTTGGTTGGCAATTGTAATAGTATTTACCAATAAGGGTACAATGTCACCTGCAATGTATGATAGTTGCTGCAATATGGAATCGCGCGCTATATCGGCAGCAACTTCGCCCCCCACATAACCACCTACGCCATCAATTACACAGGCGATAATGAAATTGCCATCATCGGCTTTTTGGGCAATAAAGGTATCCTCGTTATTATCCCTTTGCTTACCAATATCTGTTATTCCGAAAAAATTATTTGCCATGGTTTTTACTGGAATTTTTTATGTCGATAAAGTGAGCCGCCAATAATAAAACGCATATTGCTAACAGCCCAAATGATAATATTTGTGACATTATGCTTCAGGTTTAAATATGTTGATACCTATTATACCATTCAGTAATATTTTTGAGTTAAAAGGCAGATCTACCCATTGCGGCGAGTTTACATCGCTTTGAATTACCTCCAGCTCATTGATAAGCGTACGCTCGCCAAAAGAGGCTAAGTAAAGCTTGCCGTCGGCTTTATTAAGGCGGATACGCAGGTGCGGCGTATTCACCCAATCGCTCGGCACTCTAAATACCCCCTGCTCCTCGCGGGTTTCCTCATTGCCTGATACTACAATATCATCGTCCTTCATCAGGTACTCCACCTTGCGGCCCACAAATTGTTTATCGGGCATTATGGTATCCAGCCGGGCTAATACTTTTTCGCCGGGTTTTGCTATTTCCTTCTCGTTATAGTGCAGATCATTCGCATAAGGCAGTTCATAATAGCCTTCGCTATAGTAGGTAAAGCCTTTTAATATCTCATTGCTGATATCTAGTGTTTGCGCTACGCCGGTATGCCGTGGGATAAACGTTACACGCAGGTTCTCTTGTTTTTTACTGCTGCCAGGTAACAGCTTGCCTATAAAGCCTTTGTCGCCCTTGGCATAATCAGGATGTGAAACCAGCCTGAACACCCATTTGGAGCTGGAGGGCTCTACCTTTTTACCTACCTCCTGGTGCTCACGCAACAGCTCATAAAACTTTTTTACTGATTCATGAACGATAATGCCAAAAAGCCCCGACCGGTTGTTAATGAATTCCTGGTAATCCTCTTCGTTAAAGCTGATGATGTATTCGTGGTAGAACACCACACGATCAGCAAATGACAGCTGACCGATAGATTCTTTAAATTTTTCGATAATGTACATGTAAACATCATCGGGGGTAAGTGCCTTAATAGTTGCAGCGGCGGCATTTGCAGGTTTCCCATTAGGCAAAAACCAGTCCTGCAGCCCTATCTTTTGCCAAAACGTTGTTTTTGATTCCATTCAGCTATATTTTTTAAATTAACCGGTTAACGCTGTCATAATTAAAAATTCAAATTGGAGGTATCCTTTGTTTTAGCGCTATCGCGATAAAACTGAGGGTCCTCAGCAGCCCCAGGCTTTTTATATTTCATTCCCTTTAGTATTGAGTCGGCCTGCGAATCAATTTCTGGCGGAATGCCAGATTCATCCCTGACCGGTGTAGTATCATCCTGTGCAGCTGTATCCGCCTTTTTTTTTGGGACAGTGAAGCGGGTGGTAACTGAATCAGCCGGCTTTTTTGATGGTTTAAAAAGCCGGTTATATACGCCATGGTAAATCCTGTCGCCAAATTTGCTCAGCACCACTGCCGAAAACACCGTAAAACCACACAGCATGATCATAAAGAACACAAAAATAGGTTTTGACATACGCACCAGTTTCCCGTTATCAGTAAACTTATCTGCACCGGCGGTTAACGCCGGCTGACCCTTACTATTCTCAGCTTCCTGGTAGTACAAAAGCAGGCCTTGCAAACGTTCGTTCAAGGTCAACAGGACCGACGCGTTCCAGGTATCATCTTCCTGATTATTACCCACCGCGGAAATACTGCTATACATCAGGGTTTCCTGCAACTCAATGCCATTGGTAAACCTATCAGCAGGGTCTTTCTCCAGGCATTTGGATACTACCTGTAGCAGCCATGCAGGCACCAGCATTTCATGTTCTTTCTTTTTATCAGTCCAACTTTCGGGCAGGTTGGCTTTACGCAGCTCCATTACGTCGGGCACAGAGGTTTCCATGTGGGCTAGCATCACAGCGTTGCGGGAGGTTTCGCCATTATCATGCAGCGGAAAAGGCACCTGCCCTGCTATGAGTTCATACAGAATAATACCATAGCTGTACACATCGGTCTGGAAATACATGAGCCCCTCGTTTTGCTCAGGAGCCATAAATTCAATGGCACCGGCATGCCTGATACTGGTACGCCGCTGATCATCAGACATAGCTGAAAGACCAAAATCAAGCAGTACATAGTTGCCCGTATGAATGTTGAACTTTACATTATTGCTTTTGATATCACCATGCTTTACCGATACCTTGTGACAGTGCGATAAAGCATTGGCCAGCTGATCGGCCAGTTTGATGATCTCTTTTATGGTAAAAATTGGCTCGTGCGGAGGTTTTAGCAGATCCTCCAGATCGGGACCATCAATATATTCCATTTCGATAAATGGAAATGAACCGCTTTCGGTAATGCCCGAATTTAAGATCTTAACTACATTGGGATTAGGTTCTTCATTTACCTTTTTTAGTTTTTCAACTTCGTTCTGAAAATTCCTGAAATTCTTATCGTCGGTGCTTTCGGTATGAATGGGTGTTGGCAATAATTTTACTGCAGTAATGATTGGGCCGTAACGCCTGCCTTTATAAACTGAGCCTTGTCCGCCCGTTCGCAAAGCCCCCATATTCTCCAAACCCTCGGTTATTGTAAATACTTTGCTCATTGAGTAATTATCCTTGCGGTGCTATCAGCGTAAAATAACATCATATTTAACATTCTGTTATTTGAACATAACGCACGCGTTAGTGTTTGGTATAAAAATAGGAAAAAAAATATGGGATGAGGATTATTGATTTGCAGATCAGCAAATTTCAGATGTGCAGATTATGTGTCTGAACCGGGGTTTTTAGGATTTGTCTGAACCATGATTGGATTAAAGGATTACCAGGATAAAAAATCATGTTAATCCCTAAATCTCTTTCCCGGTTCTGACAGCCTCTTTAATTCACCATCAGTTCATCAACCAATAGCCAGGCTTTGGCACCGGCAATATATTCGCCGGGCGGGATGATGCCTTTGTTAGTTCCTTTTATCCTGATATATCTTGCCTGTACAGGTTTAATGGTTGCCCTTACCGCGTTGATACCATTGGCGTTGAAGGCGGTTTGCCTGTAAACTTCGGTATAGGTTTTTCCATCGGCAGATACTTCAAACGTGAGCACCTGAGGTTCCCACATTTTTTGCCAGTGATATTTTAATACATTGATACCCAGTTGTGATACTTTTTGAGTGAGCCCCAAATCAACCACCGCTTCCAGATCATCGCCATTGAAACCGTACCACTGCCCATCATTATATAATTTATTGCCAAACACCCCATTCACCAGCCCAAATGTATTTCCTGAGTTATAGGTGCCTTGTGGCTGGTTGGTAAGCGTTATCGTTTTGCCTACTGCTTTATGCAGGTGAAAATCTTTTTCAAACACACGCCCATATTGTTTCCCAGCACTGAATGCGGATGCCTTTATCTGGCCTGATGTACTAATGGTAAACGGTTTGCTATACTTTTTGCTATTAGAATTTGGTAGCGAGCCATCAATAGTATAATAAATTTGGCTTCCGGGTAGGGTGCTGTTTAAGGCAAGCAGCACTTTATGATCCGATGATTCTGTTACACTGTCAGTAATTTCATCAAACGTGTTTGCCGCGTTTACATTGAATTTTTTCAGCAGAGCATGTTCATAACGTAAGCGTTTCAAAAAACCTGAATAATCCTTATTCCCTTTGTCCGTCCATGCTATTTCTGCTAAAGCCAGCATCCTCGGGAACAACTGGCGTTCGGCCTGGGCGGGACTTGCCATGTATTCGCTCCAGGCATTGGCCTGTACGCCTTTGATGTATTTTGCCTCGTCACCAGAAAGTTCTTTGGTTAAAGGTTCATAATTATAAATTTTACTTAAAGGATTGTAGCCACCGCCAGCCATAGGTTCACTGGAATAAAGCGACTGGTAATAATCCAGGTAAACATATTTTTCGGGCGTCATGATGGCGTCATGATGTTGTTTAGCAGCGGCAATACCGCCCTCCTCGCCTGTCCAGCTCATTACGGTGGCGCCGGGGGTTAAGCCGCCTTCCAGAATCTCATCCCAACCGATGATCTGCCTGCCTTTACTGTTCAGATATTTTTCCATACGGCCTATGAAATAACTTTGCAGTTCATGTTCATCCTTCAAATGCTCGTCCTTCATGCGCTGCTGACATTTGGGGCAGGTTTTCCACTTTGTTTTGGGGCACTCATCGCCACCGATGTGAATATATTTCGAGGGGAAAAGCGGCAGCACCTCATCTAGCACATTTTGTAAAAAGGTAAATGTTTCTTCGTTTCCGGCACAATACACATCATCAAAAATGCCCCAGTAAGTAGCGGTTTTATACGGCCCGCCTGTACAACCCAGTTGCGGATAAGCAGCCAATGCAGCGAGGGCATGGCCGGGCATTTCAATTTCGGGGATGATGTTAATGTGTCGTTCCATGGCATATTTTACCACGGCTTTAACTTCGTCCTGTGTGTAATACCCACCATAACGTTTACCATCAAAACGGTGCGGGCTATCCCTTTTATGACCAATGATGGTTTCATCGCGATAGGCCGAAATGCTTTGCAGCAGCGGGTATTTTTTTATTTCGATGCGCCAGCCCTGGTCGTCAGTAAGGTGCCAGTGGAAGGTATTGATCTTGTACAGAGCCAACAGGTTTATCCATTTTTTGATGGTTTCTACCGTAAAAAAATGGCGGCTCACATCCAGATGCATCCCCCGGTAGGCAAAGCGCGGATGATCTTCGATGGTACATCCTCGTACGGTTATTTTACCGTTAGATGGTTTCAGCAATTGGATAAGTGATTGCAGGCCGTAAAACACACCGGCCTCATCGTGCCCGGTAATATTGATTTGTTTTGCGGTTACCGATAATATATAGCCCTCTGGCTGTATAACTTTAGTTGAATCAATATTTAATTGAATGGATGAAGCAGCCACGCTTTTGCCGGTTGCCAGGTTATACCCGGCAATTGAATGAAAATACTGATTAAAAAATGCCAGGTTACCCGAACTTATATTCGCTCCAATAGTTATGCTTGCTGATGGTGTAAAGCTGAACACTTCACTGGTTTTCTGCACCTTAAACGGCTGCGGAATAATACCTTGTTCCTTAATTTGCGCACGAGTGCTTTGAATAAGCATCAAACAGCATAATATACTGCATACCGTTTTTAAAATAAATTTACGGGAGTTAAGCGGGTTGACCATCTGCGTTGAATTGTTAAAGCCGAATATAGTTGTTTATGAACGAATTGGAATAATAAAGGCATTTTTTGCATTGCACATCTAAGTTCTCCTCTTGAGAGGGGGTGCGTAAGGAAGTGCATTGGCAGGGCTGTGTTTCTTCGCTTATAAAGAAATACACCCCTTAAACTTAACTACATCGCCCCAATAGCCTTGCGGTAATTGTTAATGGCTATGATGATGGATTGCACAATTTCGTTTTGGCCCTCGGGAGAGTTCAGGTAGTCTTCTTCCTCCGGGTTGTTGATAAAACCCGTTTCGATGAGCACGGCTGGCATGGCGCTGTGAGCCAAAACCAGTACGCCCTGTTCCTTTACGCCTGCGCTTTCACGGCCGTTGGTATCCTCAAACTCGGTGCTCAGCAAATCGCCAAAGAGGATACTTTGCTTACGGTATTTTTGTATATAGGCATTGAGTATGATGAGGTTTGAAGGATCGCTTTCATCATAACTCTCGTAGTTTTCCTTATAGTTTTTTTCAATGAATATGGAGGAGTTTTCACGTACAGCTTCTTCCTGCTCCTTTAACCTGTGAAAACCATAAACCAGCAGCAATACACCCTGCCTTTTATGCGCTGAGGAGGCAGTGCCCTCGGGCGATGAATTGCAGTGGATGGAAATGAACAGGTTGCCACGGTTCTGATTAGCTATAGCCGACCGCAGGTTTAGCGGAATAAAAGTATCATCGGTACGGGTCATGATGGCATTAACGCTGGTGATCTGCGAATCAATAGCCGCTTTTAGTTTTTTGGCAATGGCCAGGGTCACATTTTTTTCTACCGAATAAGAACCATGTGCCCCCGGATCTTTACCGCCATGCCCCGCATCAATAATGACAGTTTTAAATTTAAAAGTAGATAAAACAGGTATAGTATCGCGCACGGGGGTAAAGGCGCTAAAACAAAAAAACAGTAATAAAAGCCCGCTGTTAATGATAATTGTTCTGGAAATCCTGGTGGTAAAGTTCATTTTTTAACAGCCTTTTTACTGCATTTTGGGCATAAGCCGGTGGCATACAGGGTAAAACCTGTGGGTTCAAACCCATTAGGTAAATTTATAGCAGGCAGGTGCATATCATCTAAACAATAAACGTTTTTACAATTGGTACAGTTAAAATGCAAATGCTCGTCGTGGTGATGCCCTTCATTGCAATTGGATGTGCACAACGCGTAGTTGGCAGTACCATTTAAATCAAACACCTTATGGATGATGCCCTTTTCTTCAAAAGCGTTCAGGATACGGTAAAGCGTAACCCGGTCAATATCGTTCATCACACTTTCCAGGTCGGGCTGTGAAGTGGCAGCGCTCCTTGACGACATCATGGATAAAACCCTGAGCCGGGGGGCAGTTTTTTTTAAATGATGCTTGTTCAGCAAATCTTCAAAATGAAAATTATTGCGGGTTTGTGCCATTTAATTTCGTAGGTATAATAATACAGGATACAAATTTAACAAGAATAACCAATGGTTTAAAATAAGGTGTGGTTAATTAGTAAAAGTTTAACAACTACCTGATGTTGTGCCTACAAGCCCCGGTGCACTTATAATTTACAAAGTGTGCAATGGCAATAAGCAACCCACCAGCAGGTACGATAACGACCTCGGCCCACCCTTTTTGGAATGCATGACCCAGCATAATAATTACAAAACCTGTTATCAGTAAAAACAATGGCAGAGGTTGCCGGTGGGTACGCAGGTAAGATAAACCAATGGAGTACACCCCTATCATCAACGCAAAAATGATCATCCCCCACTCTACCCAGGCATTGGCCAGAAAACCCAGGCCAAGCAGTGGCAAACTGGTAAATAACACCGGCACCACTGCGCAATGTATGGCGCACAAGGTTGAGGCGGTTATCCCGATGTTATCAAGTCGTGAAGATGTTTTTTGGAAATCCATAGGCAAATATAAATAAATGCAACATATTTGCATTTATTTATATGTATTTTTATCGCATTTTATTTTAACTATTTAGTAACAACTGCTTAATATTGGCGTCAATAATTATTTTGCAACCATTACTTATTGATAGACTGTGGCTATAACTGTGCTTTATAAATTAAAACAAAACTGGCAAAATGCTTATGACACCAGTTTAAAACGCATCAAACTATTGATCGGTGCCATACTTATTGTAGGCCTTATCAGCATCATGCCTTCTTTTTTCAGGGGTATTGAAAGTAGAGGTGGCTTTGTTCTTAACGACTGGGTATTATCCCACCTCCCGGCCTATGATGTATCGATATTAATTTTTACTATTATATGGGGTATGGGCATATTAATGCTGGTAAGGATCATGTATAAACCGGCCATTTGTGCAACCTATCTATGGACATTAATATTTGTTTGCATGGTACGGTTCATATCTATTAGCCTGGTAAGGCTTGACCCGCCTGCTGGTTTAGTGCCGCTCATTGATCCGCTTACTGGTTGTTTTTATGGCCATGCCGCCATTACCAAAGACTTATTTTTTTCAGGCCATACCTCAACCATGGTAATGATCTATCTTAATCTC
>Ga0193743_1002956_pt1 | contig 11596 bp, 11 predicted proteins | sample L2c2metaG_FD_143038 | JGI IMG/M metagenome (GOLD analysis project Ga0193743, IMG submission 143038) | Soil microbial communities from a riparian zone of the East river system, Colorado, United States - L2c2 | ecosystem: Environmental > Terrestrial > Soil > Riparian zone | place: USA: East River...
CTGCCCTGAAGGCCAAAGGCCTCACATCGGCACAGGTTGTCGCCATCAACATCGCCGACGGCGTTCTGATGCTTTTTACAAAGACGGCATGAGTGGAACGAAAATAGGCTGAATAGCCGGTCGAACCCAAGCTTGAACGCCGTCATTCCGGGCCTGCGCCTCAGGTCGGCAATTGCCGACCCGGCGCATCCCGGAATGACGCGCTTCTACCCAGCGGCTTCAGCCCGGCCTCGGTCTGCGGACCGGGTGCCGTTGGTCGCGAAAATAAAGACTGTGAAAATGTAACCGGTCGATCTCGCCGCTGTTGCGGATGCCGAACTCATTGAGCCGTTGCGCCCACGCCCGTTCTTGCGTGGTGTCGGGAGTACGAAACGCGCCGTGATGCACGCCGGCGCCCTACCGCGCCGCCGGCAAATCTCTCTGCTCGATCACATGCAGCTCCGCGGCCGGATGCCGAGCAAGCGGCGTAGAAGACCAGATTCTGCGCGGTTTGGCTGAAATCGCCGTGAGATGGTTGGATTCCCCCGTCAATTACATCGGCTGGCTCCCACGCGTCATTCTGTCCCGTTGAAAACTGGCTTCACCGGTTTGGGTCCCTCAAGGAGATGATGTAGGCTGGCTTGCAAAGACGCCCCAGAGTGCGCCGCAGGGCTCCAAGGACAACGGCTCAAGGACAACGGCAATGACCGATCACCTGATAGTCACCGACGAAGCTACGATGCGGGTGATCAGACTGCGGCGGCCCGAAAAGAAGAACGCGGTCACGCAAGACATGTATCGCGCGATGAGCGAGGCGATCGACACCGCCCAGAACAACCCGGAGATCCGCTGCATCATCATCACCGGCGGTTCGGGCGTGTTCACCGCGGGCAACGATCTCGAGGAGTTCCTGCACGAAGGCACCTCGAATACTGACGCGCCGCGCGCCTCGAACGCAGTGAAATTCCTCTATTCGCTCGCACACAACGTCAAGCCGATCATCGCCGCGGTCGATGGCGTCGCGATCGGCATCGGCACCACCATGCTGTTTCACTGCGATTACGTTCTCGCCAGCAATACCGCGACATTCGCGACGCCATTCATCAATCTGGGCCTGGTTCCGGAAGGCGCCTCCAGCCTGCTGATGCCACGGACCATGGGATATCAGCGCGCCTTTGCGACCCTGGTGATGGGGCGTACCATGAGCGCCGATGACGCCCTTATCGCCGGTTTCGTCAACGTGGTGGTCGCCCCCGGCCACACCGAAGCCGAAGCCCGCAAGGTCGCCCGCGAGATTTGCAGACTGCCGGCGGAAGCCGTTGCGATCTCGCGCAAGCTGTTGAAGACGCCGCCCGAAGACCTGACCCGCCGCATCGATCAGGAAAGCCATCTGTTCGGCGAGCGGATGCGCTCGGCGGAGGCGGTGGCCGCGTTCAGGGCGTTCTTCTCGCGCAAGAGGGCCTGAAGGGAGTTCGTGAAATCGTTGCACGGATTCTCTATTGTGGCGTCATGAGATACCCGATCCGTCAGATGCTTGTCGCCATGATGCTGACGATGGCGCCTGGGCTGGTTTCGCGCGCGATCGCGCAAAACGCAACGCCGGCCACCACAGCGGTCGATGTCAGAATTCTCGCCATCAACGATTTCCACGGCTACCTTCGGCCGTCGCCCGGCGGCATCCGGATCGCCGATCCCGACGACAAGACCAAAAAGATTATGGTAGCCGCCGGTGGCTCCGAGACCATGGCGACCCTGGTCAAGGAGCTCCGCGAGCAGGCCACGAACCCTGAGAATACCATCTTCGTCGCCGCCGGAGACCTGATCGGCGCCAGCCCGTTCCTGTCGGCGATGTTTCACGACGAGCCCACCATCGAATCGCTATCGATGATGGGGCTCGAGATCGCTTCCGTCGGCAATCATGAATTCGACGAGGGCAAGGACGAATTGTTGCGGATGCAGAACGGCGGCTGTCACCCGGTCGACAAGTGTCAGGGACCGCATCCGTTTGCCGGCGCCAGGTTCCACTACCTTGCGGCCTCGACCGTCGAGAAGGACACCGGCAAGACGGTGTTTCCCGCCTACGAGATCCGGGAATTCGAGGGCATTCCGGTCGCCTTCATCGGCCTGACCTTGAAGGGGACGGCCACCATCGTGTCGCCTCCGGGTATTGCGGGCCTCGAATTCAAGGACGAGGCCGACACCGTGAACGCGCTGGTTCCGGAACTGAAGGCGCACGGCGTCGAGGCGATCGTCGTATTGATCCACGAAGGCGGCTACCCGACCGGCGATTACAATGAATGTCCGGGCATCTCCGGCGCCATCGTCGATATCGTCAAGAAGTTCGATCGCGCGGTCGACGTGGTGATCAGCGGCCACACCCATCAGGCGTCAGTGCCAAGGCCGACAATGTCATCGTCCGCACCGGCGCCTACGCCAGGGATCCCCTACAAACCGCATTGCTGGAGGCCTACGACAAGCTTGCCGCGCCGCTCGGCAACCGCCCGGCGGGATCGGTGAGCGAAACGCTGTCACACATTCCCGACCATGCCGGCGAGAGCGCGCTTGGCGACATCATCGCCGACGCCCAGCTCGCCGCGACGCAAGCCGCCGCAAAGGGTGGCGCCGTGATCGCGATGACCAATCCCGGCGGCATCCGCATCAACGTGACCAAGAAAGACGAAGGCGCGGTGTCTTACGCCGATCTGTTCGCCAGCCAGCCGTTCCGCAACCAACTGGTGACGCTGACGCTGACCGGCGCACAGATCAAGAATGTACTGGAACAGCAATGGCGCGACCCGAAGCTGCCACGCATTCTCCAGATCTCGAATGGTTTCGGCTATAGCTGGGACGATGCCAGGCCCTATGGCGACCACGTGCTGGCGGACAGCCTGTCGCTCAACGGCACACGCATCGATCCGGCCGCGGGCTATCGCGTAACCGTGAACAATTATCTGTCGGTCGGCGGCGACGGCTTTACGGTGCTGAAGGACGGCGTCGCGCCGCTGGTCGGCGTCTACGACATCGACGCCCTCTATGGCTATTTCCGGGCCAACGGCCCGATCGGACCCGCGCCAGGCAAGCGCATTACGCGGATCAATTGAATTGCAAGGCCGCGCTCGTGGCGATATCTCCCAAGTCTTATCTGAAAGGTGCCGTCTGAAGGTGCAGCTCTTTCGGACCGGCCGTTGACCGCCTAGATTAGGCCGCTCCCCTTTTGACGAGCCGCTGCCCGCCAACGGGCTTCAACACGCCGAGGTATTGCATGACGCTCCTTCTCAGCCATCCGGCAAGCCTCGATCATCTGACGCCGCCGGGACATCCCGAACGGCCCGACCGGATTCGCGCAGTCCAAGAGGTTCTCGGCGAAAGCCGCTTCGACGGGCTGACACGCGGCGAGGCGCCGGAAGGCAATCTCGATCTGGTCGCGCTCTGTCACAATGAGCATTATGTGGAAGAGCTTCGGCATATCGCGCCGTCGAGCGGCCTGATCTATCTCGACGGCGACACCTCGATGTCTCCCGGTACCTGGGAAGCCGTGATGCGCGGCGTCGGCGGTGCGGTCGCCGCCACCGACGCGGTGATGGCAGGCACCCATCACAATGCGTTCGTCGCGACGCGGCCTCCCGGCCATCACGCCGAGATCAGCAAGCCGATGGGCTTTTGTTTTTTCGATCACGCCGCCATCGCCGCGCGTCACGCCCAGCGCAAATACGGCGTCGCCCGCGCCGCGGTGGTTGATTTCGACGTCCATCACGGCAACGGCACCCAGGATATTTTCTGGGCCGATCCGACCGTGATGTACTGCTCGACGCACCAGATGCCGCTGTTTCCCGGCACCGGCGCCAGCGGCGAGCGCGGCGAGCACGACACCATCGTCAATGCGCCGCTGGCGCCCGAGGACGGCAGCACCAGGTTCCGCGCCGCGTTTGAAAATCTGATCCTGCCGCAACTGAAGAAGTTCAGCCCCGAACTGATCATCATCTCGGCCGGCTTCGACGCGCACCATCGCGATCCGCTGGCCTCGCTCAATCTGAAGGCCGAGGACTTTGGCTGGGTCACCCGCCAACTGATGGATGTCGCAGATGCCAGCGCCGGCGGACGGGTGGTTTCGGTGCTCGAGGGCGGATACGATCTGCAAGGCCTGAAAGAGTCGGTCGCAGCGCACGTCACCGCATTGATGGGCGCGTGAATTCCCGCCACAATACGTCCGCATAGATGTCTTTGAGTCTGCGCTGGCTGAGTGGCGCATCCGGGAAACCAATATGGCCGAAAATACCCAAGTCGACGCCAAAGTGGACGTCAAGAAGCTGAGCTTCGAGCGCGCGATCGAAGAACTCGAATCGATCGTCACGCGGCTGGAGGCAGGCAAGGTGCCGCTGGAGGAATCCGTCGCCATTTACGAGCGCGGCGAGGCCTTGAAACGGCGGTGCGAGGAGCTGCTGCGGCAAGCCGAGGCGCGGGTCGACAAGATCACGACCGATTCGAACGGCCAGGCAGTCGGTACCGAGCCGCTCGACGTTCAATGATGACGCGTCACCTCCGCGCGCAGAAATAAAACGACATAAAACATGGCGGGCCGGCGGCGGCATCGGCAAACATTAACGGCCCCCTGACGATCTTCTCTTGCTGGTCTGCGGACTGCTGCCGTTGCGCGAACGCATGGCTTAACCTCACTCGGCGCGCATGATTGCGACCGGCAATGCCGCCGCCCGCGAATGGGCCTGGAAAAGCCTCCAACCAAACACCGCGGTCCGCCCGGATGCCGCCGATTTGGGCGAAATGGAACCCTCAGTGCCGACCAAGGTTAAGGTTTTACCTATTGCTGCCTTCCCTTTGTCGCATCTGTGACAGCTGTGAGTTGGCTTTGGGCGCAGCTTTGGTGTAGACATAGCGGGGGTATGGGCTATCGGAGGCCCCCTTGCTGCCGCCAAAGACGGACGTAAGTACCTCAAATAGCTAGTGAAAATGGCCGGGATAGAGTGAAGCCACAAAAGTGATGTAGATCACACTGAACGATCTGGACCGCCTCTAAGCTTTCAAATTGGGCTTCGGCCTGCTTAGCTGCCGTCCGGCGTCTGGGTTTTCGCTGCGCCAATCATGCGCACCCATCTTCCGTCGGGCCGGTCGTCCGACATGCAAAATTGGAATATCGCTGTGACTGATTTTAGTAAAACGCCGCTTCTCGACACGATCCGCACCCCGGAAGACCTGCGCCGGCTCAAGGTGGAACAGGTCCGGCAAGTCGCCGACGAACTGCGCCAGGAAACCATCGATGCCGTTTCGGTCACCGGCGGCCATTTTGGCGCGGGCCTTGGCGTTGTCGAGCTGACGACGGCGCTGCACTATGTGTTCGACACCCCGCGCGACCGCCTGATCTGGGACGTCGGCCACCAGGCCTATCCGCACAAGATCCTGACCGGCCGCCGCGACCGCATCCGCACCTTGCGTACCGGCGGCGGGCTATCCGGTTTCACCAAGCGAACCGAAAGCGATTACGATCCGTTCGGCGCCGCGCACTCCTCGACCTCGATCTCGGCGGCGCTCGGCATGGCCGTGGCGCGCGACCTCTCCGGCGGCAAGAATAACGTGATCGCCGTGATCGGCGACGGCGCGATGTCGGCCGGCATGGCCTATGAGGCCATGAACAATGCCGGCGCGATGAACTCGCGGCTGATCGTCATTCTCAACGACAACGACATGTCGATCGCACCGCCGGTCGGCGCGATGTCGGCCTATCTGTCCAGGCTCTATTCCGGCAAGACCTATCGTACGCTGCGCGAAGCCGCCAAGCAGCTCGGCAATCATCTGCCGAAGATCATCGCCAACCGCGCCAACCGCGTCGAGGAATATTCCCGCGGCTTCATGATGGACGGCGGCACGCTGTTTGAGGAACTCGGCTTCTATTATGTCGGCCCGATCGACGGCCACAATCTCGACCATCTGTTGCCGGTTCTCGCCAACGTCCGCGACATGCAGACCGGCCCGGTGCTGATTCACGTCGTCACCCAGAAAGGCAAGGGCTACGGCCCGGCGGAAGCGTCCGCCGACAAGTATCACGCCGTGGTCAAGTTCGACGTCGCCACCGGCGCGCAGGCCAAGGCCAAGCCGAACGCCCCCTCCTACCAGAACGTGTTCGGCCAGAGCCTGGTCAAGGAAGCCGAGAAGGACGACAAAATCGTCGGCATCACCGCGGCGATGCCGTCGGGAACCGGCATCGACATCTTCGCCAAGGCGTTTCCGAGCCGCACCTTCGATGTCGGTATCGCCGAACAGCACGCGGTAACTTTCGCCGCCGGCCTCGCCACCGAAGGCTACAAGCCGTTCTGCGCGATCTATTCGACCTTCCTGCAGCGCGGTTACGATCAGATCGTCCATGACGTGGCGATCCAGAGCCTGCCGGTTCGTTTCGCGATCGATCGTGCCGGCCTGGTCGGCGCCGACGGCGCGACCCATGCCGGCTCGTTCGACAATGCCTATCTCGGCTGCCTGCCCAATTTCGTCATCATGGCGGCCTCCGATGAGGCCGAATTGGTGCACATGGTGGCAACCCAGGTCGCGATCAACGACCGCCCGAGCGCGGTTCGCTACCCGCGCGGCGAGGGCCGTGGCGTCGAGATGCCGGAATTCGGCGTCGCGCTCGAAATCGGCAAGGGCCGCATCGTTCGCGAGGGCAGCAAGGTCGCGCTATTGTCGTTCGGCACCCGTCTTGCCGAATGCGAGAAGGCCGCCGACGAACTGGCGGCGCTTGGCCTTTCCACCACCATCGCCGATGCGCGCTTCATGAAGCCGCTCGACCTCGACATGGTGCTGAAGCTCGCGCGCGAGCACGAAGTCCTGCTCACCGTCGAGGAAGGCTCGATCGGCGGCTTCGGCTCCCACGTGATGCAGACGCTGGCCGAACACGGCATGCTCGACGGCGGCCTGCGGATGCGCGCGATGGTGCTGCCCGACGAGTTCCTCGATCACGACTCGCCGAACGCGATGTACGCCCGCGCCGGCCTCGACGCCAAGAGCATCGTCGCCAAGGTGTTCGAGGCGCTCGGCAAGGATTTCAAGACCGAAACGGTGAAGCTCGCCTGAGGTTTCGCCGGCCCGCACGCAGCGTTTCAAACGCGTCGCAACGATCGACTGCGGTGATGCATGAAGATCTATCTGGCAGGCCCCGACGTGTTCCTGCCGGACGCGGTTGAGATCGGAAGGCGCAAGGCCGAAATCTGCGCGCGTCACGGCCTGAGCGGAATCTACCCACTCGACAACGCCATCGACCGCTCGGCCAGCGATGTCTCGCTCCGGATATTCAAGGGCAACCAAGCGATGATGGACGAGGCAGACGCCATCATCGCCAATCTGACGCCGTTTCGCGGCCCCGGTGCCGACCCCGGCACGGTCTACGAACTCGGGTACATGGCCGGGCGCGGCAAGCGCTGCCTCGGCTATTCCAACGACCCCGGATCTTATGCCGATCGCGTCCGCCGCTTTACGTCCGTCAGCCCAGGCGATGGGCGATTGGTCGATGCCGACGGATTGACGGTTGAAGATTTCGGCTTGAACGACAATCTGATGATGATGCACGCGCTCGATCTGCATGGCTACCCGCTGGTGATGCCGCAACAACGGCCCGCGGATGTCTGGCACGATCTGACCGCGTTCGAGGCCTGCGTCCGGTTCGCGGCAGGCCGATCAAGTTGAGAACAGGGATCGTTGAATCATGTCCCCTCCCCGCAAGCGCGCGGACGTGCTGCTGGTCGAGCGCGGCCTGTTCGAGAGCCGGGCGCGGGCCCAGGCCGCAATCGAGGCGCGCCTCGTCACCGCCAATGACAAACAGGTCTTGAAAGCCTCCGAGGGCCTTCCCGAGGATGCCGTGCTGCAGGCGCAGCCGGCGCATCCCTTTGTCTCGCGCGGCGGCGTCAAGCTGTCAGGCGCGCTGGAGCGATATCCGCTCGAGATCGAGGATCACGTCTGCCTTGATGTCGGCGCCTCCACCGGCGGCTTTACCGAAGTGCTGCTCGCCAATGGCGCCAGCCTGGTATTTTCGATCGACGTCGGCCACGGCCAGTTGCATCCCTCGCTGCACGGTCATCCCCGGATCGTTTCGATGGAGGAGACCGACATCCGTGGTTTCGAAGGCAAACGCCTGCCGCATCGGCCGGATATCGTCGTGATCGATGTCAGTTTTATCTCCTTGAAAGCAGTACTGCCGGTGGCGCTGTCGCTGGCGGCCGCACCGATGCATCTGCTGGCATTGATAAAACCGCAATTCGAAGCGCCGCGAAAACATTCAAAGCGCGGCATCATCCGCAACGCGGCGGTGCATCAGGAAATCTGCGACGACATCGCAGCCTTCGCATCGTCACTCGGCTGCACCGGGATCGAGATGTTTCCGTCGTCGATCACGGGCGGTGACGGCAATATCGAATTCTTTATCGGCGCGCGCCGTGGCTGAACGTCTCGTCATCGACCATGTCGGTCATCGCGGCGACGGCGTCGGCTTTGCCGGCGGCGAGAGCCTGTTCGTGCCGTACACGCTGGCGAGAGAAACCGTCGAGGTCGAACCCGTCGCCGATCATCCCGATCGCCGGTCGCTGATGCGCATCGAGCACGCGAGCCCGGACCGGATCGATCCGTTCTGCCGATATTTCGGCGCCTGCGGCGGCTGCGCCATCCAGCACTGGCAGCCGGAGGCCTATCGGGCGTGGAAACGCCAGATCGTGGTCGATACGCTGGGTCATGCCGGTATCGAATGCGAGGTCGCGGCGCTGGTCGACGCCCACGGCGCCGGCCGCCGCCGCATCACCGTCCACGCCCGCCGCGGCGGCGATGGCGAATTGCGCACCGGATTCGCCGCCGCCAACAGCCATGCCATCGTCGCGATATCGGAATGTCCGATCCTCGATCCTGGCTTGCGCGGCGCGCTCGACGCCGCGCGGGCGCTGGCTGAAGCCCTGAAGCCCACCGCCAAACCTTTGGATATCCAGGTCACAGCGGCCAGCAATGGCCTCGATGTCGATGTGCGTGGCTCGGGGCCGCTGTCGACCGCGCTGATCGCAAGCCTGTCCGAGATCGCCCAACGGCACGGCCTGGCCCGGCTGACCCGCCATGGCGAACTGGTGCTGATGCGGACGCCGCCGACAATCGAGATCGGCGCCGCGCGCGTCATCCTGCCGCCGGGTTCGTTCCTGCAGGCCACGCTGGCCGGCGAGGAAGCGGTGGCGGCGCTGGTAACCGGACATGGCAAGCGCGCCAAACATATCGCCGATCTGTTTTGCGGGGTCGGACCTTTTGCGCTGCGGCTGGCGGCCAAAGCCCGGGTTTCGGCGTTCGACAGCGATGCCGACATCGGTCTTCGGGCTGAAACCGGTCAGAGCCGAGGCCCGCGATCTATTCCGGCGTCCGCTGATGGCGCAGGAACTGCGCGACTACGACATGATCGTATTCGATCCGCCGCGGCAGGGCGCGCTGGCGCAAGTCAAGCAACTCGCGGCCAGCAAAATTCCCGTGGTGATCGCGGTGTCCTGCAATGTCGCGACATTCGCGCGCGACGCCCGCATCCTGATCGACGGCGGCTTCAAGATCGAAGGCGTCACGCCGGTCGACCAGTTCCGCCACACCCCTCATGTCGAATTGGTGGCGCGGTTTGCGCGCTAAAATGTTTACCGCATGACGTCGAGCGTCACATTGGCGATGCCCGAATTCACCATGCCGAGCGCCTGCGCCGCGGAATAGGACACGTCGACCACACGTCCGGGCACATAGGGTCCGCGGTCATTGACCCGAACCGTCACGGACTTTCCGGTCGCCTTATTGGTGACGCGCAGTTTGGTGCCGAACGGCAGGCTGGGATGTGCGGCGGTCAGTTGGTTCGGATCGAATTTCTCGCCGCTCGCGGTCTCAATGTCTTCCGAATAGAAGCTGGCAACGCCGGCCGACTTTGTTCCTGCCTCGCTTTCCGCTGAACGCTCGTGCCGCCGCACCACCGATAAGGGCTCGCGCGCCGCCACCCGCGTCTCGCGGCGATGTTCGATCGCAGCCTGCTTGGTAGACGGCACAAAGGCCGAATTCCGGCTGACCACGGAAGATTGTGCGCACGCCGCCAGCGAGGCGGCCGCCAGTGTGAGACCGATCGTTCGGACGATATTCTCGCGGCTCGCGATCGCTGCGGCGCGCAATGCATCAACGGAAACGCCGGACATCCCGGCATGGCTGACGGCAGGCATCATGCACCCCAATCTCAGCCCGAGCCCCGGACGCTAATGCGGCAGCGGATGCAGGCAGAACCAAGGCTGCATGCCGCTCGCCATTTTTTGGCCACACGATTTGTGCTGTGCCGTTGCCTTGAAGCCACACACAGTGCGCAGGAATTGCGCAACTAAGACCCGGTGGTCTCCGATCCGCCGCGGCAGGGCGCGCAGGCGCAAGTCAAGCTCGCGGCTGGCAAATCGTGCGACGTCGCAACGCTTGCACGCGATGCGCGCACTCTGATCGACGGCGGCCATAAAATCGCAAGCGTCACGCCTGTTGACCGATTTCGTCATACGCCACGTCGAATTGGTCGCACGCTGAATCCTTGAACCTTCCTTTCGACCGCATGACGTACCGAAGTGAGCGAATCGAAGGACGGCTTGTCAACCATCCTCGTTCAGGCGACAGGCGCCTTGCGGTCTGCACGACCTAATCAAGCCACGTCATTGAAACATTCAATGGAGGCGATCATGGACGTCAATCCTGACAAACTGAATTCTTTCATGGGAAAATTGGTGAGCGAAGTCGGCTCGGCAATGAACGCGTCGCTGGTGCTGGTCGGCGACAAGCTTGGGCTTTACAGGGCGCTGGCCGAAAAAGGCCCGATGAACTCCGGAGAGTTAGCCAAGGCCACCGGCACCAGCGAGCGCTATGTTCGCGAATGGCTCTCGGCACAGGCCGCATCCGGCTACGTCGAATATGATGCCGCTGCCGACAAATTCTCGATGGAGCCCGAGCAAGCGCTGGCGCTGGCCCACGAAGACAGTCCGGTTTTCCTGGGCGCGGTCGGCGATATCGTCGCGGCGGCGTTTCTCGACGAGCCGAAGGTTTCCGAGGCCTTCAAGACCGGCAAGGGTGTCGGCTGGAACCGGCGCAGCGAATGCCTGTTCTGCGGCACCGCGCGCTTTTTCCGCACCGGCTACAAGCACCATCTGGTGCAGGAATGGCTACCAGCGCTCGATGGCGTCGTCGCAAAGCTCAAACGTGGCGCCAAGGTCGCCGATATCGGCTGCGGCCATGGCGTATCGACGCGGCTGATGGCGGAGGCATTTCCGAATTCACGTTTCTTCGGATTCGATTATCACGAGGGCTCGATCGCGGCCGCGCGCGACGCAGCCAAGAATGCCGGACTGAGCGATCGCGTGCATTTCGACGTTCACTCCGCGAAAACCTATCCGGCGGAACGCTACGACCTCATTTGTTTCTTCGACTGCCTGCACGACATGGGCGATCCCGTCGGCGCGATCAAGCATGTGCGCGAGACCATGGCCGATGACGGGACCTGCATGCTGGTCGAACCTTTTGCCCACGATCGCCTGGAGGACAATCTCAATCCGGTCGGACGCCTGTACTACGCCGCGTCGACCATGATCTGCAC
>Ga0193743_1002957_pt1 | contig 11595 bp, 10 predicted proteins | sample L2c2metaG_FD_143038 | JGI IMG/M metagenome (GOLD analysis project Ga0193743, IMG submission 143038) | Soil microbial communities from a riparian zone of the East river system, Colorado, United States - L2c2 | ecosystem: Environmental > Terrestrial > Soil > Riparian zone | place: USA: East River...
CTCCCGCCAGAAGGGAGTGCTGACAGGCAACGCCGCCATTATGATTCACCAAAAACCGTCGTCGTCGCAATTTCTGAGCTGTATTTTTGAGCCTCCGAACACTGCGTGTGCGCGGTGAGGTTGAAGTGAGGGTGCGTCATGGAGCGTCCTCGTACTACCCGCTCCGCGGGTAACAAACGATTTCAGTCCAATTGATGCTTTCGGAATGAGTTCAATGCATGCGGATACAATGAGTGCTAACAGATCAATTCCAACCATGGCGGAGTATGCGGCTGCCCTGGCAAGTCGGGGAACGCGGATTTTGCGAACTTCCGAGGGAAGCTTTTGGGTTGGATACGAGACTGGAGCTGTGATGCGATCGCCCAAATTTCACACAGCGCCACCTTCTCGTCGTGAAATACGGGAGCTGTTTTGGGATTCCCGGGCCGCCGCCCTTATCACTTATTCGCTCGAACCGGATGACAGCCATCCCGCTAACGCATGGCTGTATCTATGCACTGACCGATCTTATTCGCTGGATAAACTTGCCCCAGCCGTGCGTCGCAATGTCCGCCGCGGATTGCGGGAACTTAGAATTGAACCAATTACTCCCGATCGGCTGCTCGTTCATGGTGTGCGCGCATTCTGTGACACACGTCGCCGCGTAGGTTTGGCTGATGGGACCCCTGAAGAATTTCGTCGACAGTTTGCTTTGCGAGACCGGTATAGCGGACAGGTTTTTCTCGGCGCTTGGAAAAACGACAAATTAGCTGCCTTTCTTTCAATTATAGAGGTGGATGATTGGGCGGAAACCGGCTGTTTTTCCATGGATGCGCTACTCAATTTAAGACCGAACGATGCCTTGATCTTTTGCGCGCTTTCTCAATATTTGACGGAAAGGAATTTCCGTACTGTGAGTTACGGCCTAAGCTCCGTTCAGGCTGACAGTAATATAATCGGTTTACATGCATTTAAAACAAAGCTGGGCTTTGAGGCACGTCCTGTGCACCGAGCTTTCATATTTCATCCGTTGCTGCGTCCATTCGCCAATCGTCTCACCTTATGGAGTGTGAACGCGGCCTTAAGAATCATGCCGAGAGACCGCCATCTTAAGAAAGTAGGCGGAGTGCTTGCTTTCATATTGGCTAACAAAGCACCGAAACTCCCGTAAAAGGAATTATTTATGAGTGAAAAGTTCACTCCGACCCGATGTTCTCTTTGTGATACGGGGGATAGGATCGTTTCAGCGAGATTTCGCCAAGTATATTCACAGAAAGATTCGAAACCCGTGCTACTCGATTGGTGGGAGTGCGGTGCGTGCGGGGGCTTGTTTGTGCATCCGATTCCTCCGATCGAAGTTGTCAATCGACACCTGGCTTCCGTCGATTACAACGACGAGTCCTTCGTCAGCGATATTGCGAAGGCAAAAGAACAGCTTCAACGACGTATATTGAAAGGACTTTCTTGTTGGACAAGGCCAGGAGAACTTCTCGATTTCGGCTGCAATTTTGGCCAATTTTTGGTTCTCGCTCGTGAAGCCGGCTGGGAACCCTACGGTTTCGAACCGTATTTGCCTGCGGCAGAAGCAGCTCGATCAAGAGGCTTCAAAGTGTGGAGTCAATGGTCTTTCGAAGAAAGCGATTTCGTAGAAGGGTCGTTTTCGGCCATAGCTGCTGTGGATGTACTTTCACTGGTGTGGGATCCGATCAAGACCCTACGAACCTTCAGCCAACTTCTCAAACCCGGAGGAATGCTCGTGATGCGGCTGACGAACAAACGCTTTGTGTTAGAAATCGTCCGAGCTATCTCGCGACCGGGTCCGGCACGGGATCATAGTGTTTCAAACATACTTTTGGGCCAATTCCACAGCATTGGTATTGAGTCGTTGAAACGGGTTCTGAGAGGAGTCGGATTTGATCGTATCAATGTCCAGACAAATGCGTTAACGGCGCCTTGGCACCATTTACGGTGGCAGACCCGTCTCGCCTATGCGGGCTCTGAGGTTCTCTATCGTTTATCGAGAATAAACTTGTCGCCCGGCGTTTTGCTATTCGCCCAAAGAAGCCGGCAATTCACGAGCCAGGAGCATGTTGCAGATTTTCAGCAGGTGCAAGGCGATCGGAGGTTTCCCCCGATTTGCCGAGGCCAAACGCCAAAGATCCAGGATTTTACTTAGTGTGGCGTTTGAGTCACTACGTTCGTCGGAGTAGCGGGTGTTTGCTTTGCCGGTGTTTGCATCGGGGCCGCCCCGCCATTTCGCATCAAATGGCCACTGAGGGCTACCTTCCCGTAACTGCTCGAGTTGTAGGCGATTGATGCGTTCTGCTTTCCATCAGCGATCGCCTTCATCATATCACTGATGGCTATTTGCGCTTTAGATGAGTATTTTCCCAAAAGGGCCGATCCAGCATAGATGTTGCCAACGCTGCCGGCATCAGTACTAGTGCGGTACGCTATATTACTACCATTTATGTAATTGGAAAAAAGCGGATTGTCGGTGGAGCCGTTCCAAACCGTATCGGTAAGGGTATTTGCCAATTTCTGAATATCAGCTAGTGTAAATACGATTCCTGCTTCATAGGCAAAGACAAGCAATCTTGCCTCGTCGTTGATGTGTGAGGTGTCCGGCACGCCTGCCAGATTGCCGGGATCGTTTGAGGCGTTCAGCAGTCCTTTGTCCCAAATCCACCCCGTTCCTTGGGGCTGCAATTTTCTCTTGAACGCTTGGCTTACGCGCGTTGCGATATCTAAATACATCGGGGTGTTTGTTGTCGGAGCGTTGCGAGTCGCCGAATAAAGCGAGACGGCTATTTGACCCAAATGCGAAGCACTCGACTCCCAAACAGTGTATGTACCCCAGCCTCCGAGATCAGCGGGTAGCCATGGAATTGCCTTGCTGTAGGTTTTGACGTGCCAGTACTGAATGATGGAGTTATCGACAAAATCGACGTAGCGACTGGCGGTTGACGCATATTTGGTTCTGAAGGTTGGACTTTGCATGATTACAGCTGCAGCTCTGGCAATAGGGCCGCAGGCTTTATATGAGTTCATCTGGCCGGGTGCTCCGGCAGCGCTCAGTGGTCCCCATACCTTATAGCCAGCGCTATTTACTGTTGCTTTGCTCAACATGTTGTCGATATAGCGTATAACGTTCTGAAGCATGGTCTCATCTTGGGTGCTCTCAACAGCTGAGAGCATTCCATGTAAATAATAACTTGTGTAGTAATATTGGTCGGACGAACCAGAAAGGGATTCGTTTGTAATGCTGCTGGCATATTGATTTACATATTGCTTATGTAAGCTTGTAAAATCGGGCAAATCCGCCCCATAGATCAGCGGGCTAGCGACGAAAAACACGGTTGCCGAGATCATGTGAAAGAATAATGCTTTTAAGTGGGCTATCATGACTCAGAATCCTTTTTCATATTTAATTGGTTTAACTAACTAAAACAACCTATACATATCGAAATCACCACTTAGAATAGTTCCGAGGGCTCCTGCTAGGTATCTACGTCATAGGTCCGATCATTCTAGAGCAGCGTCATTATGATAGTCAGGCTGTGAGGCAACAAGACGCAACCCCTTTTCGTAACTCTTAAAGCCGTTTGAGCATGTCGAAGTTGCCCCGCATGATTGATGATTGCTATGGTTCACAGGTTCGCCAGACCTCCTGACGTAAGTGAGAATACGCCGGTCGTATACAATCTTAGAAAGACGTCATTCATAAAGAAACGTAGCTCATACATACCGTCAGCAAGTGACGTAGGTAAAACATAGGAACAAGATCCTGAAGACTGACCTAAACCCGGTGTTGTGGAGCAGCTTACGTACATCCAGTCGATGAAGTCCGTGTCAGCCGAGCTTGGAGCGTACAGACCAATCCAATCAGTTCCGCTTGCTGTCGTTACTCCACTCCAATTGATCGTCATCGTACGTCCCATTCCTGGGCTCATAGCCATCTTAAGGATCGGCTGGCCGGCCTTTGAGCAAGAGTTGTTGGACTCACTAGAAACTCCCGCTGAATTAAAAGCCTGGATGTGATAACAGTAGACGCTTCCCGTTATTAAGCTAGAATCCGTATAGGAAGTGATGTTCGGCGCGACGGTGAGTGTAACATCGACAAGCCCGTTGACCAATCGTGCGATTTTGAAGCCATCTTCATTGTCCGACGTATCCGTCCAGGTTAGGTAAACGATAGCCCCCTTCATACACGCATCCACGCCGGGTCCACTTACATTCGGCGTTGTGCTAGGCGCGGGCACTACAGTTGATGTGGCTATTGTGAATCCACTGGGAGCATCGGGAGCGAGAGACGTGCATTGCGAATGGGCTTCTGAATTGATCATAACGAAAAATAGACATAAAATTAACGGAACCAAAGAAAGTCGATTTGAACTGGTCCCAGTAAGTTTTACGACGTAAAACAATTTCTTTAGCACAAATTATGCTCCTTCGTCCGAGCCCGGCAATGCGGCAAATAAGCGTCTTCCTTCACGAAGCTAAGCTTGCCTGACCTGTGGGTTTTTTGTGTCCCAGACTGCGATGATGCGTCTTCTATATTTAAGGCTGTCGAGACAGTTTATGAGTACGCAATCGCAGTGCCAAAAGCGCTCGTAAAGAAACTTGATAGATTAGGGAATTTAGTGGTCGTCCGTGACCCCCGCGTCGTTAGTTTCGTAACACAAATTTGTCAGCCCGCAGAAGATTTCATTCAGCGAAGCAGTTTCAGTTGAAGCACATTGATAAATCAAGAAAATCTCTGCCTATTTTCCCGATGCAAGATGTAGGAGTTCTGTTTGAAGATCGTTAGTGCCATTGGTGCTAGACCGCAGTTCGTCAAAGCAGCTGCGGTTACAAGGGCCTTGAATTCCATCGCAGCAATAGATCACGTGCTGGTCCACACGGGCCAGCACTACGATGGGAATATGTCAGACATTTTTTTTGAAGAACTCGACATTCCAAAGCCGGCTTATCATCTAGGAATAGGTTCTGCGACTCACGGCGCACAAACCGGAAGAATGATCGAGGGAATAGAGCATCTACTTTTGCAGCTCATGCCAGATGCTTTACTGGTATATGGCGATACTAACTCCACTCTTGCAGGGGCGCTTGCTGCAGCTAAACTGCACATCCCAGTGGCTCATGTTGAAGCAGGTTTGCGTTCGTTTAATCGGCGAATGCCAGAGGAAATAAATAGGGTGCTGACGGACCATGCGTCGGATTTTCTCTTTGTCCCTACGGCGGCGGCCGTCAAGAATTTGGAGCAAGAGGGGATTTCTGAAGAAAAAATTTTTCTCGTCGGGGATGTGATGTATGACGCTTCCCTTTATTATGGGGCGAAGGCAGACAGAGAAAGCCGGATTGTCCAACAATTGGGCTTGCACCCTAAACAATATATCCTCGCAACTATACATCGTGCTGAAAATACTGACGATCGTCGACTTCTCGAGAGCATTTTTGAAGGCTTGGATCTGGCGGCACAAGAAATGGCGGTTGTCGTTCCGCTTCATCCTCGTACCCGCGATGCCGCCAAGCGCAATGGGCTAACCTTTCAGCATGCCCGGGTAATCGAACCAGTAGGTTACTTAGACATGGTGATGTTGGAAAAACATGCTCGACTCATTATTACGGATTCAGGCGGCGTGCAGAAAGAAGCGTTCTTTTACGAAGTGCCGTGTGTGACGCTAAGGGGCGAAACTGAGTGGGTTGAGCTTGTGGATCTCGGATGGAATCGGCTGATCTCGCCAGTCTCTGGAACAGCAATTAACGAAGGGATTCTGAGCATGATAGACCAATGCGGCTCCTCTGCATTTCCCTACGGCAACGGGAATGCCGCTCAAAAAGTCGCGGACGTTTTACACCGATGGTCTACGGCTATGTCCGATAAAACATTGCTTTAGATAATAGGATTATCGTCGTGCGTATTTTGATCCTGACACAATACTACCCTCCGGAAACGGGCGCGCCTCAAAACAGATTGTCCGATCTGGCGCAGCGTCTTAAGAGAGCGGGACACGATGTCACCGTTTTGACGGCGCTACCGAACTATCCTCGAGGCGAAATCTTTAAGGAATATCAGGGGCGTTTCCAGATTGAAGAGCGCTGTGCTGGAGTAAAGGTTGTTCGCGCGTGGATCTATGCGACCCAGAAGAAAACTTTTGTTCGGCGACTGTTAAACTACTTTTCCTTCGTGTTCTCGTCTATCGTATTAGGTCTTTGGAAAGTACGATCGCAGGACGTGGTCATCGTTGAGTCGCCGCCCCTTTTCCTTGGAATTTCCGGTTTTCTAATTAGCCTGTGCAAAAACGCCAAGCTGATATTCAATGTCTCCGACCTTTGGCCTGATTCGGCTGTTGCTATGGGAATTCTCAGCAACAAATCTCTCATTTATTTATCTAGATGGCTGGAAGAGTTTTTATATAAGCATGCAACTTTAATCACCGGTCAAACGCAAGGAATCGTAGATAGCATTCAATCCCGTTTTACCGATAAACAAGTAGAATTGATTACAAACGGAGTGGACGTGCGGGCTTTTGGTCGCGCATCGAATTCGAACGAAAAATCCAGAATAAAGGACGAATTAGGTTTCGGAGACAAGTTTGTGATTGGGTATGCTGGCCTTCACGGCTTGGCGCAAGGGTTGGAAACTGTCGTTCAGGCTGCCGGCATGCTTTCCGCACAGGAAAACCTGCTTTTTGCTTTTTTTGGGGACGGACCGGAAAAAGAAAAACTCATGCGATTGGCGGATGATTCGAAGTTGACCAACATCCGTTTCTATCCCTCGCAAATGTCATCGCTAATGCCAATGATACTTGCATCATTTGATCTTGCGCTTATTCCCTTGAGAAAGCTCGACCTTTTTAAGGGCGCTTTGCCGTCAAAAATGTTCGAGGCGATGGCTGCTGAGGTGCCTATTATAGCTAGCATTGAAGGGGAGGCGCGGGAATTAGTAGAAAGAGCTCAGGCTGGTATCGCCATACAGCCAGAAAATCCTGGAGCTATGGCTTCCGCCATCCTACAGCTCTATCAAGATCGGGAACAATTGACGGTCTTTGGGCGGAACGGCCGGCGCTATGTCGTTGAACATTTCGATCGACAAAAGATTGCGGAAAATTTTGAGAGGCTTCTCCAACAACAGTGCCGTCCGGAGATTGCGACTGCTTAATAAAAAGAAGGGCCTGCTGTTTGGAGAGGACAAATTCAATGGGGTGGATAAACGCATGAGTATTAAAAACGTGGCATGCATCGGTGGTGGTTACTGGGGTAAAAATCTGATTCGAAATCTCTATGACCTCAATGTACTTTCAACCGTATGCGAAGTCGACGGCGAGACGCGTCAACGCCTCAGGAGCAGTTATTCGGATGTGAGCTTTACGGATAGACCGGAAAACGTCTTTCACGATCCCGATGTCAGAGGTGTTGTTATTGCCACCCCAGCGGTACTTCACGGCGAACTTGTACGACAAGCACTCTTGGCGGACAAAGACGTATTCGTGGAAAAACCACTTTGCTTGTCGGTGGAAGAAGGACATAAGCTCGTTGCTTTGGCCTCTGAGCGGCATCGCATTCTAATGGTTGGCCATCTTCTCTGGTATCATCCCGCCGTACTCAAGTTGAAAACAATGATTGAAGAGGGCGAACTGGGTCGCGTTGAGTACATCTATTCCAACCGTTTGAATCTGGGTAAGATCCGCCGTGAGGAAAATATTCTTTGGTCTTTCGCGCCCCATGATATTTCAGTGATCCTGGGTTTGGTGCGTGAGATGCCTGATTCTGTTAAGGCGCAGGGAGGCAATTATCTTCATGACCAAATAGCGGATGTGACACTAAGTCTTTTACGCTTTCCCAGCGGTGTGAAGGCGCATATCTTCGTGTCGTGGCTACATCCTTACAAAGAGCAAAAATTAATTGTCGTAGGCGACCGGCAAATGGCGGTTTTTGACGACCTGGAACCAGTGAACAAACTCGTACTTTATCCTCATGCCATTGAGTGGAAGAATCATCAGCCGGTGCCGAACCGAGCTGAAGCGAAACCGGTTCCCGTGGATGCGGTAGAACCGCTAAAAATGGAGTGCCTACATTTTCTTGAAAGCATGAAAACACGTCAAACACCTTTGACGGATGGTGTCGAAGGACTGCGCGTGTTAACGGTGTTGCAGCAGTGTCAAGACGCGTTGAGCGCTGATGTGGCAGCGAGTAAACCGGCTTCGGTGAGAACGCGGAAGGCCTATAACGTTCACGAGTCGGCATTTGTTGATGAGAATGTTGAGATTGGTGAAGGAACCACAATTTGGCATGTATCGCATTTAATGAAGAACTCACGCATCGGGAAAAACTGCAGGATCGGTCAGAACGTGGTCCTAGGCCCGAACGTTACAGTGGGGAATGGAGTGAAGATCCAGAACAATGTCTCTGTCTACGAAGGCGTGACTCTTGAGGACAATGTGTTCTGTGGTCCGTCCATGGTGTTCACGAATGTCTTTAACCCGCGCAGCGAAATTCGGCGGATGGATGAGCTTCGTGGGACGCTCGTGCGAAAGGGTGCTACCCTCGGCGCTAACTGTACAATTGTCTGTGGCGTCACCATCGGACAATATGCCTTTGTCGGTGCCGGGGCGGTGGTGACAACAGATATTCCTGATTTTGCTCTCGTTGTGGGAAATCCTGGCAGAATCATTGGCTGGATGTGTCTCTGTGGAAATCGCATTGTTCTAGATGCTGACAGCGATATCGGAAGGTGTCCAGAATGTCAGCGGACGTACCGAAAAATAGCGAATGAGGTAAGCATTGATGACAAACGTTCCATTGCTCGATCTGAAAGCTCAGTACTCGCTTATTCGGGCTGAAATTGGAGGCGCGATTGACCGAGTCCTCGAATCTCAACACTTCATACTTGGACCCGAAGTCGATGCACTAGAACGGGAGATCGGAGCTTTTTGCGGTGCGCGGTTTGCGGTAGGTGTATCGTCCGGGACGGACGCCCTGCTGGTGGCTCTCATGGCCATCGGGACGGCACCGGGAGATGAGGTGATTACCACTGCTTACTCGTTCTTTGCGACGGCCGGCGTCATCGTAAGACTGGGAGCTCGCCCCGTCTTTGTCGATATCGATCCGAGCACTTTTAACATCGATGCAAACGCAGTCAAAGGCAAAATTACTTCAAGGACAAAGGCAATATTGCCGGTCCATTTGTTTGGCAGAGTCTCTGATAACGACGCGATTTTGGAGATTGCCAAAGAAAAAAAGATCCACGTGATTGAGGATGCGGCACAAGCGATCGGTGCCCACGATGAAAGAGGAAGATCAGCTGGAACAATTGGCGATATTGGCTGTTTCTCATTCTTTCCGAGTAAAAATCTGGGCGCGTTCGGTGATGCTGGAATGGTGATTACCGATGACGAGAGGCTGGCGGAAACGCTGCGAACTTTACGTGTTCACGGCGCCAGGCCCAAATATTATCACAGTCTGATCGGCGGTAATTTCCGTTTGGATGCGCTCCAAGCCGCAGTGCTGCGGGTGAAGTTGAAGTACCTACCCGGCTGGACTGAAATGCGCCGCACGAACGCCGGACGCTATCGAACATTTTTTGACGAGATGGGCCTGGCAGAATACATTTCGATACCTGATGACTGTCCTGGTCACATTTATAACCAATTTGTCGTCCGATTGGCCGATCGAGACCGGCTCCGAATGTTCTTGAAGGAAAGAGGAGTAGAAACTGAGATTTATTACCCGGTTCCGCTTCATTTGCAGGATTGCTTCACGCAGTTCGGTTACCACAGTGGAGAATTTCCACACGCGGAGAATGCCGCGCGTGACTCTCTGGCGCTACCTATATATCCAGAGTTACCTGAGGAGCAACAACGGTACGTCGTTAAACAAATTGGAGAATTCTATCGGTAAGGTATGGCTATAGATCGAAAAGACCTGAATTCAGGCTCCGACTCGCACCTTGCCGTAATCCGCTCGCTCTGCTTAGAAATCGGAATGATGATGTCCTTTGAAGCGGCCAAGGCTGAAGAATCCCAGATCCAGAGGGGCCCATGCGAGGCGAAACGGCGGTGCCTTTTATTCGCGGTTCAATGATGGCCAACTCTTTGAATGTGAAAGGCGTCGAGTCGTCTTTCACAACTCTTCCTGCTCTCGCACCTGACGGTGCCACCGTTTGTTAACAACCCGAACTTTAAGGTTTTCCTATAGTTCTTGCGGCCATCGAGATTTAAACAAGGTATCCATATGGGATCTGAATTTCTTTCTTTTCATGTGCCCTCTATCGGTGAGGAAGAGATCCGGTCGGTTGTCGAGACGCTCAAATCCGGATGGCTAACGACCGGTCGGAAAGTTAAGACTTTCGAAGAGGATTTCGCGAAGTACGTCGGCGCCAAACATGCGGTGGCTGTCAATTCCGGAACTGCTGCGCTTCATCTGGGGCTGGATGCTGTGGGCATTAGAGAGGGAGATGAGGTCATTGTTCCAACGATGACTTTTACCGCGACCGCAGAGGTCGTTCTCTACTTTAAAGCTCGGCCGGTGCTGGTGGACTGCTGCCGCGATACGCTCAATATTGATCCGGCACGGATCGAAGCTGCGATCAGCGCCAAAACCAAGGCGATCATTCCCGTGCATATGGCTGGCCAGCCTTGCGATATGGACGCGATTCTCCAACTCGCCGAAAAGCACAACTTGAAAGTCATCGAAGATGCTGCCCACGCCTTGCCGGCAAGTTATCGCGGCAAGGCAATAGGGACCATCGGCGATATCACATGTTTTTCATTTTACGCGACCAAGACAGTCACTACCGGCGAAGGTGGCATGGCCACAACTGACAACGGCGAGTGGGCTGAACGAATGCGGATGATGAGTCTCCATGGTATCAGCCACGATGCCTGGAAGCGCTATACCAAAGAGGGATCATGGTATTATGAAGTTCTTCGCCCGGGATTCAAGTACAATCTGACCGATCTTGCGGCGGCCATCGGCATCGAACAATTGAAGAAATGCGGCAAATTTGGGGAAGCCAGGAAGCGGATTGCCGCACTCTATCAGAAAGCTTTTGCCGAACTAGAAGAAATTTTTGTGCCTTCAAGTGGTGCCGAGATGCAGCATGCGTGGCATCTTTTCATAATTCAGTTGAATCCACAGCGACTCAAGATTAATCGCAACCAGTTCGTCGAGTTGTTGCGTGAAAACGGGATCGGCGCGTCGGTGCATTTTATCCCACTGCATCTTCATCCGTACTATCGAGATGAGTTTGGCTATCGACCAGCGGATTTTCCAAATGCCAGTGCGGCGTTCGAGCAAATCGTCTCGCTGCCGATTTACCCGGGAATGACCCAGTCCGACGTGGAAAAAGTGATCGGGGCTGTGACGACTATAACTCGCAACCACCGCGGCTGAGGACAGGCAAGCGATCGTTGAAATGCTTTACTGAGCCAGCAGTAAACCTCGTGCGGCAATGTCCGGGTTTTTTTATCTATGAGATCCTTGTGGAATTCTGAAAACTCGCGGGCGGGCCGGCTTCGCACAGTTCAGCGCGAAGTGGAACTAGCGGACACGCCCAAATCCCCGTTGTCCCTGATGCTCAACGCCCGATCCGCAGAAGCCCGATGACGATAC
>Ga0193743_1002958_pt1 | contig 11594 bp, 13 predicted proteins | sample L2c2metaG_FD_143038 | JGI IMG/M metagenome (GOLD analysis project Ga0193743, IMG submission 143038) | Soil microbial communities from a riparian zone of the East river system, Colorado, United States - L2c2 | ecosystem: Environmental > Terrestrial > Soil > Riparian zone | place: USA: East River...
CCTCGCAACGTCGCGCCGCGACGGCGCCGCTGGCGATGAGCGGATCCAGCTTTGAACAGAGGTAGTCGCCGTAAAGACTTCGCTGCACGAAGGCTTTCGCATATTCCGGACCGGCTGCATGGCCCTCGTCAGAGAGCCAGGTCGTGAAACCGTTAGGATTGGCATCGTCAATGCCGCCCATCTTGCTCGACGGAACGTTGATCCGATGCCATGGTTTATTCGCCGAATAGGCAACGCCGCGGCCAAAGCGACCTTCGCGATCTAGCAGGATGATCCGGCCAATACCTGGCGTGGCCGCCAGCTTCAGCGCCGTCATGGTGCCCGCAACACCCCCGCCGACCACGACTACGTTAGGCCGTTCCACCGATACGTGAACGGGGTCGTTTCTATTCATGAGAGATGAACGGCGCGTGTCATGACCAGCTTACTCGATCGGCGATCGATCAGGTCTTCTTGAGTGCGGCCTCGACGTAGCTGTTGGTCCAGAAATCGTTTGCTTTTGGTGCAGTGCCGCCCGTCTGCGCGGCGAATTGCAGGAGGGCTGCGATGGATGCGTCACTGAAACGACCTTCGCCGGCCAGACCATCGGCCAGCGCAGTCACCGAAGCGCGGATGATCGATGCCGGGATCTTGCTGAAGAACTTCTCGGCGATCGCGTCCGCAGCCTTGTTCGGATCGGCGATAACTTCGCTGGAGGCCCGATTCATCGCTCTCAATGAACGAACAATGCGTCCACGCACCTCCGCAGTCGGTTCCGCGCGTGCGGCCAGCACCAGACTTGGAATGTTATTTATCCCCGCTATCTCCTTTGAAGGGCGAACCAGTACGACGCCGTAATCCCTGTCAACCGCAATGGCGCTTTCAGGCGGACTCAAGACGAATGCGTCGATTCGTCCGTTTTCGAGGGCCGCACCAAGGGCCGGAGGCGATCCGACCGTCGCCAACTTGATCGCCTTTGGATCGATTCCGCCTTGTACAGCGAGCCAGCGCGCCACCCGGTCCTGCGCTCCGCCCAACGCGGTAACGCCTATGACCGCGGTTTGCAGGATGCCCAGGCGCTTGTCGAGCGGCGCGTCCGCAGCGATCCCGCTTTTGGCGAGAAAAGCTTTGGAGACGGTGAGGTCATAAGGCAGCCTGTTCATCAGCGTGTAAATGATCTGGAAGGGTTGGCCTTTGGCGATAGCCGCAAGTGCCGTGTCGCTTCCGACGGCTGCAAGGTCCAGATCGCCGGAATCGACCGCTGCGAGGACGGCAGGGTCGCCGCCGGGAACGGAAGCGTATTCCAGCGCAATATTTTCGGTGGCGAAGGTATCGAGCGCGCGTGACGCAAACGTCTTGAGGAAACTAAGAGAGTTCGTCGGCTGTCCAAGCCGGATCCTGTCGGGCGTCGTCTGGCCCCAGGCGTGCGAGACAAGCGCTGGTGTCACAAGTGCTGAAAGTACGGCGGTACGGCGGCTGATTAACATGCAATCCCTCCTAAGTGGCCTCTTGCACGACACCCTGGGCCGACGGTCGCCAGCGTAGCAACCTTCGTTCGAGCCGCGAGGCGAGCGCATTCATGATCATCACGAATGCGAGAAGAATAAAGATGCCGGCAAAGACACTCGCCGGATCGTAGGTCGACGAGGCGTAGTTGATGAACAGGCCAAGGCCGGCGGTCGACGAGGTGAATTCACCGACGATGACGCCGATCACGGCGTAGGGAATCGCCATTCGCATACCCATCAACAGGAACGGCGCTGCCGCCGGCAAATAGATATGCCGACTGAGTTGCCGTTCGTTGGCGCCAAGGACCAATGCGAGATTGACGACCTCCCGGTCGATCGCCCGAACGCCGGCATAGACGTTGTAAAACACCAGGAAGAATACCATCGTCCCGGCCAGCACCACCTTCGACCAGATGCCGATGCCGAACCAGATGATGAACAGGGGGGCGAGCGCGATCTTGGGAATACCGTAGAATGCCATCACATATGGCTCGACTATACGGGCGACGCGTGGCGACCTTCCGAGCGCATAACCAATCAGCAGGCCTGATGCGACACCTATGACGTAAGAGAGCACGAGCTCCTGTCCCGTGACCTTAAGGCTCGGCCATATCTCGCCTGTGGCGAACAGTTCATACAGCCGCCGCGCGATGTCGGTCGGCTTGCTGATGTAGGCCTCACGGACCAGGCGTCCAGAGGCGAATTGCCAGCCGCAGAGCATGACAGCGCCGGGCGCGGCGAGCAGCAGTGCGCGCCCAAAGGACATCAAGGTTCGGCGTAGCGATCTTGTGCCGGCGGCATGGGCTGTCAATTGCTCGCTCATGCTGCCCGCTTGACGTTAAGTTCGCTGCGGAAAATCGACCATACGCGGTCATAGGCCTCTGCGAAGCCCGGAATAGTATGCGGTTCGAACATGTCCCGCGGGCGGGGCAGGTCGATGCTCACCTCGGCGAGAACCCGTGCCGGGCGCCGGCTCATGATTATGACGCTATCCGACAGCATCACCGCTTCCGTAATGTCGTGGGTCACAAAAAGGACGCTCGCGCCTTCGCTCGCAAGCATGACCTGTAAGTCGTGTTGCATCACCATCCGCGTCTGGGCATCGAGGGCGCCGAACGGCTCGTCCATCAAAATGGTATCTGGCTTGTAAACGAGCATGCGTGCGATCGACACGCGCTTTTGCATTCCACCGGACAATTGGTGTGAGTAGTGAGATTCGAAGCCGCTAAGATCGACCTTGTCGATAGCCTCCTGCGCCCTGGCTCGTCGTTCGGCCGGTTTGACCCCGCGCAACAGCAATGGAAACTCGACGTTTTCGATCATCGTCTTCCATGGCAATAATTGCGCCTGCTGAGGGACGAACCCGATTGTCCGGTTGACTCCTGTAATGTTCACACCGTTGTGAAATACCCGCCCGCCCGTCGGCCTTAACAGGCCGGCGGCCATTTGGATCAATGTACTCTTGCCGCAGCCGCTCGGCCCAATGACGCTGACAAACCTCCCGCGCGGCACGTGGAACGAGATGTCGCTGAGCACCGGCAAAGGCGCCTCACCAGCCAGACCTGGAAAACTTTGCCGGATGGCGTTAAAGCTCAGCGCATTCTGCGCACCAGGATCGTCCACCACGTTCATCCATCATGCTCGGTTGAAAATTGCGACATTCGTCGGTCAGTTCATGCGTCGAAACGAAAATGGACTCATTTCATCCGCGGTGCGTCCGTGCGGGTCCCAGTTGGCCCAGCCGTTCCATATCCGCTCGCCGGCGGCCTGTGCTTGATAGCGCAGCGAGGCCATATCGATATCTGGAATGCGGCCGCCCTCTACGCGGACAATTCCGTCCACGATAACGGTGTCGATGTCGTCACCGACCCCGCAATCGACCAGGCTCTTGATGGGATCGCGAACCGGACCCATGCGCAGCGAATCCCGTCCACTCATGTCGACAATGACGATGTCGGCACGTGCGCCCGGCGCGAGCCGGCCGATATCGGTGCGTCCCAGCGATTGTGCACCGCCCAGCGTCGCTGCCTCAAATACCTCGCCGGCGGTCGCGGCTTTCAGGTTGCGGCTCGCAACTTTGCCAAAATACGATGCGTTACGCATCTGCATCACCATGTCCCGAGGGTAGGTATCTGTCCCCAGTGCAATATTGACGCCAGCCTTCCGATAGCTCTGCCAATTATCGAGGAACCGGCCGCGCCGCGCGATATTTACCGGGCAATGCGAGATTGAGCATTGATGGCGGCCCATGATTTCCAGGTCGTGGGCTCCGGAATAGTTCATCAGCGGATTGTCTGCGGTAAAGTTGCCGTGGCCGATGTTCAAGGTGCTGGACATCAGGCCGACGTCTTCAAGGAGTTCGATCGACGTCATTTGGTGCTCGCGGATGATATCGAACACCTCCAGTATGTTATACGCCGCATGGATCGCGACCGGCAGCTTGCGTTCTTGGGCGGCGCGGGCAGTCAACCGCATTAGATCTGTCGTGCAGGTCTCGATCTCGCGCGGAACCAAAATCCCGCGGACACGGTCCCCGCACGCACCCTGCTTCTTGCCGATAAAGTCGAGAGCGAGTTCGAATTCGCGATTTCCTGAAGCTTCGTCGACCACGCGCGTCAGCTTGCCATCGGCGCCGCCAACCCACCGGCCGCTGTCGAATCCGGGGCCCAGATATGCGCGAATTCCGAGCTGTTCGACCTGTTCCAGCAGGGCTTCTTGCACCTTGAGCTGACTTCCGAACTCTACAAAAGTAGTGATACCGTTCCGCAACAGCTCAGCGACGGTGAAACGTGCATTTAGCGTGAGATCGTCGGCGGCCGAACGATCATCGGGACGCGTGTAGCGTGGATCGCCGCCCACGCGCGTACCCTCCTTGGCTACACTGATTTCCAGGAAAGGTTGGCCGAAATAATCTGCACGTCCGATGTCGGAGATGAGCCGATGCGATGCCCTATGGCCCGAATGGACATGCGTATCGATGAAGCCTGGAATGACAAGACGGGTCGAGGCGTCGATTTCCTTGTCGACGCTCCCTTCAAATTTTTCACCAACGAAGATGACAGAGTTACCTTCGTAAACGAGCTCCGCATTTCGCCAGAGATTATGTCGATTGTCGCTGTGGCCAACGAGCCACCCGCAAGCAATACGTGTCCTCATCCTAAAACCGCTTTCGTTTCGAAAATTTAGGTGGCCGCACGAGAGGGCTCCGTTTCCCCGGCCAGATCATCAGTGTACCCCATAATTGCCCATGCCTCTGTCGAAACGTTGGGCAGATAGCCGGAAATAGAAGCAGCGCGGCTGAGCAGGGAAGAGGCAGGTTGGAATTGTGTTTCTCGAACGATCATTGGTTCGGAAGACGATCGAGGCTGGATGTGTCCGGTCGGAGCCGAATATTGGGCTATGCTTCCGGTCGATCATCCCTCGCGTTGATCAACCGGCTAAGGGTTTGAAGAAAGAGCGCTCTTTCTTTTTCAGGCAGTGCGGAAATTGTGCGGTCATGGGCGCGCGTGGAGGCCGCCGCGAGGCGGCTCAGTAGAGCGCGGCCCCGATCTGTCAGTTCGGAAAGCACCATTCGCCGGTCGTTGGGCGAGATATGCCTTTTGAGCAACCGTCGTCGCTCCAGGCGGGTGACGATATCGGCGACGCTTGTGCGGTCTAGCGCAACAGCCCGCGACAATGTCGCTTGATCGATTGCTCCGGATTGATCAAGGGTCGCCAGAACGCTGTGTTGGACCGGAGTGATTGCTTCTGCTGCGCATTCTTCGACAAAAATAGAGACGTGTATCTGATACAGGCGACGAATGAGGAAGCCGGGCTGCGACATCAAAGTCTTGGTGCGCCACTTATCCGTATTCGCGGTTGCCTTATTCGCGACTGCCTCGGATTTCAGCGCAGTTTTACCCGCGTGCCTTAATGCTGCGGCCGCCTCGCTACGCGAATTCGCGTTCTCGCCAGCCTGATGCTTCTTTCCTACTCGCGCTGTGGGCACCGAAGCCTGGCTCGCTCGCTATAAAATAGACACGTGAATGTCGTCCGGACGTGCGGTTGAATATGACGCTGGCCGACGAATAAGCCAAGGCCGTCGTGTTGGATCCCGCCACCCGGCGGGAGAATCTCACTCGCACCCCAATGGCGTCGCTGTTATTCACGATGTGGCGGGTCGGAAAGGCCCAAGGAACGAGAATGCGCGGGGTGAAGGCGATGAACGGGGCGGAAAGCCTGCTACGAACTTTGCTAGGCGGCGGCATCGATACTTGCTTTGCCAATCCCGGCACGAGCGAAATGCAGTTTGTCGCTGCCCTGGATCGAGTTCCTGGTATGCGGCCGGTCCTGTGCCTGTTCGAAGGCGTGGCGAGCGGTGCGGCTGACGGATACTCCCGCATGACTGGACGACCGGCCGCTACGCTGCTGCATTGTGGGCCGGGGTTAGGCTACGCCGTCACGAATTTGCACAATGCGAAGCGTGGGGCGAGCTCTATCGTCAACATCGTCGGGGATCACGCAACGTATCATCGGCCGCTCGATCCGCCGCTTGCGTCGGATATCGAAGGACTGGCGCGCCCGTTCTCTCATTGGGTTCGTACCGCGACCAACGCCGAGACACTGGGTGCAGATGCTGCGGCCGCCGTCGAATGCGCGCGAACTGCGCCTGGCCAGATAGCCACCCTCATCGCGCCATCAGATACGGCGTGGGACGATGGCGGGATAGTGGCCCCTGTCTCGACGCCACGGCCTCCCGATCGTGTTACGATCCGAGACGCGGATGCAATTGCGACACTCCTTCGGCGGAGCGAGCCTACTGTTTTGCTGCTGACAGGTGCCGCGCTGCGTGAGCCGGGGCTGTCTGACGCAAAACGAATTGCCGACGCCTGCGGTTGCACTCTGTTGGCGGAGTTCACCAACGGCCGTTTCCAACGCGGCCGGGGCCATGCTTCGGTGGCCCGAATGCCTTGGGGATCTGATCAGGCGCGTGCGGTGCTGGCCGACATGCGTCATCTGGTTCTCGTGGGCGCGCGCAAGCCGGTCGCGTTCTTCGCTCACCCGGGCAAACCACGTCAGTTGTGCCCGGAGCTGTCTGATGTGCATGTGTTGGCGAGACCAGATCAGGATGTTCCTGAAGCGCTGCACCAACTGGCTGAGGCGCTGAAGGCGAAGCCAAGCGCCGGTTCGGACGACCTGCCGCGGCCCGAGGTGCCACAAGGACCGATTACCCCCGACTCCGTTGCCCGCCTACTCGCGGCGCTAATGCCCGAGCAGGCGATCATTGTAGACGAAAGCGTCAGCTTCGGCCGAGGTCTCTTCTCTGCGACAGTCGGCGCGCCGCCTCACGATTGGTTGCATCAAACAGGAGGCGCCATCGGGGCCGGTCTGCCGTTGGCGACCGGCGCTGCCATCGGCGCGCCCGGCCGGCGGGTAATCGCGTTGCAAGCTGACGGGTCAGCGATGTACACGCCGCAAGCATTGTGGACGCAGGCGCGCGAGTGTCTCGACGTGACAACTGTCATTCTCGCGAATCGCAAATACGCCGTTTTAACGGGCCAGCTTGCGGCGGTAGGAGCTCAACCTGGACCGCGGGCATCGAATATGATCGACATCGGGAACCCTGATATGAACTTCGTCAAGCTCGCTGAAATGATGGGAGTTGAAGCTGCGCGCGCTGAATCACTTTCTCGTCTCGCCGAGCTGCTGAGCTATTCTTGCTCACGACCGGGGCCATTTCTGATCGAGCTTATTATTTGAAAGTCGAAGCCGATGGATTTTAAACCAGCGGGGCGTGCTATCATTAGCCTCTCATATCTAGGCTGAGACAACCTATGCAGAACAGCTACAAACGGGGCCGATCACATTTGCATACGGCGCCAGGCGTTTTGATTCGACGCTTGCACCAGATTTATCTGGCGATTTACGCTCAAAAGTGCGCCGAGTTTGGAACCACGCCGGTGCAGTCCAGCATCATGCAGATTTTGTTGATGCAGCCGGGAATCGACCAGGTCGCCCTCGCGGGCGAGATCGGCATCGACCGGACGACAACTTCAAGTGTCTTATCGCGCCTGCAAGCGCGTGGAATTGTCAGCCGTGAGATAGACCCTGAAAATCGTCGAACAAAACGCGCATTCCTGACCGACCAGGGCAGGGTCATGCTGTTTCGAATGCAGCGGTCGATAGATGAAGCTCACGAACAGTTGGTCGGGCCGTTAGATCGAGCCGAAAGGAAGCGATTTCTCGCGCAACTCGTACATTTGGTTCAAGCCAACAACGGCAGGGGACGGACATTTCTGCGATATATTTGATGGAGGCGCCAAGGCGGAGACACTCCTAAAGAGATGCAGAACGAATTAACGCCGACGCCGAGGATTGAGTATCTGTGCACTGCGGCTTGGCGGACGCGCCAGTTTCTGCGCGGTGGCGTTGGAGGATTGCGTATTCGAGCGCAGCCCATTCGAATGCTGGAGCGGTTAGCCGAAAGAAAACTTGCTATGGGCGAACACACTCCTCCGTGCGGCGAGGCTCTTTGCATCTCGAAAAGAGGCGCGTGAGCGCGAGCTTTTGGTGTTGAAACACGGAGCGTTGCTATTGTGCCTGTCGTAAAGCAAATCCGGGCATATTGGTGATGCAGTCCGCCCAAGATTGGGCGACAAAGAATGTGCCCGGCGCGATCGACGGCGCGCGAGACCGGTGCATCTTTCTCCAGGGATAGATGCGTGCGGGCCCCATTGTAATATTTCATGTAACAAAGCAGTAGGTGACGGAGGTGGCGCTCGCTGAATACAACAACGTGGTCAAGGTATTCCCTGCGGATCGAACCGATCAGCCTTTCAGCATATCCATTTTTGCCAAGGGGAGCGCGGCGACGTCGGTCGATCGCGGATGCCTATCGATCGGAGTCTGCGGATAAGGACCTCACCATAGGCCCCGTCCCGGTCACGAATGAGATAGCGGGGAGCCTGTTCCCATCCGCATGCCTGCGTGACCTGATTTGCGATCCATTCTGTGGTTGGACGCGCTGTGACGCCAAACCACAGAATATGTCGCCGGCCGTGCCCCATGATCAGCAATCCATAGAGCAGGCGAAACGAGATTGTCGGCACGACGAACATATCCATCGCAGCGATCCCATCAGCGTGATTGCGGAGGAATGTCCTCCAGCCTTGGGACGGCGGGTCTCGTCGCCTGACCATGTACTTGGCCACACTGGTCTGTCCGATACCGACGCCGAGCTTGAGGAGTTCTCCATGGATCCGAGGCGCTCCCCACAGCGGATTGGCAATGCTCATCTCGCGGATCAGCCGGCATATTTCGAGTGGCACCGTTGGTCGACCGCCACGAGGTCGCGACTTCCAGCGCCAGTGGGATCTGAATCCGGCGCGATGCCAACGGACAATGGTTTCCGGCTTTACAATCGCCAACACCTCGCGAACGTTAGGAAACAATCGATACAGAGCAACGAATGCCAATCGGTCGATGGCGCTGAAGGAGAGTTTCTTAGGAGCAGTCCGCCGCAGAACGTTTATTTGCTGCCGCAACGTCCAAATCTCTGCCTCAAGCGCTGCTCGCGAGCGGATCAGATCGACAACCATCCAACAAATATGCCTGCAAAGATCCTTCATGGCACAACAAGCATCACCCGATTCCCTATCAACTGCCAGCCAGATAAGGTTTGCGATAGGGACAGGGAGGTGCAACGATCGTTTGTCCTCTGCGCGATCGGACGTTCGATTTGCGAACCGGTGAGGGCGTCGGCCCGGACTGCGCTAATCTCAAGATATATCAGATTGCGCTGACCGATTCTCAGATGCTGATTACGCTCTGACAGGGCGGCGGCCGCCAAACAAAAAAAGTGCCTCGGCGAGGTGTGTCAATCGCTCAGCCCCAAACCCGGCTCTCTCACAAGTACCAGGCGAGCACCGCCTTGAGCATGGCATTTTCAATGACCGGCAAAACAACGATCTGTTTCATCCCGGACGATCGCGCAAGTGATGCGGCAATAGACTCATCGTGCCTGAGATTTTCGCTAATGGCCGGCATACCCGTTGCCCAAGCGCCGCCGATTGATCCTTCGCCTTTGCCTATCGTTTTTGAAGCGTACAGAGCCTCGAGATCGGTGTTCTTGCTGCAGTCGCCCGATTGAAATTCCAGCGCAGTGCGGGCCTCGTTCGGTACCCAGATTTCGAAACGCTCCGCTATTGGCGTTGCCTGGGCCGACAAAAACGTCATGACCCACGTATGATCGGGCGGCGTCTTGTAGGGAATGCCCACACCGCAATTGATACCGATTTCGGATGCTTCTTCCCACCGCAAGAACTGCTTCGCATTGTGGAGATCCTTGATGATGAGTGGCAAACCCGCCTTCCAGCTGCGGCCGGGCAAGCCGAACCCCCGCGGAAACTTGGTATGTCTCGAATTAAACTCGAACATGTCGGCCGTGCCATAGTACCCGTCGACAAGTCCCATCTCGTGAGAGATTTCCGGGTCGTTGTGCCAGAGTTCGATGGCGCCAACGTGCTTCTCGTCGTCACCACAAAAGAGCACCATGACGGCCATCAGGAATTCGCCGGCAAACACCGGCAGCGCAACGCCACACGTCAAGCCAACTTCTTTCGCCTCGTCGGTACGCTTGAAGTAGGAATTGGAAAACTCCGTTAGGACAATCGGATGGCCGGATGCCCAGGCCTTGCCGGGTAACCCCTCATCGTAGGCGAATAGCGTGTTTTCACTGAGAGCACGAAACTCTGAAAATTCGTCAGTGCAAAGGCTGCCTCCAAATTCCAACCGCGTCCGCGTTCGGTCGGGTACCCACAATTCAACAACCCGAATGAAGGTCTTCATCGGCAAATGCCTCGCCGCGCTGACAACGAATGAGCATCGGCGATCTCCAGGCGTTTGGCTTGCGCAAATTGCGTGCAATGCTGCATTCAAATCGTCCAATTCGGATGTTGCCGCTGGCAGATATCAGTCCCGCCCTAATGAAGAAGTTTTCTGGCGCGATGAAGCGGCTCGCTGGACCCGGGCAGTGGCTATCATCGTTGGGTGAAAGCGCATCTTGATCGAGTAGGTGCATTGTAGTCGAAATCTCGGTCGTCGTACCCACCTGCGCCGCCAAGGCGACCTGGGGGCGGCCATGAGTCTGCGCCTGCACCTGCACGATACGCTGGGCAAAGGACGCGCCATGAAGCAACGTCGGCGCACATTGCATCTGTTCGGCAATCGGATCGCAAAGGAAAAGAAGAGGCTCGAAGCTCCGGCGGCTGAACTGAAGCCGGGCCCCGAACGTGACGACCTTCTGAAGAAAATCAGCCAGCTAGATACGGCCGCACAAATCGATGAGCGGCTGATGTCTCCCGGTCTGCAACCACCACGGTAAATTATGGACCGCGACGCCGGCTTAAGATGCAATTCAGATACGCCCGTTGCGGGATCGATCCATCCCGAACGGCTAGTTCGCCGACTTCTTCAACACAATCGGCGCAGCAGAGCGGACCTGCACGTCAGCGTCCTCAATTCTCGAGTTGGTGGCGCGAAACTTGCTAACATTGGGTATCTTCGGCTCGTGCGCTCCCGGCTTCCGGACCGCGACGCGGCTGAAGGAGACGACATGTTCATTTCTCAAAAGATGGACGCATGAGCCGCATTCTCAACATTGGTGCCGCGCAATTCGGGCCGATCCAAAGGAGCAGTGATCGCGCGAGTGTCGTCCAGCGCATGCTCGATCTGATGCGCCAAGCGCGGCAGCGCGTGGTCCTGCGCGACTGACGCGCTCGCGCCGCTTCCTTCACTGTCACATTCGGAGATTATAATGCCTTTCGATTTGGTCCTGCGCGGCGGTCGGGTGATTGACCCCTCCCAGAAGCTCGACGCCGTGGCGGATGTCGCCTTCGCCGCCGGCAAGGTGGTCATGGTCGGAAACGAGCTCAAGGTCGATCCGGGAACCGACGTGCGCGCCGTGTCGGGTTACATCGTCACCCCGGGCCTGATCGATCTGCACACGCACGTCTATTGGGGCGGCACCTCGATCGGCATCGACGCCGAGGAGTTCTGCCGCACCTCCGGCGTCACCACGGCGGTCGACACCGGCAGCGCCGGCCCGGGTAATTTCGCGGGCTTCCGGAA
>Ga0193743_1002959_pt1 | contig 11593 bp, 12 predicted proteins | sample L2c2metaG_FD_143038 | JGI IMG/M metagenome (GOLD analysis project Ga0193743, IMG submission 143038) | Soil microbial communities from a riparian zone of the East river system, Colorado, United States - L2c2 | ecosystem: Environmental > Terrestrial > Soil > Riparian zone | place: USA: East River...
TGGCGCAGCTGGTAGCGCACCACACTGGCAGTGTGGGGGTCAGGGGTTCGAGTCCCCTTAGCTCCACGTTGAAAACCCGTTCTGACCAGTGTCGGAGCGGGTTTTACTTGTTAGCCGGATCGAGCCGCAGGACGCCTTGTGTCCTAAATCTGTCCTACCGCTGAGGAGAAGACATCCGCGGCTGCGGTCAGGCGGTCGTCGGTCACACGCCCATAGACGGCCTGGGTCATGCGCTCGGTATGGCCGTGCCAGGCGGCAACCACATCGGCGGCGATGCCTGCCGCGCGCATCCGTGAGATGTTGCTGTGCCGCAGCTTGCCGAGCGTGATCGCCTCGAGCCCGGCGGCGGTGCGTTGGGCTGCAAACTCGCGCGAGTATTCGCGCACGCCACCCAAGTAGGACGAGGATGCCATCTATGACCCAGCAGCCATTTTCCGCTTCTCCTGGTTGGAGTTTCAATGATTCGGCAGAAGTTGCACGGTCGATCATCGAGGCAACCAACGCCTCATTACGCGAGTCGGTGAGAGCGGCCTACAAGTGGTCGGCCTTCCCACCACCTGAACCGATCGTTCCGCTCGACTTTTTCGCAGACATTCAGCGACAGAGACAGCAGAGGCTCCCGCAAAACTGGCCGGTCAACCCTTCTCCCAAACTCTGGGCCACGCACGCGATCGTCCAAAGTGAAGGCATCCCGCTGACATACGTTCCGCGCCCCGACATCGTCGCCGCGGTCCTGGCCGCTGCCAACCGAGAAGATCGAGTCGCAATCCTGGTGAGTCGTCAGGACGAGGTCCTCGAAGACTGCGACGAAGCTCTGACCGACGGTCTGCACTGGTGTGTGAAGGATCAGGTGCCACTCGTCCGCGAGGCTATCGCGACGTATCGCGCCGGGCATGTCGCCGCCGCGCAGGCCCTAACCGTTGTCGCGTGCGACACCCTCATCGGCGCCAATCTCGCCTACACGCATGCAAGCGCCAGAAAGGTGGCTGCCAAAGGCGATCTGAAACTGGCGATGCTCGCAGACCTCCTTCGCATGGAACTTGCACTCGCGCCGGTGGTAAAGCTTCTCACCGATTGGAGCCTGGCAAGCGGCAACCCAGAGCCGACTGAGTTGTCACGTCACGTCACTGTCCACCACGCAACAACGGCTCATCTTCGCGCCGATAACGCGCTAATTGCGATCATGCTTGCCACCGGCCTAATCTGCGCGCTCGACGAATTGCAGGGTGTTCGTGGATCACCGGTCGATGGTAGCCAGCAGTTCACATAGATCAGGTACCGACAAAGACTGCGTATCCGCCCGGCAGCTATGAGTAAAACCAGCTAGGACGCCGGCCGCGTGCCGTCGAGCCTCAACGTGATGTCAGTTCCGTCGACTATTCTGGAGGGACTCGACTGAAGGTGGTGTCCAGGTGACCGACGTGCAGAAGGCCCAGCGCCGGGTCAAGGCCGTCAGGGCGATCCGCCGCAGCACTGAGCTCGAAGGTTCGCGCAGCACTAATGCGACCCGTGCCGACCAGGACGCCTACGCCCGCGGGACCATCACCGCCGCTGAGCTGGGAGATCGCGTCCGCCGCCGGTACAACGTCCAGTAACCGGGCCAGGAGTGTCGCACCCCTGGGACACGGGCGATCTCGAACGGAACTGGCAGGGCTATTTCATCCCTGGCACTAGTACCTTGAGGAACCGAGTCGGTGCCCAGACTGTCGATTCACTGCGGGACGCGGAGAACGATCTCGTCGAGGCACGGGTTATCGAACTTCGCGAGGCTCCCGATCTTCTGGGCGACCGCTCATACGATCTTGCGTACCTGCGAGCGATCCACGGCCAGCTCTTCCAGGACGTGTACGTCTGGGCCGGGGATGTGCGGACCGTCGGCATCGAGAAGGGCGAGGAGTCCTTCTGTCCACCGGGCAGCATCAGCCAGGCGATGGACCATGTCGCCGCGGAGATTCACCACCTCGAGCAGCTCAAGGCTGTTCCCGAGTCAGGTCTCGCGCGTGCCGTCGCGTACCTGTACGACTACGCGAACTTCGCCCACCCCTTCCGTGAGGGCAATGGCCGCTCAACTCGCGAGTTCTTTGACCTCCTCCTGTCCGAGCGTGGCGCCGGACTCGACTGGGAGAAGACCGACCTGACCGAGTTGCACAGCGCATGTCACGCTGCGCGAGCCGAATCCGACCTCGGAGGGTTGATCGCGATGTTCGAAAGGATCCTCGACGCTGAGCCCGCATACGACTTCTGATCGCGCGCCCTAGTCGAACGGGCTCGGGCTGCGGCATCGTTCCAAATCGCCGCCTGCTTGACCGCTTATCTGTAACGGGTTTTGCAATGGACGGCCGAAAGCTGCTCGTGACATCTGTTATATGTGTACGACGACGCGCATGAGGTTCCACCGACGTACACATGTCACCAACGTGGGGCGCTGTTGAAGGGGATCAGAAGGCGGGTAGAGACGACACCAAACCTCATGTCGGCGAACGGGTGAAGGCTGACGACTCGGGGCCAGTGTCACGACACTGATGTAGTCGCGGTCGTGGCCGACGTCAGCCCGATTGTCATGACACCGGACTGGTGTTCATTGGTCGGCGCGAAGAATCGGCCAACCTCCGTGGGTTAAGTGGTCGCACCCGGTTCCGGTCCACTGACGCGACTGACATATGAAAGGCCGCTGCACCTGCGGTGGTGTGCAACGGTCAGCTCGACCAGTCGTCATTGGCACTCGTCCATCGACTCATCGCCATAGGTGTAGGAGATGAACGCTGGGAGGTCATCGTTCGATTCCTCGACCGAGTGTCCTCGTGCTCGCAGTTCGGCCGCGATCCTGTCGGCATTCTCGCCTGGTAGATACAGATGGTAGCCGTTCGGCGTGAGCTGGATCTCTCCGCCGTACTTGTCGATTACATCCTTCGGGAACCAATCGACCGCGGCATCGGTGCGGCCACGCGCCCGGGAAGTAGCCGTCGTCGAAACCCGACAGTTGATCCTTTGAGAACTTGGCATCGTCGGAAGGAAGATCCTGTTCGTCATCCTCATAGCCATCGGCAATCTTCTGCCAGTCCTCGGCCGGCATGGCCTGCCTGAAATCGCCCCAGGTTGCTGATTTTGTGAGCGCACGCCAAATCTGGGCGGCGGTCTTCGCAGTCTCACGCTCGGCAAACAGCGCGCCCCCAAAGTCGTCGCTCGCTGTGTAGACGATGTCCACGGTGACCCCTCTCGTGCTGCAGCTTGAGCACCGTCTTTTTCTAGAAGAGTTCTCCTTGGCGTTTACAACTATCACAAGCCTCCGACCGGCAATAGAGATTGGTTGACACGTGCGCGTCCCATGCAGGCCGCCGGTACAGCTGCGACTCGTTCAACCTAGGTTGCAACATCCATGGATGCGACGAGGATCGGCAAGTCGTTGGCAACGACGATGGCCAATGGTCTCTCGTCTGCTTTGCCGGTCTGGGTGATGATCACTGCGGCTGGAGGAAGGCTCCCGTCGGCGGGTGGGGAGAGGGTCTTGATGGCCTGCGGCACCGACATTGTTCTCGGCACATGCACCGCGCGGTCATGCGCTTCGGTGAATTCCAGGGCGGCGTGCACAGGTTCGGTCTCGACGAGGCCCACCGTCGAGAGGCCGTGTGCAAGCCATCGGGCGATGCAGTTGGTTGTGAGCAGGCCCCGATAGCTCTTGTCCTCGTATATCGGGAACTGGCTGTAATCATTGTCGCGGATTTCTTCGAGGACGGAGCTGACTGGGTCGTGGGGATCGAAGGAAGCGACGGTACGGTGCGGCAGAACATGCATCACCGTCGGCGGTCTGATGATCTTGTCGGCGAGCGCTTCGATCCGTTCGACGACTGCCGGCACGGGTTCGGCGACGGGTTTGCCACCGTAGTAATTGTTGTGGACTAGCGCGTTGCGGAGGCTGGCGAACGCGCGCAGCGCTGGAAGCTCCTGTGGAATGCCGTAGCTCCGCACGTAGGTCTCTGCCAATTGCATAAAGGGGGATATGTCGTCGTTCAGCCGCGTCTTCAAGTGATTCTCGATGGCATTGAATGCCTCCATGAATCGGTTCGCGCCGCTGATCTCTGTCACTGTTTCCTCCTGGCGATGAGTTCTCCGCAAGGGAGCCGGCTGCGGTCTAGAGCCTTCGACCGCTGGCGGAGGTACCTAATCATCCACATCATCCACCCGCGGCCCTCGGGAAGCGGGAAGTTGCCGCGGCCAGCTCGACGCCGCGGCTGGGGACTGGCTCGACGGCTCGCCATCCACGTGACTTGTCGGTCGTTTGAATTAGATTGAAAGCGCTTCACGAGATGTCGTCGACAAGCTCCGACTGGACGGCACGCCAACCCCACGCTCGCGGGTGGCTCGGATGACGAAGCGGCCAGTGCCAACCGGTGCTGGCAGGAGCGCCTCCGATGCGGAGGCTCGGAATCCTGGAGTCCCCGTGTCCGATAATGTCTTCGACCTCCATGGTGCCGATCCCCGATGCACGTCTTACCACCCAGGTCATCAGGTGCACTGGATCCAGTACTTCAAGTCCGTCCGATCGTCATTGGTGATTCCCGTGGTCCCATTGGTGCACGGTGACGGATTGGTGCGCTTCGATTGGGACGGCACACCACTGGAGCATTGGAACCACGACGCTGCGCTCATCGATGCCGCGTTGAGGCGATCCGCAGGCATTGCGCAATGGAAGCCACAGTGGCACGTGTTGGTTGTGCCGACAGGAGCGGTATCTGGCGCTGGCAACGTGTTCAACCTGGCCGCTCCCGACCAGCTGACCGAGTGCATCAGCCGATCGCCTGCACCCTGAACGCCAAGAAATCTCGGCGCGGCGTATCGGAATCCCTCGAGCAGCGATTTGACCCCCATGGCGGGACGCCCGCGGCTGCGTCGTCACTCAGGACCTCTGGATCTGTACGGAGTGCATGCACACATGGCGAAGGAGCCTCACAACGTCGGCGGGCAAGTACGCCGACGCCGAGCAAAGCGCTCCCGAAGCAACCGATGCTGCGACCGCGACTCCGGACAGGCGTCGATCGCCTTTCGGGTCCCGGCTCGCAACTCCGCAATGCGGGCGATCGCGGACTCATAGTCAAGCCCGTCGTCAATAAGTAGGCAGCCGACCGAGCGTAAAATCATGGATAAACGGGACTATCTACGGTAAACCCGTACTATTCACTCTCCCAACATTTTTCGCGCTCCTGAAAGCGGTCGGCTCGGTCTGCCCTCTCCTATTGCTGAATTGGTGTTGTGGGTGAGCCCTGCAGGAACTCGGTCTGGAACTTCGGGTATGCGGCCCGAACTGCCGTCGCACACGTGCCTCCAGCGGCGCGAGGTCGAACCCGGGCGGCGGGTCGCAATCGGCATCGAACACCGCCTCCACGATCGGTATTGCCGAAGGGTCGGTTTGCCAGTCATGGGCGCGATGCATCGTGTCGTGTATCTCAAGGTCTGCTCAAGCCTTCTGAGCATGCCTCCCCATGCTCAGGAGCAAAGCTTGGCGATTTTCGCTTCCAGTTCGGTGCGCGCCGTGATCAGCCGTTCTGGCTGGACCTTGGGCGACAGCGCTTTCCGTGGCTTGCGTCCAAGGAAGAAGGCGATGCGTTCGGCATTGGCGCCACTTGGGTGCGGCAGGCCAGCCAGCACTCGGTTGCGATCGAGCCTGGCCTTCTCGGCGGCGAACTCGACAGCTGCGCCGACCTGTGGCCCCAGCGGCACGAAGATGGCCTGGCGGAGCGCCGCAGCTTCGGCGACGAACCTCGTCAGGAATTGCTCGCGTAGCAGCGGCGTGGCTAACAACGGTGGCGCGCCCGAGTAGTTCTTCCCGTCGATGAAGACGGGATAGCGCAAGGCCGACGTGAAGTGCGCGAGGTGGGCATCGGCGTCCCACAGCGACGCCACGGACTGCAAGCCAAGAAGCCGGTTCACGCCGATGCTGTCCAGCATCGCGACGAGGTGGGCGCGCATCGGGCCGGAGAAGCTGGCAAAGACCTTGGCAGCGGCGAGGGCGTCCGCTTCGCTGCGCCCGGCCCGCAGGCAGCGGCGCGCTTCCATCAAGGCATTGCGCATCTGCTGCCGGCCGGGCGTGAGGCCCACGACCACGATGCGTGCATCGGTGTTCACGTGGTCGAGCGGCGCGTAGGCAATCTCGATGCGCTTGCCGCCGGCCATGCCACCATCCAGCAGCAGCCGCTGCGGCCGTTCGATCTCCGCCAGAAGCTCGGCCTCGGTCATGTCGCGCAGCAGCGGCGCGAACCCAGAAAACAGGTCGTTGTCCATCCAGGCCCTAGCTTCTCCCCTGATCTGCGGCCAGCTGAGCCTCGTGCAGTACGCGCTGCGCTTCATCGGAGTCGGCCGCATTGGCCGGCACTTCGTCTGCACCCGGGTGCACATAGAATTCGAGCTGCATGTTGTCCGGATCGCGAAAGACCACGGTAGGCCCGAATCCGGTGTCGATGATTCCCGAGTGGGTCACGCTCTTCGCTTCTAAATGCGTTGCCCATCGTTGCAGTTCATGCCTATCGGCCACTCTGAACGCTAGGTGATCGAGGCCGATGCGGCGTTCGTCGAATAGGCCGGACTGCACAGTCTCGTCGTGAGTCATCACGGTCACGGCGACGCCCGACGGGTGCACTAAGGTCCTGGTTTCGAAGGTCTCGCCACGCGTGCGATTCACTAGCGTGAAGCCGACGATGTCCTGCCACCAGGCGGCCGCTCGCTCGCAGTCCGAAACCGTCAAGTCAACATGAGAAATTCCCATGAGCTCTGGCATAGCGCTCCTCTCCTCAAGAGGCTCGTTACCGCGGCAGCGCGGCAAGGTCGACCGTACTTCTGGAGGTCGATGCGCCCTGCCCGATTTCACCGATTGGCCCGCCCGCCACCAGGTGTTGTTGGCGGACAGGAAGGGCGTCAGGGAGGCCAGCGCGCCAGGTGGCCGTGCACCTCGCTGATCCACGAATACGACCGGTTTGAATACGGCGGGCTACCGGCAAAGTGCACCGTATTCGTTATTGCGTTGCGGCCCAACGTGTTTCGATATATGTCTGTCCTCAATGGAGTTGGCACTTTCGCAGTTGGTCTCGAGTGGCGCCGCAAGCCGGACTGGAAGGCGTCGGGGTCAGCGGGAACGACGGGGTAAGCCTGGCCGGCATCGGCCTCCAGCTGGATCTCCACTCGATCTCATGACGGCCGTGCCTCAACGAGCCCAAGCACTGCTGAAGCAGCCGAACCCGCGGCAGGGGTTGTCAAAGGCGGCCTCTGACCATACGAATACGCAGGATCGAATATGGCGGGTTACCGGTAAAGATGCCAAGGTGCCTTCACGGCCAAAGTGGTGACCAGTGAGATCGCCGCGTCCGCTTGTGCTAGCAAGTGCCAGTTGGCTCGGCTGCCGTGAGACCAGCTCGGCGGTCTGCTCGGCGGGCTGAATCGCCCACAAGTGCTTGAATGCTCTGGACATCCAGCCGCTCGGCGGTCGAACCGCCGCGTCACCAACGTCCCACCAATGTCCCAAGACACGCTCAAACGAGCCAGATGAGACGATACGGACGAGACAAGTAAAACACCCTGACCAGTACCTATGGGACACAGCGGGACAGCAGTTCACACGTTCGAGCTTCCTGGGGGTCAAGTGGTCGCAGGTTCAAATCCTGTCAGCCCGACATACAGAGTGAGCCTTGACCTGCAGTGATTCCGCACTAGGGCATCGGCCTTCATTCCGTTGGACACCGCGATGACCGCCGCGGCGCTCTCCACGACGTCGCGCTCGCACCAGGACGACAGCGCGTCGCCGCCGCCGAGCTGTTCGGCCTTCCACGGCCGAAGCGGCTCAAGCGAGTGCATGGTCAACACGTGCGGGATGCCGTAGAGCAGCGATGTCAGGTGTGCGGCCATGTTGGCGTACCAGGTGTGCGAGTGCACCAGGTCGACGTTGCCCATGGCGGCCACCATCGACAGTCCCGTGGAGATCGTCTGCTGCAGCGCAGGGTTGGCGTTCTTCAGGTGGTCCCATGGCCGGTGCGCCACCGCGGTCGGCCGGTCGGACCCCTGTGGCAGTGCACGGTCAGGTCCACGTCGGACAGCTCGTTGGCCATGTACTCCACGTGCACGCCGGCGCCGCCGTAGACCTCGGGCGGGTACTCCCTCGTGCACAGTGGGACCTTGAGTCGGTCACCTGTCTGGTTGGGCTGGCTCACTTGGTGACCTCCTGGCTCTTGCCGACGACGGTCACGCCGCCGTCGGAGACGATGAATCCGCGCTCCCGGTCGTGGTCCTTGTCAACGCCCACCTTTGCCCCTTCGGGTACCACCACGTCCTTGTCGATGATCGCGTTCTGTACCACGGCATTGGCGCCGATGATGGTGTTGTCCATGATCACTGAGCGTTCCACTGTGGCGTAGTCCTCCACCCGCACGCCGGGGGACAGCACTGACTCGCGCACCAGCGCCCCAGAGACGATGACGCCGTTGGAGACCACACTGTTGACCGCATGGCCGACCCGGTCACCGTCCTCGTGCACGAACTTCGCTGGTGGGTGCGGCGGGATGTGGGTGAGGATCGGCCACTCACTGTTGTACAAGTTGAACACCGGCACGACAGCGCACAGGTCCATGTGCGCTTCGAAGTAGGAGTCCAGCGTTCCAACGTCGCGCCAGTAGCCGGCGTCGGCGGGGTCGGCCCCGGGCACCTCGTTGCGCTGGAAGTCGTACACCTGCGCCATGCCCTGGTCCACCATCATCGGCATGATGTCGCCGCCCATGTCGTGCTTGCTGAACTCGTCGGCGGCGTCCTTGCGCAGTGCCTCGACCAGCACGTCGGCGGAGAACAGGTAGTTCCCCATCGACGCGAACGTCTCATCGGGCCGACCTGGCAGCCCCGGCGGGTCGGGCGGCTTCTCCAGAAAAGCCTCGACCTGCAGCCCGTCGGAGGCGGTCTTGATCACGCCGAAGGCGCTGGCTTCCTTGCGTGGCACAGGAATGCCTGCCACCGTGGCGCGCGCGCCACGGTCGAGGTGCTGCGCGATCATCTGCCTCGGGTCCATGCGGTAGACGTGGTCGGCGCCGAACACGATGACCAGCTCCGGCTTCTCGTCGTGGATCAGGTTCAGTGACTGGTAGATCGCATCGGCGGAGCCGGTGTACCACTGCGGGCCGAGGCGTTGTTGGGCGGGCACCGGGGTCACGTAGTTGGCGAGCAGGCTGCTCATGCGCCAGGTCGTGGTGATGTGGCGGTCCAGGCTATGGCTCTTGTACTGGGTGAGCACCGCGATCCGCAGCACCCCAGCGTTAACCAGGTTGGACAACGCGAAGTCGATCAATCGATACAGTCCGCCGAACGGGACGGCCGGCTTGGCCCGGTCGAGGGTCAGCGGTGAGAGGCGCTTGCCCTCACCGCCGGCAAGTACGATGCCGAGCACATTTGGATCGGCCATCTGACGCCTCCTTCAGTTGGACGCTTCAGTTGGACGCGTTGAGTGCGCTGTCGAGGATCCTGCGGTTCAGGTTCTAGGCACCGAGGTCGCGAGCGGGCCCGCTCTCTTCCACATCCAGCCTCCGTCGATAGGCGCTCGACCGGCTGCCGAGAGCTCGCCGTCACTCACTATGCGCGCGATTGAAGACCGACGCCATCGTCGTCTTGCTTGGGAACGGATTTGGGAACGAAACGTGACGCAACTGGCGCGATCAAATGAGCCCCCTATCCCTCCGGGTGACGCCTCGCAGGCGTGAAAATTAGGTCGGGTCGCCTGCCGACGCCGACGTTTTCTTGGGTGCGTAAGCCCGCAAATGAGCCTGACGCCGGGGCCCGACCTGGAAGGGTCACGCACTGTTGCTTCGAGCACGCCGGTCAGAATTTCGGTTCCCCTTGACCGAGGCCCCCAGGCGACCCGACCTGTCCAGTGTGAATGTGATTGGAGGACAAGACAAGTGGAGAAGCAAGCAAGACTGGAGCCGGAGGAGATCCCCGACGCCGAGCACGAGCTGATCATCGCGTCCACCGATTGAACCTGGTCAGTACACGTCAATAGCTTTCACCGATCGACTACTCGAGGTAGGGATCGATGCCTCGATCGGGACCGTCGGCGACGCCCACGACAACTCGCTGGCCGAATCGGTCAACGGACTCTACAAAACCGAACTGATCAAGCAGCATGGGCCGTGGCGCAATGCCGCCCACGTGGAGGCCGAGACCGCTGACTACCTGCACTGGTTCAACCACGACCGGCTCTACGAATACTGCGGTGATATGCCGCCGATCGAGTGCGAGCACATCTACTACAATCGAACCTCGGAACAGCACGCAAGCTGACCGACTTCACAAAAAACAAAGTCTCCGGACTCGCCGGTGCGGTTCATCGTCCGGCTTGTCGACGGGCACCACATCCCAGGAAAGCGTCGTGGTAGTCATGCGCACGTGCTGCCACCGGCACGCCACAGCCACGTCCGATGCTCGGAATGCGAACAGTCCCTTTGCGGGCGCCGCGTTCGCCGTTAGGGTTCCGCGTACGGCCCCGCACCCATCCCGCTCATCGCCCCCCGAGCATCGACAACTCTCAGCGCACGAAGTCCAGCACCGAGATCACTGCGGGGGCGTCGGGGTACACACGCCTCGTCGATCAGAGCTTCACGTGCTTCCGCGTCCACGTCCGAATTGGACACGGCAGTCGTTCACTACTTCGCGTCTTCCGGCTTGCGCAGCGTGCGGTCCGCACTGCCCGCAACGCTGCGCAGGAACTCGTACTGCGTTGCTCGGATCAGCTCTTATCCAGCGCACTACGTATGGCGGCGAGCCGTCTTCGGAGTGCACCTCGGTGATGAGTCCGCGCTGATCGTGCTGCTCAGTTGTGGTGCCCTTGATCTCTAACCAGTCGCCCACTTAGCCTTCACCGTTCACTCCTTCGCATCGAATGGACCCATCATGGGTGTGTTCGCCATCACACAAGCAGGGCAGTAGGTCACGGTCGATATGGCCGACAGTCCATCACTGTGCCAGCTCGCCGGTCCACTGCTGGGCTCGGCCAACCTGAACACGTTCCAGCCACCCGGCAGCGCGCCCGTCGGCACGGCCGACACGTGGCACTGCGGTTGTGCACCCCTTAACCACGGTTGGGTGTCGACACGCATCTGAGAACCGGATCTTCGAGGCGTTGATGTGGACCGCGTAGCGGAAGTGTCGGTAACAACTTGAAGAGTTTGACGATTACCTACGGGGGTCGCTCTAAAACCAACAACCGATAGAGGAGACATTTTGTTGTGTGAATCGACTGTACGTACGTCCGTGAAGATCACGAGCGCGGTCGCCGCTGCGCTGGCCTTCTCGCTGGCTGGTGCCGGTAGCGCGCTGGCGGACACGATGGGGGCGGACGCTTCCGGCGGCGGTGACTTCGGGTTCGATGTCAGTGGCCCGGCACTGCCCCCGCCGCCCCCGCTGCCCGCACTTCCGGCGCCCACGGCTTCAGCGTCCGGAGGGACCGGTGTCGGAGTGGATACGCCTTTGGGTTCCGCCGACGGTGGAGTCCAGACCGGCTTGGGCGTTGGTCTCCCGACACTGCCCCCGCCGCCCGCACTTCCGGCGCCCGCGGCTGCCCCGTCCGACGGGG
>Ga0193743_1002960_pt1 | contig 11593 bp, 9 predicted proteins | sample L2c2metaG_FD_143038 | JGI IMG/M metagenome (GOLD analysis project Ga0193743, IMG submission 143038) | Soil microbial communities from a riparian zone of the East river system, Colorado, United States - L2c2 | ecosystem: Environmental > Terrestrial > Soil > Riparian zone | place: USA: East River...
TGAATACGCACGCAAGCATGGCCGCAAGAAGATGCATGCCATCCACAAAGCGAACATCATGAAGATGTCGGACGGCCTTTTCCTGCGCTCCGTGCGCGAAGTGGCAAAGGACTATCCCGAGATCACTTACGGCGAGCACATTGTGGACAACACCTGCATGCAGCTGGTGATGAACCCCTACCAGTACGACATGCTGGTGCTGCCGAATCTCTACGGAGACATTGTGAGCGATCTGTGCGCGGCCTTCGTCGGCGGACTGGGGCTGGTCCCCAGCGCGAACCTGGGAGAGACCTGCGCCATCTTCGAGGCGGTGCATGGCTCTGCCCCCGACATCGCGGGCCAGGACAAGGCCAATCCCACGGCGCTGCTGCAATCGGCAATCCTCATGCTGCACCACATCTGCGAGGCCGAAGCGGCAAACCGCATCCAGGCCGCGATGGACAAGGTGTATGCGGAGAAGATCGCCCTGACCCGCGACGTCGGCGGCACGGCGGGCACACAGGCCTTTGCCAATGCTGTGATTGCCGCGCTCTAAACGCGAACGCATGACTCCAACGCACGAATCAAGAGAAAGGATCGCAATGCCGCTGCTGACTCGATCGTTCCCCCTGCTGGTCAGTCTGACGCTCTGGGGCGGGCTGCTGCTGAACACCGGCTGCAAGCGTACGGAGACGGGCAAAGGCACGGGCACCTCTCCTGCAACGCAGGGCCCCACAACCCCGGGCCCGATAACTCAGATCGATCCGGCTACTGCAGGCAGCGTTGAGGGCACAGTACACCTCATCGGCAAGGCGCCGGAGCGCATTGAGATCGACATGGCGCAGGACCCTGCCTGCGCCATGAGTCCGTACGGCAAAAATCTCACCGAAGGTGTGGTAAGCCAAAATGGCAAGCTCGCGAACGTCTACATCTACGTGAAGGACGGTCTGGGCAACAAGGTCTACGCGGCGCCCAGCGCACCCGCGGTGCTCGATCAGAAGGGCTGCCGCTACGTGCCGCACGTGCTGGCCGCGATGGTGGGTCAGCCGATTGAGTTTCGCAACTCCGATCCCACGATGCATAACGTGCACATGGTGCCGACCGTCGCCGGCAACCAGCAGTTCGATATCTCGCAGCCACCGAATGGCGGCACCACGCGCCATACGTTTGCAAAGCCTGAGTTGATGCTGCCGGTACGCTGCAACAACCATCCCTGGATGCAGGCATTCCTCAACGTTGCGCCGAATCCGTTTTTCGCTGTGAGCGGAGAGGACGGCCACTTCGCGATCCACGGCCTGCCGCCGGGCACCTACACGCTGGTGGCTGTCCAGGAACAATTGGGGCAGCAGCAGGCAACGGCAACCGTGACGACGCGCGCCACCGCGGCGGCGGACTTCAGCTTCAAGGCGAAGTAGCGCCGCACCCGATAGCTGCAGGTCCTGAGCGAAGCGTCGCAGGCGCGGAATCGGAAGGATCTGCAGTCTGGTGGCAGCGCCGTCACACCTTGCCACTGCCCTCGCCGCGATTCGCGATAAAATCATCGAATCCTGACAAACAGCGAAGAGGCCAATGGCAGAGAGACTGAGAGTTGGCATACTCGGCGCTACCGGCACCGTCGGTCAGCGCTTCATCCAGTTGCTGGAGGGGCACCCGTTCTTCGAGGTGACGTGGCTGGCCGCGAGCGACCGCTCGACCGGCCGCCACTATGAAGACGCGGTGCGCTGGAAGCTGGACACCTCCATTCCCGCTGCGGTGCGTTCCCTGCCGCTTTCGCCGGCCACTCCGGGCGAAGCAGCCAACCCAGCGCCCTCGATCATCTTCGCCGCGCTCGACACGGACATCGCCCGCGAACTCGAACCACAGTTTGCTGCCGCCGGTTGCGCTGTCATCTCCAACTCCAGCGCATTTCGCATGCAGGAAGACGTCCCGCTGGTGATCCCTGAGGTCAACGCCGCCCATCTGCCGCTGATTGAGTTACAGAGCTGGCGGAAGCAGTCCGGCGGATTCATCGTCACCAACCCGAACTGCTCCGCCATCGGACTGGTGCTCGCGCTCAAGCCGCTTGCCGATCGCTTTGGCATCGAAGGCATCTTCGTCAGCACCATGCAGGCCATCAGCGGCGCCGGCTATCCGGGCGTGCCTTCGCTCGACATCCTCGGCAACGTCGTCCCGTTCATCAGGAACGAGGAAGAGAAGATGGAGGCCGAGACGATGAAGCTGTTGGGCACGCTCGAGGGCGCAGCGGTGCGCCCGTACGCGGCGCGCATGAGCGCGCACTGCAATCGAGTCGCAGTGGAAGACGGCCACACGGAGAGTGTCTCGATCAAGCTGCGCACGCCGGCAACGCGTGAGCAGGTGCTCGCGGCATGGAGTGAATTCCAGCCGCTCGCGCAGTATCAGCTTCCAACCGCGCCTGCCCAGCCAGTCGAATTCCTCGCGGCAGAAGATCGTCCCCAGCCGCGCCTCGACCGCATGCGCGGTGCCGGCATGGCCACCACCGTGGGCCGGCTGCGCCCTTGCAGCCTGCTGGATTGGAAGTTCACCGTGCTCTCGCACAACACCATTCGCGGCGCGGCAGGCGCTGCGCTGCTGAACGCCGAACTGCTGATGCAGATGGGTGAACTGAGCGGCACGCGCGCGGCTCATTCCGTAACTGCCGGGACGGCCGTCTCCGCATGAAACTCGTCGTCATGAAGTTCGGCGGCACCTCAGTTGAGGACGCTGAGGCCATCCGCCGCACCGCAGATATCGTCGCCGGCCGCCTCGCCCGCGGTCTGCAGCCGGTGGTCATCGTGAGCGCCATGGCGCGTGTGACCGACCAGTTACTGAACGCTGCGACCGCGGCCGGACGGGGTGACAAATCATCCGCACTTGCAGCCAGCGTTGCGCTGCGTGCGCGCCACCACCAGGCCGCTGGCGAGCTGATTCCGGCCGCCGACCTTGCACCGATCACCGTCCTCATCAACGAACACTTCGACGCGCTCGACGAGCTGCTCCGTGGTTTGGCCGCGGTTGGCGAGGTCACGCCGCGCACCACCGACATCGTCGCTTCCTACGGTGAGCGGCTCTCCAGCCCGCTGGTCGCCGCTGCCTTCATCGCACGCGGCATCCCCGCTGCGCATGTCGATGCACGCAACTGCATCATCACCGACGCCCAGCACATGCGAGCCATTCCTCAGGATGAATTGATCGCGGCCCGCCTGCGCGTGCATGTGCAGCCGCTGGCGGAGACCGGTCGCGTCCCCGTCCTGGGTGGATTCATCGGCTCGACACCGGAAGGCGTCACCACCACGCTGGGCCGCGGTGGATCGGACTTCAGCGCCGCACTTGTCGGCGGCGGCTTGCACGCGGAGTCGATCGAGATATGGACCGATGTCAACGGCATCATGACCACCGATCCGCGCATCTGCCCCGACGCGCTGCGCGTGCGCACCATCAGCTTCGATGAGGCTTCCGAGCTGGCCTACTTTGGCGCGAAGGTGCTGCACCCCGCCACCATCCTGCCCGCTGTCGAGAAAAATATCCCGGTCCTGGTGCTGAACTCACGCGACGCCCAGAACGAAGGCACACGCATCACCGCCCTGGCGCCACATTGCAGCAGTCCCTTCAAGTCCATCGCGGCAAAGAAGCGGCTCACCATCATCGACATCGTCGCCAACCGCATGCTGATGTCGCACGGCTACCTGAAGGCCGTTTTTGAGGTCTTCGACCGCCACAAGTGCTCAGTCGACATGGTCTCCACTTCGGAGGTCAGCGTCTCGCTCACCGTCGACTCAAACGAGCGCCTCCCGGAGATTGCCGCAGACCTGCGCAAGTTTGCCGATGTCAAGTACGAGGGGCGGAAGGCGCTGATCTGCATGGTGGGAGAGAACATCCGCGGCCAGAACGGCATCGCCGCGCAGGTTTTCGGCGCGCTGCGGGACATCAACCTGCGCATGATCTCGCAGGGTGCATCCGAGATAAACATGAGCTTCATGATCGAGGAGGACGACGTCGAAGAGGCGATCCGCTCGCTGCACTCCGTCTTCTTCGCCGATCCTGATCCGTCCATCTTTGATCTTGACGCACGCAGGGACCTCGAGGCTCAAGCGGAAGCGCAGGCGGCAGGAGGCAAGCGATGATCTTCCTGATTCTTGGTCGTGGCAAGACGGGGTCCATCGTTGCCGACGTTGCGCACGAACGCGGCCACGGCGTGCGCGTCATTGGTGAAGAAGAGAATCGCAACGCCTCCGCACTCACGCCGCCTCTGCTGACGCAGGTGGACGCCGTCATCGACTTCACTACCGCGGAAGCGGTCATTCCCAACCTGCGCGCGTGCCTCTCGAGCGGCGCAAAGGTCGTGGTCGGCACCACCGGCTGGTACGACCGCCTGAAGGAGATGCGAGCGCTCTGCGAGCGACGGAATTCCGGTCTGCTCTACGGCACCAACTTTTCCGTGGGCGTGCAGGTGATGCTGCGGCTGGTGCACGAGCTCGCGATCGGAACGCGCGGCTACGAGCTCTCCATCTCTGAGATCCACCATGCCAGCAAGAAGGACGCGCCCTCCGGCACAGCCCTGACGTTGCAGCAGACGGTCCGGGAGGCCGCGCCGGAGCTCGATGCGGCCATCACCTCGCAACGCGAAGGCGACGTTGCCGGCATCCACGAGCTGCAGGCACGCTCCGCCAACGACCTCATCACCATCCGGCATGAAGCCTTCTCGCGGCGAGGTTTTGCCGAGGGCGCGATCCGTGCCGCCGAATGGCTCTCCACCCGCACCGGCTGCTACGACTTCACCGATATTTACTCGCAGTTGCAGTAAGGCGACCGGCTGAAGAACGGTTGGCGATAAACCCGTCAGCGGACCGGATATTCGTCTCTCCAACTCTCCCACACGAAGAACCAGGATGCCGGGCGGGCGCGACCAAAGGGAGTGCCGTCACGAATCGCGCCGCAGGCGCTTCCGCCCCTACGGCCAGTAGTAGCTGGTATTCTCGGCTCGGTATGGAGCTACGCGGCTGCGGCACGGCACTGGTCACCCCCTTCCGGCCTGACACGACGATCGATACAGGCGCTCTCGCCGCGCTGGTGGAGTGGCAGATCGCGAGCGGCATCCAGTTCCTGGTTGCCTGCGGCACCACTGCAGAGACGCCCGCGCTCACCGACGGCGAGGCGCTCGATGTCATACGCATGGTCGTCCGCGTCGCGGCAGGCCGGGTTCCCGTAGTTGCCGGATGCACTCACAATGCGACCCGCGAAGTGGTAGAGCGCGCCAAGGCGGTTGCGGCCGTGCGCGGCGTCAACGCGATCCTCACCGCGAACCCGTACTACAACAAGCCCACGCAGGAGGGCCAATACCAGCACTTCCGCGCCATCGCAGAGGCAGTGCCGCTGCCCGTGGTGATCTACAACATCCCTGGCCGCACCGCATGCAACCTGGAGCCGGCCACGCTGGTGCGGCTGGCACGTGACTGCCCCAACCTTTGCGCGGTGAAGGAATCGAGCGGCAACCTGCAGCAGATCACGGAGCTCATCCACATGCTCGACGACGCCAGGGCACTCGGCACAAAAGTGCGTGTGCTGGCCGGCGACGACAATATCGCGCTCGCAGCCATCGCCGTCGGCGCTGCGGGGCTTGTCTCCGTCGCCTCGAATGTCATTCCCGCAGAGATGCAGCAGATGATCGCTGCCGCGCTGAGCAACGACTGGAGCGCCGCCCGCGCGCTGCAGCGCCGTTACTATCCGCTGCTGCTCGCCAATTTCTGGGAGACCAGCCCTGGGCCGGTGAAGCACATCCTGGCGCGCATGGGCCGCGTGGAGCCGGTATGGCGTCTGCCCATGGTGCCACCCTCCGCGCCCGTAGCCGCGCGGCTGGATGCTCTCATCGCGTCGTTACAGCTGAACCCCGCTTCGCAGTCAAGCTGAACCGCGATTCGCAGCGACCGAACGAAGCACCGGGACAGCACACCGTACACTGGGGCCATCCATGTCTGCACAGCATCCACTTCAGTCAGAAATCGAACGCCACTTCGCCGCTGGCGCTGCCGCTATCGGCGATCCGGCAGCGCTCGACGCCTTCACGCAATTGCGCAACGAGCTCAACAGTGGCCGCGTCCGCTCAGCGGAGCCCGACCCCGCGGCGCCGCTTGGCTGGCGCGTGAACTCATGGGTGAAGCGCGGCATTCTGCTCGGCTTCCGCATCGGCCAGCTCACCGCATTCGGCAACCACGATCTCTCGTTCGTCGACAAAGGCACATTCCCGGCACGCAGCTTTACTCCCGAGGAGGGCGTCCGCATCGTCGTCGGGGGCTCCTCCGTGCGCGAGGGCGCATATCTGGCACGCGGCGTCATCTGTATGCCGCCCATGTATGTGAACGTGGGCGCTTACATCGATGAGGGCACGCTGGTGGATTCGCACGCTCTGGTCGGCAGCTGCGCGCAGATCGGCAAGCGGGTGCACCTCAGCGCGGCAGCGCAGGTGGGTGGCGTACTCGAGCCGGTGAATGCCAATCCGGTCATCATCGAAGACGATGTGCTCGTCGGCGGCAACTGCGGCGTTTACGAAGGCACCATCGTGCGCGAACGTGCCGTGCTGGCAGCGGGGACGGTCCTGACCCGCGGCACGCCGGTCTATGACATTGTGCACGGCATCATTCACAAGGCGGAGCCCAGCCGCCAGGATGCAGATTCAGAGGCGGAGGCGAAGCCTCTGGTCATTCCTCCGGGCGCCGTCGTCGTCCCCGGCTCGCGGGCAGTTACGCGCGGCCGCGCCCCGGAGTGGGGGCTGAGCCTGTACGCCCCCGTAATCGTCAAATATCGCGACGACAAGACCGACCTCAGCGCGGCGCTCGAGGATCTACTGCGTTAAGCTGGAAGTGGCTTCCGGCGCTATCCTCCCTCTGGCGGCAGCCGCCTGTTTTCGTCTGCATCCCACTACCTGCTAGCATTTTCTATTCATGTCTAAAGGCAAACTGCAAATCATACCCATTGGCGGACTCGGCGAGTTCGGCATGAACTGCATGGCCATCCGCTGGGACGAAGACATCTTCGTCATCGATGCCGGCCTCATGTTTCCGGAGAGCGACCTGCTCGGCGTCGACATCGTCGTACCGGATATCACCTACCTGATCGAGAACCGCTCTCGCGTGCGCGGCATCGTCCTGACTCACGGCCACGAGGACCACATCGGCGGCCTGCCCTGGCTTCTGCGGGAGCTTCAGGTGCCGGTGTACGCCACCGAGTTCACCCTGGCCTATATCGAAGGCAAACTCGAAGAGCACAAGCTGCTGGACAACGCAGAACTGATCGAGATCGAGCCGAAGCGCAAGTTTCAGCTCGGCCCCTTCACTATCGAGCCGCTGCGGGTCACTCACAGCCTGGTCGATTGCGTCGCGCTGGCGATTGAGACACCGGTCGGCATCATCATTCATACGGGCGACTTCAAGGTCGACCTTTCGCCGCCGGATGGCAAGGCCTTCGATCTTTCTAGCTTCGCTGAGTACGGCAAGCGCGGCGTCCTTGCCTTGCTGCAGGATTCAACCAACGTCGATCGTGCCGGCTACACGCCGAGCGAGTGGGCCGTACGACCGCGCCTGGATGAGGCCTTTTCGCGCACCCAGCGCCGGCTCTTCTTCTCCTGCTTCTCTTCGTCCATCTACCGTGTGCGCATTGCGCTGGAACTGGCGCAGAAGCACGGCCGCAAGGTCGCCATCGTCGGCCGGTCGATGCTCGAGTCCTCAGAGATCGCGCAGGACTTTGGATACCTCAACATCCCTGGCGATCTCCTCATTCACCCCGGCCAGATCAAGGACTTCGCTCCGGAAGAAATCTGCGTTCTCATCAGCGGCACCCAGGGCGAACCCATGTCCGCACTCTCCCGCGCCGCTGTGGACAACCACAAGCACGCGAAGATCGAACGCGGCGACACCGTGCTGCTCAGCTCGCGCGTCATTCCCGGCAATGAGAAGAGCATCTACCGCGTCATCGATCACCTCTGCCGCCGGGAGGCGAATGTCATCTTCGACGACGGCCAGTCCGGCCTCATTCACGTAAGCGGCCACGGCAGCCAGGAAGAACTGCGGCTGATGATCAACCTGGTCCGTCCGAAGTTCTTCGTGCCCGTGCATGGCGATTTCCGTCACCTGCAGCGTCACGCGCGACTGGCCATGGACATCGGCATCTCCGAGAACGCCTATCTGCTCGAAGACGGAGATATCCTCGAGCTCGATCAGAAGACCGCCGTCAAGAACGGCAAAGTCGCCGCGGGCCGCGTGCTGCTCGACTCCGGTGCATCCGGCAACGTCGTCGAGGACCTGATTATCCGCGACCGCCGCCACCTCAGCGAGGACGGCCTGGTAATCGCGATCATCACCATCAATAAGCTGACCGGCCGCGTTGAAGGTGTGCCCGAGTTTGTGACGCGCGGCTTCGTCGCGGGCGACCTTGAACTGGGCGAGCAGGCCAAGGCCATCGTCGGCAAGACGCTCCAGGAGTCGAACGCTGAAGAGCGGGCCGATCAGGTCCTCATCAAGGAAAAGATCCGCGTCGACCTGAAACGCTACATCCAGAGGCAGACTGCGGGCCGGCCCTTCATCATGCCCATCATCCTGGAAATCTGATGGCCAGCATGTGTGCGGACACTCCTCTGACTCGTCATCCCGGCCGGAGCGCAGCGCAGTGGAGGGATCTGCTTTGGATCTGCAACAGGAGCAAGACTTCGTGACGACACCTGCCCTCGAGACTGAACTCATCACCGCCGAGCAGTTTCGCGCCGCACAACAGCGGCTGCGCGATGCGGTCCTGCACACGCCGCTGGTCCGGTTGACGTCTGTCACAGACGCGGCAGCGTATCTCAAACCGGAGAGCCTGCAGCCCATCGGCAGCTTCAAGCTGCGCGGCGCCTACAACGCCGTCGCGCAGTTGAGCGAAGCACAGCGCCGGCGCGGCGTCATCACCTATTCCAGCGGCAACCATGCGCAGGGTGTGGCCTACGCGGCGCGCGCCTTCGGCATTCCCGCGATCATCGTCATGCCCTCCAACGCACCGGAGATCAAGCGTCAGGCCACGACAGCGCTGGGCGCGCAGATCGTCACGGTAGGGCCGGCCAGCTCCGAGCGCCGTGAACGCGCCGAGGCGCTCGCCGCGGAGCATGGCTACGCCATTATTCCGCCGTATGACGACCCCGCGATCATCGCGGGCCAGGGCACCTGCGGGCTTGAGATACTCGCCGACTGCCCGGAGGTCGATCTGGTACTTGCGCCTGTAGGCGGCGGCGGATTGCTGAGCGGTGTAGCAGCCGCCATCCGTCAGCAGCGGCCGGAGTGTCACGTCGTTGGCGTAGAACCAGAGCTCGCGGGCGATGCGGCGGCCAGCCTGCGCCAGGGCAAAATCGTGCAGTACACAGCGGAAGAAACCGCCCGCACGCTCGCCGACGGGCTGCGCACCCAAAGCCTCGGCGACCTGAACTTCGCCCACATCCAGCGCTACGTCGAGCGCATCGTCACGGTGACTGAGCACGAGATCGAGCAGGCCATGCGCCACATCGCGTGGCACGCCCGCCTCATCGCCGAACCCAGCGGCGCCGTCGCTACCGCTGCGCTGCTCTTCCACCGCCACGAACTGCCGCCGCACCGCACTGCCGTCGCCATCATCAGCGGCGGCAACGCAGAGCCCTCCACATTGCTGCGCGTGCTCGGCACCGCATAGAGCATTTTCACTGTAGATCTCTGGCAGAACGCCACTGTCAGGATGGCTTTTCGCGGGAACTCGCCGGGTCATAGCAACAGTGAGAGGCTTTAAACACAGCCTCCGGCGTATGCTGAGCACGTGAAACCTCATCGAGCTGCCAGCATCGTTCTCTCCTGCATCTGCCTGACCCTTGCCGCGACCTCCTTCGCTGCAGACAAACCGCCCTCCGGCCCGATCGCGACCGTCCTGCGCGACACATCGATATTCGTCCAGGCAGACACGAGCTCGCAGCGGCTGGATACGATCACGGCCGGACGGGAAATGGTGATTGTCGAGAAGAATGGCCCCTGGCTGCGCGTCTTTGCCAACACGGATGTCCAGCAGAACCAGGCTGCGGATGCGCCGGTCTTCGGCGGTGACGCGGCCACGCCGCCCATCTCCGGCTGGATTCAGGCGAAAGGCATTGTCTCCGCATCCACGCCGAACGCCGACAACATCCTGTTCGGCGCGGGCGCCGGCCAGGAGGCGAAGGCCAGCGACGTTCACGGCTCGCGAGGGGCGGCGCAGGCAGCGCGGCTGCTCTACGCACGCGACACCCAGCTCTTCCCCCAGGGGCCGCACGCCGGCGACGCTGCGTGGCGCGCCGCGGACATCCGCTGGCAACTCGAAAAGGCGGACGTCTACTCACGTCCGTCCGCACACGAGAAAGAGGCTTACCTCCGCCAGCAGATCGACGATTCCGAAATGAAGAAAGTCATCAAGCGCTTCCCCGGCTCGAAGTTCGCCGACCTCGCCGCATACAACATGCTTGACAACAAGGTGTGCGGCGACTGGCAAGGCACAACCAAGTGTCCGGAGAAGGAAGCGGAGCTCTTTCAGAAATACGCCGACGAGCACCCCAATTCGCCAAAGGCGCCGGAGGCACTCTTCGAGTCGGTCTACCGGCTTGCTGCAGCAGGCGATATCTACGCCGCGGACAACAACGAAAAAAAAGCCGCCGAAGATCGCGATCACGCCAAGGTCGTAGCCACGCACCTGCAGGAGAAGTATCCCAGCAGCGACTTCTCGGCTCGCGCGGCCACTCTGATATACCAAATGGAGCAGTCCATCCCCATTTACGGCGCGGAGCGAGACTAACCCGCGATCAAGGAAGTGCGTGAACGATTACATCGTCTCGGTCCTGCTCGGCATCGTCGAGGGCCTCACGGAATTTTTGCCGGTCAGCTCAACGGCGCATCTGCGCATCGCGGAGGCGCTGCTCCACATCAACCTCGCTGATCCGTACTGGAAGATGTACACCATCGTGATCCAGCTGGGCGCGATCCTCGCGCTCATCTTTCTCTTTGTCGGCCGCATCCTCGAATTCATTCGCACATTCCCAAAAGGTGAGACGGGCGATCGCACCGTGCTGAACCATCCTCTCTCGCTCACGCTCATCGCCTTCGTCTGCACCGCAATACCTGCGTTTCTGCTCACCAAGGTGATCGGCAAGCACCTGGAGAGTCTGCGGCTCATGGCGACCTCGCTGCTGGTCGGCGGCATCATCATGTGGGTGGTGGATGCGTGGAGCGTGCGCCGCGAAGCCACCACGCAGGACGTCGAACACATGACGCTCGGTCAGTCCATCTGGACAGGGCTTTGCCAGGTCACTTCCGCCGTCTTCCCCGGCACTTCGCGCTCCATGTCGACCATCGCCGCGGGCCAGCTCGCCGGCATGACACGATCCGCCGCGCTCGAGTTCAGCTTCCTCGTCTCCATCCCCACCATGGTCGCCGCAACCGGCTACGATCTGCTTCGCACCTTGCACCCCAAACACACAGACATAGCCGAAGCCATCGCGCCTCTGGCCATAACCGGCCACGGCTGGATCGTGCTTTTCATCGGCTTCGCCGTCTCGTTTGTCGTCGCGCTGGTCGTAGTGGAGTGGTTCCTGATTTGGGTACGCCGT
>Ga0193743_1002961_pt1 | contig 11588 bp, 7 predicted proteins | sample L2c2metaG_FD_143038 | JGI IMG/M metagenome (GOLD analysis project Ga0193743, IMG submission 143038) | Soil microbial communities from a riparian zone of the East river system, Colorado, United States - L2c2 | ecosystem: Environmental > Terrestrial > Soil > Riparian zone | place: USA: East River...
CAGTCGCCCTTTGCGATGCATCGTCCGAAGAAACTCAAGCGACCTTCCCTCAAACGGATGACGAGGGCGGATGATCGTCACTCGCTCGGGAAGGTCCTGATGATGGGTAGTGTGTCGTAACTTCCTTCGATCGAGTCAATCACGACAAACTGATGGCGCAGATCGCCAGGCGCGTCGAGGACAAGCGGCTGCTGAAACTGATCCGGGCGTTTCTGAATGCCGGGTGATGGAAAACGGGCTGATCAGTCCAAGCGTAGAAGGAACTCCGCAAGGGGAGCCTCTTTCGCCGCTGCTCAGCAACCTCTTGCTCGACGAACTCGACCGGGAGTTGGAGCGCCGGGGACATCAACACGTTCGTTACGCAGACGACTGCAACATCTATGTGCGCAGCGAACGTGCAGGTCACCGCGTGATGAAGAGCGTTACGCGCTTCATCACTCAGCGGCTCAAGCTCAAGGTAATGAGACCAAGAGTGCGGTAGCGCGACCGTAGGAGCGAAAGTTCCTCGGATTTAGCTTTACGAGCGGCCCAGAGATCAAACGAGCGATCGCTCCGAAGGCTCTGACTCGCTTCAAAGATAAAATCCGTGAGATCACGCGACAGGCCAAGGGTGTCAGCATCGAGACGACAGTGAAGCGACTGGCCACCTATATGGTGGGATGGCGCGGCTACTTCGGCTTCTGCCAAAACCCCCGAGGTGCTGATCGGCCTTATTCGTTGGGTTCGGCTCAGGCTGCGATGTGCGCTCTGGCGACAGTGGAAGACTCCGCGTCGTCGCAGGGCCGCGTTGCTGGAACTGGGAGTACGTCCGCAACTGGCCGCCAATACAGCCGGTAGTGGTCGCGGCCCATGGTACCCGGCCCGCTCCAAAGCTCTCTCCGTGGGAGCCTCGAATGCTTAGTTCCGCTTGCTCGGCCTTCCTTCACTCTTCGAGAACTACTAGCGTAACCTCTCGAACCGCCGTGTACGGACCCGTACCCACGGTGGTGTGGCAGGGGTCGGCAGGTGACTGCCGCCCCTATGCCGTTCAAACGCCCTTGTATTGAGCAAAGATTGCTCACTACAAGCCGACCTGTCGGGAAAATCCGCTCATTGAGGCAGTGGTTGCGGACTAAACGACCACTACACCCGGTTTAGTTGCTATCACAAGCTGTACCGCTGGGTATCTGCTCGGTCCTCTTTGCGATGACTGCGCTGGGAGGAAACCAAAACTCTACGCCTCCGCCGCGCTGGTCAAAAGCAGGAGCGACAACGCCCATATATGCCCGCACTCCGGGCCTTACTACTTCGGCGTAAGCAATGCATGCTGGCGAATCGGGCAATGCCAATTTCCTTTGAATGGCGTCTGCGTTGAGCAACCGCCCTCCTTCGCTGACAGTGTCGAGGGTAGTCCACCAACTACCATTGCGTGCCGAAATGGATTTTGTAGAGACGCGTACCAATCCAGTTGGGCCGATGAATGAACCGCCGAATTTATCGGTAGATACGAACGCGACCACCTCAGTGCCAGGCACGAATGCGGGATATAGAAGGCCGTCCATCTCCGCATTGACCCGGCGAGCGGACCTGAGTTCTATATTGATCTCGCCACTCGCCAGCAACCGATCATACAGAAGACAGATTGGTGAATTGTAATCAGTCGTTCCCTTCGTTTGGATCTCCGGATCTGCAAGGCATCCAGGAATTGCTGGCCATGTCCAGGTGTTCCGCGATGCTGAAGTCGGTGTCGGCGTTGTGTTCGTTTGAGCATAAACGAGTCCACCTGTCCAATTGATCCCGGATACAGGAATGCCTAAGAGTAGTACAGACGCTATAACTCTAGTGAAAAGCATGTTGAGATAATGCGGAAGGCGTGCAGACGTGATAGACATAAAGCTCCTTAGACAACTCAGCGTTTGGAAGCTTGGGCTAAACTGCGAGGACAGTTGGAGGCGATGTTAAAGGCGGAGTGTCAAGCGCGTCAATAGATTTTTCGTGGATCGCAAACGTGTCCAACCAGCTGACGACACAAATCCATGGACCGGCTCAAACTCGAACTCGGTGTCACATTCACATGGACCTAATCGATGGAGGATTAGTACCGAGAAATGGGATGAGCAGGTCTTCCGTTTGAGGATCTAGGCTTTGAGTTGGTGGCTGAAGGCTTCTATAAGGTTTTCTTCCGGGACACCGAGCTGGGGGAGTTCGATATAGAAGAGCTACGGTTTAGGCCGGTACAAGTTTTGCGATGAATCTCAGACATCACTCTAGTGTCCCACTTTCGAGCTGCCTGATGGAGGGCAAGCGGCTCGATTGATGTTGCCGACAACCCGACTTTTCAGGCACAACGGGATTACTTCCGGTTCGCTCGTCATCCGCCCAGACCCAGAAATCTGGAAATTTTGTGTCCGCACTGTTAAGTAAAGTGAGTCGGCGATTTATCGCCAGTTGACAGCGGCCACACATGGCCAACTCCTCAGCAATGCTGCATCGTTAAATAGCGGTTCAAAGATTTGTTATTGCGCTCCGAGGAGCAGACAGAAGCGACCATGAAGCCAACTCACGAGGTTTTCGCTCTCTGATCCTTCTTCTTGTTGTCGTGGCTTAAAGAAACCCGCAGGCAAGCCCCACCATGGGATGCCGGTCTGGCGTCGATACTTCCTGAGTGCGCCGCAGCAATCTCCCTTGCGATCGCGAGACCGAGACCATGACCCCCGGTTTGTCTGTCCCGTGACGGATCGACCCGATAGAACCGATCGAAGATCCGATCGAGCGCCTCTTCAGGAATGCCGGGGCCCGAATCCGTCACCTCCAGTGCGTAGCCATCACTGCTGGCTGCAAGCGCGATTCGAATGGCGCCACCGCACGGGGTGTACTTCGTTGCGTTCTCGACAATGGCTGCTATCATCCGGCGTATATCAGCCGGAATTCCCTTGAAGAAAGCGGGCTGCGCTGGAAAATTGGTGCAGACATGCTGCTGCCTAGCGGCAAACAGCGGCTCCATATCTGCCAAAACAGATCGAATCGTTCGGACGAGATCGATAGTCTCGAAACTGGCTAGGGCCTGCGCTTCATCGGCCCGCGCAAGAGTCATCAGGTCGTCGGCAAGACGCGTCATGCGCTCTGAAATCGTGACTACCTGAGCGAGCGCTTGTTTGTACTCCTGAGAGCTCCTCGGGCGGCGCAATGCTAATTCGGCGGTCGTCCGCATTGCCGTAAGAGGTGTCCTCAGTTCATGCGCAGCGTCCGCCGTAAAACGGCGCATTCGTGTCACGGATTCGTCGAGCCGCGAGAGCGTTTCGTTCCATGCCAGCGCGAGCCGCCTGAGTTCATCGCGGGCCTTCGGGATCGGAAGCCGATGCTCAAGATTGTGGACACTTATCGAATTGGCCGCCTGCGTCATGCGGTCTACGGGAGCGAGTGCCTGTCGCGTGACCCAGTACGCGCTCCCGCCGATGAGCAACAGCAGGAACGGAGTGGACCATAACAGCAACAACTTTAACTCTCGTGTGAATTCTTCCACGGGCTGCATGGATCCGGATGCCCGGACCAGGTAGGTGCGTCCATACAACTCAAACTGCTTTTCACGCGTAAGCGCCGGCTCGGGTATCCGGTCGGCGCGCAGGACAATGTTGCCGTCGGCATCCGTGACATGCATGAAGTGACCCTCGGGTTGCGTGAATGCATACTCGATCACCTCGTTGGGAATATTGAATGCACGCTCCGGTCTCGTTTCGCGTCGAAGGAAATCTTCCAGTCCCTGAATTTTTCGGTCCAGAGCAGCTTCGAGCCGGACGGTGAGTCGGTGCCGCGATAGCGCGATCGCACCTGACGCGAATGCCATTAAAGCGGCGAAAAGAAGCGTCGTGTAGACCAGCGTCAATCGAGTTCTGATGGACAGTCTCGAAAGCATCACGCTGGCTCCCGGAGCGTGTATCCTACACCGCGCACAGTATGAATCAACTTCGGCTCCCCGGGACCATCGACCTTGGAGCGCAGGGAATGTACAAACGCATCCAGCGTATTATCTTCGATGTCCGGTCCATGCCCCCAGACCATCTCGATGATCCGTTCGCGGGGAATCACGCGCCCCCTGTTGCGAAGCAGCAGTTCCAGAAGGCCGAATTCGGTTCTGGTCAATTGCAGCTTCCGGGACCCGCGCTGGACTTCACGTGTAGCGGTCGATAGCTGCAGGCCGCCGGCGGCGAGGCTAAGACTCAGCGGCAACCCTCCCCGGCGTACAACAGCGCGCAGCCGAGCGAAAAACACATCGAGAGAAAACGGCTTGGTCAAATAATCGTTGGCTCCGAGGTTCAGGCCCTGCACGACGTCCCGGTCGGCATCCCTCGCCGTGAGCATCAGAATCGGCGTGTGGCAGCCGTCTTCCCGCAGCCGGCGCGTTACATGGAACCCGTCGAGACGGGGCAACATCACATCCAGCACTATGGCATCGAATGGCTCGCCCTGCGCCAACTCCACTGCCGAGGCGCCATCCTGGGCCAATACCACAAAATCGCCCTCCTCGCTCAAAGCCCTTTCGAGCAGCGACGAGACCGTTGCATCGTCTTCCACAAGCAGCACCCGCATGTTCCGGTCCCCAGTCTCTCCCGTGAACCTGAAGATTGGCTGAAGGAGACGACGTTCAGACAATCTTCAGGTCCCGGTGTTGTCCTGTATACATGACAGCAGGAGCGGCTGCCCACCTTCTATTTCGTGGGACCTTGATCGTCCACACTTTGTGGATGTCCGGATGCGCCGTCCGTCAGGTGCCACCTTCGAACGCGACGGCAGCTGGCATTCAGAGACGCACCGGTCTGGAGCTGTCGACCGAGCCAATCGCGTCTGACAAACCGTTGCTGCCGCCGGGAATGACTCTGAACGCGCCACTGTCGTCGGATGAAGCGGCTGCACTTGCGCTTTGGAACAATCGTCGCCTGCATGCGGATCTCGGAACAATCGGTCTGGCCAAAGCAGATCTGCTGGATGCCGGGCTGCTGAGAAATCCCCGATTCGACGTGTTGTTTCCCGTTGGCTCGAAGCCACTCGAAATTCTAGTTAACTTTCCATTTGATGCACTGGTCCAGCGCCCTCGCCGTGTAGCGGCGGCACAGGCCGCCTACGATCAACTCGGCGAGAGTCTGATACAGAACGGCCTCAACGCCATCCGCGACGCGCGATTCGCGCATGCCGATCTGGTCCAGGCCGCCGCTCGCGTGGGGGTCGCAGATCGGGCTGCCTCGCTGCGTACGCGCATTGCCCAGATCACGGAGGCACGGCTTCGGGCAGGCGATATCAGCGAACTGGATATTGTTCAGGCCCGCACGGAAGCCGGTACCGCTCAGGAACAACTCGCACGGTTCCGCCATGACCTTGCGCTCGCTGAGGAGCGGTTTCGTCTTGCTCTCGGTTTGTCGGTTAGCCGCTCAGCTGTGCGCGTTGCATCCAGTCCTCCGTTGATGGAATCGCCTCCGTCGCTTGACGTGCTGCTGGAGAAAGCGATGGCGGCCCGTCCTGATTTGCGGGCTGTCGAGCTTTCTATAGCGACGGCGACGAAGCGCGCGCGATGGGAACGCTCTCGTGCGTTCTGGTTGATGGCGCAACTGAGCTCGAAAGGAATTGGAACCAACGGGATCCTGACCGGACCAGGGCTAAGCGCGGAAATCCCGTTATTTAATCGCAATCAGGGACTGGCCTCTCGCGCAGAGGCCGACGCGCAGATCGCCAGCCGGCAGTATCTTGCCACCAAGCAAACCATCGCTTTCGAGGTGGCGGAAGCGAGGCAGCTTCTTCTTCAGGCGCAGGAAGCTCTCCGGCGCACCCGTCAGCAGGTGCTTGAGCCTCTCCAGCGTGGCGCGGCGCTTGCAGAGGACCAGTACAAGCAGGGCGACGTGGCGTATCTGTTTGTGCTTGAGCAGACGCGCGGGTTGATCGATGCGGAGTTGCGCGTCGTCGATTTTGAAGCTGCTGTCAGACGGGCGCATGCGCAGTTGGAACGGAGTGTTGGAACGCGATGAGACATACATTGCTGATCGTAGTGCCGGTAGCCGCCAGCCTTCTGAACCTGAGCTGTAGCTCTCACACGGATTCGCCTAAAGCAGCGGCGGCAGCGCACGCCTGGGTGGACAACCGCGTAAACGAATCGGACCTGACGCGGGTTCGGCTTACACCGGAAGCGGAGAAGCGGCTCGGCATCGAAGTCAAAGAGCCTGTGGATTCAAATTTCGCAGTAAGGACAGCGGTCGCGGGCGAAGTCGTGCCCATTCCCGGGAAGAGCCTGATTGTCAACGCTCCCGTTTCTGGGACGGTCAGTATGGTTCGACCATCGCTCACGCCGGGCCAGCAGTTGCGCGACGGCGAGGCTGTGCTCCGGCTGACGCCTCTGGCCGGAGTTCAACGCGACCTTAGGCTCACAATTGAGGCGGATGTGAAGGCGGTAAAAGCACGCCTCGAAAATGCAACGCAGCAGTTGGCCCGGGCAAGGCAACTGCTCCGGGATCTTGCCGGCAGCCAGCGGAACGTGGATGTCGCCGAACAGGAGTTTGGACTGGCCAAAGCCGCTCACGATGCCGCGGTGGAACGTCTGCAGCAGATCAACACCCGCCCCCTCGATGCAGACGTGCAGTTGACTGTGGCGGCCCCGGCCGGCGGCATTGTGCGGCAGATCCAGGTCGCGGCAGGCCAGATCGTAGCCGGGGGCGCTCCGTTGTTTGAGGTCGTGGACTTCAGCAGGGTGTGGGTTCGCGTTCCGGTGTACGCGGGGGATGCCGCAACGTTCCAAGACCTCGCCAGTGTGACCGTTCAGAGCCTGGACGGCGAAGGGTCCCACCGCAAGGCTGTGCGCGTTCCGGCGCCGCCCACCGCCGACCCGCTTGCGGTGACAGTCGACCTGTACTACGAGTTGCCGAATCCCGATCGGCAGCTTCGACCGGGCCAGCGCCTCAACGTGCATTTGCCGACCCCCTTGAAGGTTCGTGACAGTCTGCAAGTGCCCACGTCGGCCATTCTGTACGACATTCACGGCGGCACGTGGGTGTATGTCGCAGAGCCAGAACACACGTATCGGCGTCAGCGTGTGGAGGTCATGGACACACAGGGCGGCTTTGCGTTTCTTACCCGTGGCCTTGCCCGCGGTGCTCGCGTCGTTACGGTGGGCGCGGCTGAATTGTTTGGAACTGAGTTCGGAGCCGGCAAATGAGAACTCTGGTGAAGATCGCGCTCGATTTGCGCTGGGTTGTCGTGGCGCTGTCGATACTGCTTCTTATTGTGGGTTTTCGAGTGATACCTGCATCTCCGATGGATGTGTTCCCGGAGTTCTCACCGCTTCTCGTCGAGATACAGACGGAGGCTCAGGGGCTGTCTACCATCGAAGTGGAATCGCTCGTCAGCACGCCCATCGAAAACTCACTCAACGGTGTGAGAGGCATGAAGATCATGCGATCGAAGTCCGTCCAGGGGCTTTCGTCGGTGGTGCTGATCTTCGAGGAGGGCGTCGAGCTTATGTCCGCCCGACAACTCGTGCAGGAGAGACTGTTCACACTGACCGGGCAATTGCCTGCACTGGCACGAACGCCCGTCATCTTGTCTCCATTGTCCTCTACCAGCCGAGTGATGAAGATCGGCGTGTGGTCCGACAAACTGTCGCAGACGGAAATGACCACACTCATCCGATGGATGGTTCGTCCCCGGCTGATGTCCATTCCCGGTGTCGCGAACGTAGCGATCTGGGGACAGCGCGACCGTCAGCTTCAGGTGCTGGTGAACCCGGAGAAGATGCGCGACTACCGGATCACGCTGGCTGACATCATCCGTGTCACACAGGACGCCACCATGCCTGCTGCGGGCGGTTTCATCGAGATGCCAAACCAGCGACTGTCCGTCACTCATATGCCGGCCGTCCGCACGACTGAGGACCTGCGCAACGTGCCGATTACGTATCGCGGAGGCGCGGCCGGCCAGCAGATGGGTTCCGCTCAAACTCCGGCGCCTGCGATGGCAAGTCCTCTGACCATCGGCTCCGTAGCGGACGTCGTCGAGGGACATCAGCCGCCGATCGGAGATGCGGTAATCAACGATCAGCCCGGCCTTCTTTTGATCGTCGAAAAACAGCTCGGGGCCAACACCCTGCAAGTTACGCGCGATGTCGAGAATACGGTTGAGGCGTTGCGGCCCGGTCTGAAAGATGTGTATCTGGACACGGCAATTTTCCGGCCGGCAACGTTTATCGAGATGTCACTGGAGAACCTGAAGAACGCACTGATCTGGGGCTGCATTCTCGTCGCGATTATTCTCGTTCTGTTTCTGTTCGAGTGGCGAACGGCGTTGATTAGTCTGACTGCAATTCCGCTCTCGCTCGTCACCGCGGCGCTGGTGCTCTATTGGCGGGGCGCCACACTGAACACGATGGTGATCGCCGGTCTCGCCATCGCGCTGGGGGAAGTCGTTGATGACGCCATCATCGACGTGGAGAACGTGCTGCGCCGGCTGCGGCAGAACGAAGCGTCGGGCCACCCTGCGCCGGCGTGGCGCGTCGTGCTCGAGGCATCGCTCGAGGTTCGCAGTGCGGTTGTCTACGCAACCATCATTGTCGTCCTCGTGTTCATTCCCGTGTTCTTCCTCGAAGGTTTGGCGGGAGCGTTCTTCCGGCCGCTCGCTGTCTCGTACGTACTCGCGGTCACCGCTTCGCTTGTGGTCGCTCTCACCGTTACGCCGGCTCTGTGCCTCATCCTGCTGCCGCGTGCGAGCAAACAGGATCATCGCGAGACCAGATTCGCGCAGTGGCTCAGAAGGGCCTACCGAAGATCGTTGCCGCCGCTGCTGGTCCGTCCCAAAGTGCTTGTTGTCGGACTTGCCGTCATCTTTCTGGTGACCGGAGTTGCGGTCACGCAGCTCGGGGAAGAGTTCCTCCCGCACTTTCAGGAATACGACTTCCTGATGCACTGGGTGGAAAAGCCGGGCACCTCGCTGGAGGCAATGCAACGAATCACAGCTCGCGCAAGTCGCGAGTTGCGTGCTGTGCCTGGTGTTCGCAACTTTGGCGCGCACATCGGACGTGCCGAAGTCGCGGACGAAGTGGTGGGACCGAACTTCACGGAACTGTGGATCAGCCTCGATCCCAAGGTGGACTATCATTCAACGATCGCCAAGGTTCAGTCGATTGTTGACGGCTACCCCGGCCTCTACCGCGACCTGCTGACATACCTCAAAGAGCGCATCAAGGAGGTCCTGTCCGGAGGCAGCGGCGCCATCGTTGTCAGACTGTATGGACCCAACCTCGACGTGCTGCGAGCCAAAGCGGCAGAGATCGGCGCCGTCATCGCCGAAGTGGATGGTGTCACCAACCTGCAGGTCGAGCCGCAAGTCGAGATTCCTCAGGTCGAAGTCCGCGTGAAGCCTGAGGTGGCTCTTCGGTTTGGCTTGACGCCGGGGGATATTCGGCGTGCGGCTATGACTTTCGTCCGCGGCACCAAGGTCGGGGAATTGTACGAGGACCAGAAGATCTTCGATGTGACAGTGTGGAGCGATGAGAAATGGCGCACCAACTTGTCGAGCCTCGGCCGAATTCTGGTCGATGCCCCGCTCGGTGGCAAAGTTCCTTTGGCAGACGTTGCGGATCTCCGGATCGCACCGACACCGAACGTGATCCAGCACGAGAATGCAAGCCGGCGCATTGATATCTCATGCAACGCAAACGGACGTGATCTGGGAAGCGTTGCGCGCGACATCGAGCAGCGAGTAAAAGCAATCCAATTCGATCCGGGCTACCACCCGGAACTGCTTGGCGAGTATGCGGCGCGTCAGGCGAGTCAGAATCGGCTGCTTGCGCTCTCAACTCTTTCGCTCGGCGGGATTCTGCTCGTCCTTTTCACCGATTTCCGCTCGCTGCGTCTCACAACGCTTGTTTTTGTCAGCCTGCCGTTTGCGCTGATCGGTGGTGTGGTGAGCACGTTCCTGACCGGCGGCATTCTGTCTCTTGGATCGCTGGTCGGCTTCGTGACAGTGCTTGGCATTGCGGCGCGCAACGCCGTAATGCTGGTCAGCCATTACCGACACCTGGTTGAGCAGGAGGGAGAAGAATTCGGTCGCGAGATGATTCTCCGCGGCTCGGAGGAAAGACTTGTACCGATCCTGATGACTGCGGCGGCAACTGCTCTCGCTCTGCTGCCGATAGCACTCGGAGGCAACAGATCCGGTCACGAAATAGAACATCCAATGGCGGTAGTAATCCTTGGTGGTCTGTTCACCTCAACATTGCTGAACCTGTTCGTTATGCCGGCGCTCAGCCTTCGGTTCGGCAAGTCTTTGAAGTAGTAGAGGATCTGAAGCGAACATGCCTCATTGGACTCTGATGTCGGGTTCCTGGACGCGCGGGACGGAAATACTCTCTTTGGCCTCCTCGCGTCACCACCATGTCACTTGCTCACGCTTCTGCTCTCATCCCTTAGCGCTGCCACTCTTGCCTCGGCCCCATCAAAGGGGTTCACAGAGCGCTCACGGACGTTTTGTTAGAAATAAAGTCCGGGCTTGTGTTGCGAGAACGATGTGACATTTAGAATCTGGATCGTAGGAATATCGCTCGTCGTCGCTATGTAAGGGGCGTCGCGCATCACATTAATGCCCGAAGAACGAACTCAATTCTGAGGAGATGACCCTTAGATTGGCTAGGCTACCGTTGGAGTCGGCAAGACAGGGAAAGCGCGTGCGGCAAGGCTCGTCGGACATGTATATGCACGCACACCCAGTCGGATTCACAACCCGATTTCTTGATGAAGACGAACATACTCTTCATCCCATTTGCCAGCTCCGTTGATAGCATGAAGCAACGCGCAAACCCTTATGTTTACTGACTCCAGCGAGGTATAGCACTATGTCACGAGTCTCTGCGTCCAGATGAGAAGGCAATTACCGAAGGAATATTTGTAAAAGCGGCTCACGGTGGACAGCCACGCGAGATAGGTTTCTGACTGCTTCGCGGCGTCGGTCTCAGCGCAGAGTGCGGTGATGGATTCGTTGATCCTTGCGGTGAGTTCCTGTGCTCTGTCGTTGCTTATGTTCGTTGCTCCTTGGCTTTTGAATGGTTTGGCTGTGGCTGTTCTCACAGACACGCCTTGGCCCCCGGCCATCCGGGTGTGGGTAGCAAGTGCAAGGGGGAGGGGAATCACCCACCCTAGTCGGCGGAGCTGAAGGCGGAGACGCAAGGGCAAGCGCAGCGAAGGTCTGCACAAGCGCAGCGCGGAAGACTGCGGGAAACCCCTTGCACGCGCGGGGAGCGAAGCTCCTGAGCGGCTTTGGCTGTTTGCGGTTGTTGCGGCGTCTGGCGTGAATCGACGGCGTAAACGTCGAGGCCGGAGGGCCCGCCCCTAGCGGTAGCGTCCTGCGATTGCTGTTGCGGAGGGGGGAAGAGGACGAGGCCGGGTTTTATTGCCGGTGTCGCGTCCGCGTTTGGCAGTTTCCAAGAAGGAGGGCTGCAGGGGAGGGAACGAGACTAGAAAGAAACAGAATTTCGATTAGGCTGGCGATGGCGTGATTTGGACGTTGAATCCCAAGTTCTTCAAGCGGTGAATGAGGTGAAGGGCTTGCTTGTCTTTGGCGCGATGGTTGAAGTGGTTAGC
>Ga0193743_1002962_pt1 | contig 11588 bp, 12 predicted proteins | sample L2c2metaG_FD_143038 | JGI IMG/M metagenome (GOLD analysis project Ga0193743, IMG submission 143038) | Soil microbial communities from a riparian zone of the East river system, Colorado, United States - L2c2 | ecosystem: Environmental > Terrestrial > Soil > Riparian zone | place: USA: East River...
GGACAGGCCCGCGCCGGTCAGTGCGACCAGCGGCCGGCCGGCGAGCAGCGGCCAGGCATGATCAAGCAGCCTCGATTCGAGCCCCGAGCCGGTATCAACCCCCACCACCCCAGGGTAGAACGCGCACCGGTCGCGGGCCTCGGGGTGGCGCGACGCACTCTGGTGTGCGCTGACGGAGGGGCGGACCCACCCGCAACGGGCCGTAGACTGGACGGCGAGCACGACGGCCCGGGGAGGTGCACGCGCGGTGAACGCCGAGGAGCGCCGGTTCGCGGTATTGCGCGCGATCGTGTCGGACTACGTCGCAACCCAGGAGCCAGTGGGTTCCAAGGCGATCGTGGAGCGGCACAACCTCGGGGTATCCAGCGCGACGGTACGCAACGACATGGCGGTGCTGGAGGAGGACGGCTACATCGCCCAGCCGCACACCAGCGCGGGGCGCATCCCCACGGACAAGGGCTACCGGCGGTTCGTGGACCGGATCAGCGATGTCAAGCCGTTGTCGGTGGCCGAGCGCCGGGCCATCCAGTCCTTCCTGGGCGGCGCGATGGACCTGGACGACGTGCTGCGCCGCAGCGTGCGGCTGCTCGCGCAGCTGACCCGGCAGGTCGCCGTGGTGCAGTACCCGACGCTCACCCGCTCCACCGTGCGGCACGTCGAGCTGGTCGCCCTCACGCCGGCCCGGCTGATGCTGGTGCTGATCACCGACAGCGGCCGGGTGGACCAGCGGATGGTCGATCTCGGCGAAGTGCTCACCGAGGAGTCGGTGGCCCGGATCCGCACGATGTTGAACGCCTCGGTCGCCGGCCGGCGCCTGTCCGAGGCCTCGGTGCTGGTTGCCGAGCTTGCTGAGGACGCGCCGGGCGACCTGCGGGACGCGGTGACCACACTGGCCATGGTGCTCATCGACACCCTGGTCGAACATCCCGAGGAGCGGCTGGTGCTGGGCGGCACCGCCAACCTCACCCGTAACGTGGCGGACTTCCCAGGCTCGTTGCGCCAGGTGTTGGAGGCGCTCGAGGAGCAGGTGGTGGTGCTCAAGCTGCTGGCCTCGGCGCACCGCCCCGGCACGGTGCGGATCAGCATCGGGGAGGAGAACGAGGCCGAGGAGATGCGCTCCACGTCGGTCGTGTCCATCGGCTACGGCCAGGGGGAGATGCTGCTCGGTGGAATGGGTGTGGTCGGGCCCACCAGGATGGACTATCCGGGCACCATCGCCGCGGTCCACGCGGTTGCTAGATATGTAGGTGAGATCCTGGCTGGGCGATGAGCCCAGACTGGACGGGGCACCCGGCGTGATCGCACCCGGGTACGAGTGAGCTGTTCGAGGGACATGAGGAACGCAAGGGTGGCCAGGGACTACTACGGGGCGCTGGGCGTCAGCAGCGACGCCGGGCCGGACGAGATCAAGCGGGCCTATCGCAGGCTCGCTCGCGAGCTGCACCCCGATGTCAATCCCGAGCCCGGCGCTCGGGAGCGGTTCGCCGAGGTCAAGGCCGCCTACGAGGTGCTGTCCGACCCGGAGAAGCGGCGCATCGTGGACCTGGGCGGCGATCCGTTGGACAACGGCGCCGGTCGCGGCGGCGGTGACCCGTTCGCCGGCTTCGGTGGGCTCGGCGACATCATGGATGCGTTCTTCGGCACCGCGGCCGCCGGTGGTGGTGGCCGGGGTCCGCGCAGCCGGGTGCAGCCGGGGGCCGATGCGCTGATCCGGATGCGGCTGACCCTGGAGGAGTGCGCGAGCGGGCTCACCAAGGAGCTCACCGTGGACACCGCGGTGCTGTGTTCAGAGTGCACCGGCTCGGGCTGCGCCCCCGGAACCTCGCCGACGATCTGCGACATCTGCGGTGGGCGGGGCGAGGTGCAGAGCGTGCAGCGCTCCTTCCTCGGCCAGGTGGTCACCAGCCGGCCGTGCCCGAACTGCCGTGGCCTCGGCCAGGTGATCCCGGAGCCGTGCCGGCAGTGCGCCGGCGACGGTCGGGTGCGCGCCCGGCGGTCGGTGACGGTGAAGATGCCCGCCGGCGTGGCCGACGGCATGCGGGTGCGCCTGGCCGGGCAGGGCGAGGTGGGGGCCGGTGGCGGACCGGCCGGCGACCTGTACGTGGAGGTCGAGGAGACCCCGCACGACGTGTTCACCCGCGAGGGGGTGGACCTGCACTGCGTGTTGCCGCTGCCGATGACCGCCGCCGCGCTGGGCACCACGGTCCGGTTGCCGCTGCTCACCGACGGCGAGGAACTGGAGCTGGACATCGAGCCCGGCACCCAGACCGGGACTGTGCGCACCCTGCGCGGCCGGGGCATGCCCAGGCTCCGCTCCACCGGCCGGGTGGACGGGCGGGGTGACCTGATGGTGCACATCGACGTGGTCACACCGACCAAGCTGGATGCCCGGCAGACCGAGCTGTTGCGTGAGCTGGCCGCCCTGCGCGGCGACGAGCAGACCGACCTCGCGGTGAACGGGCGCAACGGCGGCGGGCTGTTCTCCCGGCTGCGGGGCGGTCGGAGCGCCCGCTGACCCCGCCGCTGTACCTGGTCGACGAGCTGCCCGCCGGCGAGCACACCGAGCTGGTCGGGGCGGAGGGCCGGCACGCGGCGACCGTCCGGCGCACCCGGCCGGGCGAGCGGCTGCTGGTCGGCGACGGCAGGGGTGGGCTGGCCACCGCCGAGGTGACCGCGGTCGGCCGGGACAGCCTCCAGCTGCGCATCCTGGGGCGCCGGCGGGTACCCCAGCCCCGGCCCACGGTGACCCTGGCCCAGGCGTTGATCAAGGGTGACCGGGGCGAGCTGGCCGTTGAGCTGGCCACCGAGGCCGGGGTGGACGCGGTACTGCCCTGGCGGGCCGCCCGGTGCGTGGCTCGCTGGGAGGACGGTCCGCGCGGGGACAAGGCGCTGGCCCGCTGGAGATCGACCGCGCTGGCCGCCACCAAGCAGTCCCGCCGGCCGTGGCTGCCCGAGGTCACCGAGCCGCTGAGCACCCAGGCGCTGGCCGCCCGCTGCGCCGGGTGCCTCGCGCTGGTGTTGCACGAGGCCGCCACCACACCGATCGCCGAGGCGCTGCGCGCGCTGCCCCCGGACCCCGAGGCCGGACTGGGCGAGCTGCTTCTGGTGGTCGGGCCGGAGGGCGGAATCGCCGACGAAGAGCTGGAGTTGCTGTGCGCGGCGGGTGCTCGACCGGTGCGGCTGGGCCCACAGGTGCTGCGTGCCTCCACCGCCGCCACGGTGGCGCTCGGCGCGATCGGGGCGCTGACCAGGCGGTGGAATGGACACACTGAGTGATAATTTTGCCTCTACCTGGGCCGTTAGAGTGACCAACTCGTGTGGTTGAAGCGGCGAGGGTTACGATCTGTTTACCGATGCTTCCGGTACTTCGGCCGGACTCGGACAGACATCGGGTGCGTGCACCCGGTGGGGCCGTCGGTCGAGTCCCCCTTTGCCGACGGCCGCCGTGCCGCGGCGGGCGTCCCCCCACGCTCGCCGCGGCGCGGTCCCATCCGTGATGCGCGCCCGATGGGGGTTACCCGCCTGCGCTCGAGTCGGTGTCCCGCTACCATCAAGTTGACAAACCAGCCGGGTCGCAGCGAGCGGGAAAGCAGGCAGTACATCACGTGACCGGTAGTGAACCGGAGCAGTCCGCCCCCAACACCTCTGCGCAATCCCGCATGGCCGTCCCCGACTCGGCGTTGCTTGCGCTGCTCGGCTCGCGGGATGAAAACCTGCGCACCGCCGAGGATCTCCTCGCCGCCGACGTGCACGTCCGGGGCAACGAGCTCACCCTGACCGGCACGTCGGCCGACGTGGCCTTCGCCGAGCGGGTGTTCGCCGAGCTCATCACCCTGGCCAGCCGGGGCCAGCAGCTCGGCCCGGACACCGTACGGCGCACCGTGGCGATGCTCTCCGAAGAGCGCACCGGGAGGTCCTCCGCGCGCGCCGGGGAGTCGCCCGCCGAGGTGCTCAGCCTGGACATCCTGTCCCGCCGAGGTCGCACCATCCGGCCCAAGACGCTGAATCAGAAGCGCTACGTCGACGCCATCGACAAGAACACCATTGTTTTCGGCATCGGGCCGGCCGGCACCGGAAAGACCTACCTGGCGATGGCCAAGGCGGTCCAGGCGCTGCAGAGCAAGCAGGCCAATCGGATCATCCTGACCCGGCCGGCTGTCGAGGCCGGTGAGCGGCTCGGTTTCCTGCCCGGCACGCTCTACGAGAAGATCGACCCGTACCTGCGGCCGCTCTACGACGCGCTGCACGACATGATCGACCCGGAGTCGATCCCGAAGCTGATGGCCGCCGGCACCATCGAGGTGGCCCCACTGGCCTACATGCGCGGGCGCACCCTGAACGACGCGTTCATCATCCTCGACGAGGCGCAGAACACCACGCCCGAGCAGATGAAGATGTTCCTCACCCGGCTCGGCTTCGGCTCCCAGATCGTGGTCACCGGGGACACCACCCAGATCGACCTGCCCGGCGGGTCGCGCTCCGGGCTGCTGGTCGTGCGGGACATCCTGGACGGTGTCGAGGACGTGCACTTCTCCCAGCTGACCAGCACCGACGTGGTGCGCCACCGGCTCGTCTCGGACATCGTGGACGCCTACGCCCGGTGGGACACCACCCAGCCGTCGGACGACCGGCAGGTGCCCAACCGGGCGGACCGCCGCCGTCGCCGCTGAGCCCCCGAACGAGTGTCATGAGCATTGAGATCTGCAATGAGTCAGGTGTCGCCCTCGACGAGAGGGCGATCGTCTCGGTGGCTCGCTTCGCGCTGGATGCCATGCGGGTCAACCCGCTGGCCGAGCTGAGCGTGCTGCTGGTCGAGCTGGACGTGATGGCCGAGCTGCACCAGCGCTGGATGGAGCTGCCCGGCCCCACCGACGTGATGTCCTTCCCGATGGACGAGCTGGACGCCACCCGTCGGCCGGATTCGCTGGACGACCCGGAGTCGATCCTGGGTGACGTGGTGCTCTGCCCGGAGTTCGCCAAGGGGCAGGCCACGGCAGCGGGACACCCGCTGGCCGACGAGTTGCACCTGCTCACCGTGCACGGGGTGCTGCATCTGCTTGGCTACGACCATGCGGAGCCCGACCAGGAGCGGGAGATGTTCGCCCTGCAGAACCAGCTGCTCGCCCGGTGGCGGGCCGAGCGCGCCGCCGCCGAGGCGCGCGAGCGGCAACGCGCCGCCGACTCCCACGTGCTGGGCACCGTCGGCCTCGAACCCCCCGACGACCATGCCTAACCACCATGCCTAACGACCATGCCTAACCCCCATGCCCGCGAGTCGGCACTCTCAGCACACTGTGTCGGCAGTTTCAGCACACCGGAGCGGTCCCGATGACAACCTCTGTGGTCTGGCAGATCGTGCTGGCCGTGCTGCTGGTGCCGCTGGCCGGGCTGTTCGCCGCCGCTGACGCCTCGCTGAACACGGTGTCCCGCGCCCGGGTGGAGGCCCTGGTGCGAGTCGGGCGGGCCGGCGCGCGCCAGCTCGCGGCGGTGGTCGCGGACCGGCCCAGGTATGTGAACCTGCTGCTGTTGCTCCGGCTGGCCTGCGAGACGGTGGCCACCGTGTTGGCCACCCTGGTGGCCATCCAGCTGGTCACCCCGCTGTGGCTGGCCGCCGTGGTGGCCGGGGGGATCATGCTGGTGGTCAGCTATGTGCTGGTCGGGGTCGGTCCTCGGACCATCGGCCGACAGCACCCCTACGCCATCGGGCTGCTGCTGGCCGCGCCGGTGCGCGCGCTGGCCGCGCTGCTGGGTCCGCTGACCCGGCTGCTGATCGTGGTCGGCAACGCGATCACTCCGGGTCGGGGCTTCCGGGAGGGCCCGTTCTCCTCTGAGGTGGAGCTGCGCGAGGTTGTGGACATGGCCGGCGCCCGCGGCGTGGTCGCCGAGGACGAGCGGCAGATGATCCACTCGGTGTTCGAGCTGGGTGACACGCCGACCAGGGACGTGATGGTGCCGCGCACCGACCTGATCTGGATCGAGCGGGACAAATCCGTCCGGGACGGGCTGACCCTTGCGCTGCGCAGCGGCTACTCCCGGATCCCGGTGCTCGGCGAGGGCGTGGACGACGTGGTCGGGGTGGCTTACCTGAAAGACCTGGCGGCCAGCGTGCAGAGCGGCGAGCCGGAGCGCCCGGTGGCTGACGTGATGCGGACGGCCACCTTCGTGCCCGACTCCAAACCGGCCGGTGACCTGCTCAAGGAGATGCAGCGCAGCCGCTTCCACATGGCCATCGTGGTCGACGAGTACGGCGGCACCGCCGGCGTGGTGACCATTGAGGACATCCTGGAAGAGATTGTCGGGGAGATCACCGACGAATACGACACCGAAGAGATCCCTCCGGTCCAGGCGGTGGACGAGCACACCGTGCGGGTGGCTGCCCGGCTCCCGGTGTCCGACCTGGGCGAGCTGTTCGGCGCCGAGCTGGAGCCCGAGCTGGCCGAGGCGGACGTGGACACCGTGGGCGGACTGCTGGCCCAGCGGCTGGGCCGGGTGCCGCTGCCCGGCGCCCGCGCCGAGGTGGCCGGTCTGCGGCTGCTCGCCGAGGGCGGGAAGGATGCGCGGGGCAGGATTCGTATCACCACCGTGCTGGTCTGCCCTGTCGACGAATCGTCGGACGAGGAGCAGCCGGCCGGGGCGCGGCGCGCGTCGGGCCACTCGGTGGACCGAGCCGCCGAGCGACGGGAAGGAAGCGATGTCTCAAGCTGATTCCGGGGCGACCGCGCGCGAGTTGGACCCCGAGGACGCCAAGATCGTGGTGCTGGCCAGGTCCACCCGGGCCCGGGTCGGCGCCGCCGAGGGTGCCGCGGTGCGGGACACCGACGGACGGACCTACGCCGCGGCCACTGTGTCGTTGCCCTCGCTGCGGCTCTCCGCTCTACAGGCCGCTGTGGCCGCCGCGGTGTCCAGCGGCGCGCCCGGCCTGGAGGCGGCGGCGGTGGTCAACACCGACGGCGTCGAACCCGGCGCCGAGTCGGTGGCCGCCGTGCGGGACCTGGGCCCGGACGCCCCGCTGCTGGTGGCCGACGCTACCGGCGCGGTCCGCGCGGTGCTCACCTCGTGAGCCCGTCGAACATCTCGGGAAGGGCCGCATGAGCACCCCTCGCTACGACGCCGTCGTGGTCGGCGCCGGGATTGTCGGGCTGGCCACCGCCCGGGAGCTGCGCCGCGCCGGGCACACCGTGGCCGTGCTGGAGGCCGAGGACCGGGTCGCCGCGCACCAGACCGGGCACAACTCGAACGTGATCCACTCCGGGCTGTACTACCGGCCGGGCAGCCACAAGGCGCGCCTGGCGGTGGCCGGCCGGGATGAGACGGTGGCGTTCTGCCGCGCCTACGACCTGCCGCATCGGGTGGGCGGCAAGTTGGTGGTGGCCACCGAGCCCGAGGAGCTGCCCCGGATGGCCGAGCTGGCCCGGCGCGGGCTGGCCAACGGCGTGGAGTGCCACGAGCTGGATGCCGCCGGGGCCCGCCGCATCGAGCCGGCGGTGCGCGCGATCGCCGCGCTGCGGGTGCCCGGTACCGGGGTGTGCGACTTCCGGCTGATTACCGAGAAGCTGGCCGAGCTGCTGGTCGACGCCGGCGGGGAGCTGCTGCTGCGCCGTCGGGTGCTCCGGCTGGTACGGCGGCGCGAGGATGTGGTGGTGCGCACCGGATCCGGCGAGCTGCTGGCCCGCCGGGTGGTGGCCTGCGCCGGGCTGCACAGCGACGAGCTGGCCAGGGCGAGCTCGACCGGCGCCGGCCCCGGGGTGCGGATCCTGCCGTTCCGGGGCGAGTACGCCGGGCTGCGTGCGCCGGCCGCCGATCTGGTCCGCGAGCTGATCTACCCGGTGCCGGATCCGGAGCTGCCGTTCCTGGGCGTGCACGCCACCCGAGGGCTGCACGATGTGCACGTCGGCCCCAACGCGGTGCTGGCGCTGGCCAGGGAGGGCTACGACTGGCGCACCGTGCGGCCGCGCGAGCTGGCCGCCACGCTGGCCTACCCGGGGCTGTGGGGGGTGGCGCGGCGGTTCTGGCGCTACGGGCTGGACGAGGTGCGTGGGTCGCTGTCCCGTGAGGTGATGGCCTCCCGGGTGCGCCGGATGCTGCCGGACGTGCGGGCGGAGGACCTGGAGCCGGGCGGCGCCGGGGTGCGGGCGCAGGCGGTGCGCCCGGACGGCACGCTGCTGGACGACTTCCTGTTCCACTCCGACGGCCCGGTGCTGCACGTGCTCAACGCGCCGTCCCCGGCGGCCACCTCGGCGATGCCGATCGCCAGGGAGATCGTTGCCCGGTTGACCGGCGAGCGCCCGGTTCCGGCGGTGGCCGGGTGAGCGAATACCGCTCTGGCTTCGCCTGTTTCGTCGGCCGGCCCAACGCCGGCAAGTCCACGCTGACCAACGCGCTGGTGGGCGGCAAGGTGGCGATCACCTCCAGCCGCCCGCAGACCACCCGGCACGCCATCCGGGGAATTCTCAATCGCCCGGACGCCCAGCTGATCGTGGTGGACACCCCGGGGCTGCACAAGCCGAGGACCCTGCTGGGCAGCCGGCTCAACGACATCGTCAGGGAAACCTGGGCCGAGGTCGACGTGATCGGCTTCTGCGTGCCGGCGAACGTGCCGGTCGGCCGGGGCGACGAGTTCATCGTGAACGAGCTGCGCTCGGTGGCCAAGCGCACCCCGATCATCGGCGTGGTGACCAAGACCGACCTGGCCAGCCCGGACGCGGTGGCCGAGCGGCTGACCCAGCTGTCCAAGCTGATGGAGTTCGCGGACATCGTGCCGTGCTCGGCGGTGGACGGCTTCCAGGTCGACACGGTGGCCGATCTGTTCGTGAACCGGCTGCCGGAGGGCCCGCAGCTGTACCCGGACGGCGAGCTGACCGACGAGCCGGAGACCACGCTTATCGCCGAGCTGATCCGGGAGGCCGCGCTGGAGGGCGTCCGCGACGAGCTGCCGCACTCGCTGGCGGTGCTGGTCGAGGAAATGATCCCGAACGAGGGCCGCACCGACATGTTCGACGTGCACGCGATCCTCTACGTGGAGCGGTCCAGCCAGAAGGGCATCATCATCGGCAAGGGCGGCGCCCGGCTCAAGGAGGTCGGCACCGCCGCCCGCCGGCAGATCGAGGCGCTGCTCGGCACCAAGATCTACCTCGAGCTGCACGTCAAGGTGGCGAAGGACTGGCAGCGCGACCCCAAGCAGCTGCGCAAGCTCGGCTTCTGATCCCGGTAGGTCGTGAGTGGCGATGGTCGCTATAGCGACCATCGCCACTCACGACCCCGGGACGGGTGGCGGCGGGATCGGCCTCGGCTCAGTCGAGCCGCACCGTGCTACGGACCATGATCATGTCGTCGGGCGCGGTGAACCGCACTCCGACCCGGTCGCCGGCCCGCGCGCGCAGCTGCTGGGCGGTGGGCCAGAACGCCTCGGCCGCCTCCTGGCTCTCCCAGGCCGTCACGACCATTCCGGAGCCGCTCTCGCGGTTCAGCAGCAGCTGCCAGCTGCACAGGCCATCGGCGCCCTTCACCCGGGGCATGTTCTCCTCACGCATCAGGGAGATCGCCTCTTCCGCCCGGGCCGGATCCAGCTCGAGCCGGGCCAGCCGCACTGTCGCGCCGCGCGCCGGGAATGAGTGCCGGAAGCCGAGCGCGACCTCGAAGCGCTCCAGGCTTACCTCCCCGCCGAGGACATCGGCGGCGGCCGCGCGGATGTCGGCCAGGTTGGTTTCGGCCGCCAGCATCGACTCGGCGCTGTCCCAGTAGGAGGCGCCGACAAGCCGGCCGCGCTCGGCATCGGCGACAACCGCGAAGCCGAGGTTGCCCTCGGTGCCCTCGACCGCGGCCCGGGCCTGGCCGTCCACGTAGTCGATCGCGGCGTCGATCTTGTTGGGGTCACCGCGGACGGTGGTGTAGCGCGCAAACATGTGAAGATCCCTTCGTCGGCCCGGCCGGGATTGGCCGGCCGTCAAGGGTGCTCGGGGCGGACGTGGCGCACAAGGGGTGGTTCGGATGGGCCGCTCCGCCATCCGGGGGCCGTAGGATTCGTCGGTGACCCTGTGGCGTGACACCGGCGTGGTGCTGCGGGTGCAGAAGCTCGGCGAGGCCGATCGGATCGCCACGCTGCTCACCCGCCGGCGCGGCAAGGTGCGCGCGGTGGCCAAGGGGGTGCGGCGCACCCGGTCCCGCTGGGGGGCTCGGCTGGAGCCGTTCAACCACGTCGACCTGCAGTGCTACACCGGGCGCTCACTGGACGTGGTGACCCAGGCGCAGACGGTGGACGCGTTCGGTGCCGGGCTGGTCAGCGACTACATGCGGTACACCACGGGCTGCGCGGTGCTGGAGACCACCGACCGGTTGGCGGCCGAGGAGGGCGCGCCGGCGCTGCGGCTGTACCTGCTGGTGGTCGGCGCGCTGCGGGCCCTGGCCGGGCGGGAACGGGACGCCCACCTGGTGCTGGACGCGTTCCTGCTGCGCGCGATGGGCTACGCGGGGTGGGCGCCGGCGATCACCGAGTGTGCCCGCTGCGCCGAGCCCGGCCCGCACCGCGCGTTCAACGTGGCGGCCGGCGGCGCGGTGTGCGGGCGGTGCCGCCCCGCCGGATCGGTAACCCCCTCCCCGGAAACGTTCGAGCTGCTGGACGCGCTGCTGCACGGGGACTGGCCGATCGCCGACGCGGCCACCGCGCCGGTCCGCCGGGACACCAGCGGGCTGGTCGCCGCCCACCTGCAATGGCACCTGGAGCGGCAGCTGCGCTCCCTGCCCCTCGTCGAGCGGCGGTAGACCAGCGTGGTGGCCCCCCGCCTGGAGATCAACTACTGCACCCAGTGCCGCTGGCTGCTGCGCGCGGCCTGGTATGCCCAGGAGCTGCTCACCACGTTCGAGCAGGAGCTGGGCGAGGTGGCCCTGGTGCCCGGCACCGGCGGGGTGTTCCGGATCGTCCTGGACGGCGAGCTGCTCTGGGACCGCAAGGAACGCGGCTTCCCCGAGCTCCCGGTGCTCAAGCGCCTGGTCCGCGACCGAGTCGCCCCCGACCGCGCCCTAGGCCACACCGACCGCACCGCCACCCCCACCGACTGACTGCCCGTCGCTATCCGCGCCCGCGCCGTCGGTCCGCTCGCGCCGTTTGCCGTCGCACAGAGCGGCCGCACCTCGCGCATACCTTGCAGAGTCTGCCCCGGATATAGGGGGTCTGTGCGGCGGGGAAGTGGCGGGGGAAGTACGCCGGCCGCCGCGGCCACCACGGCCCAATGTCCCTCGCGCCGCCCCTCTGCTCGACACAGCCCGTCGGGCTCGACACCGGCCGTCGGGCTCGACACAGGGCGTCGGGCTCGACACAGGCCGTCGGGCTCGACACAGGGCGTCGGGCTCGACACCGGCCGTCGGGCTCGACACCGGCCGCTGGGCTCGACACAGCGCGCCGGGCTCGACACAGCGCGTCGGGCGGCTGTGTGAGGGGGTCGCGGGCTGTGTGAGCGACAACGGGGGCTGTGTGAGCGCCGGCCCGGCTGTGTGAGCGGCGGCGGGCGGGTGACCGGTGGCACGTGTGAGCGCCAGCGGCGCTGTGTGAGCGGCGGGCGTGTGACCGGCGGCGGCGATCGGCGGCGGGACTG
>Ga0193743_1002964_pt1 | contig 11585 bp, 10 predicted proteins | sample L2c2metaG_FD_143038 | JGI IMG/M metagenome (GOLD analysis project Ga0193743, IMG submission 143038) | Soil microbial communities from a riparian zone of the East river system, Colorado, United States - L2c2 | ecosystem: Environmental > Terrestrial > Soil > Riparian zone | place: USA: East River...
GTCATCTCCTTGCATGGCATCGTTTATTCGCAGTCCGTGCGCGTGGGCGGCGATCGTTTCGACGAGGCCATCATCAACTACGTACGCCGCAACCACGGCACGCTGATCGGCGAATCCACCGCCGAGCGCATCAAGCTTGAGATCGGCTGCGCCTTCCCGCAGAGCGAAGTCCGTGAAATCGAGATCTCCGGCCGCAACCTCGCCGAAGGCGTGCCCCGCATGTTCACGATCAACTCCAACGAGGTGCTCGAGGCGCTGCACGAGCCGCTGTCGGGCATCGTTGCCGCGGTGAAGAGCGCCCTGGAGCAAACCCCGCCGGAACTCTGCTCGGACGTTGCCGAGCGCGGCATCGTGCTGACCGGCGGCGGCGCCCTGCTGCGCGACCTGGACCGCCTGATATCGGAAGAAACCGGCCTGCACGTGCAAGTGGCGGACGAGCCCCTCACCTGCGTCGCCCGTGGTGGCGGCAAGGCCCTGGAGCTGATCGACCAGCACGGCAGCGATTTCTTCGCCCCGGAGTAAAAAACCCTTCCCGTTGTAGGAGCTTGCGCGTAAGGCTTGCACCCTCGAGGCCGATGTTTCGCGGGCCCGCCCGCCCCTACCTGAAGATCCAGCACGCTCCATGGCCCTAAACCGCGACGGCTCGTCCCCGCTATTCTCGCCCTCCGTCGCGGGCACGCTGCGCCTGATCGTGTATATGGCGCTGGCCTGCGTGCTGATGGTGCTTGACCACCGTAATGGCTGGATGAGCCGGCTGCGTTACGGCGGTTCGGCGATCATCGAGCCGGTTTACCGGCTGGCTTCGCTGCCGTCCGATGCGTTCCGTGCTGCGTCCGTGGCCTTCGCCGACCGCAAATTGCTGACCGAGGCCAACCAGCGTTTGCGCGAGAACCTGCTGCTGGCCAATGCCAAGCTCAACCGCATGTCTTCGGTCGCCGAACAGAACGAGCGCCTGAAGGAATTGCTCGACACGCAGCACAGCTTGGGAATTACGGTGCAGCTGGCACGCTTGATCGACGTCGACCTCGGTGCCTACCGCCACCGGGCCACGCTGAACCTGGGCGCGCGCGATGGGGTTTCGGTGGGCCAGGTGGTGATTGATGCCCGCGGCGTGATGGGGCAGGTGATCGAAGTGATGCCTACCACGTCCACGGCCATGTTGATTACCGATCCCAACCATGCTGTGCCCGTGACCATCGAACGCACCGGTCTGCGCACGGTGGCCTATGGCTCGCAGGGCGGGGATTCACTCACCTTGCCGACTATCCCGGTATCGGCCGATGTCCGCGTGGGCGACAAGCTGGTCACTTCCGGCCTGGGCGGCCGGTTCCCGCCGGGTTTCCCCGTGGGCGAGATCACCGAGTCGGGACAGACCGAATCGGGCATGTTCCTGGCGGCCAGGGCCAAACCTGCCGCCGACATCGCAAGAAGCGATGATGTGTTGCTGTTGCACGACCTTGCCGAACCCGTGGGCCCGCCGCCGGCGGCTTCCGTGGCTGGGCCACCCGCTGCCCTGGCAGCTCCCGTCGACGCCCCGGCTACCCCGGCCACCACCCATACGCCAGTCCGCACGGCTGCGCCCGCCCGGGCGACCACCAGCGGAGGTGCGCAGTGAGTCGTGCGCGCATCCGCGGTCTCTGGTTTGCCGGCACCCTGCTGGTGTCGCTGCTGTTGATGCTGATCCCGTTGCCGGCACCGATCCAGCCGCTCAAGCCCTATTGGCCGGCGCTGTTCCTGCTGTACTGGTCGCTGGAGTCATCCGACCGCGTCACCCTGGGTCTGGCCTTCTGCGTGGGCGTGGGGGCCGACGTCTTCGACGGCGTGCTGCTGGGTGAGCAAGCCCTGCGATTGACGGCACTGGTATTCATCGCGCTGCGCTTCCGCTCGCGGTTGCGTTTCTTCCCGATGTGGCAACAGACCCTGGCCGTGCTGGGCCTGCTGATGAACGACCGCGTGCTGTTGTTCCTGGTGCGCGTACTGGGCGGTGAACCGATGCCGCCGGCGGCCTATTGGCTGTCGCCGTTCGTCGGCGCGGCGTTCTGGCCCTTCGTGTTCCTGATCCTCGACGACCTGCGTGCGCGCCTGCGCATCCACGAGGCATGAAACTCGGACGCACCGCATTCAAGGAAAGCCGCGGCGAGGCCGACCTCTTCCGTCGGCGCGCCTTCGTCGGTTTTTTCCTGATCCTGATCGGCCTCGTCGCCCTGGTCGGGCGCTATGTGGTGCTGCAGGTGCAGCGCCACGATGAATTTGCCCTGCGGTCGCAGCAGAACTCCATCAAGCCCCGGGCCATCCCGCCTGCGCGCGGCCTGATCTACGACCGCAACGGCGTGTTGCTGGCCGACAACGTACCGGCGTTCCGCCTGGAAGCCACGCCCGACCAGGTGCCGGACATGGACAAGATGCTCGCCACCATCGGTTCGGTGGTGCCCTTGAGCGACGACGACATCGAGACCTTCCGCAAACAGGTCAAGCAAAGCCGCCGCTTCGACGGCGTACCGTTGAAATTGAAGATGACCGAGGACGAGATCGCCCGCTTCGCCATCAACCAGTGGCGGTTCCCTGGCGTGGAAATCGTGCCTTACCTCACCCGGCGTTATCCGCTGGGTCCGCACATGGCGCACGTGGTGGGTTACGTCAGCCGGATCGATGCCGACGACGTGGCCAGGCTCGATCCCACGCGCTACAAGGGCACCACCCACGTGGGCCGGATCGGCATCGAACGCAACTACGAAGACCTGCTTCACGGCACGCCAGGCTATGAGCTGGTTGAAGTGAACGCCGATGGCCGCGTGCAGCAGGTGCTGGAAACCCACGCGCCCACGCCGGGCAAGAACCTCTACCTTTCCATCGACGTGCGCCTGCAAAAGGCAGCCGAAGATGCCTTCAACGGCCGCCTGGGCGCGGCCGTGGCGATCGATCCGCGCAATGGCCAGGTGCTGGCCTTCGTCAGCGTGCCCAGCTTCGACCCGAACCTCTTCGTCAACGGGATCAGCGGCCAGGACTACCGCTCGCTGATGACCTCGGAAGACAAGCCGCTGTACAACCGCGCGCTGCGCGGCGTGTATCCGCCCGGTTCAACTGTGAAACCATTCATTGCCCTGGCTGGCCTGGAATATGGCGTCAGGCGCCCGGGCGACACGGTGTTGTCCACGGGCGAGTTCTGTATCCCGGGGCAGTCGCGCTGCTACCGCGACGACAAGCAGGGCGGCGATGGCACCGTGAACATGGTGCGTGCCATCGAGCTGTCGACCAATACCTACTTCTACCGGCTGGCGCTGGACCTGGGTATCGACCGGTTCTCGACGTTCCTGCGCAAGTTCAGCTTCGGCGAAAAGACCGGTATCGATCTGGTTGGCGAAGTGCCGGGCGTGCTGCCCTCGCGCGAATGGAAGGCCGCACGTAGCAAGGCTGGCTGGTACCCGGGCGAAACCATCATCTCGGGCATCGGCCAGGGTTACTGGGCCGTCACCGCACTGCAGCTGGCACATGCCACGGCCACCGTCGCCGGCAAGGGCATTCCCTACACGCCACATTTGTTGCTGCGAACGCAGGATGGCGTGGATGCCCGGCCGGTGGAGGTGCCGTGGAGTCCCAGTGGTCCGTCGATCATCACCAAACCGGCCAACTGGGACGTGATCAACCAGGGCATGACGGCGGTGATCAACGGCGTGGGCACGGGCAAGGGCCTGGGGATTGGTTTCCCCTATGTGATTGCCGGCAAATCGGGTACGGCCGAGCGTTTCTCCCGTACCACCAACGCCTACGACACCCGAAAGAGCACGGCGTACCTCGCCACGCGGCATCGAGCCCTGTTCATCGCTTTCACGCCAGCGGAAGATCCGAAGATCGCCGTGGCGGTGATCCTGGAAGCCGGCGCATGGGGCGCGAAGGATTCCGGCCCCATCGCGCGCAAGCTACTGGACCAGTGGGTGGTCGATGAGGGCGGCGAGCGCCCCGCGCCTCCCGCATCCAGCGCGCTGCCGCCGCCGGCGCCGGCCGTGCCGCCGCCGACGCAGGAGCCGGCGGACCCCAGCGAGCTGGCTCCGGCGGATGCCGCCAGCACCGAGGACACACCATGATCGACACCTTCGCCATCCGCATGCAGCGCTTCGCGCGGCGGGTGTTGCGCCGGCCGCGCGTGGATCTTCCGCTGATCGGCGCGCTTATCGTGCTGGGCGGCGTGGGGCTGGCCACGCTCTACAGCGCCGGCGGCGGCAACACGGGCCTGGTGATCGGGCAAGCCGCGCGCTTCGTGCTGGGCGGCGTGCTGATCCTTCTGATTTCTCGCATTCCGCCGTCGGTGCTGCGCTCGTGGACGCCATGGCTTTACGTGGGAAGCACGTGCCTGCTGATGGTGGTGGCGGTGCTGGGCGAAGGCAGGGGCGCCTATCGCTGGCTCGACCTGGGCGTGATGCGCTTCCAGCCGTCGGAATTGTTGAAGCTGACCATGCCGATGATGGTGGCCTGGTACCTGCATCCACGGCAGTTGCCGCCTTCGTGGAAGGACATCGTGGTGGTCGGCATCCTGATTGCCGTTCCGGCCGCCCTGATCGCCGAGCAGCCGGACCTGGGCACGGCGCTGCTGGTGGTGGCCGCCGGTGCTTTCGCCCTGTTCCTGTCCGGCATGGCCTGGTGGCGCATCGGCGTGCTGGTGGGCGCCGTCGGCGCGGTGATCCCGGTGGCCTGGCATTTCCTGCACGAATACCAGCGCAATCGCGTGCGTACGTTGCTGGACCCTGAATCCGATCCCCTGGGCAACGGCTGGCACATCATCCAGTCGCAGATCGCGGTGGGTTCGGGCGGGGTGTTCGGCAAGGGCTGGCAGCAAGGCACGCAGTCACGGCTGGAATTCCTGCCCGAGCACACCACCGACTTCATCTTCGCCGTGTTCTCCGAGGAATTCGGCCTGGTCGGGGTGATCGGCATCGTCCTGCTGTATGCGTTCATCATCGGCCGCTGCCTGTGGATTGCCATGAACGCGCGCGATACATACTCGCGGCTGCTCGCCGGCGCGATTGCCATGAGCTTCTTCGTCTATGTATTCGTCAACGGCGGCATGGTGGCCGGCATGCTGCCCGTGGTGGGCGTGCCGATGCCGCTGGTGAGCTACGGCGGCACCTCGGCGGTGTCGTTGCTCACCGGCTTCGGCGTATTGATGTCGATCCACGCCAACCAGAAAACACATAGCTAGCCGCCGGGGGTGACGGCATGCGTGCCCACCTGTAATCATGCAGCGGCAATGGCGCGCCGGATTGGTTAACCTAGGAAGATATGTTCAAGTCGCTGATGTTGTGTTTCTGCCTGGCAGCGTGCGCGTTGCCGTCCGGCGTCGCCCGCGCTGAAACCCATCCCGGCGAAGCGGCACTGGTGCGCGAGGTGGCCAAGGCTACCGGCAAGAGCCCCAAGGCACTGACCGCCATCCTGGAAAAGGCGAAGATGCAGCAAAGCATCATCGATGCGATGAACCGGCCGGCCGAGGCCAAGCCCTGGCGCGATTACCGTCCGATCTTCATGACCGACAAGCGCATTGGCGAGGGCGTGGCGTTCTATCGCGCCAACCGGGCATTGGTGGACGACACCGCGAGCAAGTATGGCGTGGCGCCGGAAATCATCGTGGCCATCGTTGGCGTTGAAACGAGCTATGGCAAGGTGCTGGGCAAGTACAAGGTGATCGACGCGCTGGTCACGCTGGCGTTCTACTACCCCAAGCGCGCGCCTTTCTTCCGCGAGCAGCTCAAGGCGCTCTTGATGCTGCCGGACAACCACCTTGCCGGCCCCATCGATACCCTGGTGGGTTCCTACGCCGGGGCCCAGGGCTGGGGCCAGTTCATGCCTACGTCGATCCGCGACTGGGGTGTGGATGCCGACGGAAACGGGCATATCGACATGCGCAACTCCCTGCCCGACATCCTGGCCAGCGTGGCCAATTATTTCGCCAAGCACGGCTGGGAGGCTGGCGGCCCGGTGGCCCTGCGCGCCCAGCCGGACAAAGCACCGGAACTTCCCGAGATCAACGATTTCGTGCCGCGCTGGAGCCTGGAGCAATTCATGGCCTGGGGCTTTGCGCCTTTGCAGCATACCGACCCGGGTCGCGAGGCGACCGTGGTGCGCCTGGATGGCCCCACGGGCGATGAATACTGGTTTACTTTCAATAACTTCCTGGTGATCACCAAATACAACCGCAGCCCGCTTTACGCCATGGCGGTGAACCAGCTGGCGCAGGCCATCGCCACGCAGGTGCGTGGATCCACCGTCCTGCAATGAGTGTCGCGCGCCGAACCCGCCGGCTGCTCATGCTGTGCCTGGTCGCAGGCCTGGTGGCGCTGCTGGCCGCCTGCGGTGGTTCGAAGACCAAGCCTTCGAAGGGATCGACTTCGCGTAGCAATGCTGGCGGTGTGCCGGGGCGCCGGGGTACGGTCAACGACGACACCAGTCGTTCGCAGGGTTCCCGCTACGGCGTGGACAACGATAGCGTTCCCAACGACAACCTCGATGTCAGCAAGCTTAAGGAGCCCACCCCGCGCAATGAACCGCGCTCGCCCTACGGCAACAAGAGCCCGTACAGCGTGCTGGGCAAGTCCTACACGGTGCTGCCCAATGCCAGCGGCTACGACGAGCGTGGCATTGCCTCGTTCTATGGTTCGAAATTCCACGGGTACAAGACCTCGAACTTCGAGGACTACGACATGTACCAGTTCACCGCGGCCCACAAGACACTGCCGCTACCGAGCTATGCCCGGGTGACCAACCTGGAGAACGGCAAGTCGGTGGTCGTGCGGGTCAACGACCGCGGCCCGTTCCACGAGAACCGCATCATCGATCTTTCCTATGCCGCCGCCGTGAAGATCGGTGTCTGGCCCAAGGGCACGGGGTTGGTCGAAGTTCGCGCGATCGATCCGGACCACCCGGATGCCCCCGGCACGCTGGTGTCGTCGGGGGTCGCGTCTTCGACGCCGCCGCCCGCCCGGGTCGTTGGGGGTCAGGTTGTTGGGGGTCAGAGTAAAAACTCTGACCCCGTGGGAGCAAGTCGCGTGGCCTTCCAGCCTCCACTGGCCGCCCCGGCGCGTGCCGCCAGCGCTGCCATCGTTCCGCCACCAATGCGCCCGGTCACCGCCCCGTCGACGGGCGATATTGCCTCGGCCAGCATCGCTTCGGCCTTGCCGCCGGAACCCTCGGCGCCGCCCGCGGCCCCAACCGTCAACCCCAAACCGAAAATTTACCTGCAGGTGGGTGCTTTCTCCGATCTTGCCAATGCCTCGCGCGTGGCCGACCAGCTGGACAAAGCGGGCCTGGGGCCCGTGAGCATCATCCAGGCCGATATCAATGGCCGCAGTGTGCGACGCGTGCGCGTTGGGCCGCTGGCGGACGTCGACACCGCCGACCGCGTGACCGACCAGATCGCAGGCCTGGGCCTGCCCCGGCCCTCGGTCGCGGTAGACTGAGCGCTTGGCCTTGCGGCCATGGCACCACTTTGAAGACCTTACCGGACTTAACTTAACGATGAAATTTGCACCCCGTTCGCTGCTTGCCTTCGTAGCCACCCTGGCTGTTGCCGCCGCTGCCGCCCAGACCGCGCCGCCGCGGCCGGCGCCCGTGCCGCGGCCGGTGGTACCCGAGGCGCCGGTGCCGCCGCCGCCGGAAGTGGACGGCAAGAGCTGGGTGCTGATGGACTACAACAGCGGGCAGATCCTCGCCTCGAAGGATCCCGACCTGCAGGTCGAGCCCGCTTCGATCACCAAGGTGATGACCGACTACGTGGTGTCGGCGGAAATCGCCAACGGCAAGATCCACATGAACGACCAGGTCAACATCAGCGAGAACGCCTGGCGCGGCGGTGGCGCCGGCACCGACGGTTCGACCAGCTTCCTGAAGCTCAACAGCCAGGTGAACCTGAAAGACCTGCTCTACGGGATGATCATCCAGTCAGGCAACGATGCCGCGATTGCCCTGGCCGAGCACACCGCGGGTTCGGAAACGGCGTTTGCCAACCTGATGAACGCGTACGCCAAGCAGATCGGCATGACGCATTCGCAGTTCCAGAACGCATCGGGCTATCCGATTGCCAACCACTACACCACCGCCCGCGACATCGCCATCCTGTCCCGCGCGCTGATCCACGACTTCCCCGAGGACTACGCGATTTCCGCGGTCAAGGAATTCGAGTGGAACGGCATCAAGCAGCACAACCGCAACCTGTTGCTGTGGCGCGACAACAACGTCGATGGCATCAAGACCGGCCATACCGCTGCTGCGGGTTACTGCCTGGCGGCCTCGTCGAAAGTGGGCGATTCGCGCATGATCGCCATCGTCATGGGCGCCGGCAGCGAGAAAGGCCGTGCCGACGCCGCGCTGGCGCTGATGAACTACGGATTCCGCTTCTACGAGTCGCACAAGCTGTACGACCACGCCAAGCCGCTGGCTACGCCCAAGCTCTGGAAGGGCGCCGAAAATGCCCTCCCGCTGGGCGTGGAGGCCGATGTGCTGGTCACCGTCAAGCGCGGCGACTACGACAAGCTCAAGGCCGACATGGACGTCCCCGCCACCCTGATTGCCCCGTTCAAGAAGGGCCAGCAGGTGGGCACGCTGCGCATCACGCTCGACGGCCAGCCGGTGTCCAGCACCCCGCTGGTAGCCCTGGAAGATGCGCCGGAAGGCGGGTTCTTCTCGCGGCTTTGGGACACCATCATGTTGTGGTTCCATAGCGACAAGAAATAAGCGGAGGGCAGGCGATGCAGACTCACGACATCCAGCCGGCCGAGGGACAGGGCTTCCAGTTCCCCGGCGAGTTCGAGATCACTGCGATGGGCAACGCCGCTGCCCACCTGGAAACCCTGGTGCCCGAGTTGCTCCAGGGCATCGGGCTCGAAGTGCTGCATGAAACCGTTTCCTCGCGCCAGTCCAGCGGCGGGACCTACACCTCGGTGACCATCCGGTTCCTGTGCCAGACCCGCGAGGATTACGACAAGGCCCATACGGTGCTGCGGGACCACGACGAAATCCGCTTCACTCTCTAGTCCACGGGGCTTGCGAATGCGGCCCCGAACCCGCAGATTGCCGGCATTGCATTTGATTCCGGCGTGCCATGTCCCTTCCGCTGAACATCCGCCGGCTCGGCCGCGTCCCGTACGAGGCCAGCTGGAAGGCAATGAGCGCCTTCACCGACAACCGGACCGAGGACACTCTGGACGAACTGTGGCTTCTTGAGCACGATCCGGTATTTACCCTTGGCCAGGCCGGGAAGATGGAGCACGTGCTTGCCCCGGGTGATATTCCGGTGGTTCCGGTGGACCGCGGCGGCCAGGTCACCTACCACGGGCCGGGCCAGATCGTGGCCTACCCGATGGTGGACCTGCGCCGCTCAGGCCTCGGCGTGCGGGAACTGGTGAACCGTATCGAGCAGGCCATCATCGACACCATGGGCCACTGGAACATCGTGGCCGAACGGGTGGAGGGCGCCCCGGGGGTCTATGTAGCCGGGGCCAAGGTGGCCGCGCTGGGCCTGCGCGTGCGCCGGGGCTGCAGCTTCCATGGCCTGGCCTTCAACGTGAACATGGATCTTTCCCCGTACCACCGCATCAACCCCTGCGGCTACAAGGGCTTGGAGGTCACGCAAGTGCTAGACTTGGGCGGACCGTCGTCCCTCGCGGAAGTGGAAAATACCCTGGTGGAGGAATTCTGCCGGCAGTTCGATTTCCACCCCGTGCAAGCCGATCCCCACCTCCCCGAACTCCCGGCCCGCGTCGCGGTCTGAAAGCCCAAGAGCAGCCATGAGCCAAGTGTCCACGTCCCCCTTGAAGTCCATTCCCATCGCGGTTGTCGACAAGCCCGGCGAGAAAATGCTCGGTAACGACAAGATCGCGCTCAATCGCGCGGGTTTCGATACCGCCGTTCCCACCTTGCGCAAGCCCAGCTGGATCCGCGTGCGCCTGCCGCAGGGCAACGCCGTGCAGCTGCTGAAGGCGCGCTTGCGCGAAAACTCGCTCGTTACCGTGTGCGAGGAAGCTTCCTGCCCGAACATCCATGAGTGTTTCTCCAAGGGCACGGCCACCTTCATGATCCTCGGCGAGGTCTGCACCCGCCGTTGCTCGTTCTGCGACGTCGCCCATGGCCGCCCGCAGCCGCCCGATCCGATGGAGCCGGCGCGCCTGGCCCAGACCATCGCCGACATGCGCCTGCGCTACGTGGTGATCACCTCGGTCGATCGCGACGACCTGCGCGACGGCGGCGCCTCGCATTTCGCGGCCTGCATTCGCGCCACACGCCATGCCAGCCCCGACATCCGCATCGAGATCCTCACCCCGGATTTCCGTGGCAAGGGGCGCATGGAGCGCGCGCTGGAAGTGCTCAAGGACTATCCGCCGGACGTGTTCAACCACAACCTGGAAACCGTGCCCCACCTCTACCGCGAGGTACGACCGGGCGCCGACTACCAGTGGTCGCTGGACCTGCTCAAGCAGTTCAAGGCACAACACCCGGATGTGCCCACCAAGTCCGGCATCATGCTGGGCCTGGGTGAAACCCACGAGCAGGTGCTCCAGACCATGCGCGATCTACGCGCCCATGACGTCAACATGATCACCATAGGCCAGTACCTGCAGCCAACGGCGCACCACCATCCGGTGGTCCGTTACTGGACGCCGGACGAATTCGAAGCGCTGCGCGAGGCCGGCGAGGCGATGGGTTTCGACCATGTCGCGTCCGGACCGCTGGTGCGTTCTTCCTACCATGCCGACCTGCAGGCGCACGCCGCCGGTGTCGTCGAATAAACACACGCAACTCCAGGCGAAGCCACTGATATGACACTCCGTCCCGCGTTCGCCCTGCTGCTGGCCCTGTCCGCTGCCGGCCTCCATGCCCAGGCCGCCGCCCCGGCGAAGGCCAGTGCGCCAGCCGCCCAGGCGCCTGCCGCGAATCAGCAACAGGACGCCTCCGAGGCCGCCACCTCGCCGGTGGCCAAGCGCAAGGTTTCCGAGCTTCCGCTGAAGTGGAATCCCACCGAAGCCCAGGCCGCCCAGTTGTCGGCGCGCTTCCTGACGCGTTTCCATTACCAGGCCCAGCCGCTCGACGACGCGATGTCGGCGAAGATCTACAAGGCCTACTTCGATGCCCTGGACAGTGAAAAGGTGTTCTTCACCCAGGAGGACATGGCCAAGTTCGAACCGCTGAAAACGCAGTTCGACGATGCCGTCTGGAACCAGGATCTGTCCGCACCCTTCAGCGTGTTCAACCTGTACCTCACGCGCGCGCTCGACCGCATGAACTACGCGCGCGGCCTGCTGAAGAAGGGTTTCGACTTCAACGGCAACGAAACCTACAACTACGACCGCAAGAAGGCCGCATGGCCCAAGGACCAGGCCGAACTCGACGACCTGTGGCGCCGGCGCACCATGAACGACTGGATGCGCCTGAAGCTCGCCGGCAAGAGCGACGATGAGATCCGCAAGACGCTCGACAAGCGCTATGCGAACTACATCGATCGCGTACGCCAGCTCGACCAGGAAGACGCCTTCCAGACCTTCATGACGGCCTACGCCGAATCCACCGACCCGCACACCGATTACCTCGGTCCTCGCGCCGCGGAG
>Ga0193743_1002966_pt1 | contig 11581 bp, 8 predicted proteins | sample L2c2metaG_FD_143038 | JGI IMG/M metagenome (GOLD analysis project Ga0193743, IMG submission 143038) | Soil microbial communities from a riparian zone of the East river system, Colorado, United States - L2c2 | ecosystem: Environmental > Terrestrial > Soil > Riparian zone | place: USA: East River...
CACGCGAGGAGAAAACGCGATCAGCACCTCATTGTGGTTGCGGACATCATCGACAGATGTCGGTCGGGCAACTTCCAGACGCCTGCGCGCTTCTGAAACGACCGCTCCGATCAGATACGAGATCAGTTCGCGCACCAGTTCCGCGCCGCGCCTGATGTCATCCAGAGCAGGATAATGTTTCGCAATGTCCGCGATCATGCCAGCGGCAAGCGGCATCACCTTGAGATCGTCCACCCTGAATAAACCGGCCCGCAGGCCATCGTCGATATCGTGGGCATCATAGGCAATGTCGTCGGCGATCGCCGCCACCTGCGCCTCGAGCGCGGCAAAGCTCCATAGTTCCAGATCGTACGTCCTGGTGTAGTCGGATATGCCTGCGGGAATGCCGTGGTCGCGATAACGTCCGACAGCCGTCCCGCTTCGTTCGGTCAGCGGGCCGTTATGCTTGACGATACCTTCCAGCGCTTCCCAGGTCAGGTTGAGGCCGTCGAAATCGGGATAGCGGTGCTCCAGCGAGGTAACGACGCGCAAGGTCTGCGCGTTGTGATCGAACCCGCCATGGGCTTGCAGGCAGGCATCCAGCGCCCGTTCGCCGGCGTGGCCAAACGGCGGATGGCCGAGGTCATGCGCCAGCGCCAGGGTTTCCGTAAGATCCTCATCGAGGCCGAGCTGCCGGGCCAGCGCGCGGGCGATCTGCGCCACTTCGAGCGAATGGGTCAGCCGGGTGCGGTAATGATCGCCTTCATGGAACACGAATACCTGGGTTTTGTGCTTCAGGCGGCGAAATGCGGTGGAATGGATCACCCGGTCGCAATCCCGCCGGAACGGGCTGCGGGTCTTGCTCGGCGGCTCGGCGAACAGCCGTCCGCGGCTGCGGTCGGGGTCGCAGGCATAGACCGAACGAGGAGCAGCCATTCCGACCGACACGGTGTTTTAATCCTTATCCATTTGATTCTGCAGCCTTGTGCACTTAACTATGCTGAGAGCCGGATACCAAACAATTCGGGTATGCATCGGCCATCGGAGACCGTCATGACTACAGCCGTCACAATCAGCGAGCGGGCAGCCCGCCGCATCGGGGAAATCCTCAAGACCGAAGGCGACGGCGCCATGCTGCGCATCAGCGTCGAGGGCGGTGGCTGCTCGGGCTTTCAGTACAAGTTCGACGTCGAGCGCGCGCAGGCCGAAGATGACCTGGTGATCGCCCGTGACAGCGCGGTGGTGCTGGTCGATCCCGCCTCGGTGCCGTTTCTGGCCGGGTCCGAGGTCGATTTCGTCGATGACCTGATCGGCGCGTCGTTCCGCGTGGTCAACCCGAACGCCACCGCGTCCTGTGGCTGCGGCACCAGTTTTTCGATCTGAGCTAACAACCGGCTGGCCTGCTTAACGCCTATCCGCGAACAACGACCTCGCATTACCGTGGGCGATTTGTGCCGCCACCTTCGGAGATAGCTGCGCCAGCCATGCGCGGTAACCAGCCATGATATCGCCATAGCTCGCCCAGCGCTCCGAGACCCATGTGTCCGAGCCGAGCAGGAACCGGTCGGGATATCGCTCGAATAGGCCCCGCCATTCCGGCGTCAGCTTCCCCGCCCCGTCGGTAATGCCGCTGCGGTAGGACAACTCTCCCCACAGCTTGGGATATTTGGCGAGCAGTGCCGAGACGCGCTCGCCGGGCAGACCGAAGCCGGTATGCGCCCAGATGATCTGGGCGCGAGGGTTGTGCCGCATCAGGATTTCAACAGCCTCTTCATCGGCATGGGCATGCAGGTAGAGATTATTTGCCACAGCGAAGTCGACGGTTTTCTTCACCCATTCGTTCTCCGCCGACTTTCCCGACAGATGAAATTCGCCGATGCCGCGGTAATAGCCGCGTTTGAACTCGTCCTGCACGAGATCGAAGATGACGGGATCGCTGAACCAGCTGCCGATATCGGCGCGGACGCGGTACGGCCGGATAAAAGGCACGACCTGCAGGCCGTCCGCTTTGGCATCCATCAGCGCATGGGTGCCGGTGTTGGGACGGCTGGTCGCGAGGATGCCGGTCACGCGATGCTTCCTGAGCAGCGCCAGCACCTCATCGAGTTGGTAGAACGGCTTTGGTTCCCAATTGTAGTGCAGGTGCGCGTCGAAGATTTCGATGGGTTCGTCCGCGTGAGCGCGATTGTCCGTTCCAGCGAACAGGCACGCGGCGATCAGGATAGCGATGCGCCCAGACTTCATCTTCAATTCGGCGCCATTACTCAGCCGCAACGACATGCGGCCGCTCGACGTTCTCGGCCTCGTCGGGCTGCGGTTCGAGACGGCGCTTCAGGCGGCGGTCGATGCGGTCGAGATAAATATAGATCACCGGCGTGATGAACAGCGTCAGCAGCTGTGACAGGCAGAGACCGCCGACCACGGCGACACCAAGCGGCTGACGCAGCTCAGCACCTGCGCCGGCGCCAAGGGCAATCGGCAGCGTGCCGAAAATAGCGGCGAACGTCGTCATCATGATCGGGCGGAACCGCAGCAGTGCGGCTTCCCGAATGGCATGCTCGGCGCTCAAGCCGACACGGCGGCGCTCCAGCGCGAAGTCCACCATCATGATGGCGTTCTTCTTGACGATGCCGACCAGCATCACGATGCCGATCATCGCGATCACGGACATCTCCATATTGAACATCATCAGCGTCAGGATCGCGCCGATACCCGCCGACGGCAGGCCGGAAATGATGGTGATCGGATGAATGAAGCTTTCGTAGAGAATGCCAAGGATCACGAACGCCGCGAACACCGCCGCTAGGATCAGTACGCCCTGCCCGCGCAGTGAATCCTGGAACACCTGCGCCGTGCCGGAGAAGCCGGTGGCGATCGTGGCCGGAAGGTTCGAGCTTTGCTCGATCGCGGTGATCTGGTCCACGGCATAGCCGAGCGAGTAATTCGGCGCGAGGTTGAACGAGATCGTCACCGCGGGCTGCTGGCCCTGATGGTTGATTTGCAACGGGCCGATCGTCGGCACCAGCTTTGCCACCGCCGCGATCGGAATGGTCTGGTTATTCGCGGTCTTCATGTAAAGCTTGGAGATATCGGACGGATCGACCCGGAATTGCGGCTGGGCCTCCAAAATGATCTGATAGTCGTTGGACGGCATGTAGATGGTGCCGATCTGACGCGCGCCATAGGCGTTATAAAGCTGATTGCGCACCTGATCGACGGTGATGCCGTAGACCGCGGCCTTTTCGCGGTCGATCTCGACCGTCATCTGCGGGTTCTTGATGTAGAGATCGGTGGTGACGTCGACCAGCCCCGGAACCTTGGCAATCTTGTCGCGCATCTCCGGCGACAGGCGATAGAGCGACTCGGTATCGCCGCTTTGCAGGACGTATTGATACTGGCTCTTCGAAATTCGGCCCCCGACACTCAGATTCTGGATGCTCTGGAAGAACGCCTGCATGCCCGGAATCTGGGTCGCCTTCTGCCGCAGCCGTCCGATCACGACAGCCGCGCCGTCGCGTGTTTTCTGCGGCTTTAGCGCGATAAACAGGCGGCCGTAATTCGCGGTGGGATTTGGTCCCCCCGAACCGACCGTGCTGTTGATGTAATCGATCGCCGGATCCGTTTTCAGCACGTCGACCAGCGCCTGCTGCCGCACCTTCATGGCTTCGAACGAGGTATCAGTCGCGGCTTCGGTGACGCCGACCAGGAAGCCGGTATCTTCTTGCGGAAAAAATCCCTTTGGCACGATCATATAGAGATAGACGGTGCCGCCGAGCGTCGCCAGCGTAACCAGCAGCATGAACGCCTTCCTCGCCAGCACCCAGTCGAGCGCCCATTCATAGGCGCGAAGCCAGGAATCGAACGCCCGCTCAAAGACGCGCAGCACGATGTTCGGCTTTTTCGTCTCGTCATGCGCTCTCAGCAGGCGCGCGCACAGCATCGGCGTCAGCGTCAGCGATACGAAACCGGAAACGATGATCGCAACCGAGACGGTAACCGCGAACTCGCGGAACACGCGGCCGACGATGCCGCCCATCAGCAACACCGGAATGAACACCGCGATCAGCGAGAAGGTGATGGAAATAATGGTGAAGCCGATTTCCCGCGCGCCCTTCAAGGCGGCCTCATAGGGGCGCATGCCGCGCTCGATATGGCGAACGATGTTTTCCAGCATGACGATGGCGTCGTCGACCACGAAGCCGACCGACAGCGTCAGCGCCAGCAGCGTCATGTTGTTGATGGAATAATCCAGCGCGTACATGACGGCGCAAGTGCCGAATAACGAAATGGGAACAGCAAGCGCCGGGATGAAGGTGGCAGACGCCGAGCGCAGGAACAGGAAGATGACGAGGATCACCAGCGCAACCGCGATGAGCAGCGTTTCCTCGACGTCGCTTACGGCCTGCCGGATCGAAATCGAGCGGTCCATCAATACGCTGACATCCACCGACGGCGGTACCTGGGCACGCAACGTCGGTAATTTCGCCAGCACGGAATCGACCACCGCCACGGTGTTGGCGTCCGGCTGTTTCTGAATACCCAGCACAATGGAACGTTCGTCGTTCAGCCAGCTCGCGATCTTGTCGTTTTCCACGCTGTCAAGGATCCGCGCGACTTCGTCGAGCTTGACCGGCGAACCGTTGCGCCAGGCCACGACCACCTGACGATAGTCAACGGCCTTGTCCATCTGCCCGGAGGCCTGAAGCGCGACGTCCTGCTTCGGTCCGTTCAGCGTGCCGACGGGTGTCGAGGAGTTGGCGCGGGCGACCGCGGCGCGGATGTCTTCGAGCGACAACCCGCGCGCCGCGGCGGCTTCCGGATCGACCTGGACGCGAATGGCGAATTTTTGTGCGCCGTAGATACTGACCTGGGCGACGCCCGGAATTTGCGACAGCGTCTGCCCGATGGTGATGTCGCCGTATTCGTGGACGGCCGATAGAGGCAGTGTCGCCGAACGCAGCGCGACAAACAGTATCGGGAAATCGGCCGGATTCACTTTGCGGAAACTTGGCGGAATCGTCATCTCGATCGGCAGCCGGCGTTGCGCGATCGTCAGCGCCGTTTGCACATCAAGCGCAGCGGCGTCGATGTTGCGGTTGAGATCGAACTGGATGGTGATGACGCTCGTGCCCTGCGATGAGCTCGACGACATCGAGGAAATGCCGGCGACAGTCGAGAGCTGGCGCTCGATGATTCCGGCAACCGACGCCGCCATGGTATCCGCGCTAGCGCCGGGCAGCGTCGCCGTGACGGCAATAGTCGGAAAGTCGACCCGGGGTAGCGCCGACACGGGCAAGAGCCGGAAACCGAACACACCGAACGCAATGATCGACGCTGTAATGAGCGTCGTCATGACGGGGCGCCGGATACAAAGCTCCGAAAGGGTCATCGGTCAGGATCCTGTCTTAGGCGCGCGGGGCGCGACCGGAGTTCCTTCCGACAACAGTAATTGCCCATCAACAATGACGTCCTCGCCACCAGCAAGGCCCGTGGCGATGATCGACATTCCCTGGGACGTGCGGCTGACATCGACGGGTTGTACGTGCGCCTTGCCGTCCCGCATGACGAACACGTAGTTGCCGCTCTGGCTGCGCTGCACGGCAGCCGTGGGTACTGTGATGGCCTCCTCGGTCCGGATGATGAGCTTGGTGTTCACCAGTATTCCCGGCCACAACGTTTCGTTCTCGTTTTTCATGATGCCACGCACGGTGACCATGCCGGTGGTGGCATCCACCGCGTTTTCGACCATCGCGACCTTGCCTTCCTCGGAGCGCTGGTGCCCCGGGATGGTCGCGATCACCTTGGATCCGCCGGCTGCCATGGCCTCGCGCAGATCGACCAGGACACGTTGCGGAATGGCGAAGGTTACATAGACAGGCGCCATCTGGTTGATGACGGCGAGCGGCATGGTATCGGCCGGACGCACGAAATTGCCAATTTTCAAATTGGCTGCGCTGATCCGTCCCGAAAACGGCGCGTGAATGATGGTGTAGCTTTTCTGGACCTTCAGATTGTCCAGTGCTGACTGAGCGGCCTTGATCGTGCCAGTCAGGATATCGGCCTGGGTCTTGGCATTATCCAAGTTGACCTGGGTGGTGGCGCCCTTGCCGATCAGATCGCTAAAGCGCCTGACATCGCGTTGCGCGCCTTCAAGCTGGGCCCGATCTCTGGCGAGCACGCCCTCGGCCTGCTCGATCTGGGCATCGATCTGGCGCGCATCCAGCGTAAACAACAGATCGCCCTGATTGACCTTGGCGCCGTCTTCGAAGTGCACCGAAACAATGGTGGTCTCTAACCGCGATTTCAACGCGACGCTGGAAATCGGCGTCACCCCTCCGATCGAATCGACATCGACCGGCACGGACTTGCGCTCTGCCTTGGCAAGGTCGACCGAAATCACGCGCGCGCGTTGCGGGCCCTGCGCGCTGGCGTTGCCGCCCGTCCATGACGAGCGCGTCACAAAGGCAGCCAGTGCAGCGATGCCCAGAACGCCTGCCAAAATCATCAGGTTACGCTTTTTCATGGCATTTCACGTCGGCCGGTCCACAATGACCGGGACGGTCCGGTTTTCCCGCCCCCTTGACGGTGGCTTTTGCGCCTTGTTCTAAACGGTTATCATAGGCTCACAGCCTACAGTATGTCACAGAAACGAAAGTTTGTGGTTACATATCCAGGATCCCTTGATGCGTATTGCTACGTGGAACGTCAATTCGATCAGACAGCGGCTCGACCATCTGCTGGTCTGGCTGCGGGATTGTGCGCCCGACATCGTCTGCCTGCAGGAAACCAAGTGCGTCGATGACGCTTTCCCCCGGGAGGCGATCGAAGCGCTCGGCTACAACGTGGTTACCCACGGCCAGAAGACTTTCAATGGCGTCGCGCTGTTGTCGAAGCTGCCCTTCGACGAAACCAAGCCGCGGCTCGCCGGAGATAACGAAGACATCCACGCTCGGTTTCTGGAAGGTGTGGTCACGCTGAAGCATGGCGTGCTCAGGATCGCCTGTCTCTATCTGCCCAATGGAAACCCGCCAGAAACTGAGAAATATCCCTATAAAATCAAATGGATGTCGCGACTTCTTGAGTATTCAAAGCAACAACTGAAGGCCGAGGAACCGCTGGTGCTGGCTGGAGATTTCAACGTTATTCCGGCGGCGCGGGACGTCCATAATCCAGCGGCCTGGGTCAATGACGCTCTTTTCCGGCCAACGACCCGCGAAAGCTTTCAATCGCTGCTCGGGCTCGGCCTAACGGACGCGCTGCGCGCCGCCACCGATGCCCCCGGCCAGTACACATTTTGGGACTATCAGGCGGGCGCCTGGCAGAAAAACCACGGCTTGCGCATCGATCATCTGCTGCTGTCGCCGCAGGCCAGCGACCGGCTCATCGGTGTCGGGATCGATAGCTACGTCCGTGCCTGGGAAAAGCCGTCGGATCATGTTCCTGTGTGGGCCGACCTGGATCTTGAGACGGCTTAATCGGGCTATTTCCGCGAACCCAGCCCTCTCGCCTGTGACCGTCGCCAGCTCAGTCCTTGCGGCCCTGCACCCAGTGCTCGAGCATCTGCAGTGCCATCGCACGGTCATCCTCGGACGCCTTGCTGATAGCCTTGTTGTAGCTTTCCTTGATCCAGATTTCGTCCGGCGCGGCGCTGTCCCGCGCCAGCGTCAGCCACATCAGCCCGCGAGCGGCCTGGCGCGGCAGCTGCTCGCCATTGAACAGCATCTGACCGAGCATCGCCTGGGCCTGATGCTGGCCCTTCTGGGCGGCAAGGCCGAGCCAGCGCGCGCCGTAGCGGAAATCGTCCCGCGACGAGCCGACGCCCTTCAGATAGAGCCGGGCCAGATCATATTGCGCGTCGGCATTGCCGAAATACGACGCGGCGTAGGAGAACATCTCCCTGGCGCGGTCCGGATCGGACTTGATCTTCGAGTTGGGAATGCCGTTGAGATAGTACCGCCCCAGCGCGACAAAGGCGTTGGCGACGACCGCCGCCTGCGGCGCCGACGGGCTGTCTTCCGCATGGGCATTGGCAACGCGGCTGAAATACTCGAAGGCGCGAAGATCGTCCTGGGTGACGCCATCGCCATTCGCGTACATCCGCCCCAATTTCCATTGTGCGATCGGATGGCCGCCCTCCGCGGCGTATTGCAGCGAAGTCAGCGAGGTACTCGTCGCCGACGGCGGGATTACCTTCTTTAGCGCGGCCGCAGCCCCGGACTGGGCTGAAACCACTGGAATCGCCGAATCCTGGGTAGCCGGCGCTCCGTCGAAGGCAAACGCCGTGGCGGCCACCGGCGCGGCCCCTAAAATCAACGCAAAAATGATACGCTCAGATATCCGCATAACACTGTTTCTCGTGCGCCCCGCCCGGATGGGTTACGGCGCCATCTACCGCCGGCCCAACCTGCTGGGCATACTTCCAAAGTGCTCCTGACGTATGGTTAGTCTCGCGAGGTCTCCATTTGGTTCTACGCTCGGCGAGCTCCGCGTCGGTCAACTTTACGTTAAGTGTCCCGACGTCAGCGTCGATTTCGATGATATCGCCGTCCCGCAGCAGCCCGATCGGCCCGCCGACAGCCGCTTCCGGCCCGACATGGCCGATGCAGAACCCGCGGGTCGCGCCTGAGAACCGGCCGTCGGTGATGAGGGCGATCTTGCCGCCCATGCCCTGCCCGGTCAGCGCCGCCGTGGTCGAAAGCATCTCGCGCATGCCCGGACCGCCGCGCGGCCCCTCATAGCGGATGACGATGACCTCGCCCTCTTTGTAGGTTTTCTTCTGGACCGCCTCGAACGCGTCTTCTTCGCGATCGAAGCAGCGGGCAGGACCGGTAAATTTCAAGTTCGACATGCCCGCGACCTTCACGATCGCGCCCTCGGGCGCAAGATTCCCCTTCAAGCCAACCACTCCGCCAGTGACGGTGATCGGCTTGTCAGCGGACCGCACCACATCCTGGTGCGGATTCCATTTCACGCTCTTGAGGTTTTCAGCGATCGTCCGGCCGGTGACGGTCAAGCAGTCGCCGTGAAGATGGCCGTTATCGAGCAGCGTTTTCATCAGAAGCGGTATGCCACCAACCTCGAACATGTCTTTGGCGACATAACGACCGCCCGGCTTCAAATCCGCGACATATGGTGTCTTTTTGAAGATTTCCGCAACGTCGAACAGGTCGAATTTAATTCCGCATTCGTGGGCGATCGCCGGCAGATGCAGTGCAGCATTTGTCGAGCCGCCCGATGCGGCCACCACCGCCGCCGCATTTTCCAACGCCCGGCGCGTGACGATGTCGCGCGGCCGGATGTTCAGGGCGATCAGCTCCATCACCTTCTCGCCCGCGGTCATGCAGAACGCGTCGCGAATTTCGTAAGGCGCCGGCGCACCGGCCGAATAGGGCAGCGCAAGCCCGATCGCCTCGGAAACCGTCGCCATGGTATTGGCGGTGAATTGTGCGCCGCACGCGCCGGCTGACGGGCAAGCCACCCGCTCGATTTCATCCAAATCAGCATCGGACATTTCGCCGACCGAATGCTTGCCGACCGCCTCGAACATGTCCTGCACCGTGACCTGCTGGCCGCGGAAATTGCCGGGCAGGATCGAACCGCCATAGATGAAGATCGACGGCACGTTGAGCCGGACCATCGCCATCATCATTCCTGGAAGCGACTTGTCGCAGCCGGCGAGACCAACCAGCGCATCGTAGGCATGGCCCCGGATCGTCAGTTCGACGGAGTCGGCGATGCATTCGCGCGATGGTAGCGACGAGCGCATGCCGTCATGGCCCATGGCGATGCCGTCGGTCACGGTGATGGTGCAGAATTCGCGCGGGGTACCGCCGGCGGAGGCGACGCCCTTCTTGACCGCCTGGGCCTGCCGCATCAGCGAGATGTTACAGGGCGCGGCCTCGTTCCAGCACGACGCCACGCCGACGAATGGCTGATGGATCTGCTGGCTGGTCAGCCCCATGGCATAGAGATACGAGCGATGCGGCGCCCGCGACGGGCCCTCCGTCACATGACGGCTCGGCAGTCTCGACTTGATGTTGGTCTTGGCGTCCATCGCGAACCTGTTTCCCCAGCCAGCTCTTTTTGGGACCCGGGAAATTTCCCTTCGCCTTCGCGAGCGCCGTGGCTGTCAGCCTACGAAGGATGATTTCATAGAGGGGTGTGGCTAAATAGCGGCGCACACAAGAGCTAGCCGGGATGACGGTTAAATCTTCGCTGAGTGTTGCGACCGAGCAACAATCGTGGCGCGCCGGCAACCATTAATCATCCTGTCCGGGACGAAGCCACCCCGCTGGACCTATCAAGCGGCCCCTCGACCAGCCGCCCTTCGCGCGACCAGATGCGACTTTTCCTGGCCAACCGCGACCGGCAGATGGTCGATCGCCTTGAGGCCGGACCGTTTACGCCATGTAATGTCCGACTCATCCACCGCAAGCGTCAGTGCAGGCCAACGCTGGAACAGGGATTTCAACGCGCATCGACCTTCAATGCGCGCGAGTTGATGGCCAAGGCAGAAATGGATCCCGGTGCCGAAGGCGATATGCCGGTTCGGCTTCCGTTGTAAATCGAGCCGCTCCGGGTGGGGATTGGCCTGCGGATCCATATTGGCGGCCGCCAGCATGGCCATGACCTTCGCGCCCTTTCTCAACTTGACGCCGCCGAGGTCGACATCCCTGCGCACATAGCGTGGCTTGGTGAACTGTACCGGCGAGATGAACCGCAGAAATTCCTCCACCGCCAGATCGGCGCGGCTCCAGTCTTCTTCCAGCCAGTCGCGGAGCACAGGATTCTTCAAAAGCTCGTGGACCGATCCGCTGATCAGATGCGTGGTGGTCTCGTGCCCGGCAAACAGCAACAGGAACACCATGGAGACGATCTCGTCAGGGCTGATTTGGCCGCCGTCCTTCTCGACCCGCACGATCTCGGCGATCAACCCGTCCCCGCCCTGCCGCCGCACGGTCTCGAGATGCCGTTCGATGTAGCGCTTCATCGCGAGTATCTTCGGCATCATGCTGAGGAATCCGAGCGCACCGGTAAAGCGGGTGAAGCCGCCGGCCCAGGCGACGAATTTTTGCCGATCGGCAAGCGGCAATCCGAGCAGTTCGCAAATCACCGACAGCGGCAGCTTGCGCGCATAGCGTTCGACGAGGTCGGCCGGGCTGCCCTCCGCAAACAGTTCATCGGCGAGCTGGTCGCCGATCGCCTGAATATGCGGCTCCATGTCGAGCACGGCACGGCGGCGGAACGCTTCGTCGACGATGTCGCGCAACCGCTTGTGATCCGGCTCGTCCATCGACAGCATGCTGTTGGCCAGCGTGCGCACGATGCGCGGCATCCACCATTGCAGTCCGGCGACGGTGCCGTCGTCCTTGCGAATGCTGAACGTCTCGGTGTCCTTTAGCACCTGATCGGCGAGCGCCTGGGTCGTCGTCGCCCAGACCTTGCCGACGATTGGGAAACGCACTTCGACAATCGGACCCATGGCACGAAGCTTTTCGATCGCGGCAGCCGGATTGCGATAGTAGTCCTGGCTGGTGAAGTCTGCCTGGAGCGTCATGAGTTCCTCCCTCGCTGAAGGCCGGGTGTCAGATATGCGAAGTTC
>Ga0193743_1002967_pt1 | contig 11580 bp, 10 predicted proteins | sample L2c2metaG_FD_143038 | JGI IMG/M metagenome (GOLD analysis project Ga0193743, IMG submission 143038) | Soil microbial communities from a riparian zone of the East river system, Colorado, United States - L2c2 | ecosystem: Environmental > Terrestrial > Soil > Riparian zone | place: USA: East River...
AATCCTCTCCCGCGTCGCTTCCCAGACCTCGGGCGGCTCTTGCGCGACGTCGCGCTCGACCTGCCAGCGCAGTGCCGGATCGGAGTCCAGGAGCCACGCGATCAGAGCCTCGGGCACTGCGCTCCTCGCCATCCGGTCCGAAATCGCCTAGGTGCCCGTGTAGGTCTCGGGGTCCGGCCGGAACCTGGTGCCGTCGTCGAGCGCGTTGAGCTGATCCATGTGCTCGGCGGCCAGCTCGAAGTCGAACACGTCGAAGTTCTCGGCGATGCGCTCGGCGGACGACGAGCGCGGGATCACGACGTTGCCGAGCTGGATGCTCCACCGGATCAGTACCTGCGCCGGGGACTTGCCGTACTCACCGGCGATCGACTGGACGGTCGCGTTCTCCAACAGCCTGCCCACGCCGAGCGGCCCGTACGCCTCGGTGACGATGCCGTGCTCGGCGTTGACCGCCCGCAACGCGGCCTGATTGAGCAGCGGATGCAATTCGATCTGGTTGATCGCAGGGACGAAGAACGACAGGTCGACGACGTTCGAGAGGTCGTCGGGGGTGAAGTTGCAGACGCCGATGGACTTGGCGCGGCCGTCTTCCTTCTCCTTCATCATGCCGCCCCAGCTGTGGATGTATCTGCCCGCATCGCCGGCGGGCCAGTGGATCAGATAGAGGTCGACATAGTCCATGCCCAACCGCTCGAGGCTGGCCTTGCACGCCTCCTGGGCCGCCTGAAAGCCCTGATCCTCGGTGGCCAGCTTCGTGGTCACGAAGATCTCGGCGCGCGGAATCCCCGACGCGGCAATGGCGCGGCCCACCGCCGCCTCGTTGCCGTACGCCGCCGCGGTGTCGATCAAGCGAACGCCGATCTCGAGGGCGGACGAGACCGCGTGTTCGGTCTGCACCTCGGTCAGCTCACCGACGCCGATACCGAGGACCGGGATGGTGTTCTCGTCGTTGAGAGAGACGTTGGGTATCGCTGCCGCCGAGGTCATGTCACCTATCCCGTGAAGTTGAACGTTCGTGGATCGGGCCCCAGTCGGGTGCCGTCCTCGAGCGAGGCGATGGACGCCATGTCCTTCTCACTCAGCTCGAAGTCGAACACGTCGAAGTTACTCACAATCCGTTCGGGGTTCACCGATTTGGGGATGACGATATTACCGAGCTGGATATGCCACCTAATCAGTACCTGCGCTGGCGTTTTGCCATGGGCGTCGGCAAGCGTGGTGACGGTTGGGTTCTGCAGCAGCGAGCCCTGGCCCAGCGGACTCCACGCCTCGGTAGCCACGCCGAGGCGGGCGTGCAGCTCCCGCAGTTCGCGCTGCGGCAGAAGGGGATGCAGCTCAATCTGATTGACCGTCGGGACGATTCCCGTGGCGTCGATCAGGATGTTGAGGTGCTCGGGGGCGAAGTTGCTAACGCCGATGGAGCGCACGCGGCCCTGGTCGCGAAGATGCGCGAACGCCTTGAAGGTGTCGACGTAGGCGTTCAGTTTGGGCATCGGCCAGTGGATGAGGTAGAGGTCGAGGTCGTCGACACCCAGCTTCTCGACGCTGGCGTCGAACGCCTTCAGCGTCTTGTCGTAGCCCTGCTCGGAATTCCGCAGCTTGGTCACCAGAAAGACGTCCGCACGCGGGATGCCGGAGGCCGCCAGGGCCCGTCCGACCTCGGCCTCGTTGCCGTACGCTGCGGCGGTGTCGACGTGCCGGTAGCCCGCCGCCAGCGCCGCGCTGACGGCCCGTTCGGTGTCGTCGGGAGGTGTCTGCCAAACACCCAACCCGACGGTGGGTATCGAATTGCCGTCGTTCAGTAGAACCGAGGGATGTGAAGGACTAGCCATGACGAAGAGTCTGCCAGCCGAGACTGCACACACCGGATCGCTGCTAGCGACGCCACATCCGGAGGCGGGTCGACCGAGTCGGGTTCGCCTGGCCGCGGTCAACGCCGCCAGCCGTGTCGTGCTGCGCGCATTGCCGAAGATCCCCGGCCCCGTCAAGCGGCTGTTGATGGGCCGCAGATCCGTCACGATCGACGGCAACATCCTGGACACCACGCTGCAGCTCCTGCTCGCCGCACAACGGTCTGCCGGCATGAAGGGGGTGGTCGCCAGCTGGGACCTTTCGGTGGCGCGCACGCAGTTGCGCAAGCTGGCCGCCATGGTCGACGCGGACGTCGCCGTCGGCGTGAAGGACATGTCGATACCCGGTCCGGCCGGCGCGATCCGCGCGCGCCACTACGTCCCGGTCAACACGGTGGGAGCCGAACCGTTGCTCGTCTTCTTCCACGGTGGCGGTTTCGTGATCGGCGACATCGACACCCACGACGGACTGTGTCGGCTGATCTGCCGCGACGCCCGCGTGCAAGTGCTGTCCATCGACTACCGGCTCGCACCGGAGCACAAGGCACCGGCCGCCGTGCAGGACTGCTATGCCGCGTACCGATGGGCGCTGGAGCACGCGGCCGAGCTCGGCGCCGACCCCGCGCGGGTGGCGGTGGGTGGCGATAGTGCGGGCGGCAACCTCGCCGCCGTGGTGTCGCAGCAGGCACGCGAAGACGGCGTGCGACTGCCCGCGCTGCAGCTGCTGATCTACCCCGTCACCGACCTCAGCGCCGACACCCGGTCGAAGACGCTGTTCGCCGACGGCTACTTCCTGACCAAGGCGGACATGGACTGGTTCCACGCCCAATACTTGGAGGGCGCACCGATCGACGGGGCGGACCCGCGGGTCGCGCCGCTGCTCGCCGACGACTTCTCGGGTCTCCCGCCCGCGCTGCTGCTGACAGGTGGTTTTGATCCGCTGCGTGACGAGGGCAATCAGTATGCCGCCGCCCTTGCCGCGGCCGGGGTACCCGTCGACCATCGGCACTACGGATCACTCATCCACGGTTTCGCGAACTTCTTCCCACTCGGCGGCGGCAGCGCCACCGCGACTGCCGACATGGTGTCGGCGCTGAAGGCTCACCTAAGCCGCGGCTGAGATGCCTCGGACCGCGCCGGTACCCTTGTCCCCGTGGCCACGAAACCCAAGAAGAACGCCAGCTACGACCTGAAGGCCGCCGATCGCAGGCGCAACCTGTTCATCCAGATCGGGCTGACCGCGATCGTCGTGTTGTTCGCCGTGGCCCTGGTGCTCTACATCGTGATGTCGGGCGACAAGAAGCCGGCAGGTGGCGAGGCGAAGTCGATCCGCGTGGCGTCGAGCAAGCTGATCACCAAGGAGGGCACCACCGAGCCGAAGGCCGTGGTGTCCCTCTACGAGGACTTCCTCTGCCCGGTGTGCGGCCGCTTCGAGCAGGGGTTCGGGCCAACGATCAACCAGTTGATCGAGAGCGGCGCGATCGCCGCCGACTACTACATGGTCGCGATCCTGGATCAACCGGCCAACCAGAACTACTCATCGCGGTCCGGCGCGGCGGCGTACTGCGTGGCCGACGAGGACACGACCCCGGACAAGCAGGCCTTCCGACGGTTCCACTCGGCGCTGTACGCCCAGCAGCCCAGCGAGACCGGCTCGGTGTTCCCCACCGATACCCAGTTGGTCGAGACCGCCCGTCAGGCCGGCGTCGTTGGCAAGGTGCCCGACTGCATCAACGGCGGCCGCAACGTCGAGATGGTCGACGGCCTCGCCAAGGCAACGAACGTGAACGCCACCCCAACCGTGCGGATCAACGGTGAGGACTACCAGTACTCCACGCCCGACGCACTGGTCGCCAAGATCAAGGAGATCGTCGGTGACGCGGCGGGGATGACGGCCGCGCCGGCCGCGCCCAACCCGACGCCGCCCGGCGCACCGCCAGCACCGGCAGCACCGGCCGCGCCCGCCCCGGCGGAACCCGGCGCACCGGCGGCGCCGCCCGCAGCCGCCCCGGCGCAATCTGGCAAACCGACGCCGTGACGGTCACCGCGGCGAGTTCGGAGCCGTCGACCGACCCGTCGGCCGACCGCCCCGCGGGCGGCGTGTCCACTGCGAGTGCGCTCTGGGTGCTCATCGCCGGTGTCGTCGGTCTCGCCGCGGCCGTCACCTTGACCATCGAGAAGATCAAGCTGCTCGAGAACCCCGCCTACGTGCCGTCCTGCAGCATCAACCCTGTGCTGTCCTGCGGATCGGTGATGGTCACCCCGCAGGCGGCGGCGTTCGGCTTCCCCAACCCGCTGATCGGCATCGTGGCGTTCTCCGTGGCGCTGGTCAGCGGTGTGCTGGCCATCGCCAAAGTGCCACTGCCGCGGTGGTATTGGGCCGGGCTCGCGGTGGGCACGACGCTGGGCGTGGTCTTCATCCACTGGCTGATCTACCAGAGCCTGTACACCATCGGCGCGCTGTGCCCGTACTGCATGGTGGTGTGGGCCGTCACCATTCCGCTGCTGGTGGTGGTGGCCTCGATCGCTTTGGCGCCCAAGGCGGGTAGTGCGGGCAATGCGGTGGCGCGCTCGGTTCACCAGTGGCGCTGGTCGCTGGTCGCACTGTGGTTCACCGCGCTGATTCTGTTGATTCTGGTGCGCTTCTGGGACTACTGGTCGACGCTCATCTAATAGCCGTCGGGCGGGAGGTTAGAGTAGCGCGTGATCTCCAAACTCCTGGTGGCCAATCGCGGTGAGATCGCGATCCGTGCCTTCCGCGCCGCCTACGAGATGGGCATCGCGACGGTCGCGGTCTACCCGTACGAGGATCGCAACTCGTCACATCGGCTGAAGGCCGACGAGTCCTACCAGATCGGTGAGATGGGCCGTCCGGTCCGCGCCTACCTATCGGTCGACGAGATCATCCGCGTCGCCAAACACGCAGGCGCCGACGCCGTGTATCCGGGTTACGGATTCCTTTCGGAGAACCCGGAGTTGGCCGCTGCGTGTGCCGAGGCGGGCATCACGTTCGTCGGCCCCGGCGCGCATGTCCTGGAATTGACGGGCAACAAGTCCCGTGCGATCGCCGCGGCGCGAGAGGCGGGCCTGCCGGTGCTGGCGTCGTCGGCGCCGTCGGCTTCGGTGGACGAGCTCGTCGGCGCGTCCGCGGACATGCAGTTCCCGTTGTTCGTCAAGGCGGTGTCCGGCGGCGGCGGCCGGGGGATGAGGCGGGTGACCGAACCCGAGGCGCTGGCCGAGGCGATCGAAGCCGCCAGCCGCGAGGCCGAGTCGGCGTTCGGTGATCCGACGGTCTACCTCGAACAGGCCGTGTTGAACCCGCGTCACATCGAGGTGCAGATCCTGGCCGACGGCCAGGGCAATGTCATTCACCTGTTCGAACGGGACTGCAGCGTGCAGCGCCGCCACCAGAAGGTGATCGAGCTCGCGCCAGCGCCCAATCTGCCCGGCGAGCTGCGGATGCGGATCTGCGCCGACGCCGTGGCGTTCGCCAGGCAGATCGCCTACACCTGCGCGGGCACCGTGGAGTTCCTGCTCGATGAGCGTGGCGACCACGTGTTCATCGAGATGAACCCCCGGATTCAGGTCGAGCACACCGTCACCGAGGAGATCACCGACGTTGACCTGGTGGCCAGCCAACTGCGCATCGCGGCGGGGGAGACGCTCGCCGACCTCGGGTTGAGTCAAGACTCGGTGCAGGTGCGCGGCGCGGCCATGCAGTGCCGGATCACCACCGAGGACCCTGGCAATGGCTTCCGGCCCGACACGGGCCGGATCACCGGCTACCGTTCGCCCGGCGGCGCGGGAATTCGGCTCGATGGCGGCACCCACCTGGGGGCCGAGATCAGCGCGCACTTCGACTCGATGCTGGTGAAGCTGACCTGCCGGGGCCGTGACTTCTCGACGGCAGTCACGCGGGCCCGTCGCGGGTTGGCGGAGTTCCGGGTGCGGGGGGTGTCGACCAACATCCCGTTCTTGCAGGCAGTGGTCGACGATCCCGACTTCCGGGCGGGCCGGGTCACCACGTCGTTCATCGACGAGCGGCCACATCTGCTCACCGCGCACATCCCCGCCGACCGCGGCACGAAGATCCTCAACTACCTCGCCGAGGTCACCGTCAACACGCCCTACGGGGGCAGTCAGCGGGTGTACCCGCAGGACAAGCTGCCCGACGTCGGCCTCGAGTCGACACCGCCACCGGGCAGCAGGCAGCGGCTGCTCGAGCTGGGACCCGAGGGCTTCGCGGCGTGGCTGCGGGACTCGCCCGCGGTGGGCGTCACCGACACCACGTTCCGGGACGCGCACCAGTCGTTGCTCGCCACCCGGGTACGCACCACCGGCCTCGCGCTGATCGCGCCGTACATCACCAGGATGACACCGGAGCTGTTGTCGATCGAATGCTGGGGTGGCGCGACTTACGATGTGGCGCTTCGGTTCTTGAAGGAAGATCCGTGGGAGCGGCTGGCTGCGCTGCGCGAGGCGGTGCCCAACATCTGTCTGCAGATGCTGCTGCGGGGCCGCAACACCGTCGGCTACACCCCGTATCCGGAGCTGGTCACCTCGGCGTTCGTCGAGGAGGCCACCGCGACGGGCATCGACGTCTACCGCATCTTCGACGCGCTGAACAACGTCGAGTCGATGCGTCCCGCGATCGACGCCGTGCGCGAAACCGGTTCTGCGGTAGCCGAAGTCGCGATGAGCTACACCGGCGACCTGTCCGACCCCGCCGAGACTCTGTACACCCTGGACTATTACCTCAAGCTCGCCGAGCAGATCGTCGACGCGGGCGCCCACGTGCTGGCGATCAAGGACATGGCCGGGCTGTTGCGGCCCCCCGCGGCGACCACGTTGGTCACCGCGTTGCGCAGCCGGTTCGACCTGCCCGTGCACGTGCACACCCACGACACTCCCGGCGGGCAGCTGGCCACCTACACCGCTGCGTGGCAGGCGGGCGCCAGTGCGGTCGACGGTGCCGCCGCCCCGCTCGCCGGGACCACCAGCCAGCCCGCATTGAGCTCCATCGTCGCCGCGGCCGCGCACACCAGATACGACACCGGGTTGTCGCTGCGTGCCATCTGCGACCTCGAGCCGTACTGGGAAGCGCTGCGAAAGGTCTACGCACCCTTCGAATCCGGACTTCCCGCCCCGACCGGCCGGGTCTACTCCCACGAGATACCCGGCGGCCAGCTGTCGAACCTGCGTCAGCAGGCGATCGCGCTCGGGTTCGGTGACCGGTTCGAGCAGATCGAGGAGGCCTACGCCGCGGCCGACCGCGTGCTCGGTCACCTGGTGAAGGTCACGCCGTCGTCGAAGGTGGTCGGTGACCTCGCGCTGGCCCTGGTCGGCGCGGAGGCGACCGCCGACGAGTTTGCGGCTGATCCGGCACGATTCGACATCCCGGACTCCGTGATCGGGTTCCTGCGCGGCGAGTTGGGCGATCCGCCAGGTGGCTGGCCCGAGCCGCTGCGCACAAAGGCTCTCGCCGGCCGTGCACCGGCCAAGCCGACGCAGGAACTCACCGCGGAGGACGAGGCGGCGCTGGCTGAGGCCGGTACGGCACGCCAGGCCGCACTCAACCGGCTGCTGTTCCCTGGCCCGACAAAGGAATTCGAGGCGCACCGCGAGATCTACGGCGACACGTCGCGGTTGAGTGCCAACCAGTTCTTCTACGGCCTGCGACACGGTGACGAGCACCGCATCCAGATCGATCGGGGCGTCGAGCTCATCATCGGCCTGGAGGCGATCTCCGACGCCGACGAACGCGGCATGCGCACCGTGATGTGCATCATCAACGGTCAGCTCCGGCCGGTGGTGGTGCGCGACCGCAGCATCGCGGTCGACGTCCCCGCCGCGGAGAAGGCCGACCGGACCAACCCGGACCACGTGGCCGCACCGTTCGCGGGCGTCGTCACCGTCAACGCGGCCGCCGGCGACCAGGTCACCGCAGGCCAGACGATCGCCACCATCGAGGCCATGAAGATGGAGGCGGCCATCACCGCACCCAAGGCGGGCACCGTCGAACGGGTGGCCGTGTCGGCTACCGCCCAGGTCGAGGGCGGTGACCTGCTGGTGGTGGTCAGCTGACCCGGATCGTCGGTGGCCAGTTCGGTGGTCGCCGAATCGCGGTGCCGCAGAGCAATTCCGGAGGTCGGGGCGGCTCAGGCACCCGTCCCACCACCGACCGGGTCCGCGAGTCGGTGTTCAACGTGCTCGACGCGCGCATGGAGCTGGCGGGGGCCACCGTGCTCGACCTCTACGCCGGATCGGGTGCGCTCGGCATCGAAGCACTGTCGCGGGGTGCGGCGTCGGCGACGTTCGTGGAGTCCGACCGGCGCGCCGCCGCCGTCATCACGCAGAACCTCGCCGCGCTGGGCATCACGGGTGCCACGGTCCGCTCGGCCACCGTCGCCACCGTGCTGGCCGGCGGCACGGACCGGCCCGCCGACCTGGTCTTCGCCGATCCGCCGTACGAGGTACCCGCCGCCGACGTCGAGGTCGTGCTGGCGGCGCTCGTCGACCGCGGCTGGGTGGCGCACGGCGCGATCGCGGTGGTTGAGCGCGCCGCCTCGGGCCCGGCGTTGACGTGGCCCGCGGGCTGGACGCCGGGGCGGGACCGCCGCTACGGCGATACCCGGCTCGAGTTCGGCTGCTTCGGCGACAGCCGAGATTAGGCGGAAGCGGCACGCGCAGCGGTGAGCGCACCTAACCCCGGCGGAGTCGCGTAGCCTGCTGCACCATGAGCGGCGCCGTATGCCCGGGATCGTTCGATCCGGTGACCCTCGGCCACATCGACGTCTTCGAGCGCGCGGCCGCCCAGTTCGACGAGGTCGTGGTGGCCGTGTTGGTCAATCCCAACAAAGCCGGGATGTTCACCGCCGACGAGCGCATCGCAATGATCGAAGAGGCATGCGCGCACCTGCCGAACCTCCGCGTCGAATCCGGATCGGGCCTGGTGGTCGACTTCGTCAAGTCGCGCGGTCTGACCGCCATCGTCAAGGGCCTGCGCACCGGCACCGACTTCGAGTACGAGCTGCAGATGGCGCAGATGAACAAGCACGTCGCCGGCGTGGACACCTTCTTCGTCGCGACCACCCCGCGCTACTCCTTCGTGTCCTCCTCACTCGCCAAGGAGGTGGCCAGCCTCGGCGGCGACGTCTCCGGACTGCTGCCCGAGCCGGTCAATCGGCGGCTCAACGCCAAGCTCGGCCGCTGATTCCGCCGCAGCGCGTTTGGCCGCACGGTTGTCACCCGAATCCGAGGTCGATTCGTGCTTGATCGAGCACTTCGGTGTATACGGTGCCCGCCTCTTCGATGAGCTTGTCGATCGCATCCGCCATCGATGCTTCGTCGCGCAGCAACCCTGCGTCATCCTTTTCGCCAGGCGCTCCCGGCGAGAGATATCGAAGTATGAACGGGGTCATGTATTGACCGGAGAACCCGCCTACCAGCGTTGCGAATTGCGGGATGATTTCCGCCATAGCCTGGCTTCCCGCCAGCAGCATGCCAAGTGAGCTGGAGAGCGCCTTTCCTCCTCGGGAAGCTGCTTCGTTGAGAACCGATCTGAGGGCGTCACGATCTGAGCCGTTGCCAGCGAGTAGGCCCTTCAGAACACCGAGTTGGCCAAGGTAGTCGCTACACGCATTCAGAAATTCGAGGTACGCCTTCTGTCTGTCTGCGCGGATGGTCTGCTCTGCGGCGAGGTTTGCGCTGCGGTCCAGTTGATTCCTGCTCACGTAGATCGCCGATCCGGCCGACACGGTGCCCGACACGATTGCCGCAACCAATGCGGCGATCAACGCCCATCGGCCGTTGCGAGTCGCGATTCTGACTTCGTGTTCGAGGGCCGTCTCGGCCGGGACCGCCGACTGCGGTTGAGTCGGGCTCGCGGGCGCCGGCGCTGATTCGGCGCCTGGTGGCTCGGGTTCGACAACGGCGTCCATTCGGCCAACTCCAACCTCGTAGCGAACTCGAGCAGGGTTAATGCCTCAAATGAAATGAGAACCGACTACTCGCTGATTCTGAACGACATAGGCTACCCGAGCTCGTGGCGCCATTGTTGGTCGTCCGAGGACTGTAGACGATGCCCCCTTACTGCGGCGATGACAATGTTTACCGGAGGCAATTCAACGGTTTCATGGGCGAATGACGACCTGGTGATGGACGGTAAGCTGGCGCCCGGCCATCGGCCGGATTTCGCGTGGCCGTCACCCACCAACACGCTCCCCGAGCAGCCGCGGCGGCTCCCGGGCGGTCAAACCAGCAAAAATCGGCACCGCGACACACCGGCGCGGCAAACCGAGTCACAGGCGTAACACCAGGCACACTAGTAACCATCAACTAGTGCTGGAGGATCTTGCCGTGTACCGAGTATTCGAAGCGCTCGACGAGCTCGGCGCGATCGTGGAAGAAGCACGTGGCGTCCCGATGACGGCTGGCTGCATGGTGCCCCGCGGCGACGTCCTCGAATTGCTCGACGACATCAAGGACGCCATTCCTGGTGAGCTGGACGACGCCCAGGATGTGCTCGATGCACGCGACGGGATGCTGCGCGAGGCGAAGGAGCACGCCGACTCGATGGTCTCGACGGCAACCGCCGAGGCCGACTCTTTGGTCAACCATTCCCGCAGTGACGCCGACCGCCTGCTGGCCGACGCCAAGGGCCAGGCCGACCGGATGGTCGCCGAGGCGCGTCAGCACAGCCAGAAGATGGTCGCCGAGGCCCGTGAAGAGGCCAACCGCATCGCGGCCGCCGCCAAGCGGGAGTACGAAGCCAGCGCCGGGCGCGCGAAGTCCGAGGCCGACCGACTGATCGAGAACGGCAACCTGTCCTACGAGAAGGCCGTGCAGGAGGGCATCAAGGAACAGCAGCGCCTGGTGTCGCAGACCGAGATCGTTCAGACCGCGAACAACGAGGCAACCCGGCTCGTCGACACCGCTCACGCCGAGGCGGACCGGCTCCGCGGCGAGTGCGACATCTACGTGGACAGCAAGCTCGCCGAGTTCGAGGAGTACTTGAACGGAACCCTGCGCTCCGTCGGCCGCGGTCGCCATCAGCTGCGCACGGCCGCGGGCACGCACGACTACGCCCAGCGCTGACCTCACCTGACGCCTGGTCCTATCGCCCGGAGCCCCGCCGTAGGATTGCCGCCATGGCAGCGCAGTCGAGGCATCGCAAACGTCGCGATTTGCACTCGCCGTTCGTGATCGACGTCTCCCGGCTCGGCCGTCGGGCCGGTTCGATGGTGGAGCTCACCGAGACCGTGACCGCACCGGCGCGCATCGGCATCGAACTGCTCGGCATCGCGCAGGGCGCACCCCTCGAGTTGGACCTGCGGCTCGAGTCGGTGTCGGAGGGCGTGCTGGTCACCGGGACCGTCGCGGCACCAACCACGGGGGAGTGCGCGCGCTGCCTCACCCCGATTACCGGGGACGTGGAGATCGACCTCACCGAGTTGTTCGCCTACCCGGACAGCGCCACCGAGGCCACCACCGATGCCGACGAGGTCGGTCACGTCGTCGACGACACCATCGACTTGGAGCAGCCGATCATCGATGCGATCGGCCTGGTGCTGCCGTTCTCCCCGCTGTGCGAAGAGGGCTGCCCCGGCCTGTGTCAGCAGTGTGGCGTGCGGCTGGCCGACGCCGAACCAGGTCATCACCACGACCTGATCGACCCGCGTTGGGCGAAGCTGGCCGCTGTGTTTCCCTCCAAGCCGACCGCCGAGCCGAC
>Ga0193743_1002968_pt1 | contig 11577 bp, 9 predicted proteins | sample L2c2metaG_FD_143038 | JGI IMG/M metagenome (GOLD analysis project Ga0193743, IMG submission 143038) | Soil microbial communities from a riparian zone of the East river system, Colorado, United States - L2c2 | ecosystem: Environmental > Terrestrial > Soil > Riparian zone | place: USA: East River...
GACCAGTTACCTGGGAAGGACGAGATCAACCTTCGCGGTAGTCGCAGCAACGCCAAGTGCATACTGTTGATATCCTGCATGACCATTATTGAATTGACCTTGTAGAACGCTTTTAAGATAATGGTGATGAGCTATCGATGGATGATGATGATGTTGATGCTAGATATCACTCACACTCGATCACCCTTCTTAAAATCAGTTACACCTTCACCGAGTTCTTCGACATCTCCAGAAATATCTAAGCCAAGGATGGCTGGGAACGTCTCGACCAACATGCCATATTTCTGTATCTTCCAGTCCACAGGATTTAGTGCAGCTGCCTTTACTTTCACTAAAATGTCCCCAGGACCTGGTTTCGGAACCGGTATAGTATCGACAACGAACTTTCCGAATTTCGCGTCAAGGAGAAGAGCTTTTTGAGTTGGAGGTGCCATTTGTGAATTCAGTGCAAGATGTAGACCCCTTTATATACCTATTATCCTGACGTTAACTTTGTATTGCTTGGTAAAGGCGTTGATTCTTAATCATTCTCGAGCTTTCCATTGGAGGGTTTATAAGCGTGGCATAGACATTTGTCTGCTGACAGTACTGGTGACGCCATTAGCTAGCAGAAGTTTACGAATCGTTTAGCGCAAGAATGGTGACATATCGTGCAACCCTATGGTCTGCCGTGCTGCCAAACGTCACTGTGGATGTTGACACTGGAAGGGCAACTTAGGCTTACGTGGACCGACTATCCTTTGTAGAAGGGCGCTAGATAGAAAAGTACCTGGAAAAGACTTCTTCAAATTGAGAACGGACTCACGAATCCTTTCAACTGGTGAGTTATGGGTTTTAGTACGGCCACAAGGGTAAGTTTAAAGCTAAGTTAGGCGCGACTGTGACAAGTGGTATTGCGAGGTCTGTGCATAATCCATTTAGGACTATTACATCAGGTCGTGGGGATCACAAAAGGTGCGAACTCTAGCAAAACTTTTGGCAAGACTCCAGGTACCATATTATTCAAAGATGTCGAACAATTATACAAAAATGTGAGATACTTGTAGTGAAATTCGAGATCCATCAACGAGGAAAACCGTCGGTTAAATTTTGATAAAGCCGACAAGTCGTCATTGTGGATGTGCCGCTTGCATTTTAGCGCAGAATTAACTGAACTACAGTCTATAGCCAGTCAATGAGTCGACCAAATATTGGTATTATCAAAGGAATGTTGACCAATTTCTATGTGTAATTGGAGAAAAGATATGTTGCAATTGGTCCGATATACACTGGGATCACATTACACAAAATACATCGAGACCTCAAGTATAAAGTTACGGGGGTTTCAATTCAAGCGGGTATAGCGTTTCCTCGACGATTATGCCGTTTCATGTGGATGAGCAACCAGCTTCAATCGCGAGATTTGGTCTGCCTCCAATCGTTTCAACCCATCGGGTATCCCAGCAAGACCGTTCGGTAATACTTCAACTCGGTTTGGCTGATGTGATCCAAATGGTCAACATCAACATAAAGAAGAATATTTGCGACCATTGCTCACCTTAATAGCGCCTTCTTTCAATAATCGCTCAAGGTTGTCGTGATACAGTGTGTTGAGCAGCTCGACGTTGGATGGGTGGTTTATGATACCAATAACAAAGAAAATATGCTTCTCTTCGGTCGTCTTTGCCGCTACTGGAAGGAATATAGCAAGTTGACCTCCGGGCGCAAGGAGGTCGTAAGCAGCTTGCTGTGTGTCTGCTAAGGAGATAGAATCGACTGCGTATTTGATGGGCGCATTTTGGGTAACGCTGCCAATCTCAGATGCTAGAGCAGAAGCGGAGGCGTTACGATCAATGACGTGGGTTGCACCTAGAGATTTGAGGTACTCGGCATGCTTGAGAGACGCAGTGGTGATGATAGGCGAGAAACCAGAAAGTTTCGCAAGTTGAAGAGCTGAGTGGTTGGCGTTACCTGCAAATTCCCTTTTGAAAAGTGGTATTGCAGCTTACCATTCTGGCCAACCGAACTGGATCCGCCGAGGATGACAATAGGGTTTCCAGCATACTTTCCCATACCCTCGGGAGTTACAGGCGGAACAAGCCCAATGCCATGAGGACTTTGATTGTACAAACCGATATATGGTGCCGTGAGGGCTGCAGGTAGAGTAGAAGCTTCGTCGTAGGAAATGTTAGAAGGAATCTAAGCAAAAATAGCAGTATGAGCAGTTACTCCAGAAGGAGTGGACGTGATCGACCTTCGTAGCAGTCGCAGCAACGCCAAGTGCATACTTAAGCAAAAATAGCAGTATGAGCAGTTACTCCAGAAGGAGTGGACGTGATCGACCTTCGTAGCAGTCGCAGCAACGCCAAGTGCATACTGTTGATGTCCTGCATAATCAGTCTTGAATTGACCTTGTAGAACACTTTTAAGATGGTGGTGATGAGCTATCGATAGATGATGGCGATGATGATAGACTCTATCACTCACACTCGATCGCCTTTCTTAAAATCAGTTACACCTTCACCGAGTTCTTCGACATCTCCAGAAATATCTACGCCAAGGATGGCTGGGAACGTCTCGACCAACATGCCATATTTCTGTATCTTCCAGTCCACGGGATTTAGTGCAGCTGCCTTTACTTTCACTAGAATTTCCCCAGGACCTGGTTTCGGAACCGGTATGGTGTCGACAACGAACTTTCCGAATTTCGCATCAAGGAGAAGAGCTTTTTGAGTCGACGGTGCCATGTTTGAGTTCAGTGCAAGATGTAAGCCTCTTTATATACCTTATATTGATCAACATTGTGTTGCTGTTGAACGTTGAATCTTGGTCATTCTCAAGGTTAGTGTTTATAAGCGCGCAAGCGTAATCGTCTGCCGAACTGCTGCGCACTGACGTTGAGGAGGGAGCCGCTGGCGCTACTACATTGATAATATTGGCATAATTCTCAATCGTCATCGAACAGACTGCCCATGAACTCCGTGCTCCGCTTCGGTTTCTGGTTTGGCGATCAACGACCTTGCCCCTGTAGCCTATGGGGCGAATTCACGGTACTGGTAACTTGAAGTGCCTTCCCAATCCCATAAGTAGTGAAAGCTGCCGTTTTAGGCTATGCTCTGTGTAACAACCCCGATATCACAGGGCCATGTGCCTTTCGTTGCGACCCCTCATCATTCTTTACTATCTGTTCCATTCTTTACTATCTGTTCCATTCTTTACTATCTGTTCCATTCTTTACTTATCTGTTCCATTCTTACGTTTTGATCCTATACCTTATCCTCGTGTTCGTCCATCATATTCTGATTACCATAGCTACCGTCTGGTATAAATACGAGGGCCAATAGTTAGTACATGCTCAGTGAATTATATACTCTTAAATTGTCTATATTCCTCTGTGTGCCAAAACTCGTCACTAGTTACTTTACGGTCACTAGCAGCACGCTTTTGTCACACTCCACGCACAATGTGCCGAATCGATCCTATCCATCGATTGCGGCAAGCTTTTTTTTTTTTCTATAAAATTCAACGAACGATTGGCTATACACAAACTTCCTCCACCACCAGGACCGACAAAAGGCCAGCCTTGCAGGAAAGGTAAGAAAAAAAAACATAATCTGTCGAATAAATACACAATCTACATAAAATCTTTTAGGAGCAAAGAGCCTGTTGCGTTGACAAGGGTCGTATAATTCGTTCAGTATTGATAATCGCCAGGCTCCGATCCCAGCGAGATCGTATCAAAGTCTTCATCTTCTTCAACCGGCTCTGCAGAACATTGTTAGCAGTGATCTTTGAAGATTACTCTCAAATTTATGCGTACGTTCTTCAGTGATTGTGGGTGCTATCCCAGTTGTCATGTCGGACACTGTCGGGGCATTAATGGGTAGTAGATTCGCTGTTGTCGACGGTGCCAAAGAGGCTATTCCGGCGAGAGCAGAACCTCCAGCCACCTGGTGTAGGTGAGGATTGGATTCTACGCAATGGGGTGAATGTGATGATGGAGAGACAAAGTGGCAAATCGGCATACCTCCTAATCCTTCGATATGGATTTCGTACTGGGATGGCTCGTCATCCCTAAATTTGCCGCGATGATTCCTTAGCGAGGAACCTGAACAATCTACATTGTATCGGTTCTTTTGCATAGGCTGGCAGCTACGGTCAGGCATCAAAGACAGCGCCCTTGACGGGGATCTCCTTGCCCAACCTGTACCTGTGCCGTTTGCGGCTCCCATCCTTCTGGGTTGTGTGACGCCGGTGCAGGGATCTCTTCCGATCCCTGCTGACGATGCATGTTTATTCTGGTTAGTGTATGGGCTCCCCGTCTTTCGTCGCCCTCTTCGTTTGCCTCGATCGCGAGATGGACCAGCACTGGAAGCTCGATAGCTCTCGAGATGATGCTGATTCATTTGCTGAGATAAGGGGGGCGTAAAGAATTGAGGTCCATATAGTTGGGATGGCAGCATTGTGGGATTGCCGTTAAGACACCACAACATTGGCATGGTGTTCGTTGGGTATCCCATCAGCTGCAACATCTGGAATGGCATAGATTGTTGTTGTACGGGCGGGAGTTGTTGGTAAGTTGTTCCGGATGATGGCCAAGCCTGCCACATATGAGGAAGGTGAAAATTCATCGTTATGGGATGTTCGAGTCGAAGGTCTATGGGGAGGGAGTTTGAACGAAGCGAGCTTGGTGCTGATGATCACCGCAAGGGTTTATAACGGTGCATGAAATGGTATCGTGTTTCCTGCATGTCTACTCTGTGTACTTTACTCACAGAACATGTTGACAAACAATCACTCATTCCGACTCAACTCGAGATCTCGACATGATAATCCCTGTGATGTGGCGGCGAACTAATCTCCTAGTAAGACAACTATTCTCCGATGTATCTTGTTCATCGTGGATAAACAGAACCCTTTTTGTGGACACGCAACGACGTTTTTCATCCTCACATGTTTTCAATACATAATCTCGGTTTCAAATTACTCAACTGTGTATCCTCAAGTCAAACGTCAGTCACCACGGCAACTTTGCCCCGTGTCCAATTGCAAGCACCCCATATCACATATACCTCATGTCTGCTCCATTGATGCAACCCGGCGCCCGTACCTGTCGCCCATGTGTCTCTTTCCCCCGTGCGAATCAGCTCGGACAGCTGTGAAAGATGGATGTCGCTTCTTGAAACCAAGGTGACTGAATAAACGTTTTCTAAAAAATTTGTTCTCGATGAAGAAACGTTTATCTCTTTCGTGGGCACTGGAAGAAACGGTTCTCCACGTTGATTTAATTTTGCAAGTTGGTAAGGCGCTAATATATGGATTCGGAACAGTTTGATGACAATGTGAAAGCCTGACGGAGTCCATGCTTATATGGGGCTCATTTTTATCTATGACTACTCACACCAAACCGGATGCGGTACCTCCACCACGAGGCTTTCAGCCCCGCTTAAGCGTGTTTTGGTTTCCCAAGTAATAATGGAGTTCCAAATTTGTTTTCACATGATTGAGTCTCTTTATTTTCAGGCACAGCAAAAATAATGGGACCGCGCCGTGCCACACGTAACGATACGATGCCATGGTATTAATCAGTGTTTGAGTACCTGGAAGTGCGCGGCAAATATAGACATATCCTTTCAGACTACTTTGTACTCGAAGACTAAGATGCTTGTACTACGCCTCAGACAACAATTCTATGATTACAATAAAATAATCATCCCTAACACACTCAGCCATCCAATTTTGATGAATAACTACAAACTGTAAGGAACCACATACTTACAAAACCCGATAAGGAGGAAGCAAGAAAAAATACTCGTCAAAAAAAATAAATAATTCATCACCAACAAAAGAATCAAGGATCCCATAAACCGAAAAAGATAAATTTAAAATGGGTATCATCATTTCTTACTTTCTCGGTATCCAATTTAAAAAGTTGGTCATCTTCACTCTCAAAGACTGAGTTAGTCCACCAGCTATAGCAACGGCAAATGCCAAAAGGAACCATTTTCCCCACCATTTTGTGGTTGTAGACCCATTTGGTGGCCCTGTAGGCCGCGCAGGTAGGGTCCCAAGAAGTTTCAAAGATTCGCTTTCTTTGGATTTCTGTTGCATAGTAAAAATAGATCAAAAATCATGAGATAAGGCAACAAAAAACGGATGTATAGTTACGCTGTATGGGGGATACCGGAATTTGAGGATGGCGTCGATCCTAGAAAAAGTGAATATAAATAAAAAGGGTTTTCAGTTAGCATGAGCTTTGATAAGAGAAAGAGTCAGTCATCAGAGATTAAAAACGAACCACCCAGGTGAATCCAAAGTCGTACGTAAGTGTGTGAATAAATCGAAGCTGTATTGACCGGTGTGCATGCCGTCTGTTGCGCGGCTTAGCTAGATATGATATAGACATTAGAGGATAACTTACATCCACTTGGCCCGATTCCTCCAAAGGGCATCCCTTCAGCTACGACAGACCAAGAAAAGGAAAGAAATGAGTCAGTTATTTACGTTACATAGCTCCGAAAACTAACCTCCAGGATGGATGACAGTCTCATTCGCGATTACCGCTCCACTCTGGGTCTTGCTGAAGACTACGTAGGGCGAGCGTCAAACACAGGGTAGCGAGCAATTTGGAAGAGAATAATAACCTTTAGTCTTGACTTGAGAGTCTTGAGAGAAGATATAAAGAGCCAATGGGTGGTCTCTGAGTAATATGTATGGGATAAGGAATATAGGAGTATAGGAAAATCCTAACCGTTCATTTACGAATCTGATTGCTGCATCCAAATCGTCGACAGGTACGACAGGAAGCAAAGGTCCAAAAATCTCTCTACAGAGCAAAAAAAATAGATTCCATCAGTCAAACATCCTATTGTACGAACCCAGCAAAAAAAGACTCACTCGCTCATAAGCGAATCATCAGGCCCAACATCTTTCACCACAGTCGGGGAAATAAACTTTGTATCCTTATCCACCTCACCTCCAAACACAATTTCACCCTTCGTCTTCTCCAACAATCCCGCAATCCTCCCATGAGCCTGGGGTGACACAAGTCGGGAGTACGCGTCAGGTACAGCCGAACGTTTATCAGCGTCCGGATAGAATTGTTCATACACCTCTTTTAACGCTTGCACAAACGTGTCTTGGAAAGCGCGTGGAACGAGAATGTAGTCGGGAGCTACGCAGGTTTGACCAGCGTTGACCACTTTGCCCCATAGGATACGTTTGGCGGCTAATTTGAGGTCGCAGGCGGGGTCAATTATGACGGGTGATTTTCCACCTAGTTCGAGAGTTATGGGGGTTAAATGTTTGGCGGCAGCTTCTGCTACGACGCGGGCTACACGACCTCCACCTAACGTCACGAAACAATATTTATTAGATTGGTGTCGGAATGACGGCGGTTGCACGGAAATTACCAGTGTAGAGAACTGAAACAATATTAGATTAAGCTTGTATCGGTTTTTGTTTAGTTTGCGAAAGGACTCACTGTGATCCCACTGCAATTCCAAGACCTGGATAAAACAAATAATCGTGTAAACGTTCTTATTACATTCCGAACCAATGACCTCATATTGTCATCGCAGTGTAAATAATCGTGTAAACGTTCTTATTACATTCCGAACCAATGACCTCATATTGTCATCGCAGTGTACTGACCCTAGTGGTTTCCGGCACGGCACCATTAATGAACCGTACGAGGTCTGTGTCAAGATATTTCCCAGCCAACTCAGTCATCAGCGCCGTCGTAGCAGGCGTGGACTCGGCAGCTTTGATCGCGACCGCGTTGCCAGCCGCTATGGCTCCCGCCTATAAAATAAGTAGAGCAGAAATCAATTAGTCTATTCAAAAAGTAGTCGGAGGAAAATCACAGTCCGAGCGCAGGAAGTTTTACATACCAATGGTCCCAAAGTCAAAAAGAGGGGATAGTTAAAAGGACTGATAATTAAAACCACTCCTTTAGGTTCCTTTCGAATCAGAGGACGCATAGGGAAGAAGTTGATGTTAAACGGGGGACGAGTGGATTTACTCCATTTCTCAACGTTCTTGATTTGGGTTAAAACTTCGCCGATGGTAGGAACAAGTTCGAGGCTATTATGATCAGAAAGTCAATAATAAAGCTGAGATACATAGACTGCAAATAAATCTTTACAATCGGCTTTCCAACACAGGTCTGCCCATATCTTGCTTGAGAGTCTCTTCAAAACGCGCCATGTTGTCTTTCAGGAGATATACCAGCTGCGTGAGCTGGTATTTCCTGTACGGAATGGGTGTGAGTTTGCCAGAGTTGAAACCTACTCGAAGCTCTGCATGGATCTGTGGAAGCAATAGAACAATGCTAAATCAGAAATCGAAATAACAGACGGTTTCGATGACCCGCCAAACCCTGAAAAATCATGGAGGTAGAGAACCTTGTCCCTCACCTTGTTGATTTCCTCCAATGGTGTATACGTAAGTTCAGCCATCCTTCACAAATTCGCTGTGACAGGGAAGGGGGATCCGAAGATGGTGGTGGTAATGACAGTGATTTGTGGGGAGTTTACGATTCCAAGTTGTGTTATTTTGTAGTCAAATGGGTGAACGGGTGCTGTCACTGCTGGCACGGGACTATTGACAGCGTAGGAAAATGACTGAGAAATTTGTTGATTGTTGTTTAAATTTTGCAGACACTTACTTTGCCTGAAGATTGTTTGCAAAATGTCGCCACCTTCCTTATAAAGAGATTTAATATGCCTTATAAGGAAGTTAGTGGCTGTGACGTAACATTTCCACGCCAAAGTAAGCGGAAGTAAATGCTTGCAAAATTTAAATAATGATCAAAACATTCCTCAATCATTTTCAATAGCTGTAAATAGTTCCATTCCAGCAGTTGTGTATTAATCACCGCTGGCATGGGACTATTGACAGCATAGGAAAATGATTGAGAAATTTGTTGATTGTTGTTTAAATTTTGCAGACATTTATTTTGCCTGAAAATTGTTTTCAAAATGTCACCACCTTCCTTATAAAGAAATTGAATATGCCTTATTTAAGTTATTAATAATAATATAAGTGGGGGTCGGCAATGTCACATATGGCCGTTGTCACGTAACATCACACATCCGTCACAATACCTGGTACACTGTTCTTAAATGAGTTCTGCACTGTTTTACAAGATTTTTTCACTATATAAAACATATCATAGTATCATTACAAGCTATAGAACACTTTTATATGCTCAGAGATAGAGATAATGCCCAAAATATCCTTCAAAAATGCGAAAAGAATAGGAAGCTTCATGTAACTAACCTACCAACACTGCTGGGGTGGTGTTTCCTTTGGAGAAACCTATTTTTAGACATGTTTTGTAATTTCCAAACAGTTTTTCTCATGGAATCACAAAAAAAAATTCCAGCACTTATATGTTTTTGTCAAGGAAACACTTGAAGTGCTGGATAAATTTTTTGTGTTTCTATGAGAAAAACTTCTTGAAAATCACAAAAACTGTCTAAAAATAGGTTTTCTCAAGGGAAACACCACCTGGTGCCAGCAGTGCAAAGCTTCCTGTTAGTTATCTACTTATCCTCCCAGCCACTATCCTCATCTGAGGAGTGAAAATCATTGTATCCGTCAAATAGCTCCCATTCATCATCTTTCTGTATTCCAGGAACTGCATATTCTGATGACAATTTCCATTTTTTTTTATATGATCTGATTGCTGCCTTGATGGCTTCTTAATTGTCTGCAACTTTTGTCTTGCTGTCAATTGTGCCAAGATTTGGAGCACCTGCATTTTCAAAAGCCTGAACATGGCCTTTCAGCTTTTCTCCCTTTAGCTTGTCAATTTCATCCTCCTTGAAAATGAGTGCAACTTGGAAAATATGATATGCAACTTGAACTGCATGTTCTGTATGCTATTTCCTTTAGCAGCTGTCTTCTTGGCAATTTTCTCCTTAGTATGCTGAACAATTTCTTCTAGATGCTCCTTCTCAAAAGTGTCTCTCTCTCTTGAGACTGCTCACTGTGAGACCAGGGGGGTTGTAAAAAACAACCCTGGATTCCATCAAAAAGAATCATAATTTTGGTGAATTTCCACCAGTGGTGGAACAATGCCATTAATTACATTAGTTTGTTATGTAATTTCTAACCTTAAATATAAATAATGACAATGGTAAACAGTGGATAAAACACCAATTAAGGTTGTGTGGGGATGGAATTGCTGGTGATGTATTAAGGATTCACAACCCTGAAAGGGTGGAATTTAGGGTTGGAATTTCTGATGGTTGTAGCAATGAAATTTTCACACTTAACATTGAATTTTTTGATTTTAGATGGTGTGAATAGATAAAGACTAGATGAATGTTTAAATACAAAAAAAAACATTCTTAACCAATGTGATTTCTTGGGTTTTTAGCTGCGAAAAAACATTCATTATTAGTGTAAGTAAAGAAAGATTTAGATGTGATTTTCCAAATAACCAGTGGTATTTCCTGAGTATTTAGGTACAAAAAAAATTCATTACCAGTGTAAATAGAGAAGCTTCAATGTGATTTTCTGGAATGTTTAGGTGTAAAAACCATGATTTATAAGCATGAATATGTAACAACATTACAAGATGAACTTCACCTACCAAGTCAGATCCTGAGTGGGAGCAAGGTAAGATCAAATGATTTGAATGTCCAAGGAGCTGACAAAGTCATCCTCAGGTGAGTAGGTTGCAATCAACCAAAGAATCTGGTCAAAGCAGTTGAAATTGTGGATGAAGGTGATGTGGGGGGCCTGACTCACACAAAGGGTCATACTGTAATGTATGATGTCAGACAGGGAAGACATGATTGTTATGAACAATTACAGTTATGACTCCAGTGGACCCCCATCAATTTCTTTCCTATGTCTTTATCTGTATAAATACTTGAGTTGTTGTATGTATTTTGCTAGTTCAAATATCAACTTACTTTTTTTGTTTTGGTGGCATGAGAGATAGATTGTGGCAATGCTGTCCAAAACAAACAAACAACACTATTTTTGATATGGCTTATGGCTTGACATTAAATTGAAACCACATTAATTACTCAAAGAATCAATGGTCTGATTTCTTACTTTGGGAGGCTCAAGATTAAAAGCTGTTTTTAATTTAAGCCCTCTAGCAAATTAAATATTTTAAATAGAAAGGTTTGTATAAAAGTAACCTTAATTTATACTATCAGACAAGCAGGAATTTAAAATATTTGATGACCTACAAACTCCCTCTCTAGAAAAATAAAATTTTAACTGAAGAGGTGTTCTATATGTTGCTAAGTATTTGAAATGCTGGACTCATGGAAAAAAAAAAGAAAAAAATTAAAATTCAGGAAATTTGTATATGATATAAAATATGTAATAAGATATTAGAAAAATATACATATTAAATTTAGGAAACCCCTATAGGCAGGATAACATATAAAACATGTTGCAAGATTCAAGGGGAAAAAAGATTTTAAATATAAAACTGTCCTAAATCAATTGTGTTACAACACTCTTTTTACTTTTACTTTTATTTTGAACACTTGAACTTTACTCGATCTTATCTTATAGATATGAAGATCTCTTGATCTCTTGATCATATCGATCTTATCTCGACGATCT
>Ga0193743_1002970_pt1 | contig 11576 bp, 14 predicted proteins | sample L2c2metaG_FD_143038 | JGI IMG/M metagenome (GOLD analysis project Ga0193743, IMG submission 143038) | Soil microbial communities from a riparian zone of the East river system, Colorado, United States - L2c2 | ecosystem: Environmental > Terrestrial > Soil > Riparian zone | place: USA: East River...
CCGATATTTGACGGTTTTTTTTTTTTTTTTTCGCTCTTTATTATGATCTTTCCTTTAATGATCCTGCTGTCGGTGAATCTGCTGTTTGTGTAAAAAAAAAACATAATACTGTATCAGTTGCTTTCTTCCTTATCTATTTGACGACGCATGAATGATTATTGTCGCTGCTTTCTTTCTGTCCTATTTGTGTATTCACATATCTCTTCTGGTGACTTCGTTATGCTTATTAGACTCTGCTAGCTTTGATGTTTGACCGATTCACATCTTCCATTTTTTTCACTCGATCAGGGGCGTTGCAGTCAGAAATACTAAAACCATGCTCTATATTGTAACGACCCCAAGAAAATAAAATAATAAGCAAGTGAGATTTTCATATGCATGATGAATGCGTGGTGCGTGTATGAAGGAGAGAACCCAAATTCAGTGACAGCGATAACAAAGTAGGAAGGGGCGAAATGATAGCAATGATATGCAGAAGGAACAACACTGGAAACCAACGGGAAGAAGAGACAACAAAAAAGATACCTAGTTTTACCCCAAAAAAAAGAAAAGAAAAAAAGGAAAGAATTGAAAAAGACAAACCGAAGAGATATTTTAGAACAAGGGGAGGGAGCAACCTCATTATCGTATTCGATCGGCACCCAGTGCCGGACCACGACTGAGTTCCACACCAACTTTCTGAACATGTTGGAAACCAAGGGGTTCAAAAGCATCCTGCCACATCCGTTTCCTGCGTCTACCATCAAAGATATCCTTCGATCTCTCTCCCGTCTCACCCTCCGGACCAAAAACAAATACTTTATCATCTCTCCATGGAATCTCTCCGTTAGCAAAGGAGATCCAACGGTCCTGTAGAGTATCACGTATACGAGCATAGGAGTATTCATCGACGGCGGTCGTGAGCCATTCATCGTCATCCATACGCAACGCACAAGGAGAATCGCATCCGTTATCGAAAGGAATGCCATCATCATCTTCGTCATCTGAGACGTCGAATGGACCATCGTAGAACGAGTCGGATTCAGGAGTAGCAGCGAGGACAGAGGCTGGTAGAGGGACATTGTCGAATAAATACATCAAATCTGAAGCATGATGGGGTAGACCCCTCCACGCTCCTTCCTGATCGAAAACATAACGCCAAACACCCTTGCCTCCCCTTTCTTGCTTGGCCCTATCCGCAAGACATTGTGTCGGCCAAGCAACACGAGCATCATTCACGAGCTCTAAAACTCGTTCCATAATTTCTTCGTCAGGAGTATATGACGAGATATCGTATGCCCGTAGAATACCAGATGTCTTGCTGAGGGACTGACAGATGGCTTTGAGCCTGCGGACGACACCTGCTGAAGTCCACAAAGAAATAGGTATTGACCAGAGCAAGGAGTCGGAGGAACAATCCCCGATAATGAGCGGTTGTAAATGAGGAATGAGTTCAGATCTGGAAGGTGTTTTGGAAGAGGTCATTCTAGAAGATGACCGTACAGAACGCAGGGCTGATTTGCTTCTGCTCTTATGTCTACCCGAAGCAGAAGAAACAGGTGGGTGAAGGGCGTTGACATAGTTGCTGACACCATGCCCGACAGGACGTGAGACTTCGATATGATGGTGGACTTTTCGATGGGTGTGGACCTGATGGTGTTCATGGGTGAAGTAGCTTTGCCATCCAGTACGGAAGAAGGCACCATCATCGACGGCTCGGAGAGTGTGCCCAAGTCCAACGAGTTTCTCAACTTCAACATGTCGGAATTTCTCAACCGTGGATACTTGGAGCGATGACATCACACGAGAAAGACATCGGCCTGCACTGCCAACATCAGGCAGAATGGGCTCGAAGACGGCGCTTTGGACGACGGCGCGGTGGAATAGCGGCTTAACCTCGTTGAGACGAGAGAGAAGGTGGCAGACGATATCCGCAGCACCAGATCCAGCACCAAAGAGGGTGATGTTATGTGGATTACCACCGAACTCGCCAATGTGATGGTGCAACCATTCCATCGCTTTTCGTTGATCACGAAGACCTACGTACATTATTAGACATTGGGGAGACGAAGCAAGGATATTATATGATACTGACCATAGTTGCCGGTGCCTTCTTGACCTGCTGCCTGGTTGTCGTCGTGGATGATAGGGCCAGTAGCGAAACCTAGAAGACCTAAACGAAAGCTGAAAGATTGTTGTATCACTAGGGTGTCCTAAGAATTTTATCAACAAACACTTACTTGCAGGTGACGACTATGAGAGGTTTGCCGATCATCATGCTCCTGCGAACGAGTTTTCCACCATCATAAAACCATTCTGAACCTGAACCCTTATCGCCCCCACTGAGGAAGGCAATCCAATCAAATAAGAAACAGTGATCAACGGTGCGATTAAATTTCCGAAAACGTACCCATGAATCCAAAGTATAACTGGTAGGCGGGAACGCGGCGTTAAGCCAGCCGGGCAGGTGATGTTCAAGTTGAGACACCCGAACTCATCTTGTTTCAAATCCTGCTGTGGAATTTCTTCTTGAGAGATTCCAAACAGAGTTTCCTCTATGCCTCTGGCCAGTTTGTCTTGAGGACATATTGGTCTAGGGAGTAGAATTTTTTTTATAAATAAAAATACTGAGGCTGAGGATCTTGCATACCCATGATGCGAAGCGTCTGTGATGTCAGGATACGATGTACAGAGATGGGACTGGCGGAATCGTGCTGGGATTGTAGCGTATTTGATTCCTAAAAATTGGTGTATAGGAGTAGTTGTGGAGGATAGATAATGTTCTATTCCGCAGAATGTGGTCTCAAGACCAAGATGATGGAGCTTAGGGAAGGGCTCAGTTCGCAGCTCTTGATCTGGGACAGGCATGATAAGTTAAATGACTGTTGAAAGTCTTTTGGTGGTAGAAAATGAAGGGGGGGGATAGATGGTGGTTGAAAGACAAGGGTGAGTGAGGTGAATGAAGAAGTGGTGGCTTCGGATGATTACTCTTTTGCATAGCTTGATCGATCGACTCTATTTGCAGTATTGGGAGGACACCTCTGAAAACTAAGACTGCTTGTCCCAGATAGGAAGTGATCGTTCTCACACGTGACCCAAATTCCCCCGAGTCAATGACCTGGACAGTCATGAGATCCCTTATTGACGGGCATTAGCGAGCGTCGAGACGTAATGGGGGTCCGTCGGATTGGCGTCGTATGTTTATCGAAATTGACTCATGACCCAAAATCAAAGCAGATCGGCGCATGACCCTATGCGTCAAATCTTGAGCACCAACAGTTCAAGTCTGCGGACTTGCCAAAAACTTCGCAGGGGGCAACGGAATAACTTGGCTGTCTGGGCACGGCCCAGGAATGTCCAAAAGATAAGCTGGACCCTTTTTTAAATGACAATATAGATGGAATTGAACACACCTTTCCTTTATTGATGTGGGCGCATCTCCGAGTTGATCAGTTGATAAGGCAAATAAGACTGACAGGTAATCAGATGAGATACTGCGTGAGTCTTTGCGAGCTTGAATTAAAATAATTCAGAAGGTCCAAGGATCAATCAAGGGATGCAATCTGTGGAGAAGAACGACTTCACAGCCTAGAAGCGGAGACTAGCACGGCTGGAATATAAAGAAATTTTACAAATCCTAGGCATAGATCTCGCGTTTGGGCACAGGTGTATACGGGCCGTCACAGTGGCCTTAAGATGACTCACCTCGGAATAAAGGCGTACTCCGTTCATGAGACTCGCAAGAACGGACAAAACAAAACGCATCCAAGTTTTTAAGTTGCATTTTTAGATTGTACGATGTAATGGTCAATGTGGTATGATAAAGAGAGAAAGACACTGAACTCGATACAGTCAAAGGTGTGTGAGAGAGAGCGATTAACAACAGTTTGAGCTCATTGTACAACAGGCCATACATGACGGTCAGAAGGAGAGATGAACATGATAATCTTTTATCGATCTTTGAGTGACTTCATATCAATATGTCACATTATCGTCACAAGGACAGATATTTATTTATAACCTTGCATCAATCCTCCCACAAGTGCATTCTCACAAACGTGTCACTCCTCTGGCCATGTTGCCTTCATTTTCCATTCACCTAATGCCTATCTTGACCAATCGGAATTCTGTGATACAAGGGCCACTATTTTAGGATTCGGTCCTAGGTGAAGATCTAGTCAATGCGTTGCTTTATCAATAACGTCGGTTCGTTGGTTCTCTATGGATGGGAATGGGAGATGTCATGAAGTGGGAAAAAAAAGCTACCACATACAAACGTGCGCTCAGTCATATTATTCAGCTGACCTGCATCCACATATATAACATCGAACGGCTTCCCTAATCAATTGCTATCATCGTGTTCGAGCTTATTGTTAACCATTGCCTTACATGATATCCTTTGTCGACCATTGTTTGCTTAGAGAACTATACGAAAGGATAGTCCCCAACAACGTGGCTCGTGCGCTGGCCATTCTCTCTGCGATGCCTATGGTGGCCGCAATCCAATATTTTTCCCCCTTAGTTTGATCCGCAGATATGGCCCAACAATCAAACTGTATCAGCCTGTACACTTCAGTGGGCTTGCCAGTCCAACCCCTAGCATAATCCGGTGTGAAGGTAATTGAAGTAGCACGCAAAGATTGACAAGTGCAACGCGTTCAATAATTTGAACATTTTTCTATAGCTAGCTAGCTATAGTAGATCAGTTACTGAAATTTTAATAAAACGTTTTTTTTTGAATATTTTCACACTGTCAACCATCTGTTTACCAATTGTAAAATAAGCTCTTGCCATTGACATTAATTAAAAATTTCGACCCGCTGAGTAGCTTTGCGAAAGGTCGACGAAGCTTAAAGATGGAGGTTCTAGGCTCGACTGCTTGCGAAGCAAATCGATCCAACCTCTCCGTGATCACAGAAGCCTGCACCAAGTTTCTGATCTGAGTATAATTCCTTTCTAGAGAAACACAAAAGTTCAAGTAAGGTCCGCCAAGAGGTTCACGACTGTCCTCGGTCAATGCAATCTTCACTTGCAGGGGAACAGCTCAATAATGTCCAGTGTTATTCCATTGATTCGTGACGGAAAAAAATAGTCAAGTCATCGATTGTCCTTTTTCATTCTTCACGAGGAGATAGAGTAGTTACAACAGTAGAAAAGTTTACAACAAAACTCGTTTTGACGTTTAACGTTTAACACCAATATCGGCTGGAGAGATAAAACCGATCATCCTTGGCCTGGATCATTTGCCATATCATCAACCCCTTACCCTCACCACCTTTCTTTTTCCCTTCCCTGCGCCTGCGGGAGGGCCGCCTGGACCACTTCCTACTGCCGAGTTCTCTACAGCATTCATGCCTGCCTTGACAGTTTCGATCAAGACTCCGGTAGAGATTGCAGGGGAATATGGCGACACTCGGCTGCCTAAGGGGGGATGAGGTTCGGGTGGGACAGGTAATCGACGTCCTCCTCGTTGTTGATGTTGAGGTGCGGCGGGAGATTTAGACTTCATAGCTGCAGGTTGCTTGCCCTTGTTCGATGTCGCAGAATTGTTATTATTGGGTTTGGCAGAAGCAGAGTCAGGTCCTGTGCCATGGGTACTGGTGGTAGTGTTATAAGGTGGTTTGGGGACATTCTCTGGTTTGATATGTTGCAATTGGAAACATATCATCTCAAGCAATTGTTTTTCTACATGTATAATCCAATCAGAATAAAACGGTAAAGAGCGAAAAAAATAAAATAGAGTAAAGCCTACTGGTTTTGATAACGGGGTTGACGAGTCTTCCATCCTTCTTCCATTGCACTCTTACTCGACCAGGATTATCCCAATCTCGTGGGTGGGACTTGTTGACTTCATGCAGCGTGCCCAGACCCAATCGGTTTGCGGCATCAGCAATATCTTTGCTGAGTGGCCACCATAAGCTTTTCGCGCGCTCAACCCGTCTTTGACCAGGCCCATAAGGACGTTTCGCGTCGAGATAAATTGGATAGATACACGTCCACCTAAAATAAGGCGATTTGGTCAAGTTCAATAATTAGAGTACCAAGGAAGAGGTCTCAAGAAGGGGGGGAGGGAGAAAAGAGACAACAGACGTCTTGTAAGGTGTGATATCCGTCACATTACGCTGGTTCTCCGATGACTTTGAGGCTGATTCCGAAAAAAGAGTTTGCTTAGGAGGCGAAGCCGGACCTGCGCGTTGCGATGGCTCGAACTCGTCGTCGGAGATATGAAGCTCTTCAAGCAGAGGCCCACGAGACCCTGTGTTGGGTAGTGGTATGGAAGGTAACGGTAGATCGGTGTCGTCGTCGAATTCCTCAACTATAGCAGCTCTACGAGACATTCTGCAACTGATAAACGTATTTCTGCAAGTTCCCTGGTGTGAACGTGGAAAACAAGGCAAATGGTCGTTGTGCTAATCAAAATTTCCCACGTATAATTATGACCATGAACAACTAGCTATACGTTCATTCATGCTACTTAGATGTCGCTGCGTCCGCCAACCATTGGCCACATTCACCAAAATGTTGTAAGTGTAATTATATATATATATGGTCATAGTTTTCATATCATAATGACCCGTCTAGCGTGATTTGGATTCACCTTATTCAACCTATTCTCGCAATGCAACATCAAGAAGGCGGACAAAGCATCACACCTCCACCGAGTAATGATACTCGAATTTCTCTTCTGTGTACACCGTTTGGCACCTGTGAACCATGTCCAGCTGATTCTGTGCGTTTTGCTCTCTTGTCTTATGAAATCAAATTAACCCAAAACCCTGTTCTTCATATTACCCACCTAGATAAACGAACCTTTCTGCCAACCTTTCGGAAATCGCCGTCTTATGCACTGTATAAATTCTACCACAATCGTACCACCCTCGCCAGAACAAACCCAACTACCCCCCCAATCCAAGGGTCCCGTCGACCATCCCAATGCACCACATCCAGATGGCGAGATACTGGCATGGGAGTCCTGTGGACGTATCTCAGTGAGAGAACGAGCTGACTTTTATGAATTCGTCGCTTGCAATGTGGTCTTTGCATTGATTTCACTTTGTATACTTTTTCTGCGGTCAAGACGATTGCAGTTGATGCAAGCTCGTCAGCTGGCTGTACGGATTGGACTCATTAGAGCCGATGGAGGAGGGGGTGGGGTTGGGGGTGTGAGAGGAATGAGGTTATGAGAAGGGGGGTCATTTCCTGGCATTTTTATTAACTGTCAGTCAATCTTCTCCTACTTTCTTATCTGACACTGACTGCCCTTTTTTGTTTTACCGATCCAGTATCGTCATTCCTAGTTTTTTTGTTTTGTTTTTGCTTTTTATTTTTATCCTAGCACACCCTTAATAAGAACTATGATGCTTTTATGGCAACTGCAAAGATGGTTAATTCCGCCATGACCATGATGTGGGCTTCGTGGATTTAGACCCTTTTTATTAATAAAAACCGATTTGGTTGCTGAAAATTTCCGGACCCTCAGTCATATTGAATCTCAAAGTTCCTGTGAAGCTAACAAAGGGGCTTCACGCGTGCGTCTTTACATTGGATACATCTGTATCTCCTCATGCCCATATATCCCCTTGTCATATTACGCAAGCCCTACCGTCGTGCTCGTTCACTATGCTGTCTGAACTTTTTGGAGTACGCAGTCTCTTTAATCGCCCTTCTGCCCTTGGTCGAGCCAATTGTCAGGGATGTCTTCTATGATAGCATTGAAAGCTATGCAACTTTTGGGTGCGTTTAGACAATCAGTATTTAAACCCTGGTGGCAGACCCGGTGCTCAAGCAAATAACTATACTTGTGTCGATTAATTACTATAGTATTCCCTCTATTTGATGCTCCGGGCCATATTTTCGTTGCTTGCCGCTGCAAACCACGGCCTTGAAGCATTGTGCTCTCACGTATCCTATTCTTAGGGGCCACATGTCTAAAAAAGTACAAGTCGAACAACAATGCCTACTCCTCATGCATCTAGCTGCATTGATGTCAAATCATTGTTTCAACAACAATGTGGCCCCCAAGTATGTTTAAATCAGCCGGCTGTGGAGCTATATAACTGTACTCCTTTCTTTTAGTCGTCCAATATAAATTCTTCCCTTCTTTCCTTGCCCGTGTGCCTTATTTCCGCTCACTCTATACGTTCCCTTTCCCCCCGGACTGATTGTGTCCTTTAAACATGCACTACTCATTTGTGATGTCGCTGCTGGCAGCTTTCAACCTGCCCCTTTCCGTCATTGCCGTACCCCATTGTGGTCTTGTTCCGCCGAAATCTACTGTTTCGCCGCCGAGTCCACCTACCAATTCTTCCTCCTCTTCGTCGACAGAACAAGATGTGCTCGCTACTGGTTGGTACCCTGGTTGGCTTGGGGCGCAGTTAGCCCCAAGTCATATTTCCTGGACGAAGTACAGTTCTTTGGCGTTTGCTTTTGCGTTAGTCTCTCTTCCCATAATTCCATGGCTAGTTTTTTTTTTCTGATTTGAAACCCCTTCCTCGCAGTGTCACAACACCCGACGCCTCTGTCATATCCCTTGATCCTGCAAGTACGGCATTGTTGCCCACTTTCGTTTCCGAAGCGCACAATAATGTAAGATGGTCTCTTGATTTCCGCAAGATATATATATTCAAATCTCATAATGATCATAGGGAGTTAACGCAACCCTTTCCATTGGCGGTTGGAGTGGATCTCTGTATTTCTCCACTGCTGTATCCCCTCAAAATCGCACGACTTTTGTGAAAACTGTAGTGGATCTTGTAAGTAAATACAAGCTTGATGGCGTTGATTTCGAGTACGTTTCCTCACCACCTCTTTCTGAGACGATATCTGATCATTCTTGATGCACAGTTGGGAGTATCCCAATCACCAAGGGATCGGTTGTAACGCCATCTCCCCGAACGATTCCGCCAATTTCCTTGCCTTCTTACAGGAGTTGAGGAGGGATCCTACCGGTGCCCGGATCACGTTGTCGGCTGCAGTGGGTATGACGCCGTTCGCTGGACCTGATGGATCGCCCATGACAGATGTATCGGGCTTTGCGGCTGTGCTAGATCACATTGGTGGGTTGCAATCTTCTTCTTCCTTCAACGCCCATCTGATCCATCCCATTTTATGTAGCCATCATGAACTACGATATCTCGGGTTCATGGTCGTCTGCTGTTGGCCCCAACGCTCCTTTAAATGATGCTTGTGCGTCCACTAAGGCTGGTTCTGCGGTGTCTGCACTAAACGCCTGGACAACTGCCAAATTCCCTGCTTCCAAGGTATGATTTTCTCCCCAAGTCTTTTTTTTTTTGGGGTCGCTCATTCGATTTTCTCTTCGCAGATTGCTCTTGGCGTTGCGGCTTACGGACACAGTTTCCATGTAGCCACTGGCGCCGCTCTTGATGGTTCAGGATCCCTTGTTTTGTCTCCTCCCTTCGATAAAAACCAACAACCTTTGGGCGATAGCGATGTCCCAGGTGCACCCCCAAGTAAGAAATCCTCCTTTTCTACAATAACTTGAATGATTGCTGACCAAGCATCGACACACAGTCAAAGATCAGTGTGGAAATCCCGTTGCAGTCGGTGGCACATTCAATTTCAAAGGCATGATCGCCGACGGTTTCCTCACTGCCACTGGAACCGCAGCCTCTGGCATGAAATACCAATTCGATGACTGTAGCAAAACTGTACGTGTCTACGTTTTCTTTCTTCTCCCATTTAAACTTAAAAGCATGCTGGGGTTCCACAGCCGTTTGTTTACAACCCTACTTCTCAAGTCATGATTTCTTACGATGATGCAACGAGCTTTGGTACGATGGCTTGCTTCCTGTGCATGTTTCCTCCATTGACGCTGAATTCATCTTTTCTTCTTGATTAGCTGACAAAGGGAAGTTTATCAACGACAATGGTTTAGCAGGCTTTGCCATGTGGCATATCGCGGGCGATTCAAATGATATTCTCCTCTCGGCTATCAGCGATGCCATGGGCATTGCTCAAGTCTGTTCTTGATCTGATCTGTTTTAGATTCGTTCTTTTGGATATATTCATGTACTTGGTTAGAGGGCTCGGAAGTGTTTGCGGGCTTGCACTTCTTCTCCCATTGAATTCCCACTTCATTGTCGTTTTTTTTTTCCTCACCCCCAACAGGTACCCAAGTCATTCATTTTTTCAATCTTTTTTATCTCTATCATCATGTTCAATTTTAGACCTGGAATTCCACATATGTATACTGTATATATATATAAAGTTGCTCAATTAGGTCCCTACCCTATTTGCTCATGCTCTGTACTTCAGCCAGAAGACGGCTTGTGAGCTCGGGAGTTATCGTCTGCTTGACCCTGACTGTTAGTAGCGTCATCAGCGATTATCTATTATCGCTCGCTTACAAAAAAAATCCCGCCCAGGGTTTTTTTTCTTTTCCTTTTTTTCTTTTTACATAAACTTACCAGTATCCGGCTTTTTCTTATGACTATGCGATCTCAATTCACTACGCCTCTCTTATTTATTCTTATCTTCACTCTGGTTTTGGCAACCGCGATCCAGCTGGCTGAGCGACCGCCAACATTGACTCGCTCTCCATATCTCACCCAATTCTCGGAACGCGATCCCCGGATTTCTCGTCATGCCAGATTCAACCGCGCGTTTTTGAAACAGAGAAGACGCTTTGAATCTCTTTCTAGATGGGTTTGGGATTTAGTGGTTGTACCGGACGTCATTCCCCTAAAGTATGGAAACGCGTTTTAATACTCGCTTTTCTCTCACTTTTTCTTTATTTCTCTAACTTCTTTTTTCGTAAGAGAGGACATATTCCATTTACGTCTGCTAGAAGACACAGTGTTTCTATCGGCGGACGACGTTGGACAACCATTTTCAGCTGAATCGGAGCTGCACAGGCGGGAAGAGGAAGACCATTCTGACGTCGACGACGATGACGAGTATGTACACATTACCCCTGCCCCTTAATGACAGGATTGTCTGCCTTTTCTTATCTCTCCTTAGTAGCATTCGGGATATTATGCGAGTTGTCGAAACGGAGCTTTCAAGGCGGATACCATCGTACGATTTTATTTCTCTGATTCAACTGTGCTAGGGGGCCCTAACATCCCAGAATTTTTTCAATGCCCTTTTTTTTTATTTAAACAGTGAGCGGCGTCTTGTAATCGAATATCTTCGACTAAAGCTTCTCGACATGCATGAAGCTTCACTCTCATGATTTCCTCCTCCCCCACATTTTGATGAAATTTAACGACACTATATATATATATACCCCCAACGTTTTTTTTTCCTTCTCCCAATCTAAAAAAAGGAACGAATTTTTTTTTTAGTTAGAGCATGTAATCTTGCTATTGAAATATCGTCAGACCCATGCCTCAATCCAAATGCTGCCCCATTGTAACCCCGTTCGCTCTCATCCTCCGAATCTTGAAGTGAAGCTAGCACAGGTGGAGGAGATGGTGATAAGGAGGTAGTAGGTGTAGATGTAGATGAGGGGAGAAAGAAGGTCATGAAACAGAATATAGCAAATCAACGTGGTTGAAAGTGAGGAAAGATGGGACTAAAAATAGATTGTGTCCAAGAAATACAGTAGTCGATGTATATTATGTTACATATATATG
>Ga0193743_1002971_pt1 | contig 11576 bp, 7 predicted proteins | sample L2c2metaG_FD_143038 | JGI IMG/M metagenome (GOLD analysis project Ga0193743, IMG submission 143038) | Soil microbial communities from a riparian zone of the East river system, Colorado, United States - L2c2 | ecosystem: Environmental > Terrestrial > Soil > Riparian zone | place: USA: East River...
ACTTGGCGAACGAGAGAGTGGAGGCGGGAAGGACCCCTCTGCTGACTCTTGGGGCACCCAGGATTGTCTCTGGCGGAATTAGACTCCATTAGAAATGCTCACACTTTCCGCTGCGATTCTCTGGGGGGCGCGAAGGCTACTTTGTTTTCATGCTTCCGAATGAAGCAGTTATATGAAGAATACCGGAGGAGCAATTGTCTCACCATCGGTGAGACAATTCCCGTGGTCGCATCACCTCGTCATTCTCGGACAGAGTAAACGTCAGGAGGAGCGCGAGTTCCATGTGCGTCTTGCCATCCGGGAAAAGATGGAGCGAGCGTGAGTTGGAGCGCACCGTACTAGTCCGCCACAAGTCTCACCCTGGTGAGACAAACGCACCCAGAAGCCTTCAGCATCTTCAGGGATGTTCACGCTGTCGAGTTCCTTGGGCCCCCGATGTCTTTCAATCCTTATATCTCCCCTAGAATACAGTGCGTTACGCGGGGTTAGGTCTTCCCGTAACGCCTGTTCCTATCCGTACGGAACCTAGCGCGGAGGTCTGGCTCTCCACCAGACTCACTCTCACAGTCTAGATCCAAGTTCAGAGTATAGCCCCCCAAGATAGTGGGCTCTTTAGTGTGAATCTGCATTATTGCCACCGGAAGTTTCTGATTCCTGGCCACGTCGCCAGGAGCGGTCCGATGGCTATTAGATCCGCTTTCCACAAATCTTGACCAGGTCCTTTAGGAGGATCCACCATGAAGCGTGCACTACTCTCTTGCTTTCTTCTTCCATGTCTAGCTGTGCTGCCAACGCGCGATGCCTTTGGACAGGCTGCGTCGGCGACCACTCTTGTAGGGACGATCACGGATAACTCGGGCGCTGCGGTTACAAACGCAACCGTTGTCGCGGTTCAAAATGCGACCAAGGTTACGTACAAAGGACAACCGACCGCAACCGGAGCTTACTCTCTGCCATACGTTGATGTCGGCACGTACACCATCACGGTGGAAGCGCCAGGTTTTCAGAAGTTCACGCGGACCGGGATCGAGGTTCAGATCAATCAAACGGTTCGTACTGACTTCGATCTTGTCGTGGGTTCGACAACGGACGAGGTCACTGTATCAAGCGCTACGCCTCCCATTGCGACAGATGATGCGGCAATCGTTCAAACCATTGAAACAGAAGCGATCTCTTCGCTTCCAGTTGCCGGCCATGACACATTGAAACTCGCGCTTACAACGGCTGGCGTCATTCAATCGGGTGATGTAACCGTCGGCGATCCGCCCGGGGAATCTTTTGCGGGTCCCGGACAACGTGGCGAGCAAAATGATGTCTCCCTCGATGGCGTGACCATGTTGAACACGATCCACCGGACGGTCAACTTTCCTCCATCCCCCGACGCAATCCAGGAAGTCAGTGTGCAGACGGGAACATATTCCGCTCAATACGGTACATATCTTGGCGTCCATATCAACGCAATCTCCAAGAGTGGCGGTAATCAGCTGCACGGTGCGATCAGTGAAGGCATACGCAATGACGCCTTCAATAGCCATGGGCGATTCGACGCTCCCGGCTCCAAGAAGACTCCCCTGCGTCAGAATCAATACGGCGCCGAGGTCGACGGTCCGATCAGGATACCGTGGCTCTACGACGGCCGAGACAAGAGCTTTTTCATGTTCGACTACCAGGCACGCCGTCAGATCTCATCGACATCGCAGCTCTTTACTGTGCTTACAGCAGCCGAACGGAAGGGTGATTTCAGCGCGCTATCGACCCGTCTGTCCGATCCAATTGATCCGACCTGCATCGTCGGCAATGTCATTGAGCAGCGATGCATCAATCCTCATTCGCTTGAGTATCTGAACTTCATGCCGCAGCTGCCAAATTTGCCTGGACAATCCAACAATTTAAGATTGGCAATCAGCAATGGAAATAACTTTGATCAGTACATCACCCGAATCGATCAGACGATTAATGACAGGTCGCATGTGTTTTTCCGCTATGCCTATCAAACGGCGAATCCATTCGCGGGGGCGCCATTCACACCCGACACCACATACAGCCCAAGCACGCAAAACAACTTTGTCGCAGGATATACACAGGTTTTCACGCCAAATCTGATCAACCAGTTCCTCATTGGCCGCAATCAGGTCTCGCTGAACAGTGCTAACGGATACTTTGTCAATTCCGCGCTGCAAAGTCAGCTTACAGCGCTTACGATTCCTGGATATCAGAATCCGACGGGCAATCCCGGAGAACCCAACGTAAATATGAGTGGCTACCAGGCTCTTGGAAGCGCCGCGCGCAATTCGCTTCAGACCGATGAGGTTTGGACCGGAACCGATACGTTGAGCTGGACTCACGGTGCTCACAACATCATCACTGGTATGGACGTCTCACGAAACATCACGACTCGTTTCGCTGCGAACAGTCCCCGCGGGAGCTTCAACTTTACTGGAGTCATGACGGGCGACGGCGGGGCGGATTTTATGCGGGGACTCATTGCCAGCGACACCACGCCAGTCGTGCAGTTGGAGTCTGCAGGGCAACAATGGCGCAACGATTACTTCGTGCTCGACAAATGGAATATTGGCCACGACTTGAGTCTGAATATCGGCCTTCGCTATGAGTTGCCGAAGGTTCCCTATAGTCCCAGCGGAATCGCGAACGTCTTGAGTCCAGACGGAACGTCGCTTGTTCCTGCCACTACTACAGCAGGGTACAAGTTTACTGACCCGAATTGGAATCAATGGGCTCCACGTCTGGGTCTTGCATATCGCATGAAGGGTGAGTGGGTGATTCGAGCCGGCATGGGTCTCTACTATAGCCCGGCCACGATGAATGCACTTACTATCCTTTCTCTCAACCCTCCCTTCAGCCAAACCTTCACATACAATGCCTCACATGCGAACCCAGTAATCAGTTTCAGCAACCCCAATCCATCCTCGGCGGTAGGCGGAACTCCCGTTCCCGACATCATTACTCTCAGTCGATACTTTCCATCAGCGATGATGACTCAGTGGAGCTTCGACGTAGAGAAGGGCCTCTGGAAAAACGCCGGCATAGATTTTCAAGCAGTAGGTAATCGTACGGACCATCTGGACACGAGCCTGCAGGTGAATGCACCTACGCCGGGACCTGGCACCATTCAGTCACGGCGGCCCAACCAGAAATTCGGCAACATTCGTAACCTCTATAACGGCTCTATCTCCAACTATGACGGATTCAATATAGTGTTCACGCAGAGATCGAATCACGGCGTAAGCGGACAGGTCAGTTACACGTGGTCGCATAGCCTGGATATGGGCTTGTACTCAACCGGTGGCGGCCAGATTGTGAACCCGTACAACATTAACTCAGACTACGGAAATTCGAGTGATGATATACGCCACCGTCTGGTCGGCAATTACGTATGGCGCATGCCATTTTTTACGAGCAGCAGTCATGCCTTCCTGCGAACTGCTCTCGGTGACTGGTCTTTGAGCGGCATCGCAACCATTCAGACGGGTCTTCCCGTAAACATCACGATCACTCAGGATCAAGCGAATACAGGCCAATCGAGCCAGCGGCCTAACCGTGTGGGAGCAATACACGGTAATTGCGGCAGCGTGATCGTGAATTGTATCAACCGCGACGCCTTTGCTCTCCCCGCGCAGTACACCTATGGAAACTCCTCTCGTAATCCTTTCTACGGACCTGGTCTGGTTAACTTCGACACCGCTCTGGCTAAGACATTCCCTATCCATGATCGTCTGGCCTTCCAATTCCGCGCAGATGCGTACAACACCTTCAACCACGTCAACTGGGGCCCTCCGAGCGGCAACTGGAGCGCAGCGGCGACGTTCGGAAACATAACCACTACGGCTACAAACATGCGGATCTTTGAGTTTATGGGACGCCTCACGTTCTAAAATCTTTCGCTTCAAGGAGACTTGTGACTATGGCTCAGAGTTCAACTGCAGGAAAGCGCCCCAGGATCGCCGTTCTTGCAAATATCTATAAAACGCACCTGCACACGCAGCACATTATTGATCGTGTCCTTGAGGGATATAACTTTGGGGCAGAGTTTCGTAAACCTGCTCTTAACGTCGTATCGATCTATGTTGAACAACGCGGCGAAGGAGATCTAGTTCCGGAGCGAGCAAAGCGTCATCACATTCGCATCTGCGAAAGCGTCAACGAGGCTCTTACCTTCGGAACAAATAAGTTGGCCGTCGATGGCGTGATCTATATCGGCGAACAAGGCAACTATCCGAAAAATGAACTGGGCCTCATTCCTTATCCGCGTTATCAATTCTTTCAGAAAGTCGTAGAGACCTTTCGCCGCACTGGGCAGGTTGTGCCTTATTACTCCGATAAGCAATTCTCGTGGAAGTGGGAGTGGGCGAAAGAGATGTACGACACCGCGCGCAAGATGGGATTTCCTATCATGGGAGGATCCAGTCTTCCGGTTACGTGGCGCATCCCCCAGGTGGAGATGCCTCTGGACGCTCCTGTGAAGGAGGCAATGTGCGTCGCCTTCGGTGGAGTAGACAGTTACGACATCCACGCCATCGAGACGGTGCAATGTATGGTGGAGCGGCGCAAGGGCGGTGAGGTCGGGGTGGAGTGGCTCCAGGCTTATAAGGGGGATAACTTCTGGAAGGCCCATCAGGAGGGTGTGTGGTCGCAGTCAGTCTTCAAGGCTGCCGTGTGCCGCAGCCATACGCTCGCACCGGCACGAGAAGGCTTTACAGATATTTATCCTACGACGGCTCAGATGATGGCAACCGTAAAGGATCCTCTGGCATACCACTACCGCTACAGGGATGGAACGCGCGGAACGATCATGCTGTTGAATGGCCTGGTGGAAGACTTCAACTTTGCCGCGCAGATCGAAGGACAACCAAAGCCCTTCTCAAACATGATGTATCTCTCGCGAGGCCGTGAGTTGGCTACTTTGGAGTCGTACTTCGATCCATTGGTCTACTACATTGAGCAGTTCATGATTACGGGTAAGGAGCAATATCCCGTGGAGCGAGTGCTGCTGGCCAATGGAATTCTGTGCGCTGGACTCGACAGCCTTCGTCAGGGTGAGAAGCGCCTGCAGACGCCGCAACTCGACATTCACTATCAACCTGCCCCATCCACACTTCGGAGAACATAGATGCTGACGCGCCGCCGCTTTCTCGGATATTCCGCTCTAACCCCGGCCATCATGGCGTATCGCCCACTGCTTGGCTCGGCAGGTGCGCAGACTGTGCGCGATTCGTCGCGTCCTGTAATTCGCCTCGTCGTATTGGGGAACACGTTCCATCTCGGATCGTCGTTGCAGACGATCACAGACCGTTTTCTCGTAGGGTACCCCTGGGAGGGTGACTGGCACCTCCCTAACGTTCAGGTGGTCTCCATGTATCTGGAGCCGAAGCCCGCGCCGGAGGTCGGCCCAGCCTATGGCCCTGGCCGCGTCGCTCCCCACTCATCGGAGCATGACGTTCTAAGCGAAGGCCGCGCGAACGAATTCAACTTCAAGATCTATAGAAATATTCCTGAAGCCTTGCGTTGCGGTGGCGACAAACTCGCCGTCGATGCAGTGCTCTCGATCGTGGAACAGGGAGATTATGCGCGAAATCGTAAGGGCCAGATCCTTTATCCACGGTATGACTTTTTCCAGCAGTGTGCACAGGTGTTTGAGACGGAAGGGCGCGCTGTACCGTACTTCAATCATGAAAGCCTGTCGTTCAGCTTCCAGGAAGCGCAGAGCATGGTTGGCGCAGCAGAGCGTCTCAAGTTTCCCCTGATGGCCGGCTCGTCGCTGCCGGTGACCTGGCGAATTCCAGATGTCGATATACCTCTCGGTGCGCAGATTGAAGAAGCCGTTATGGTAGGTATCGGGGGAATGGACAGCGCAGATTTTGATGCACTCGAGGCCTTGCAGTGCATGATGGAGCGCCGCAAGGGCGGAGAGACAGGCGTCAAATCGGTGCAATTCCTGGAAGGGGATGCTGTCTGGGCTGCCGGAGATGCAGGAGGCTGGTCGAAAGAGCTTCTAAGCTCGGCACAGTCGCGCAGCGATGCCCTTCAGGGCTTGACCATCATGGATGGACGTCCACAGAATATGGTGGCATGCGGAGTGCTGCCCCAGTTGGTACGCGATCCGGCAGCCTACTGCATTGAATACAACGACGGCACGCGAGCTACGCTGCTAATGCTCAACGGAGCCGATGCCGATTTCACTTTCGCGGCGCGAGTCGCCGGGCACGGAAAGATCGCAACACAGTTCTTCCGTGGCCCTAAGCCGAACGTGACCTATTCGGCAAGTCTCGCCTCGAAGATCGAGCAAATGTACACAACGCAGAGATCGCCATATCCCGTACATCGGACTTTGTTGACCAGCGGGATACTTGAGGCGTGCTTGACCTCGCGTGCGAGAGAGAATCAGAAGATAGGAACTCCGCACCTTGCTGCAATTCGGTATCAACCTCCAACTGAATCGCAATATGCAAGGATTTAGGTGCACAGCATGGCTACAGACGATAAAGCAGGAGATAGATAACTGATGTATTCTCGCCGCCGCTTTCTAAGCCGTACGGCTCTCTTCCCAATCATGTTCACTACTCATCCTTTGCTGCGTATGGTGTCAGCGCAGGAGAGCGTGAACCTGCCTTCACGCCTGCCGGAGCCCACCATCTCCGCAAAAGCACGTGCCGTTCATAAGCGGGCATTCGTCTTTGATGGTCATGTGCACGCACTCGATCGTGAATTCTACAAAGGCGGAAGCATCGGCACGCGTAAGGAAGATGGCTATTGGGATCTGACGCGTGCGAAAGAAGGCGGCGTGGACGCCTTCTTCATGTCGATCTATATCCCCGAGGAGTACTATCCCAGTCGCTTCGAGACCAAGCAGGCCTTGCGACGAATCGAGCATGCCCTGGAGCAGGTGGAGCAGAATCGCGACCAGGTAGAGCTTGCTCTCAATGCAGGTGACATCAAGAAGATCCACGCAAAGGGCAAGATGGCTGCCGTTCTCGACGTAGAAGGAAGCTACGATCTGGATGGTGATGCTGGTGTGATGGAAGAGATGTATCGACTGGGGGTTCGGTCTGCCCAGCTCTCGGCCCATAACTGGAATCAGAGCTACGCAGATGCTTGTTGCTCCAAGCCACAGTGGAATGGGCTTACTCCCCACGGCCGCGAAGTTATACACGAGATGAACCGTCTGGGCATGGTCATTAATGTCTCTCATGCTTCGCCGGAGACGACGCTACAGGCGATCGATGTAAGCTCGCAGCCGGTCATCGCGACACACAACGGAATGCGCAGCACCGTGAACATCCCAAGAAATATGCCGGACGATGTCCTGAAGACACTGGCAGCAAAAGGCGGAGTCTTCGGCTTCCAGATCGGGAACGAGTTTCATAGTCCCACGGAATACGCCTATCAGACAGAGCATGAGAAGCATGCGTTTTGGGATACGTCCACGGTCGCAGCGAAGGTAAAGGGAAAGACAATCTATGAAGTGGACGAGATCGTCGGTCCGCAGTTTCCTCGCATAGGTCCCGACGTGCCGGACTCGGTTCGCATGACGGAAGATGAATGGGTCGCAGTTGTCGACAAAGCCATCACTATCGCAGGAGTCGATCATGTCGCTCTAGGAACGGACTTCGATGGAGGTCCAAACCTTCCGCGCGGCATGCGGGATACACGAGATCTCCCCATGATCACGGATGCGATGTTACGCCGTGGATATTCGGAAGAACGCATCGATAAATTTTGGGGAGGCAATCTGCTCCGCCTGTTTGAAAAAGTCACCCAAAAGTAAGACTAGGAGCTACCGGAAATTGCTGGTCTCCAGGACTGGCTCCCCCGCCGTCCTGCCGAAAATCTCCACACGAAATACAAGCTGGAAGTCTCGCTTCGCCCAGTCCTTCGGCGCATTTTGCAATGCTTTCTGAAGGGATACGGAATCCGTTAGGATCTTTCCGGCCACCTGGGTTCCGTAGTGCGAAAGACCCGCAGCCAGCACGACCATCCTGCCTGTCTTCGATTCGAAGATACGGGATAAGACAACATAGTCTACCGAAGGGGTTCCTGGCTGAAATTTCCAGTCCTTTCCTGAAGATTTGTCACGGATAACACTGGTTTGCCCCGAGCGATAGATGACGAATCGCATGCTGTTTGCCAGTTGCATAGTCCAGGCATTCGACCGCGCACCAATCAACACAACCGGAGAATGAGTTAACTCAGAAAAAGAAACATCGTCGGCAAGCCGGACTGGAGCTTCCTTACCGTGCCTTGCGAAGAACGTCTCCAGTTGCGCCAGTGCTACCGCATCTCCCCAACCCACATAGTGGTCCACATCCCGAACCAATTCAGACGAGGGGATGGTCGCTGGCAAAGCTCCTTGTGTTACCGGTACCTCATCCAGCCTCCATATCTCAGGACTTCCGATACAAAGAATGGGAGGATTGTCGTTTTCCAAGACAGGCTGCCAAAACCGTTCTGTAACTTTTCCGCGGGGAAGCTCGTGGACGAAGTACCAAGTCAAGATGGAAAGGACAAATAGAACGGATACAGCACCAATCGTCCAAACTGGAGATAGTGTGGGTTTCTGTTTATCAGGTTCATCTTGCTCAGAAATTACAACGGGGACGGCAGGCTCTTCGATACCGGTCCATCGAAACTCTGGCGTGTAGGACCCCTTGGGCAGGTAAATCTGTACAGCTGACTGGTCGCCCGATTCGCTATAAAACTGAGCCAGACGTTTTCGAAGCTCGTTCGCCTTTACGCGAACAATGGAGTATTCGCCAGTGTCATAGTCCGGAAGGCGATGGAAGACCTGAGTCCCAATAACGCGTTCCTTGAGCTCGTCAAAACGGCCATCCAGAGATGTGGAAACTATATAACGCAGAAACTCCTGTGATCGTTTCGAGGTTCGAAATATCGGACTTTGCAAAATGCGACTGAGTTCAGCTTCCACCTGAAGGCGCCTTTGAATCCCGGCTGTGGGGGACTCATCCTCAGTGTTCATCGTGGCCATATGAGATCGTTACGTATCCTTAAATAGCTGTCAACGTCATTTCCGGGACTAAAAGGTTCGTAACCTCGTGTAACAGGCAAGGGCCTTTCGACATAACAGTGGCCTATCGGTTCCAAACGTAGTCTTGTCTTCTTGCTCGGAATAGAGTGGTCTTCAGATAAGAGACCTTAGACGTCGTCTCTTTTTAACTGCTGTCTTCCGCTGCATCAACTCGCTTATGTACAAGGAATCTCAATATGAAGAGCCCTCTGGACGAAGATAGCCAGGCAGAAGAGTTTCTTCCCCAAATCGCCGGGGCGGGATCTACCGCATCAGACCGCCGCGTCGTAATCTCCGACAAGTTCCCTCGGGTGCTTGGTCCCTACTCCCACGCGGTTGTGGCGGGCGGATTTGTCTTTGTCGCTGGTCAAGCCCCGATCGATCCTCTTACGCAAGAGTTCCGCCTGGGAGATATCGGCTGGGAAACCCGTCTGGAACTCTCCAATATCGCGTATATCTTGGAGACATCGGGCAGCAATCTGGCGAGCGTAGTGAAAGTAAGCATTCATCTTTCCAATCTTGAGGATTTCGACGGAATGAATGCTGCCTACGAAAAGTTTTTCCCGGAGGATCACCCGGTGCGCACGACAACTCAGGCCGTGCTTCGAAGCGGACGCAAGATCGAGATAGACTGCATTGCCCGTTTGAAAGAGTAGCGACTCACACTCATTGCGCGAGAGGGCGTCTTCTTAGAGAGGAACGTCTTCCGCCACGGATGTGTGAAGGGGAGACGAATGGCGAAAGCGATTGATGAACTCGGGTTGGTGTCGCTGGAATCTGCCGCAGAGGACAACACCGGGCATGGGACAGCACTTCTCGCAGGCTTTCTGGGGTGGATGCTGGACGCGTTCGACTTCTTTCTCGTTGTCTTCTGCCTTACCGCCATCGCACATGAATTTCACCAGACTGACCACGCGATCGCTCTATCGATCACTCTTACACTCGCCTTTCGTCCGATTGGTGCTTTTATATTCGGCGCTCTGGCAGATAAATACGGCCGTCGTGGACCGATGATGCTCGCATTGGTCTTTTACTCGCTGATTGAAGTGCTCTCTGGTCTGGCTCCGAACTATATGAGCTTTCTCGTCCTTCGAGCGCTATTCGGTATCGGCATGGGAGGGGAATGGGGAATCGGAACATCTCTCGCCATGGAAGCTGCTCCGGCAAAAAGGCGTGGTCTGCTTTCGGGAATTCTGCAACAGGGGTATCCCGCAGGATACCTGCTGGCCGCTGTCTGCTATGTCTTTGTCTTTCCGCGGTTCGGTTGGCGCCCGCTCTTCTTTTTAGGTGGTCTACCTGCTCTGCTCGCGCTCTTTGTACGTTTTCGCGTCACGGAGTCTGACGTTTGGAAAAAGACAAAGCAGGAGTCATGGAAAGATCTTGTCCAGGTCATGGCCTTGCACTGGAAGCTTTTCCTCTATATCGCTCTGTTCATGGCTGGAATGCAACTTACCACACACGGCACACAGGATATGTATCCGACCTTCCTGGAACGGTACTGGCACTACGGACCTGCTGTGCGCGCCTGGATCACTGCAATCTCTATGGTTGGTGCGATCATTGGTGGTATTTTCTTCGGACTCTTGTCCGACCATTGGGGTCGCCGCCGTATGATCGTGATCGCCATGTCCGTAGCCATTGCAATCATTCCACTTTGGGCGTTCAGCTCTTCAAAAGTGGGTTTGATTCTCGGCGCCATAGCGATGCAATTCCTCATTCAGGGAGCGATGGGCGTTGTACCCGCTCACCTTTCCGAACTTTCTCCCAATTCAGTGCGGGGCTTCCTCGTAGGTTTCGGCTATCAATGTGGTGTTCTGCTATCAAGCTGCGTTGTTTACATTGAAGCAGTTCTTGCAACACACATTAGCTATGCTTGGGCCATGGCCGGAACCGCACTTATAAGTCTCTTGCTGGCGATACTTGGAACCGTTACTGGTCCGGAGCGACGCGGTGCCATCTTCAAAAGTTATACGAAGTAGTTTCGTGGCAATGTGCATCAGATTTAGGGACTTCGTAACATCTTCCGAAATGCGTAGAAGCCGTAGGCCGTGTGCTGGGCGCTCATCATCCAGTGGCATGTCATATACGACGGGCGAATGATGAGACGATAAAAACGCATCGATGTGTGTAAGGAATTCAGCAATGGTAACGGTGGACTCACGGGGCTTCTTAGTCTGTTTCCCAATCGGGTATCGGAAACAGTGATGAGCTCTTTGTGACGGGTGTCAAAAACCACCGTTTGCGACTCCCACTAAACCGCTCCTTAACCTATGTCACAAACAAAGAGAGTAAGAGCCGAATAGATTGGGCACCGAAACTCGGTTTAAATATCCTCGGAAGAGTTGCTGAAGGGAAGCTGAACCAGCAATCCCTTGAAGGCGCCTTGGAAAGCGAGAAGGCTGGAGTATCCCAAAAGCGGACTTTTGGGAGTTTCGAGGTCAACTTCCGCGAAGCCGGTTATACGGCAACTTGCTGTGTTCAAAAGTGGACGGTAGTTTCTGAAAATGGACGTGATCTCGGTCGCCTTCTCGTCGAA
>Ga0193743_1002972_pt1 | contig 11572 bp, 6 predicted proteins | sample L2c2metaG_FD_143038 | JGI IMG/M metagenome (GOLD analysis project Ga0193743, IMG submission 143038) | Soil microbial communities from a riparian zone of the East river system, Colorado, United States - L2c2 | ecosystem: Environmental > Terrestrial > Soil > Riparian zone | place: USA: East River...
TAGCGGGACTCACATAGTAGTGTAGGAATTTAGAAAAACGTTGCATAAATTCTGCAATATTCGGGATTGCTAAGAGAGTAACTCAGGATTGTTTGGCTTAGTACAATAGTTCGATAGCGGGCAAAATGGACTTGCACCATCTACTCCTTGCCGGTCTCCCGGCGCACTACATAAATCTCCCTTTCTTGAGGTGCCCCCTTTATATGCAAAAAGTGAAGGCGACTTTCCGTGGGCGCTGCCTAAACAGGGAAGCTCACGATCAAGATTGCAGCTAAGCGTACGATTTTGGACGTTTGGTTAGTGACCCCATCGCGCTCGCTCTCTGGTTGGAATCCGGCCTTTAGTTGGAGGGTTCCTTCTCCTGGCCAGGATGAGTTTCGCGCGTGCCTGATCTTTAGGCGGGTTCGAGAGCTTGAACCCGAGATACGTTCCAGAGCTGATTCCCATCAAGCCCAGCAGCGTTGTGCTGAACTCCGGCATGGTCAGGTTCGTCCACACGCTGTGGAGGAATACGATCCCCAGGATGATGGTCCAAGCCAGCATCTGGAAACGGTGAAAGCTGGATTCGTCGCGCAGGATATCGAGGAAGAATCCCTCCGATGCGTCCACAGGTGACAGCAGCGCCGCCAGGGTGCTGTCGATCACCGCCAGGCGCGCGATCTTCTGATGCTGCTCCGCCTGCAGCTCCGCGAGGCTCGCACGGGGCGCTGCGGCGATCTGGGCTGCGAGCGCATTCAAACGAGCGTTCACGGCCACTCGTTCGCTCTTCAGCTGCCTGCGCTGCTCGCGCTTGCTTCCGTCAACCACCGTCGCGGCCAATCCCGTTGCAGCGCTTACACCGATGAGAACGAGGACAGAAGGCGTGATCGAATCCCGCTCCTTCAATACCAACCATATGTAGCAGTACGATGCAGCCACCAGAAAGAACCACCACGCCATCTGGCAGAGCGCCAGACTATACGACTGCTTGACGCCTTTATTGCTTGGGTCACTCCTCCTGGCGAGCACGATGAAGAAGAAAAGCAGCAGTAACAGCAAGGCGAGCACGAGCCAGCTGTACCAGGGGAGGACAACGAATCTCACCTTGGCCTCCGGACCCCAATATGGCGGATTGCCGGCAGCGGCCACCAGCACGCGGAGTTTGTCGTGCCGCAGTTCATTAATTAGCGCATTCCAGGTCGCACGGTCACTCTTTTCGTTGTCCCCGCCCTTCGAGTGCCGGTTGAGATTGAAACGCAGATAGCGATAGGTGGTGTCGGGTCCCGATGACTTCAGACCGCGCATGACGTGGCCATTCAGCACCAGCGCGACATCGCCGACGTGATTGTCTTTGTTCTCCATCCACTGCCGCAGATTCTGGAAGCCGACATAGAGGTGATCACCCAGCCTGCACGCGGCCTTTGTGTCCTCCTCTTTGCCGCAGTGCGCTTCACCGCTGAGCGTCAGCACATTTGCAGGTGATGGACTCGTGGCAGGCACGACAGGAGCCTGGGCTTGCGTCGCGACTGCATCGGCTGGTGCGGTCTGAGCCCTCGCAGAGGACGATGTCGCGAGGCCCGCGGCCATGCCGAAAAGCGCGCACACGCCGTACAAGATGAAGCCGCTCACGTCGATCTTTGGATTGTTGGCCTTCAGACCGCCCAGCATGTGATCGAACGGGCGGATCTCCATCATCAGTACAATTACGTGCTGCAGCGCCTCCATACCAGGCTTGCTCTTGTCCATGGATTTACTCCAGGCGTTTCCGGGTCACTCAGCCCGGCACGCGTCCACAAACCAGCGGACCGAACGACGAAGTCGGCGATAGGACGCTCGATAGCCACACCACAAAGCAGCAGCGCTGGCCAGGCAAAGGCAACCGGAAGACCCGGTTAAAGGCCGATTAATTGCAAAGGCTAGATGTCGCGGCTACGCAGCTAGAAGCTAAAGCGGGGCCGCAATGACTGACCGTCCCGATGTGCCGCAAGCGCAGGAGCCGACGCGAGAGATTATGACACAACAGCGGTGGCCTGACAAGCAGAAGTTTCGCGGCGGGATGCGGATGTCTCGCGCGACCCGAAAACTATTGGGATAATCGAAGCCTTGTCGCGTTTACGACTCCGTTGCCCATATGTTCTCTCTGTTGCTCTTGATTCTTGTAAAAGCAGCTGCCACCGTGGTGCCATCCATTTGTCATCCCGACTGAATAGTTATAGCCGTTGGAAGTACTGTGCCCGCTTACAGTCGAATCCGAAAAACTGTAATTGTGAACGACCGCTCCCGAACCAGATTGCTGAGGGCCCTGCAGAGCGACTGCTTCAAGATAGTACGCGTCAGAGGAACACACCTTTGCGTTTTGAGACCAGAATCGAAGGCAGAGACGAGGGTGCCGACGGCGTTCATCTCTAAAACTTGAACTCTAAGTTCCACCTGCGTCGTGGTGGTTGCGCGGCAACAGCATGGCCGAAGAACAGTAAACTTATCACACTCGCAATAAGGTTTTTCAGGTGACCGAAATGAATCATAATAAGCCACTCACCTTGGGAAGATTGTCCCAATTGGCTCGTATCTACTGTGGCAACCGTTGCGCAAGCAGCTTGTCGATCCGCAGACCGTCCATATCAACGATCTCGAAGCTCCAGCCTTCATAGCTAAACGTCTCTCCAACTTTTGGCAGATGTGAAAGCTGCATCAGTGCAAAACCCGCAATTGTGTTGAATTCCATACCCGGCCATTCTCTTATCTGCAGGCGGGCGAACGCATCCTGAACCGTCGTCATGCCGTCAATCAGAAGTGAGCCGTCCTCGCGCTCGACGATGTCGGGCTCGTTGCCCTCCACATCCGGCAGATCGCCAGCGATGGCTTCGAGCAAATCAGTCTGCGTAACGATGCCTTCCACGCCTCCAAACTCGTTGACAATCATTCCAAGTCGTACCGGCGCTCGCTTAAACTCGGTCAGCACTTTGAAGATTGACGTGGTCTCGTGGACGATGAGCGGCGGTTGCATAACTTTCAACGGATCGAGTGGACGACCATCGAGAAGCTGATCCAGAACGTCTTTTTTCGAAACAACACCGAGCGGCTCATAGGTGCCTCCTCTACCGACAAGCAGCTGTTCATGAGGAGACATGCGGATGGTTCGGATAATCTCCTCACGGTTGTCCTGGATATTAATCCAGTCCACTTCTGTTCTTGGGGTCATGATCTCCCTGATGCGGCGTTCGCCAATGCTGAGAACTCGCATGACAACCTCCTGCTGCTCCTGATGGAGAATGCCGCCTTCCCGGCTCGCTTGGACAAGCAACTTCAACTCCTCAGGCGAATGCAACGACGTCTCTCCGGAGACGCATCGAAGACCTACTGCGCGAGTTATGAGATTACCGAGCCCATTGAGGACAACAATCGCCGGACGAAAGAGAAATAGAAAAATCCCGAGCGGGCGCACAACCCAAAGCGCCGCACGCTCGCTGCGCTGGATGGCAACACTTTTCGGGGCGAGTTCTCCCAGCACGATATGAAGTGTCGTGATGATGATGAAGGCAATCGCGACCGCAACGCCATGCAACTCTGCCTTTGCAATAGAGGCTGGAATGCCGCTCAGAAGCGGCTCAACCAAATGGGCCAGAGCAGGCTCTCCGATCCAGCCGAGTGCCAGAGACGAGATCGTAATGCCGAGTTGGGTCGCAGCAAGATTGGCATCAAGGTTGTTGACGGCGCGCTGCAAGACCGTTGCGTTCACCCTTCCTTCGGCTACAAGCTCGGCCACACGGGTGCGACGAACGGCAACAAGGGAAAACTCGGCCGTGACGAAGAACCCGTTCGCAGCTACGAGAACGAACACAGCAAAGACCCCTAACATCTCTGAAATACCTATCGAAAACATATGGTGGTCAGAATACAACTTGCTAGATTTGCTCAGCTCCAATGAACCCATTCAAGGCTCCAGTACGTGCCGTGCCGAGATGTCGTAAACCAACGACAAAGAGAACCAGACTAGCCCCGTAAGCGAATACGCCGACCACCATAGATCCCGCGATATGAGGGAGGTTTGGTCATTTCGCTCCTAGGGCAAACGCCAGCACAAGATTGAAAGTACCGGCCACCAGGCCCTTCAACGAAGCGATCCAAGTGGCATCACTGAGCGATACCTTGCGTGTGAGGTTGTTTTCGACCGCCCAGCAGAAACAAGCCCCCAACACACACAATGCAGGTACCAATCCGGAGAACTTTGCCTCGGCCGGGCAACTCAGGATCAACAGTCCGGCAAGATTCGCTCCCATTCCGATCGCGATGCGCTTGCCATAGTTTTCTTTGAAGACGAACCATGCCAGAAGCGCGGTGAAGACGCTCTCGGCGTTCAGAAGCAGAGAGGCTCCCGAAGCCGACATACGAGTCAGTCCGAGCATCTGCAGGCCTGGACCGAGAACCCCACCGGCGAAGATTGCCCCAGAGAGCCATGGCCATTCACTACGGGGAAGTCGAACTGAAGGAGCCCTCTTCGCGATACGGTATAGCGACAGCCCAATTCCCGAGCCAAGGTAGAGAAGAGCCGCCATCAGCCATGGGCTGACGTCTGCGAGCAGCATCTTGGCGAGCGGCGTTCCACTGCCAAAAAGCAGCGCGGAACCCAGAGCTGCGAGGATGCCCGGCTGGGCGAGATTCTTCCGCAACTGCTCCGCTTTTAGCATCACCAGCCTCCTATGCAGTCGCCTGGTGTTCCCCTACTCCGGCGCCATTCTGCATCGCTTCCGCTGGGGCGTCTTTTTCGAAGATCCACTGATATAGAGCGGGCAAAAGGAGGAGAGTCAACAGAGTTGAGCTGAAAAGTCCGCCGATCACGACGCTGGCAAGTGGTCTCTGGACCTCAGCCCCGGTGGATGTCGAAAGCGCCATAGGGATGAAACCAAAGCTCGCAACGCAAGCGGTCATCAGCACCGGGCGAAGCCTTCGGCGCGCTCCCGCGAGAACAGCGTCGTAGGTCGTGCGCCCAGCTTCGCGTGCCTGATTGATCGAACTGACCAGTACGACCCCATTCAACATGGCGACGCCGAACAATGCGATGAATCCGACCGATGCTGATAGGTTCAGGTTCATGCCGCGCAGCCAGAGTGCGGCGATGCCACCGACCAAAGCGAACGGGATATTGCCGACCACAAGCAGCGCCTGCTTGAAGGACTTGAATGTGAGGTATAGCAGAATATAGATGAGGAAGATGACGACCGGAATAATGATCATCAGACGCCTGGTTGCGCGTTCCTGATTCTCAAATTGGCCACCATACTCGATGGAATAACCCGCCGGCAGCTTCACTTGTCGCGCGATGTTTGACTGCACCTCTTTGACGAAGCTGCCAAGGTCACGTCCGCGCACATTGGACATGACCACCATACGCCGCTGGCCTTCTTCGCGATCGATCTCGACCGCTGCCCGTACAACCTTCACCTGCGCCACCTGGTCGAGTTTGACCTGTGCCCCTCCCGGAGCGCGCAATGTGATGTCCTGCATGGTTTGCGGATTCGCTCGGTATGATTCCGGCAGACGCATTGCAATGTCGTACCGTTTCTGACCCTCGATGAGTTGCGAGATGACAGCTCCGGAAGCGCCGGCCTCCACTGCCTGTTCTACATCCGAGACATTCAGGCCATATCGAGCCAGGGCGCCACGGTCAACACGGATGGTGAGATCGGGCACGCCGGAGGTGAGCTGTATCTGGGCATCCGCTGCCCCACGCACACCGGAGACAGCACGGAGAACCTGTTGTGATAGCGCATCGAGCCTGCCGAAATCGTCGCCGAAAATTTTGATGGCTAGGTCCGCCTTGACTCCAGAGACCGTCTCATCGACGCGCATCGCCATCGGCTGCGTGAAGTTGTAGCTGAGTCCAGGGATCTCCGCGAGTTCCTTGTCGATGGCCTCGATCAGCTCTTCCTTGCTGTGGAAGCGATGCCACTCATTCATGGGACGAAGCAGAAGGTAGGTGTCGCCCTCGTTGATGCCCATCGCCTCGGTCGCGAAGTCCGGACGACCGATCTTGATGACCACATCAGCGATTTCGGGAAATGCTCGAAGCTTCTGTTCGATGCGCTTGCTGATCTCGACAGAGTCCGTGAGGGAGATGCCAGGCAGTTTGCGCGTTTCGACCAGAATCGAGCCTTCATCCAACCGAGGCATGAACTCCGTGCCGATGACAGTGAGTGACCAGAGAGCCACCACGAGAATGAGGAGCGCAACCGCTACTGTCGCCTTGCGATGCCGGATGACTGTGGCGAGTAGATGCTGGTATCGCTCAGCAAGCCGCTCCATCCATCCTGCGGCGGTCCGTGTACGCTTCGCTGGCAACCCTTTGCCGAAGGCAAAGGAGGTAAACGCCGGAATCGCAATCAGCGCCAGAAGAAGAGCTCCGAAGAGGGCGGAACAGACGGTGAAAGCCATGGGCCGGAACATGCGGCCTTCGAGTCCCTGCAGGAAGAAGATGGGCAGGTAAACCGCGATGATGATGACGACGCCGAAGGTCATAGGTCGGGCAACTTCATGGGCAGCCACCTGAACCGCGGCCAAACCTGATTCACCTTCCCGCCGCTCCTCCAGGCGATGGATTGAGTTCTCCATCATGACCACTGCTCCGTCCACGATCATCCCGAAGTCGATTGCGCCCAGGCTCATCAGGTTCGCACTGAAGCCAAAGACACGCATGTTGATGAAGCTGATGAGCATGGCCAGCGGAATAATGGAGGCGGTGATCAGTGCTGCGCGCACGTTGCCGAGGAACAAGAAGAGAATGACGGTAACGAGGACGAAGCCTTCAAACAGGTTCTTCTTGACGGTGCGGATGGTGCCGTCGATCACGTTGGACTGGTCATAGAAAGGAACGATCCTGACGCCCACTGGCAAATGCATCCCCTTGATCTTCTCTTTCACCGCCGCGATCACACGCTTGCCATTCTCACCCTTGAGCATGATGACCATGCCGGAGATGGTCTCTCCGTTGCGCAGCACGGCTCCAAGACGCGGTGCCGGTCCGATGCCCACCTTAGCGACATCACTTAACAAGACGGGAACGCCACGGCTCGAAAGCAAAACAATGTTGCCGAGGTCATCGATGCTCTGCGCGCGGCCTTCGCCGCGCAGAGTGTATTGCTCATCGTTGTGCTCGATATAGCCGCCGCCGAAATTCGTATTGTTGTCGGCGACGCGCTGCGCCACATCCCGCAAGGTCAGACCATACTGCGTCAACAAAGCCGGATCGACCGTGATCTGGTACTGCTTGACCTCCCCGCCCCAGTTATTGATCTCGCTCACGCCGGGTACAGTGCGGAGCTGTCGCTTGATCTGCCACTCCTGCAGGTCTTTGAGGTCCATCGGAGTCATCGGACCGCTGAGCGTGTACTGGTAAAGTTCGCCGAAGGCAGTCGCGGGAAGACCCAACTGCGGCCGAATGCCAGTGGGCAACTGGGCGTTTACCTGCTGTAAGCGCTCGTTGACCATCTGCCGCGCAAAGTACATCGACACCGCGTCATCGAAGACCACGGTGATGATGGAGAGGCCGAGCTTCGAGAGCGAGCGAACCTCCTGCTGCTTCGGCATCCCCATCATCGCTTGTTCGATCGGGTAGGTGACGAGTTGCTCCACTTCGGTCGGCGGCATAGATGGGGCATCGGTCACGACGGTCACCTGGTTGTTAGTGAGGTCGGGGAATGCCTCAATGGGCATGGTGTAAAGGGCATACCCGCCCGCCGCAACAAGGGCAATGACAAGCATCAGCACGATCCAGCGTGCGGAAAGGGCGGTGTCGATAATGCGATTCAACATGGCCTAGTCTCCGATCGAGGATTTGAGAAGCTGTGATTTGGCAATGAAGCTGCCATGGGTGATGACCTGTTCCCCAGGCTTCAACCCCTGAAGGATGCGCACCTCGCCGCGTATGATTTCACCCGTCTGAACTGTCTGCACCCTGAACCGGTCCGCAGCCACGCGCACGAAAACAACATCCTGGCCGTTGACCTGTTGGATGGACTCCTGCGGCACCAGGACCACGTGTCTGCCGGTTTCGGTAGCGAACTCCGCGCTCGCCAGCATCTCAGGGCGAAGGCGATTCTTAGGATTCCTGAGCTCAATGCGAACCGGCATCAGCCGCGTGATAGGGTCGAACTCCTGGCCCAGGTTTGTGATCTTTCCGGTGTAGGTCGCGTCCGACACGTCCGGCAATGTCACCGTGGCCGTCTGCCCGATGTGCAACTTGGACAGGGTCGCCGCATCGACCGAAGCCAGCATCCACACACGACTAAGATCGCCGATAACGAAGGCATCCGTAGAAGCCGAGATGGTCGCGCCGGGCGTGACATTCTTCTGCAATATCCGTCCGCGTGCGGGAGCCTTGATGGGGATCAGCTCAGCGTCGTCCGAGCCGTCGGCTGGCACGTCCGCTTTTATCCCGAGAGTCTCTTCCATGTGAGACTGTTCGCGGTGAACATCGTTGTCCGCTTCGCGGGTCGCGCTCTGCGCGTTTACCAGCTCCTGCTTTGCCGTCTCCACCTGCGAGACCGATTCGGCCTTGAGCGCGTACAGCCGCTGGCTGCGGTCGTAGTTCTTCTGCGCCAGAGCTTCTGCTGCCTGTAGTCGTGTACGTTCCGCGACTGCATTGGCATAAGCTGCGCGGGCTTCATGCACATCATGGCTGTGCATCCGGGCAAGGACCTGGCCCTTTTGCACGGAGTCGCCGAGATTGAAGTAAACCTTCTCGACCCTGCCCTCGGCTAGAACGCCGACGCGCCAGGTTGCATTGTCCGGCAGAGCGATGTGGCCTTTAGCACGCTGGCTCACGACGGCAGTGCCAAGTTCGACAGGCGCGACTTCGATCTTCTGTTCAGCCTGCGCCTGCGTCGATAGCGTCACCTGATCGGACGCACCCTTGCTCTCGGTTGTGGTAGCCCCTTCACCCTTCGTACCCTGTTGTGCGCTATGGCAACCGCAGAAAAGACAAGATGCCATCGCACATACGAATGCGGCTCTCTTTGTAATTTTCACTGGTCCACTCCTTCCGCATAGTTCAGTGCGGCAACGCTGAGGTGAAATCCTTCCAATGCGCGGACGTAGCTGAGTTCAGCTTCCACACGCGCCCGTTCCGCATCGAGCAGACGAAGCAGGTCCAGTCCTCCGGCCTGATACGCGGCCCGGCTTATATCCGAGATTTCGATGGCCTGTACCCGCAGCGGCTTGAATGTCTGGAGATATTGCTCGCGACGCATCTCGTATTCCCGTTGCGCTAACGCCAATTCCGCTGCGAGCCGGTTATGTGTTGCCTCATAACTCTCGCGAGCGGCGTCTTCTTCCGCATGGGCCGCCGCGACCGCGCCCTGATTTCGATTGAAGAGGGGAAGGTCAAACTGCACACCGGCCACCGGAGTATCAATATCAACGTCTCGCTTGTACCCGCCGGTAAAGAGTAGGTCGGGCCTGCCGTTCGCCTTTTGCAGCCGGGTCTGTGCTTCCGCCCCGGCAATCGCCTGTTGAGCAAGCTGACCTTCGACCCGTAACGATGCAATGTCTGTTCCGGCTGGGACTGGTTTTGGCTCTTCCAGTGTCTCGAAGTCCTCAGAGAGCACCCACGAACTGTTGGGGGCTGCGTTCATCTCCTGGGCCAGCATCAGGAGTGCTTTTTCCGTGTCGAGCTTCGCATTCGCCGCCGCAGCGCGAATCTGCTCACCTTGCAGGCGCACCCGCAACAGGTCCACTTCCGCGATCTTGCCTTCGCGGAAGCGCGCCTCGTGATACTCGATCACCTGTCGGAAGTAGTCCGCATCCTGTCCATATAAGGCAGCGAGAGATTGCGCGGCCTTGGCCTTCCAGTAGCTCTCGCGCACGTTGATCGCGATCTGCCGACGTTCCAGTTCTGCCTGCAGGCGGCTTTGCTCCATGCCCTGTTGCGCGACAGCGACGCGCCCTCCCCGCTTACCGGAGGTTTCGAGAAGCTGCTCTCCCTCCCAATAGGTCTGGGAGTTCTCTCCAACGTTGGGGTGATCGGTGAAGTCTTCTTTACGGAAGAGAAAGCGAGGATTGGGAATCAGGCTAGCCTGCGAGCGCAGCCGCTCCGATGCGGTGACGCGGTCATTTGCCGCTCGCACCTCGGGACGATGGGAGAGTGCGTAGGCGACTGCGTCCTGGGCGGAAAGAACCGCCTGTCCGTGACAGAGTCCGGTCCACAGGAACAGTCCTGCAAATACAAACAACAAAGATCGTTTCATCAATAGAGTCCTGCTGGGGATTCGCTAAATGCCGCCGGGTGGGTATGGCAGCAGATGGAATGAGCGCCAATAACCAATTCACGGAGATCGACCCATACATACGGAGACGTTCTGTGAACGCGCACACGTCGGAACACGACGTGCGCAGCCGGCGCAGCAGCGAGGCAGGACTAGATAGGAGGGGAACGCGGGGCTGCACGCGACAAGCGCGGCGGGTCGTGCCCGCTCAGGATGTCCGGCTCGAGAAACGGCTCGGACGACCGTGTGGGTGCAACGGTGTAGACGAAGGTCGGGATGAACGCCGGGGTAGAAAGATTGCTGATCGTCGCCGAAAACCACTGCTCGGACACGGCGTCATCGTCAGGATCAAAACCGCGAAACTCCGCTGACTTGGGGACTGACAAGCGGTGGTGCGGAAAATGTGTGTGAAAGAATCCGTGCGGATGGTGCTCCGTACTCTCATGTTGATGAACGTGCAGAAACGGCGCTTGCAAAAACGTAAGCGCCAGCACGAAGTTCATCAGGATGGAGACGCAAAGCCGCACACGTATATAGTACCGTTCAACTGGTGAGACAGTAATTTGTGGAGTCCAAAGGGCATAGGCACCGCATGCTCATACCATTCCGGCAGAGTTCCGTGGGTGCCGATGTACAGCTTGCGTTGCGAGCTTCGGCTTCATCCCCATGGCAGTCTCAACATCCACGGGTGCCGAAGCTGGAGGAGTGAGAAACTCCGTTCTGACGGGGCGTCCGGCGTTCCGCGCCACTGCGGGTTGGTTCCTACCATAGATCATCCGCTTGGAGCGATAACGCATCGTTCTGAAAGCGGTCACTGCGCGACTGGTTCGATGTCGGTCATCGTCCAGCTCTTGTCGAAAAGCGCCTTGTCGGGCCCGTAGAACCGGAACATCGCGAACCATGGCTTGCGATCTGGTCGAGATGGTTCGTGGCCGCGAGGAGAAACACCTCGCTGTCCCGAGATTGAATACCATCGAGTTCCTGCAGCAGCTGACCCACGATCTCATCGGTCAGGGCATCGTTGCCTCCGGTACGCGCCGGCGCAATGATGTCCAATTCATCGAGAAACAGGATCACTGGCGCGTTGGCGCGTGCCCGCTCGAACAGCTGCTTCACCCGGTTGCCGCTCTTTTGGGCACAGGCAGTGCGCGGGCGCAGGATGCCGGTGCGATGGCGGCGCAGCAGGCCGCACAACAGGCGGCGCAGGCAAGTCAGCAAGCAATAGAGCAGGCGCGACAGGCAACCGAGCAAGCGCAGCAGGCTAACCAGCAGGCGATGGACGACATGCAGCGGGCGAGCCAGCAGGCACAGGACGCGGCGACGGCTCCGACCGC
>Ga0193743_1002973_pt1 | contig 11571 bp, 13 predicted proteins | sample L2c2metaG_FD_143038 | JGI IMG/M metagenome (GOLD analysis project Ga0193743, IMG submission 143038) | Soil microbial communities from a riparian zone of the East river system, Colorado, United States - L2c2 | ecosystem: Environmental > Terrestrial > Soil > Riparian zone | place: USA: East River...
TTCCCGAGCTCCGTCGGCGTTTGCTCTTCACACTTGCCATGCTCGCAGTGTATCGCCTTGGCGTTCACGTGCCCACTCCGGGCATCGACCGCCAAGCTATGGCGGCATTCTTCGATCAGCAAAAGGGCACGTTATTCGGTTTCCTAAATCTCTTTTCCGGTGGCGCGCTGGAGACCTTTTCGGTCTTTTCGCTCGGCATCATGCCCTACATCAGCGCGTCGATTATTCTGCAGCTGTTGACTGTGGTTTTCCCGTACTTGGAGAGACTTTCGAAAGAGGGAGAGGCCGGCCGGCGCAAGATTACTCAGTATACGCGCTATGGCACCGTCGTACTTTCGATCGTCCAGGGCATCATGATCAGCGTTGGTCTTGAAGGTACGCAAGGCCCAGGCGGGCACAGTTTAGTGCTTACTCCCGGCTGGGCATTTCGCATTATGACTGTAATCACCCTCACCTCCGGAACCGCGTTCATTATGTGGCTCGGCGAGCAAATGACCGAGCGTGGCATCGGCAACGGCATTTCTTTGATAATTTTCGCGGGTATCGTCGCACGCTTGCCATCGGCGGTTTCCACGACCTTGGAGTTTATGCGCAATGGCGAGCTCGGACCTTTGGTTGCTTTGGTAATTCTGGTTTTGAGCGTAGGCGTGGTCGGCGCGATTATCTTCGTCGAGCGCGGCCAGCGGCGAATTCCAGTGCAGTACGCCAAGCGCGTCGTGGGCCGCAAAATGTATGGAGGCCAGACGCAACATTTGCCCCTAAAAATCAATACGGCGAACGTTATTCCACCGATTTTTGCCTCGTCGATTCTAATTTTCCCGGCAACCCTAGCGCAGTTCGCTAACTATCCTTTGGTACAGACTCTTTCAGGAGCCCTGGCGCCGGGTTCGGTATTGCACGACTTGGTTTATATTTTGTTGATTATTTTCTTTGCGTTCTTTTACACCGCAGTCGTTTTTAACCCATCCGATGTGGCCGAGAATATGAAAAAGTTTGGCGGTTATATTCCGGGAATTCGTCCCGGCCAAAAAACTGCCGAATATATCGAGCGCGTGCTTTCACGGATTACTCTAAGCGGTGCGATTTATTTGTGCATTGTTTCGTTGCTGCCGACGCTGTTAGTTCGCCAGTTCAATGTTCCTTTCTACTTTGGCGGCACGGCTTTGCTGATCGTGGTAGGCGTGGCTTTGGATACTGTGGCGCAGATGGAGACGCACCTGATATCCCGCAACTACGAAGGTTTTATGAAACGGGGACGGCTGCGCGGAAGAAGGGGTTAGTTTTGGCCGGCACTGCTCGCGTCGTAATGCTGGGGCCTCCGGGAGCCGGAAAAGGAACTCAAGCAAAACTGTTGCAGGAGGAATTCGGTGCCTGTCAGATTTCCACCGGCGATATATTGCGTCAAGCCGTCGCGGACCAGACACCGTTGGGCAAAGAGGCGGCAAGCTATTTGACTAGCGGGGCACTGGTTCCCGACTCCGTCATTATTAATCTGGTAGCCGAGCGGCTCAAGCAAGAGGATTGCGTAAAAGGCTTTATCCTAGATGGTTTTCCGAGGACAATTCCCCAAGCGAAAGGCTTGGATGAAATTCTAACGCAACTGGGTTTGAACCTTAACCGGGTTTTGTTGGTCAAGGTGCCGAAGAGCATGATCGTGGAACGTTTGTCCGGACGCCGAACTTGCCGAAATTGTGGCGCTCTCTCCCATGTAGTGTTTACGCCGCAAGAAAAATCGGGAGTTTGCGATCGTTGTGGCGGCGAGCTTTACCAGCGCGACGATGACCGGGAGGAAATCATAACCAACCGCCTCACGGTGTACGACAGTCAAACCGCGCCCTTGGTGGACTACTATCGGCAGCGAAATGTGCTGAGTGAAATCGATGGCACCGGCGAAATTCACCAAATTCGCGATCGCGTGCTTGCTGCGCTCGGAGAAGTAGTGGCGTGATTTCGCTCAAATCGCCTCGAGAGATTGAGGTAATGCGACGAGCTAACCTGGTTGTGGCGGAGGTTCTGCAGGAACTAAAACGGCGCGTGGCGCCGGGGATTACGACGCTTGATTTGGATGCTATTGCCGAAGAGATGACACTTAAGAAGAACGCGATTCCAGCGTTCAAAGGATACAACGTTGCTGGCCGGATCTATCCCCGTTGTTTGTGCGCATCGGTGAATGAAGAGATCGTCCATGGCATTCCGGCGAATCGGGCGTTGCGCGAAGGCGATATCGTCGGCCTGGATTACGGCGTTATTTACGAGGGGTTTTACGGCGACTCGGCAATTACCGTCGGAGTCGGACGGGTCAGCGAGGAAGCCCAACGGTTGATGGAAGTTACCGAACAGTCGCTGGCCGAGGGAATTGACCAATTGCGCGAAGGCAAACGACTAGGTGACTTTGGCTCGGTGGTGCAACGACGCGCCGAAAGCGCGGGATATTCCGTGGTACGAGCGTTCGTCGGCCATGGAATTGGCAAGAAACTGCACGAAGAGCCGCCGGTACCGAACTACGGAGAACCGGATCGCGGGTTAAGACTAAAAGAAGGTATGGTTCTCGCGGTCGAGCCAATGGTGAACGTTGGCGGCTACGAAGTAGAAATCAAAGAAGATGGTTGGACGGCGGTGACTAAAGACGGTAGTTTAGCTGCCCATTTTGAGCACTCTGTGGCCATCACAAAAGACGGCCCATATATTTTGAGTCAACTCTAAGGAAGGTGTTCGTCAGAGCGAATTATGCCAAAAGAAGACGCGATCGAAGTGATGGGCACCGTTCTCGAAACATTGCCGAACGCCATGTTTCGGGTCGAATTAGAGAATGGGCATAAAGTGCTTGCCCATATTTCAGGCAAAATGCGCATGCACTACATCAAGATTCTCCCGGGCGACAAAGTAAAGATCGAACTCTCTCCGTACGACCTAGCACGGGGACGAATCATTTTCCGGGAGCGCTAAGCATTAGAGGAGCGGTTGTGAAAGTAAGAGCTTCGGTCAAGAAAATGTGTATCAAATGTAAAGTTATCCGCCGCAAGGGGGTTGTTCGTGTGCTGTGCGAAAATACCAAGCACAAACAACGTCAAGGTTAGGCAGTGTTGTTCGCGGGTGTGTGCTCGCAAGACTAGGAATCTTCTGAGGTTCCAGACGGAGTAAAGACATGGCACGTATCGCAGGTGTGGATTTGCCGCGCAACAAGCGAATGGAAGTTGCGCTCACATATGTTTACGGGATCGGACGTAGCACCTCGCGCAAGATGCTCGAGCAGGCGGGAATTTCTTTCGACTTAAAGAGTGACGATCTGAATGACGACGATGTCGTTAAGCTGCGCCAGTTGATGGATCAGGGGGTCAAAGTCGAAGGTGATCTGCGGCGCGAAATTACCGCGAGCATTAAGCGCCATCTCGACATGGGTTCTTACCGGGGATTGCGCCATCGTCGGAACTTGCCAGTGCGCGGTCAGCGCACACACACCAACGCGCGCACCCGTAAGGGACCGCGCAAGACGGTCGCCGGTAAGAAACAAGCGCCGACCAAATAGGAGTACAGAGTTATGGCAGACGCCACGGACGAGAAACAGAAGCCTGATGCTCAGGCCGATCAAAAAGCCGCTGATCGCGCCGCGCGCAAAAAGCGCGGTCGCAAAAATATCGCGGAAGGAGTGGTACACATCCACTCGACTTTTAATAACACCATCGTGACGATCACCGATTACCAGGGTAACGTAATCTCGTGGTCCAGCGCCGGCGCGATGGGTTTTAAAGGTTCCCGCAAGGGTACGCCATTCGCCGCCCAGCAAGCGGCAGACAGCGCCGCCAAAAAGGCTATGGACCACGGCCTGCGTAGCGTACAGATTTTTGTCCGTGGGCCTGGCGCCGGACGCGAGTCGGCCTTACGGGCCCTGCAATCGGCCGGGATCAATATCAGTTTGATTAAAGACGTTACTCCAATCCCGCACAACGGTTGCCGTCCGCCGAAAAGGAGACGGGTTTGATGACCAGAGGAGGAAAATAGATTGGCTAGATACACTGGATCTGTGTGCCGGCTTTGCAGGCGCGAAAACCTCAAGCTCTTTCTCAAGGGCGAGCGCTGCTATACCGACAAATGCGCTATCGAGCGGCGCAACTACCCGCCAGGGCAACACGGCCAAGGCAGGCCGAAATTCTCGGAATACAGCATTCAGCTGCGCGAGAAGCAGAAGGTTAAGAGAATGTACGGCTTGTTGGAAAAACAGTTTCGTCGCACCTTTGCCGAAGCGGCACGCAGCAGAGGTATTACTGGCGAGACTCTGCTGGTTCTGCTGGAGCGCCGGCTCGACAATGTGACTTATCGGCTGGGCTTTGCGGGATCGCGCGCCGAAGCTCGAACTCTCGTCCGACACGGTCATATCATCGTGAACGGCAAGAAGGTCAACATTCCCTCTTACACGGTCCGGGTGGGTGACGTGGTGTCAGTCAAGGAGCCGAGCCGACAAATCACCCGCGTGCTTTCAGCCCTGGAGGGGTCGCAACGGCGCGGCGTGCCCGACTGGGCTGAAGTAGATCGTGATGCGTGCAGCGGCAGAATCAAACTCTTGCCTTCACGCAGTGATATCACCATGCCTATCAATGAGAAATTGATAGTCGAATTGTATTCGAAGTGATTTCCAATCTTGGGAGACGCTATGTCGACAATGTATAAGCATTGGGCGGATTTGATCAAACCCAAACAATTGGAGGTGGAAGAGAAAACTCTTACCTCGACGTACGGCAAATTTTACGCGGAACCTTTCGAGCACGGCTTTGGCCAGACCATCGGAAATTCACTCAGACGTATTCTGTTGTCTTCCCTGATGGGCGCTTCCATAGTGGCCGTGCGCATCAAAGGGATCTTGCATGAGTTTTCCACGGTTCCAGGAATAACCGAAGATGTCGCCGACATCATTTTGAACTTGAAGGAAGTGCGCCTCAAGCTGAATGAGAGCGAACATCAGACGTTGCGGATCGACGCGAAGGGCCCCGGTGTCATTTATGCAAAAGACATCGTTGCGCCGCCCGCCGTCGAGATTTTGAATCCCGATCACAAGATCGCGACGCTTTCGCGCGACGCCAAACTAGAAATGGAAATGATGGTAAAGCTGGGGCGCGGCTATGTGCCGGCGGAGCGGAACAAAGAAGAAGGCGCGCCGGTCGATACGATTTTCATCGATTCGGTGTTCTCACCGATTCAAAAAGTGAATTTCAATGTTGCCAACGCCCGGGTTGGACAACGAACCGATTACGACAAGGTGGTATTTGAGGTGCATACCGACGGCAGCGTGAAACCGGACGATGCCATGGCTTTCGCCGCCAAGATTCTGCAGGACCAGGTTAGTATATTCGTCAATTTTCAGGAGGAACCGCGCTCCGAAAAGCACGACGATGGACCGATGATTCCGCTGAATGACAATCTATTCCGCAGCGTCGACGAACTTGAATTTTCCGTGCGTTCGCAAAACTGTCTGCAAAACGCCGATATCAAGTATATCGGCGAGCTGGTGCAGAAATCCGAACAAGAAATGTTACGAACAAAGAATTTTGGTCACAAATCGTTGAACGAAATCAAAGAAATACTCAAGGAGATGGGGCTTGAGTTGGGCATGAAAATCGATCACTTTCCGGCCAGAGAAGAGATTGATGCGCGCAAACGAGCCGCCGAGAAAGAGTCGGTCTAGACATGCGACACCTGAAATCGGGCAGACAACTAAGTCGTAACTCCAGCCATCGCTGGGCGATGATGCGGAACCTTATTACGGCGCTGTTGCGAGAGGAGAAGATCCAAACTACCGATCCAAAAGCCAAGGAACTCCGGCGCTGGGTGGATCGTGTGATCACTTTGGGCAAGCAGGGAAGCCTGCACGCCCGCCGCCAGGTTCTGAGCATCGTTCAAGATAAGGCGGTGGTGCGAAAACTATTCGACACCATTGGTCCGCGTTTCAAGGACCGTCCGGGCGGTTACACAAGAATCATCAAGCTGGGTATCCGGCGCGGTGACGCAGCACAGATGGCTTTGATCGAATTGGTTGGCGGCGAAGGCGAGAAGGAAGCCGCCGGGGGCGGCAAAAAGCGTCGCCGGACACGCCGGCAGCAGCCGGAGAAGCAGGAAGCGGCGGCCTAGAGCCCTCTGAGAATAAAAACAATCCTACAAAACGGCCCGCCGTTGATCTGACTTGGATCCCGGCGGGCTGTTTTTATTTGCGGCTATCGCTCGTTCATTCGCAGAAAAAGCTTGGTTGGGCGATTTGGGTCGTCTTTCGTTCACCTTTTTCTCGTGATATCTAAGGCCGGTGGATAGAGAGACTACTGGCGTACTACGTCGGTCACTAAGCGATTTTTTGAGCTTCACGCTGGACGAAGCCGCGTTGGCGCAGCTGCCTTGGCGCGACTTCGGTAAAGGACTTTCGATGTCACGGTTGGCGCGGGCGGGCCAGCGGGAATTGGTGCTTTACCGGACTGCCGCAGATGCGCCCGCCGATGCATTCTTAAAGCACGAGCATATCGGCGGCGAGTTCTATCTCGTGCTCAAGGGTAAAATTACGGATGAGACGGGCGAATACGAAAAGGGCGATATAGTGTTTTTGGACGCGCGCTCGGTGCATACGCCGCGCGCGCTCGGTGAAACGATTGTACTGGTTTTTTGGCCGGCCGGCGTGCGCATCGTCGAGTAGTTTTAGAACAAATCGATATTAGGAGGCAAAAATGAAAACCCTAGGTTTTATCGGTACCGGTGGGATGGGCAGCGGCATGGCGGGCAACTTGATCAAGGCCGGATACACTTTGGTTTTTCACGATCTGCGCCGCGAGCAGGGTAAAGCGCTCGAAGATAAAGGCGCGGTTTTCAAGGAATCGCCGCAGGCGGTGGCTGAATCCTGCGAGATGGTGCTATCGATGCTTCCCTATAACGAAGCGGTGCGTGCCGTGGGGCTTGGCAGGGCTGGTTTACACGAAGCGACAACGGGCGCCAAGCTGTGGATCGATTTCAGCAGCATCGACAAGAAAACGATCGTCAGCGTCAACACGGAGCTGTCAAAAAAAGGCTGGACGGTGCTCGATGGTTCCGCCGGCGGCGTGGAAGAAGCGGCGGCAGCCGGAACCTTGTCGCTCTGGTTGTCCGGGTCGAAAGCGCTCTTCGATGAACATCAACCGGTTTTCAAAGCCATGGGTAACAAAATTCTTCATGTCGGCGAGCTCGGCAATGCCAAGCTGGTGAAAAACGCCATGGCGATGTTTGCCGCGGTGACTCATCTGACCTTGGCTGAGATATGCTCCTGGCTTAAGAAAGGCGGTCTTTCCGAAGATACTTTTCGCACGATCTTGAAAAACTCGCAGCAGGATTCGGTAGCCATCGACCGCATCATGGAAATCGTCGTCAGCCGCAAGTACAAGCAGCGTAAATCCTGGATGCCCAAAGACGTAGGCTTCGGTCTCGACATGGCGCGCGAGATGGAAGTACCAATGCCGTTCGTCGCCTTGGCATACCAGATGTTTTCGATCGCTCAGGCGACTGGCCAGGATGGCTACGAAGCCACCGGCATCGCCTGCAACGTTTACGACGTCATAACCGGACAGAAACGCGGCGTTTGAACGCCTAGCGGTATCGCTGACGAACATATTTCGTGATTTCTCACCTATCTGCTTCGCCACCGATCTCACGAGTATCCCCTGGGTCTTCAATGCGCAGGGATATGTCGATTGGCGCAATGTTGTCGAGTTAGTGCAGGAACGATTCTATGATGTAACCGAAGAGCATATCGTCACGGTCCCTCCAGCTATTGTTGGTGTTGATGCCAGGGTCGCTCACGGAGAGGAAGTTTGTTTTACTATTTCTGCCCGTTGTTTTGGTTGAGGGTGTGGCGGCGAAGTTTCTTTCATTACACTCGCGCGCAGTCGTGCCCACCAGTTGCGGATGTGCGGGGAATTAGTTGTCGGCGGACACACCTACACAAACGTGCCCGATTGACTTTCCTGGTGTAAACTCATTACAATTTCATTCACGAATCTGGTTTATTGGCGAGACATTCCCCAACATTACGACCTAGTACCCTGGTCCGAGGACATTTTGGAAAACTCGGGGCAGAGAATGACTAAACGAGCTGATGCGAAGTCACCTTAGGGACCTGCTGTCCCGGGCTATTGAGAAAGCGGCCAAGGGGGAAGAGATGAACTCGACAGAGCTCCCTCCTTTGTTTCTTGAGCCCCCTAAACAGCGCGAGTTCGGCGATTTGACAAGCAATGTTGCGATGCTTTGGGCGAAGAGCGCAAAGAAACCGCCGCGGGCGATTGCCGAAACGATCCTTCAAAACATTGAAGACCCAGACGGTATCCTCGCGAGCAAAGAGATCGCCGGCCCGGGTTTCTTGAATTTCACCTTCTCGTCTAAGTTTTACTTCGATCAGTTGCGCGCACTGGTGGCGGGAAAGCATGACACCGTAGACCTCGGTCATGGGCAAAAAATTCAAGTCGAGTTCGCCAGCGTCAATCCTACTGGGCCATTGCACGTCGGTCACGGCCGGGTGGCGGTGATCGGCGATGTGCTGGCGCGCTTGCATCAGGCAACCGGTTACACAGTCGAGCGCGAGTACTACGTCAATGATGCCGGCAACCAGATGGAAAATCTCGGTCTTTCCATCCACGCGCGTTATCGGGAACTTTTCGGCGAGACAGTGGCTTTGCCCGAGGGTGGCTATCCCGGCGCTTACGTCAAAGAGATCGCCGCGGAGATTCAACGGCAGTACGGTGACAAGTTTTTGCATGCCGACCAAAACGAGGCGGTGAACTTTTTTCGCCACTTCGGCGGCGATGCGCTGCTCAACACGATTCGCTCGCAGTTGAAAGATTTCGGCATCGAGTTCGATTCGTTCTTTAGCGAAAAAGCAATGCGGGAGCGCCACGAAGTCGCCGAATCAATGGATCTCCTGCGGCGACAAGGCTTGCTCTATTCGCAGGATGGCGCCGAGTGGTACAAGTCGACCGCCTTCGGCGACGACAAAGATCGCACAGTGATTAAAAGCGACGGCGAGCTGACGTATTTCGCGGCCGATATCGCTTACCATCGCAACAAGTATGAGCGGAAATTCGCCAAGCTGATCAATGTCTGGGGCGCTGATCATCACGGCTACGTGCCGCGTTTGAAAGCGGCCATGCAAGGGCTGGGCTTCGATCCGAACTCGCTTAACGTCGTGCTGGTGCAGATGGTTCAACTGACCCGCGGCGGCGAGCCGGTGCGCATGGGCAAGCGCACCGGCGAGTTCGTCGCGTTGGAAGACGTGATCGAAGAAGTCGGGCGGGACGCGGCGCGGTTCTTTTTTCTCATGCGCAAGTCGGACAGCCATCTCGAATTCGACCTTGAGCTTGCCAAGCGACAATCAAGCGATAATCCGGTCTTCTACGTGCAGTATGCCCACGCCCGGATCGCGAGTATTTTCGAGCAGGCGGCCAAGAGCGGTGTCTCACTGGGTGCGCGCGACGCCGTCGCCATCGAGCGTTTGGAGTTGCCGGAAGAGCTGGAACTCATTCGGCAGATGATCCAGTTCAACGACGTCCTGGACGAGAGTGTGCGCGAGCTCGAACCTCATCGCATGGTCTTTTATTTGCTGAATCTGGCCGGTGAATTCCATCGCTATTACAATCGTCAGCGGGTGATTACGGAAGACGGTGAGTTAAGCCGCGCGCGCTTACTGTTGATCGAGAACGTGCAGCGAACCTTGCGCCGCGGGCTGGAAATTCTCGGTATTGACGCGCCGCTCAAGATGGCTGCCCGGGCGGAAACGGACTCTTAGCAGTTTACGGTGAGGTGGAGAGGGAGTCGTTTGATGGCGGAAAATCGCAGAGGCAAGGACAACCGGTTTTACTTCAGTCGCGGCCAGCTGGTGCTTTTGGGTGGGGCATTCACGCTGACTGCGGCGATTGTTTTTTTCCTGGGGATATTTGTCGGTAAAAGCATCGAGGAAAGCAAGGCGGCTAAGCGCGAGGAGCCGCTGATTAAGATCCCGATCAACCCAACGACTCAGGGCGCTGCCGGCGCTGCAACTGTGCCTCCCAAAGATGAAATTACCTTTAACGATTCTTTATCGAAGTCCGAGGGCTCTCAGCTAACGGTCGACGGCAAAACGAGCGAGCAAAGGCTATCTGAAAAGGTCGTCAAGGCCGAACCGAAAGATGCGAAGCTGCAAGCCAAAGCCGAATCTTCGGCCGAGCGGCTACCAACGAAGAAGTCCGAAAAGACTGCCCGGACCGAGGACGCGAAAAAAAGGGCCGAGTCCGAATCGCCGGCGCATGCAAAAGACCAAGTCCAAGTATGGCGCGCCCAAGTCAACGCTTTTCCCGACGATAAGGCAGCGAAACAACTGGTTGAACGCTTAAAAAATAAAGGCTACAACGCCTATATCACAGAGTTCCAGAATCGGGGAAAACCCTGGTATCGCGTCAGCGTTGGCAAGTATAGTTCGCGCGAAGAAGCGGACAAAGTCGTCGAAAGCCTGAAAAACGACGGGAGTTTTACGACTGCCTTTTCCGCCAGCAAGTGATTCACAAAGCCTCCATGAACATCCGTGAAGCGATCGATAAAATGGTGAATCACACCGATCTCTCCGAAGCGGAGACGATTGAGGTGATGAACCAAATCATGACCGGCGAGGCCACCCCGTTACAGGTGGCGGCTTTTCTCACAGCACTGCGAATGAAGGGAGAAACCGTCGGGGAAATTACCGGGGCGGCGCGGGTGATGCGCGAGAAGGCGCATCGAGTCGACGTCGGTTCAAAAACCGTATTGGATACCTGCGGTACCGGTGGCGATCAGAAGGGGACATTCAATATCTCGACCACATCGGCCTTCGTTGTCGCCGGCGCCGGTGTTCCGGTCGCTAAACATGGCAACCGCTCGGTCTCGAGCCAATCCGGCAGCGCCGACGTACTCGGTGCTCTCGGCGTCAGAGTTGATGCCCCAAAAGAGCGCGTGGAGCAATGTATCGCGAAAATCGGCATTGGCTTTCTGTTTGCGCCGCTGCTTCACGAGGCGATGAAGTATGCGGTACAACCGCGGCGCGATATCGGCATCCGCACGATCTTCAATCTTCTGGGCCCGCTGACCAATCCGGCAATGGCCAGCTATCAATTGATTGGGATTTACAGCGGCGAGCTCGTCGCGGTGATTGCCCATGTGCTGAAAAACCTCGGCAGCGCGCGCGCCATGGTCGTGCATGGTTTGGAAGGGCTGGACGAAATTTCTCTTTGCGGCCCCACCAAGGTCGCTGAACTGCGCGATGGTAAAGTGACTGAATATATCCTGGAGCCGGAACAGATGGGATTTGCGCGCTGTCGACTGGAAGAACTGCACGGCGGCAATGCTGAAGAGAGCGCGGTCATCGTGAAGAGCGTGCTCCAGGGCGATCAGGGCTCACCACGGAATGTGGTCTTGCTCAACAGCGGCGCGGCTCTTTATGTCAGCGGCAGTGCGGCGACGCTGCAGGATGGTATCCGACTCGGGGCGGAGTCCATCGATTCGGGAAGAGCTCGGCAAAAGCTTGACCAGTTGGTCGAGATGACCAACGCCGGCTGAATTACCATGGCC
>Ga0193743_1002975_pt1 | contig 11568 bp, 11 predicted proteins | sample L2c2metaG_FD_143038 | JGI IMG/M metagenome (GOLD analysis project Ga0193743, IMG submission 143038) | Soil microbial communities from a riparian zone of the East river system, Colorado, United States - L2c2 | ecosystem: Environmental > Terrestrial > Soil > Riparian zone | place: USA: East River...
GCCGCGGACCTTGCGCACGAACAGCACGATCGTCAGCAGCAGCGCGAACACGAACACCAGCGCCGGCCAACTGACCAGCTGGCCGTTGATGCCCAGCCCGACCGGCACGGTGGTGCCGGCGGCGTCCGGGATCCGGCGCACGAAGCCGGCGTCGACCAGCCCGATGATGGTCAGGAACAGCCCGATGCCGACGCCGATGGCGGCCTTCAGCTGGGTCGGCACCGCGCGGAAGATCCTCTCCCGCAGGCCGGTCAGCACCAGCACGGTGATCAGCAGGCCCTCGATGACCACCAGGCCCATCGCGTCGGCCCAGGTCATCTGGGGCGCGATCTCGTAGGCCACCATCGCGTTGACACCGAGCCCGGCGGCCAGCGCCAGCGGGAACCGGGCTACCACCCCCATCAGGATCGTCATCACGCCGGCGACCAGGGCGGTGGCGGCCGCTATCGCGGCGATCGCGAGATGCGCGCCGGTGGCGTCGCTGGCGCTGCCAAGGATCAGCGGGTTGAGCACGACGATGTAGGCCATCGTGAAGAAGGTCGCGAAACCGCCGCGCACCTCCCGGCCGACCGTCGAACCACGAGCGCTGATCGAGAAGTAGCGGTCGAACCCACTCTCCGGGCGGCCTGCGCTGGTGGCCCGCTGTGTGGTCGGTGCCTCGGTCATGCCGGCTCCCCACGGAGATCATCGATTGACGGGGGCATCGTGCCACAGCCGGTGTTTCACCGAAAGATCTTCCTGGTTACCCTTTTCGAGTGGCTGAGCAGCAGCAACAACCTCGGGTGGCACCGCTCGACCCGCCGATGACGCCGTTCGCAGTAGGGGGCATGGTCGTCTGGGCGGTCGTAGGGCTGGTGGTGCTCGCCTTTTTCCGCGACGGACGCGAAAACTGGCTATGGACCTGCCTCGCCGGATTCCTGCTCGGATTCCCCGGCCTAGCGGTCATGATCAGGCACGACGCCAACCGCCGGCGGCGGCTGGCACCGGCTCAGTCTTCGACGGACTCGACTTCGCCGTCGTCGTAGATGGTGGGCAGCTCCTCGGGCGCCGCGTTCTCGGCCAGCGCCTCGGAGTGCGCGCCGCAGCCGTGGTCGCCGCTGACCGCGCGGCCGTCGTCGGGCGCGAACATGTTGCCGCACACCCCGAACGCCTGCCGCATGGCGCCGGCCAGTGGCAGGTAGAAGCCGCAGGTGACGCAGCGGGCCACCTTCGGCGCGGCCGTCGCGATCGCCGCGTCGGGGCCGTGGTCGCCGTCGTACCACCGCTGGGCGGTCTCCTCGCGGCCTTCCTGCGACATCACCCGGGTGCGGCCGAGGCCTAGCTCCCAGGTCACCTCGTCGACCGCCGGGTCGTCGGAGAGCGTGTAGCCGGGCACCAGCCGGTCGTCGTCGGTCGGCGTCAACAGCAGGTCGCCGACACCCAGGTCGCCCGGCTGGAGGCGGTCCTGCCAGGGCACCCAGCTCTGCGCGAGCATCGCGTCGGTGCTGGGCAGCAGCACCGTCTCGCAGATCGTCACGTGCTTGCTGCGGGAGACGCGGGTCACTGTGACCGCCCACCGCCAGCCTCGGTAACCGGGTGTCTCGCAGGCAAAGTAATGAGTGACGAGTCGCTCGCCCTCGGCAACGACGTCTAGGTGAGGGCCGACCTCAGCCGGGTCGACCTCGGTGACCGCCGACCGCGCGAGGTCGACGGCCGCGGCACAGACCTGGTCGAGCTTCGCGGATCGCACTGCCGCACTCCTGGTCACCCAGACATTCTTCACTACGCGTGTGGGCCCTCGACAGCGGGATGGGAGAGGATGGTGTCCATGCCGTTGATACGTCGCACCGGGTCGACGCTCGGCCGTTTCATCGGCACGACCTTCAAAGGCGGCCGCCTGGTCAGCCGGGGTGTGCGGCGCGGCGTCGGCACCGCCCGGTCGAAGGGTGCCCGCGGCGAAACCGGCATGATGCGCCTGTTCGACCTGCATGCCGCTTCCTGTGCCGGCGACACCCTGATCACCATCGGGCTCGCCGGCACGATCTTCTTCGACGTGCCGCTCGGCGAGGCGCGCACCAAGGTCGCGCTCTACCTGTTCATCACGATGGTCCCGTTCGCCCTGCTGGCCCCCGTGGTCGGCCCGCTGCTCGACCACTTCCGGCACGGCCGGCGCTGGGCGCTGGCGGCGACCTTCCTCGGCCGGGCGTTCCTGGTCTGGGCGATCGCCGACAACTTCCACTCGTTCGCGCTCTACCCGGCGGCGTTCGGCGTGCTGGCCCTGTCCCGGGCCTACGGCGTGGCCAGATCGGCGGCCGTGCCCCGGCTGTTGCCCGAGGGCCTCGGGCTGTCCCAGGCGGGCGCCCGGGCGAGCATCTACGGCACCGTCGCGGGCGCGATAGCGGCGCCGATCGGGGTCGGCGCCTTCGCGATCGGCCCGGCATGGCCGCTGCGGATCGCCGCGGTGATCTTCATCGTCGGCATGGTGATCTCGCTCCGGCTGCCTCCCCGGGCCGACTCCGACCCGCCGGAGACCGTGCCCAGGCCGATAGCGGCGATCTTCGGGGCGTTCGGCCGCAACGGCGACCGGCCGCTCTCCGGCCGGCTGGTGATCGCGACCCTGATCGGCAGCGCCTCGCTCCGCGCGTTCTACGGCTTCCTGCTGCTCTTCCTGGCGTTCGCGGTCAAGGGTGACTACCTGGAAACCACGCTGTTCGGCCGCACCTTCAGCGATGCCGTCGCGCTCAGCATCATGGGCGGGGCCCTGGCCGTCGGCACCTTCCTGGCCACCGCGGTCGGCACCCGGATGCAGATACACCGGCCGGTGGCGCTGCAGTCCAGCGGTCTGATCATCACCGCGGGCGTGGCGGTGCTGACCACGATCGAGTTCTCGCTCGGGATGGTCGCGCTGCTGTGCCTGGTCACCGCGACCATGAGCGGCATCGCCAAGCTCTCCAACGACGCGACGATCCAGGAACGGGTCCCGGAACGGATGCGGGCCAGCGCCTTCGCCCACTCCGAGACGGTGCTGATGCTGGCCTTCGTGGCCGGCGGCGGGCTCGGGCTGGTCCCGGTCAGCGGCCGCCTCGGCGTCGGCCTGCTCGCCGGCCTCATGGCCCTGGCCGCGCTGCGCGCGGCGCTGGTCGCCGGCAAGCTCCGCAAGGAGCGCCTGCACGGCCGGTTCGACGTCGGCGATCCGCCGCCGGACGAGCCGGGCACGGCGGTCGACGCCCCGCCGCGCCCGCGCGCGGAGGCGCCGCGCCCATCCGCCGATCCACCCACCGGGCCCGGGCCACGCCCGGCCGCCGAGCCGTCGGCCACCGCCGAATTCCCCAGGCCCGAACGCCGGTGGTGGCGCCGGCCGAAGGCCGACCAGACGAAGCGCACGCTGCAGATGCCTGCCGTCGACCCGGCCGAGGGCGGCACCGCGCAGCAGACCGCGGTCGCACCGCCGGGCTACCACGTCTACCGGCCCGGTGCCGCGGTCAACGGTCCGGGCGAAGATCCGTGGCGCGACACCGCCGGGCCGCCGGCGTGACCGACCTGCTCGTGGTGACGGCCGTCGAAGCGGAAGCCGAGGCGGTCCGGGCCGGGCTCGACGGCCGGCTCACCGTGGCCGCGATCGGCGTCGGTCCGGCCGCGGCCGCCGCCGGCACCGCCCGGCTGCTCGCGCTGGCCGAAGCGGGCGGCCGCCCATACGCCGGCGTGGTCTGTCTGGGTATCGGCGGCGGCTTCGCCGGGCGCGTCGAGGTCGGCGGCACCGCGATCGCCACCCGCAGCGTCGCCGCCGACCTGGGTGCGGAGAGCCCCGACGGCTTCCTGCCGATCGACGACCTCGGCTTCGGCACGGCGCGGGTCGACGCCGACGCCGGCCTGGTCGCCACCCTGCGCGCGGCGCTGCCGGACGCGGCCGTCGGCACCGTGCTGACCGTGAGCACCGTCACGGGCACGGCAGCCTCGACCGCGGCGCTCGCCGGCCGGTTCCCCGACGCGGTGGCCGAGGGGATGGAGGGCTACGGCGTGGCCTGCGCCGCCGCCGGCCTCCCGTTCGCCGAGGTCAGAACGATTTCCAACGTGATCGGCCCGCGCGACCGGTCGGCCTGGCGGGTCCCGGCGGCGCTGGCCGCCCTCACCAAGGCCGCGGGGGCGCTCGGGTTAGCGTGAGGGTATGGCGCTCTCGCTGGCTTTCTCGCCGTGCCCCAACGACACGTTCGTGTTCCACGCCCTCGCACACGGGCTGGTGCCCGGCGCGCCGCCGGTCGACGTGACCTACGCCGACGTCGACGTGACCAACACGGCCGCCGAGCAGGGCGCGTTCGACCTGGTCAAGGTGAGCTACGCGGCGCTGCCCTGGCTGCTCGACGACTACGAGTTGCTGCCCTGCGGCGGCGCGCTCGGCCGTGGCTGCGGCCCGCTGGTGCTGACCCGGCAGGACGGCCCGCGCGACCTCGACGGCGCCCGGGTCGCGGTGCCCGGCGACCGCACCACCGCCTACCTGCTCTTCCGGCTCTGGGCCGAGGGAAAGCAACCGGCGGTCATCGACGTGCTGCCGTTCCACGAGATCATGCCGGCGGTCGCGGCCGGCCGCTACGACGCCGGCCTGGTGATCCACGAGGCCCGCTTCACCTACCCGCGGCACGGCCTCACCGCGCTGGTCGACCTCGGCGAGTGGTGGGAGGGCGACACCGGGCTGCCGATCCCGCTCGGCGCGATCCTCGCCAAGCGCGGCACCGTCGACCCGGCGCAAGCGACCGCCTGGGTGCGCGAGTCGGTGCGGCGGGCCTGGGCCGACCCGGCCGCCAGCCGCGACTACGTGCTCGCGCACGCGCAGGAGATGGAGCAGTCGGTCGTCGACCAGCACATCGGCCTCTATGTCAACGAGTTCACCGAGGACCTCGGCGACGAGGGCCGGAAGGCGATCGATGCCCTACTCGGCCGGGCCGCGGCGGCGGGCTTAGTGCCTCAGATCTCGAGCTCGCGCGCGACGGCGTGGATGAGCTGAGCCACCTGCTGCGCGGTCTTCTTGTCGGGGAACCGGCCTCGCTGCAGGTCGGGCTGGACCCGGGCCTCGATCACCTTGATCATGTCTTCGACCATGCCGTGCAGCTCGTCGGCGGGACGGCGGCGCAGCTCCGACATCGACGGCGGCGCCTCGATCAGCTTGACGCCGAGCGCCTGCGCGCCCTTGCGGCTGTCGACCACGCCGAACTCGATCCGCTGGCCACCCTGGAGGTCGGTAACGCCGGCGGGCAGCGCGGCCTTGGGCAGGAACACGTCGCCACCCTCGTCACTGGTGACGAACCCGTATCCCTTGGTCGCGTCGAACCACTTCACTCGACCGGTCGGCACTGCAACCTCACTGGATCTCGCCCTGCTGTGGACTTGTTGACCTCACAAGGCTAGCCGGACCAACCCAGGAAGCGCCGCCGGAAATTCCCGGAGATCGCGCAGAACCAACCGGGCGCCCGCGTCCCGCAGTTCGTCGGCGGAGCACGGGCCTGTGACGACGGCGACGCCCGGCACGCCGGCGGTCCGCGCCGCGACCATGTCGGCGACGTGGTCACCGACGTAGACGCCGCAGCCGTGCTCGGTCAGCGCGGTCGCCTTGCCCTCGGCGAACAGGTCTCCGGCGACCGCGTCGGCGGTGATGCCGAGGTGCCGCAGGTGCAACTCGGCCAGCCGGCCCAGTTTCGACGTGACGACCACCACCCGGCCGCCCAGCTCACGGACGGCGTCGAGGGCCTCGCGGACGCCGGGCAGCAGCACGGTCGGCGTGATCGCGCGCTCGACGTAGATCTCCCGGTAGGTCCTGACCGCCGCCTCGATCTCCTCGGGCGGGAACCAGTTGGCCAACTCGGCCCGCAACGGCGGTCCGAGGCGGGAAATCGCGGCCTGGTCGTCTACATAGGTGCCGGTGACGGCGGTCAGCTCCCGGAAGGCGGCGGCGATCCCGGGCCGGGTGTCGGCCAGGGTCATGTCGAAGTCGAAGCCGACGGCCAGCGAGGTGATCACGCGGCCGATGATCGCACAAGCTCGGGCGGATGGTCGCTCACACTCGGGAGGGGCGGCCGGGCGTATAGCGTGGGTAGACGATGACCACCATGCTCGTCGACCACCTCCGGTCGCTGCCAGACGAGGCGCTCGCGGCGTTGCTGCGCATGCGTCCGGATCTGGTCGTCCCGGTGCCGTCCGACCTGTCCGCGCTGGCGCTGCGCGCCCAGTCGCGGATGTCGATCGCCCGGGTCCTCGACGGCTTCGACCGGTTCACCCTGGAGATCCTCGACGCCGCCCGGCTCAGCCGCGGCCAGTCCGCCACCACCAGCCTGGAGTCGATCTTCACGCTGGCCACCACCGCCGACCAAGAGGCCGCCCGCGCGGCTATCGGCCGGCTCCGCGCCCGGTTTGTCCTCTACGGCCCGGAGCACGCCTTGTCCGTAGCGGCCGGCGTCGACGAGGTCTCCAGCCCGTACCCCGCCGGTCTCGGCCGGCCCGCCGCCCTGCTCGACGCGGCCGCCGCGGAGCTGGTCGCCGACCCGGCCCGGCTGCGCCGCACGGTGCTCGCGGCCCCACAGCCGGCGCGGGCGGTGCTCGACCGGCTCGCGGCCGGCCCGCCGGTCGGCACGCTGGCCGGTGGCGGCGACGCCGGCTCGCCGGTGCGCTGGCTGGTCGACAACGCCCTCCTCGTGGCGGTGCCCAGCGGCGGTTTCGAGCTGCCCCGCGAGGTCGGCCTGCTGCTCCGCCGCGACACCGGGCCGCTCGGCCCGGTGCACCCGGCACCGCCCGGGCTCGACGCGGCGACCCGGGAGCCCAAGGCAGTCGACTCCGCGGGCGCCGGCCAGGCGATGGACGCGGTCCGGCACACCGAGTCGCTGCTGGCGGCCCTGGAAGCCGAGCCCGCGACCGTGCTGCGCTCCGGCGGCCTCGGCGTCCGCGAGCTGCGCCGGCTGGCCCGCGCGGCCGGGCTCGAGGAGGTCGCCGCGGCGACCCTGCTGGAGGCCGCCTACGCCGCCGGCCTGGCCGGCGAGGCCGAAGCGCACGCCACGCCGGTCGGCCGCCCGGCACCGGAGACCCAGGTGCTGCCGACCGCGCGCTTCGACGCCTGGCGGGCCTCGTCGATCGCCCGCCGCTGGACCGACCTCGCGGCCGCATGGCTGACCATGACCCGCCAGCCCGGCCTGGTCGGCCAGCGCGACGAGCGGGACCGTCCGATCACCGTGCTCGCGCCCGAGGTCGAGCGCTCCGGCGCACCGGCCACCCGGCGCACGGTGCTGGCCATCCTCGGCGCGCAGCCGCCCGGCACCGCACCGAGCCCCGACGAGCTGCTCGCGCTGCTCGACTGGGAGGCACCGCGGCGCACCCGCGGCCGGGAGGGCATCTACCGCGAGGTGCTCACCGAGGCGGCGCTGCTCGGCGTCACCGGGCTGGGCGCGCTGACCGTGCAGGGCCGGGCCCTGCTCGCCGACGACGCCGCGGAGCTCGGCCACGACCAGCGGGCCGCCGCCGACCCGCTCGGCACCCGCACCGAGGGCGTCCGCGCACCCGACGACCCGCCGAGCACGGTCAAGGTCCTCGACGCCCTGCTGCCCGCCCCGGTCGACCACTTCCTGCTCCAAGCCGACCTGAGCGTGGTCGTCCCCGGACCGCCGGAACCCGAGCTCGCGTCCGAGCTCGAAGCGGTCGCCGAGCCGGAGTCGGCCGGCGGTGCGAGCGTCTACCGGGTGACGCCGGCGGCGGTGCGGCACGCGCTCGACACCGGCCACGCGGCCGACGACCTGCACGCGCTGTTCCGCCGCCGGTCGCGCACTCCAGTGCCGCAGGCGCTGACCTACCTGATCGACGACGTGGCGCGCCGGCACGGTGGCCTGCGGGTCGGCAGCACCGGCTCCTACCTGCGCAGCGAAGACGAGGCGCTGGTCGCCGAGGTGCTCGCCGACCGCCGGCTGGCCGGCCTGACGTTGCGCAAGCTGGCGCCGACCGTGCTGGTCACCCCGCTGGCGAGCGGGCGGCTGCTGCAGGAGTTGCGGGAGGCCGGCTACGCACCGGTGCCGGAAGACGCCAGCGGCGCCACGGTGCGCGGCCGGCTCCGGGTCCGCCGGGCGCCGGCCCGCGGTGCTGGGCTGGCCCGGCTCGGCGCGGCCGGCGCCGTCGACGCGATTGCCGGGGTGCAGCTCACCCAGCCCCGGCTGCTCGGCATCGTCGAGCAGATCCGGCGCGGCGACGCGGCGGCCCGGGCGTCCCGGCGGGCTCCGGCGGCGGTGCGGCCCGGCAACGGCACCGGCCCGGTCCCGGTGCAGACGCACACCCAGGCGCTGGCCGTGCTGCAGCAGGCGATCCGCGACAAGGCCCTGGTCTGGGTCGGCTACGTCGACGCGCACGGCTCGACGACGTCACGCCTGGTCCGCCCGGTGTCGATCGGCGCCGGCTACCTGCGGGCCGAAGACGAACGCACCGAGATGCTGCACACCTTCGCCCTACACCGGATCAGCGCCGCGGTGCTCGACTAGTCGCGGGCGGCAACCAGGCGGATCGCGGGGGTACGGGTGGCCGAGAGCGTGGTCAGCACGCTGGCCGTCGCCACGACCACGACCGCGATGGCGACCACGGCGCTGCCCAGTGCCCAGGGCACGCTGGCCACGCTGATCCCGATCATGTCGCGCACGGCGAAGGCCATCCCGATCAGCGTGCCGGTGGCGGCCAGCACGCCCAGCAGCACCCCGATCGCGACCACGGCCAGCGACTCCGCGAGCGCGGCGCCGACCACCTGACCGCGCGTCAGGCCGGTGACCCGGGCCGCGGCGAACTCGGCCCGCCGGTCCGATGCGGCGATCACGACGGCGTTGACCATCGCGATGAGCGTGTAGACCATCGCCATGCCGAGCAGGGCGACCATGATGTCGACGCTCATCTTCTGCTGGTCATCGGCGTACGCGTCGATCCACTGTGCGGTGGTCGTGACCTGGCCGAGCCGGGCGAGCCCGGTGGCGACCGCGGCCGGGTCGGCGGCCCGCACGACGTAGCGCCGCGGGCCGTCCCGCATCAGGTCGGGCGAGAGCAGGATGTAGGGGCCGGCGACCGTCTCCGGCAGCAAGGCGACCACCCGCAACTGGTCCGGGCCACCGTCGAGGCGCACGGGCATCATGTCGCCGACCCGCCAACCCCCGCTCTCGCTTGGGCTGACGGCGACCGACGCGCCGTGCAGGTCGGCGAGGTCGCCGGCGGTGACCACCATCCGGTGGGTCGCCGCGTAACCGGCGGGATCGACGGCGAGGCCGTTCGTCGGCTCGAAGACCAGGCCGTCCTCGCCCTCGTCCTGCCCGAGGTCGAAGCTGACCTGAGCCTCTTCGGAGACGGCTTCGACGCCGGGCACCGCGGCCACCTGGTCGCGGACCGGCCGGTCGGTGGTGAGCACCAGGTCGGCGCGCAGGTCCCGGCTGATCTCCTGGCGCCCGGCCTCGGTCATCGTCCCGGTCGTGCCGGCCATCCCGACGACGAACGCGACCAGCACCATGATCGGTGCCGCGGTCGACGCGCTGCGGCGCACCCCGGTGCGCAGGTTGGCGTGCGCCAGCACCCCCAGCCGGCCGCGGAAGAGCAGCCCGAACGGCACCGCCACCAGCGGCACGATCAGCGGTGCGACCGCGGCGAACGCGGTGACCAGGGTGAACGACGCGCAGATCGACAGCGGCAGGGCCGCCTCGCCGCCGACCGTCGCCACCAGCACCAGCATCGCGATGCTGCCGGCGAAGAAGATCGCGCCGACCACCCAGCGGGACGCGGTCATCACCCGGGTCGCGGCGCCGACGTCGCGGAGCGCCTCCAGCGGCCGGACCTTGGCGGCGCGCCGGGAGGCGGCCAGCACGCCGAGCACGGCGACGCCGATGCCGACGCCCGCCGACACGCCGAGGATCCATGACCGCCACTGCCCGGTGAAGCCCGGCGGGACGAACCCGAACGAGTCGAGCATGGCGCCCTGCAGCCGCATCACCGGCAGGCCGGCCAGCACACCGAAGGCGGAGCCGAGGACGCCGAGCAGCAGCGCTTCGCCGACCAGCAGGGTGCGGACCTGCCGGCGGCCGGCGCCGGTCAGCCGGAGCAGGGCCAGGTCGCGGCGGCGCTGTGCCACGGTGAACGCGAACGTCGAGCTCACCACGAACACGGCGACGAAGACAGCCAGGCCGAGCGTCATGCCGAGCAGGGAGATCGCGCCGACGTACCCGTCGCGGATCGCCCGTTCCTGCTCGGGCGGCAGGCCCGGCGGCACGCTGGCGGTCGCTGCCGACACCAGGGTGAGCAGGGACGACTGCACCAGCGCCACGCCGAGGCAGACACTCAGGATCGCGCCGACGAAGACCTGCCAGCGGTCTCGGAAGGTGCTCCACGACATCCGCAGCATGGCTACTCCTCCCAGCGGGCGAGCCGGTCGGCGACCAGCCGGACGGTCGGCCGGTCCAAGCGGTCGACCACCCGCCCGTCGCCGAGGAAGACCACCCGGTCGGCAGCCGCCGCGGCGGCCGGGTCGTGGGTGACCATGACGATCGTCTGCCCGCTGCCCTCGACCATCCCGCGCAGCATCCGCAGCACCGTGCGGGCCGACTTGGTGTCGAGGGCGCCGGTCGGCTCGTCGGCGAAGAGCACGGCGGGCCGGGTGACCATCGCGCGGGCGATCGCCACCCGCTGCTGCTGGCCGCCGGAAAGCTCGCCGGGACGGTGCCGCGCCCGGTCGGCCAGGCCCACCGAGGCGAGCACCTCGCGGACCACCTTGCGGGGTGGCCGCTGCCCGGCGAGCCGCAGCGGCATCGCCACGTTCTGCTCGGCGGTGAGCGAACCGATCAGGTTGAAGCTCTGGAAGACGAAGCCCAGCACGGTCCGGCGCAGCCGGGTCAACTCGGCGTCCGAGGCGTCGGTGATGTCCTGCCCGGCGACCCGCACCCGGCCGGAGGTGACCCGTTCGAGCCCGGCGGCACAGTGCAGCAGCGTCGACTTGCCGGAACCGGACGGGCCCATCACCGCCGTCCACGAACCGGCGGGGAACCCGATGTCCACATTGTCCAGTGCGCGCACGGCCGCGGTACGCGTCCCGTACACCCGGGTCACCCCGTGTAGCTCGACCGCCGATGGGGTCGTTTCCGGTGCGTCCAACGGCCGGTGCGTCGCCTGCGTCTCCACCCGTCCATTGCAGCGGTTGCGGCCCGCGAGATCAGTAACGCCAACGGGCCTCTTGAGGGTAGGGCTGGCCTCAGCCCCGAGCCCGGCGCACGCTGCCGACGATCGAGACGAAGACCAACGTGGCGAAGCCGGTGCCGGCGGACTCGCCGACCGAGGCGACGAAACCCTGCCGCTGGACCAACCAGCCGTAGAGGAACCAGGCGACCAGCAGAGCACCCATCAACGCGTACGCGGCGACGGTCAGCCGCGAAACCGGCGCCACCGCCCGTTCACGTTCATCGATGCCCATGTCACCCAGCGTCGCACCGATCCGCTGGCGGGAACACCCCTCAGGTGCCGGGCCGCCGGCCATACACGTGCACCGGGGTGCCGACCTTGCCCAGGCTCCACAGCTTGCGGGCGTCGGCGGGCAGCAGGTTGACGCAG
>Ga0193743_1002976_pt1 | contig 11560 bp, 8 predicted proteins | sample L2c2metaG_FD_143038 | JGI IMG/M metagenome (GOLD analysis project Ga0193743, IMG submission 143038) | Soil microbial communities from a riparian zone of the East river system, Colorado, United States - L2c2 | ecosystem: Environmental > Terrestrial > Soil > Riparian zone | place: USA: East River...
AGTCGGTCGTGCGCACCAGGTGGTAGGTCGTGGCGACGGTCAGCTCGCAGCGGCGGGCGACCTGCTTCACGGTGAGGCCCTTCGGCGCCCGACCGACTGCTTCCAACACCCGAAGGGCGCGGGAGACGCTGCGGATCAGGTCCGATGGTTCTGCCAGAGGGTCGCGCACACCCACCTCCGCGGGCCGGGGCTTACACCATATGAAAAAGCACCCGTCCGCGAAATGCCTGTTGGTATCGAGAACGCCAAATTGCTCGACACGGAGCGTCGATGCGCCCGATACGCGGAGTTCATCCGCTCCGCAGTGTCGGTGACCGGACCGACAGAAGAGGCCGCTAGCCGGTGCGGTCGGCGATGAAGTCGCAGAGCGACTCGAGGGCGGCGCGGGTCGGGTTGGCCGGCAACGGCGCCAGCCGCTCCCGCGCCTCCTCGGCGTAGCTGCGGACCGTCTCACGGGCCCGCTTCATCGCCGCCGACTCGCGCAGCAGCACCAGCGCCTCGGCGTGCAGCCCGTCGTCGGTGACCGGGCCGGCGGCGAGGATCTCGCGCAGCCGGGTCGCCGCGGCGTCGGTGTCGTCGGAGGCCAGCGCGTAGAGCACCGGCAGCGTCGGCACGCCCTCGCGCAGGTCGGTGCCGGGCGTCTTGCCGCTCTGCTCCGACTCGGACGCGATGTCGAGCAGGTCGTCGGAGAGTTGGAAGGCGATGCCCATCTTCTCGCCGTAGCGGGCGAGCGCCTCGGTCTGCTCCGGCGTCGCACCGCCGAACATGCCGCCGAACCGGGCGGAGGTCGCGATCAGCGAGCCGGTCTTCTCGGCGAGCACGCCGAGGTAGTGCGCCACGGGCTCGACGCCGTCGCGCGGACCCACCGTCTCGGCGATCTGGCCGTGCACCAGCCGGGCGAACGTGCGCGCCTGCAGCCGGACGGCGTCGGTGCCGAGATCAGCGGCGAGATCGGCGGCCCGGGCGAACAGATAGTCGCCGACCAGGATCGCCACCGAGTTGGTCCACCGCGAGTTGGCGCTGCGCACCCCGCGCCGCACGGGCGCCTCGTCCATCACGTCGTCGTGGTAGAGCGTCGCCAGGTGGGTCAGCTCCATCACCACCGCGGCGGAGACCACCATCGGGGACTTCGGGTCGCCGAACTGCGCGCCGCGCGCGACCAGCAACGGTCGGAACCGCTTGCCGCCGGCCTCGACGAGGTGGCGCGCGGCTTCCGTGATCATCGGATCGGCGCTGGTCACACAGGTGCGCAAATCGTCTTCGACGGCCGCCAGCACCGCACGCGCAGACGCCTCGACCTCTGGATCGACGAAGTCGACCCCGATCGAGGTCAGGTCCTCAGCCCCCCACACCACGTAACCCACGATGCCACACCGCGAAATCGACTCAGCGCCGGGAGGGGCCTCGCAACCACCGGAAATGCCGGATGGGGGCCGCCGTAGCGACCCCTATCCGGCAAACTTCAGCTATCGGATGAACTGCCCAGCCGTGTCGGAGAGGTTGAGCAGTGGTGCCGGCGCCACACCCAGCACCAGCGTGGCGGCCACGCCGATCACCAGGGACGCGGCGGTGAGCGCGCCCGGCACGGCGATCGTCGGGGTGGACTCACCCGGCTCGGAGAGCCACATCATCACCACCACGCGCAGGTAGGGGAACGCGAGGATCATGCTGGTGATCACGCCGGCGATGACGAGCCAGGTCTGCCCGCCCTCGAGGGCCGCCCCGAACACCGCGAACTTGCTGATGAAGCCGCTGGTGAGCGGGATGCCGGCGAACGCCAGCAGGATGAAGGTGAAGACACCCGCGAAGACCGGCGACCGGCGGCCCAGGCCCGCCCAGCGGGACAGGTGGGTCGCCTCGCCGTCGGCGTCGCGCACCAGCGTCACCACCGCGAACGCGGCGATCACCGTGAAGCCGTAGGCGACCAGGTAGAACATCGAGCTGGAGATGCCGGCGCGCCCCCCGGCGAGAACGCCGACCAGCAGGTAGCCGGCGTTGGCGATCGACGAGTAGGCGAGCAGTCGCTTGAGGTCGGTCTGCGTCACCGAGAGCACCGCGCCGACCAGCATGGTCAGGATCGCGATCGTGCCGATCACCGGCGTGAAGTCCCACTTGGCGCCGTCGAACGCGACGTAGAGGATCCGCAGCAACGCGCCGAACGCGGCCACCTTGGTGCAGGCCGCCATGAAGGCCGTGACCGGGGTCGGCGCGCCCTGGTAGACGTCGGGCGTCCAGACGTGGAACGGCGCCGCGGCGGCCTTGAAGAGCAGGCCGATCGAGATCATCGCCAGGCCGCCGAAGAGCAGCGCGCGGTTGGCCGGCGATGCGGTCGCGGCCGAGTGGATGGTGGCGAAGTCGACGCCACCGGCCTGCCGGCCCGGCGCCGCCTGCACCGACGCGGTGAAGCCGTAGACCAGCGCGACACCGAACAGGAAGAACGCCGACGCGTACGCGCCGAGCATGAAGTATTTGAGCGCGGCCTCCTGGCTGACCAGCCGCCGGCGGCGGGCCAGCGCGCACATCAGGTAGAGGGGCAGCGAGAGCACCTCGAGCGCGATGAACATGGTCAGCAGGTCGTTGGCCGAGACGAAGAGCATCATGCCGCCGACCGCGAACATGGCCAGCGGGTAGACCTCGGTCGCGCCGTCGGCGCGCGCGGCCTGCCGGCGGTCGTCGTCGGAGCCCACTGTGATCGCCGCCTGCGCGACGAACGGGCCGCCCTTCTCCAGCGCCCGCTCGCCGATCAGCAGCATCGCCATCACGGCCAGCACGACGATCGAGCCCTGCAGGAACAGCGCGGGGCCGTCGACCGCGATCGCCTGGCCGGCGGTCACCAGCCGGGTGTCGGCCTGGGTGATCAGCACCACCAGGGCCGCGACGAGACCGGCCAGCGAAAGCACGAGCTGGGTCAGGTAGCGACCGCGCTTGGGCACGAAGGCCTCGACGAGCACACCGAGCGCCGCCACACCGAACACGATGAGCATCGGCGCGATCGCGGCGTACGCGATGTGCGGGAAGTTGATCGTCATTTGACTGCTGCCTCCGAGGTGGTGCCGGAGATGGGCGCCGGATCCGACTTGCCCACGTCTTGCATCGTGGCCTGGACGGCGGGGTTGATCACGTCAGTAACCGGCTTCGGGTAGAAGCCGAGGAACAGGAGCAGCAGGATCAGTGGTGCGACCACGACCTTCTCCCGCACGCTCAGGTCACGCCGCATCGCCGGCACTTCGGCCAGGGCCGGGTTGAGGGTGCCCTGCACCGTCCGCTGCACCATCCACAGCACGTAGGCGGCCGCGAGGACGATGCCGACCGTCGCGATCACCGCCACCGGCTTGTTGACGGTGAAGGTGCCGATCAGCACCAGGAACTCCGAGACGAACGGCGCCGTGCCGGGCAGGGCCAGCGAGGCCAGGCCGGCGAACAACAGCACGCCGGCCAGCACCGGCACCAGCTTGCCGGCGCCGCCGAAGTCGCGGATATTCGACGAGTTGCGGCGGGCGACCAGCATGCCGACGACCAGGAACAGCAGGCCGGTGGCGAGGCCGTGGTTGAGCATGTAGAGCACCGCTCCGGTGCCCGCCTGGGTGGTGAACGCGAAGATGCCCACGCCGATGAAGCCGAAGTGCGCGATCGACGTGTAGGACACCAGCCGCTTGAGGTCGTTTTGCCCGATGGCCAGCAGCGCGGCGTAGATGATGCCGATCACCGCCAGCGCGATCGCCCACGGCGCGAACCAGCGCGACGCCTCCGGGAACAGCGGGAGGCAGTAGCGCAGGATGCCGAACGTGCCGACCTTGTCGAGCACGCCGACCAGCAGCGCGGCGGCGCCGGCCGGTGCGGCTCCACCGGCGTCAGGCAGCCAGGTGTGGAACGGGAAGAACGGCGCCTTGATCGCGAAGGCGAGGAAGAACCCGAGGAACAGCCAGCGCCCGGTGTTGGTGGCGAAGTCACTGCTGGTCAGCGCCACCCAGTCGAACGTGTGCCCGCCGACCACCCACAGGCCGATCACCGCGGCCAGCATGAACAGGCCGCCGACCAGCGAGTAGAGGAAGAACTTGACCGCCGCGTACTGCCGCTGGTGCCCGCCGAAGCTGCCGATGAGGAAATACATCGGGACGAGCATGACCTCGAAGAACACGTAGAACAGGAAGACGTCGGCGGCCGCGAAGACGCCGATCATCGTGCACTCGAGCACGAGCAGCAGCGCGAAGTAGGTCGGAATGCTCCGCCGGCTCTTGTCGGCGTCGTGCCACGAGGCCAGGATCACCAGCGGCACCAGCACCGTGATCAGCATCAGCATGACCAGCGCGATGCCGTCGACCGCGAAGGTGAACCGGGCGTCCCAGGTCGGGATCGGGTGGCGATCCTCGCGGAGTTGCAGCCGGTCGCCGCCAGCGTTGAAGGCCACCCACATGACGACCGACAGCGCGAACACCACGAGCGACGACGCCAGGGCGACGATCTTGGCGACCTCGGGTCGGCTCCTGGGCAGGCACCAGACGACGAGCGCGCCGAGTAGCGGCAACCCCGTCAGCACCGAGAGGTACGGGAAGTCCTGCATCGCTAGCTCAGCCATCCCATCTGCACGGCGACGAACGCGCCGACCACGAGCAGCGCGCCGGCCATCATCGACATCGCATAGGACCGGACGAAGCCGGTCTGCAGCCGGCGCAACCGGCCGGAGCCGCCGCCGACCGCGGCCGCGAGGCCGTTGACCGCGCCGTCGATGCCCCGGTTGTCGAGGAAGACCAGCGCGCGGGTCAGGAAGATGCCGGGCTTCTCGAAGACGATCTCGTTGAAGGCGTCGGCGTAAAGGTTGCGGCGGGCCGCGGTGACGACCACGCCGGCGGGCTGCTCGGCCAGCGCGGTGCCGCGCCGGAAGAGCAGGTAGGCCAGGCCGATGCCGGCGAACGTGAGCACCAGCGAGAGCGCGGTGATCAGCCCGTGCGACATGACCGGGTCCAGGTCATGCGCCTCCGGCGGCAGCGGCGGCTCGAGCCACTTGGCGACCGGGCTGGCCATCAGGCCACCGGCGATCGCGGAACCGATCGCGAGCAGCACCAACGGCCCGACCATGATCGGTGGCGATTCGTGCGGGTGGTCGATGTCCTCGGTCCACCGCTTGGGCCCGAGGAAGGTGAGCACCCAGAGCCGGGTCATGTAGAACGCGGTGAGCCCGGCGCCGAGCAGCGCGGCCCAGCCGAACAGCCAGGCGGTCCAGCCCTCCCGCTCGAAGGCGGCCACGATGATCGGCTCCTTGGTGAAGAAGCCGGAGAAGCCCGGGAAGCCGACGATCGCCAGCCAGCCGGCGGTGAATGTGCCGAACGTCCACGGCATCAGCTTCCACAGCCCGCCGAAGCGGCGGATGTTGACCTGGTCCTTCATGCCGTGCATGACCGAGCCGGCACCGAGGAACATGTTGGCCTTGAAGAAGCCGTGCGCGAGCAGGTGGATGATCGCCAGCGCGTACGCGCCGCCGCCCAGGCCCACACCGAGGAACATGTAGCCGATCTGGGAGACCGTCGACCAGGCCAGCACGCGCTTGATGTCGTCTTTGGCCGCGCCGATGATGCAGCCGATCAGCAGCGTCAGCGCACCGACGCTGACCACGACCGTCTGGAGCGCCTCGTTGGCGGAGAAGATCGGGTTGGAGCGGGCGATCAGGTAGACGCCGGCGGTGACCATCGTCGCCGCGTGGATCAGGGCGGAGACCGGGGTCGGGCCCTCCATCGCGTCCGGCAACCACGCCTGCAGCGGGAACTGGCCGGACTTGCCGGTCGCGCCGAGCAGGAGCAGCAGCCCGAGCAGCAGGATGACCGTCGACGACAGCCCGCCGACGCCGTTGAACACGTCGGCGTAGTTGGTCGAGCCGAGGTAGGCGAACATCGTGAAGATCGCGATGACCAGGCCGGCGTCGCCGACGCGGTTCATCAGGAACGCCTTCTTGCCCGCGGTCGCCGCCGACGGCCGGGTGTACCAGAAAGAGATCAGCAGGTAGGACGCCAGGCCGACGCCTTCCCAACCGAGGTAGAGCATCACGTAGTTGTTGCCGAGGACCAGCAACAGCATCGCGGCGGCGAAGAGGTTGAAGTAGCCGAAGAAGGTGTGCCGGCGCTCGTCGTGCGCCATGTAGCCGACCGCGTAGAGGTGGATCAGGAAACCCACACCGGTGATCAGCAGGCAGAAGACCGCGGCCAGCGGGTCGAACAGCAGACCGATGTCAACCTTGAGGTTGCCGACATGGATGAACTCCCACAGGTTGCGCTCCACCGCCCGGTTGGGCTGGTCGCGCAGCGAGAAGAAGTAGATCAACGTCAGCACGAACGCGGCACCGATAGCCGCGGTGCCGAGCCAGTGCGCGAACTTCGCGCCTCGGCGCCCGAGCAGCAGGATGACCGCCGCGCTCACCAGCGGGATGGCGATGAGCAGCCATACGCTGCCCAGTACGCCCGTCGCGTGGGCGTACTCGATCGTCTGTTCCACGAATGCGGCCCCTCTAGTACTTCAGCAGGTTCGCGTCGTCGACGCTCGCCGAGCGTCGCGTCCGGAAGATCGTCATGATGATCGCCAGACCGACCACGACCTCTGCGGCAGCGACGACCATGACGAAGAACGCGATGATCTGCCCGTTGAGGTTGCCGTTGATCCGGCTGAACGTGACCAATGCCAGGTTGGCCGAGTTGAGCATCAGCTCGATGCACATGAACAGCACGATGGCGTTGCGGCGGATCAGCACGCCGACCGCACCGATCGTGAACAGGATGCCGGCCAGCACCAGGTAGTAGCTCGGGTTCATTTCTCGGTGCCCTTCGGGGCGGTCTCGCGCGGGCTGAGCTCACGCGTCGGGAGGATCTCGGGAATGCTGCGCACGCTGAGCGAGCCGTCCGGCAGGCGCGCCGGCGTGGCGACCGAGTCTGAGGTGGCGTAGACGCCCGGGCCCGGCGCGGGCCCCGGGTAGCTGCCGGGGCGGAACCGCTGCCGCATGATGTCGGGCTGGCCCAGCCGCTCGCTCTTGGGCTTGTGGATGTGCGCCAGCACCATCGCGCCGACCGCGGCCGTGATCAGCAGCGCGGAGGTCACTTCGAACGCGAACACGTAGTTGGTGAACAGCAACCGGGCGATGCCCTGCACGTTGCCCTCGCGGTTGGCCTCGACCAGGCCGACCGCGTCGGTGTCGCCGACCGCGCGGGCGAGCAGCGTGCCGACGAGCCCGGCGAACCCGACGCCGACCAGGATGGCCGCCACCCGCTGTCCGCGCAGTGTCTCGATCAGCGAGTCGGACGCGTCGCGGCCGACCAGCATCAGCACGAACAGGAACAGCATCATGATCGCGCCGGTGTAGACGATGATCTGCACCATGCCGATGAACGGCCCGGCCTGCACGACGTAGAAGATGCCCAGGCAGAGCATCGTCAGCACCAGCCAGAGCGCCGAGTGGACGGCGTTGCGCGCCGCCACCATGCCGATCGCGCCGAGCAGCGCGAGCGGCGCGAGGATCCAGAAGGTGACCGCCTCGCCGGTGGTGACGGTCGCCGCGAGCGCGACACTCGTCATGATGCTTCTCCCGTCGCGTCCTTCGTGCCGGTCTCCGACCACGGCGCCCGCTCGGCGCCGGCCGAGGTGCCGGGGTTGGTGAGCGCGCCGACGTAGTAGTCCTTCTCCGTCTCGCCCAGCCGCATCGGGTGCGGCGGCTGCTCCATGCCCTGCAGCAGCGGTGCCAGGAGCTGCTCCTTGGTGAAGATCAGGTCCTGGCGGGAGTCGCGGGCGAGCTCGTATTCGTTGCTCATCGTCAGCGACCGCGTCGGGCACGCCTCGATGCACAGACCGCAGAAGATGCACCGGGCGTAGTTGATCTGGTAGTTGCTGGCGTATCGCTCACCGGGCGAGAAGCGCTGCTCGTCGGTGTTGTCGGCACCCTCGACGTAGATCGCGTCGGCCGGGCAGGCCCAAGCGCACAGCTCGCACCCGATGCACTTCTCCAGGCCGTCCGGGTGCCGGTTGAGGATGTGCCGCCCGTGGTAGCGCGGTGCCGCCGGAGCCGGCTCGAACGGGTAGTCCGTCGTCACGATCTTGCGGAACATGTGCGAGAACGTGACGCCGAAGCCCTTGAACGTGCCCGTGATGGCGCCCATCTCAGCCTTCCTTCTCTTCGGTCGAGGTGGAGTCGATGACGTCTGGTGCGCCACCGCCCACGTTGGCCGGCCGCCGTTCGGCCACCCCGCGCCGGGCCCGCGGGCTCGGCGGCACAACCAGGTCCATCGGCGGGAGCGGGAAGCTGCCCTGCGGTCGCCGGTTGACCTGCTCTTGCAGCGGCACCTCGGAACGCCGGCGGCGGTCCGGCCAGAGCAGCGTGATCAGCAGGATGACGACCAGGGCGCCGCCGATGATGCTCCAGCGCACCGCCTGGCTGTCTTCCTTCTGCAGCACCCGGATGCCGGCCAGCGCCAGGATCCAGACCAGGTTGATCGGCAGCAGCACCCGCCAGCCGAGCCGCATGAACTGGTCGTAGCGCAGCCGCGGCAGCGTGCCACGCAGCCAGACGAAGACGAAGACCAGCAGGATCACCTTGGCGAAGAACCAGATCAGGCCGAACCAACCCTCGTTGGCTCCGGACCAGATGCTGATCGGCCAGGGCGCCCGCCAGCCGCCGAGGAACAGCGTCGTGGCGATCGCGGAGACGGTCACCATGTTGACGTATTCGGCGAGCATGAACAGCGCGAACTTGAGCGAGCTGTATTCGGTCATGAACCCGGCGACCAGCTCGGACTCCGCCTCGGGCAGGTCGAACGGCGCGCGGTTGGTCTCACCGACGGCGGAGATGAAGTAGATGACGAAGCTGGGCAGCAGCAGGATCGCGTACCAGCCGGGTGCGAAGAAGTCGAAGCCGCCGAGTGAGGCGCTCCGGTCGCTGCCCGCCTGCGCGGCCACGATGCCACTGGTCGACATGGTGCCGGCGGTCATGAAGACCGCGACGATCGACAGACCCATGACGACCTCGTACGAGATCATCTGGGCGCTCGACCGCAGTCCGCCGAGGAGCGGGTAGGTCGAACCGGAGGCCCAGCCGCCGAGCACGATGCCGTAGATGCCCATCGACGAGGCGGCCAGGATCACCAGCACCGCCACCGACACGTCGGTGACCTGCAGCGGCGTCTGGTGGCCGAAGATGCTCACCATCGGGCCGAACGGGATGACGGACAGCGCGGTCACCGCGCAGATCACCGAGATGGTCGGCGCGAAGAAGTAGACGACCTTGTCGGCGGCCTTCGGCAGGATGTCTTCCTTGAAGGCCATCTTCAGTCCGTCGGCGAGCGTCTGCAGCAGGCCGAACGGGCCGACCTGGTTGGGGCCGGGCCGCACCTGCATGAAGCCGACGACGCGCCGCTCGAACCAGACGCCGAGCAGCGTCGCGAGCACCGCGAAGATGAACACGACGACGATCTTGATGAGCGCGATCCACCAGGGATCGTGCCCGAAGTCGGACAGCGTCGGGTCCTGCGCGAGGTAGACCGCAGGCGTCATCGAGCCCCTCCAGCCGAGATCGAGACGACCGCACCGGCGGTGACGCCCAGCGTCCGCCGGGTGGTCGCGCCGGGCGAGTTGGTCGGCAGCCAGACGACGCCGGCCGGCATCTCAGTGATCATCGCCGGCAGCGTGACCGCGCCGCGGCCCGTGCCGACCGTGACCGCGTCACCGTCGGCGACGCCGATGGCCTCGGCGGTCGCCTTGTCGAGCCGGACCACCGGCGGGCGGGCCGTGCCGGCCAGTTCCTCGTCGCCGTCGAGCAGGCTGCCCAGGTCGATGAGCTGGTGCCAGGTCGCCAGCACCGCCTCGCCCTCGGCCGGCTCGACCACGTCGGCCGGCTCGTGCGCCGGCGCCTGCGGGCGGTCGGCGCCGGTCACCGGCAGGCTGCCCAGCTCGCGGCGGACGACGTTGACGTCGCCGGTGCCGAGCGTGACGTCGAACGCGGCGGCGAGCGCGTCGAGCACTCGGCCGTCGTTCATCGCGTCGGTGTGCAGCACCGTCTCGAAGGTCCGCAGCCGGCCCTCCCAGTCAAGGAAGCTGCCCGCCTTCTCGGCGACCGGCGCGACCGGGAAGACCACGTTGGCGCGGCGGCTCACCGCGCTGCGCCGGACCTCGAGGCTGACCAGGAACGGCACCGTGTCGAGGGCCTGCTCGGCCAGCCGCGGGTCGGCCAGGTCGGCGGGGTCGACGCCGGCCACCACGAGGGCGCCGAGCCGGCCGCCGGCGGCCGCCACGATCATCGCGTCGGTGTCGCGGCCGGGCTGGCTCGGGATGACCCCGGCCGCCAGGTCCCAGGCGCCGGCCAACTCGGCCCGCGCCGCCGCGTCGGTGGTGAGGCGGCCGCCCGGCAGCAGGTTGGGCAGGCAGCCGGCGTCGACGGCGCCGCGGTCACCCGCGCGCCGCGGCACCCAGGCCAGCTTCGCGCCCGTGCGCGCCGCCAGCGCCGCCGCGGCCGACAGGCCGCCGGGCACCGAGGCGAGCCGCTCGCCGACGATCAGCAGCGCACCCGGCGCCTTGAGCGCCTCGGCGACCACGTCGTGCTCGGCGAGCACCCGGGCCTCCTCGCCCGGGATGATCCGGGCGACCTTGGCGCCGAGCTTCTCCAGCCCGCGGGTCACGTAGGGCGAGAGCGCGTAGATCGGCAGCTTGCGCTTGGTGAACTGCTTGCGCAGGCGGAGGAAGAGGATCGGCGCCTCTTCTTCCGGCTCCAGCCCGACGATGACCACGGCCGGCGCCTTGTCGACGTCGGCGTAGGTGACCTCGGTGGTGCCGACCACGGAGGAGGCCAGGAACTCGGTCTCCTCGGCGGACTGCGGCCGGGCCCGGAAGTCGATGTCGTTGCTGCCCAGGGCGACCCGGGCGAACTTGGCGTAGGCGTAGGCGTCTTCGACGGTCAGCCGGCCGCCGGTCAGCACGCCGACCCCGTGCGCACCGTCGCGGGCCGTGCGCAGCCCCTCGGCGGCGACGCGCAGCGCCTCGCTCCAGGACGCCTCGCGCAGCTCACCGGTGCCGGCGTCGCGGACCAGCGGCGTGGTCAGCCGGTCGGTGGCCGTCGCGTAGCGGAAGCCCCAGCGGCCCTTGTCGCAGTTCCACTCCTCGTTGACCGCCGGGTCGTCGCCGGCCAGCCGGCGCAGCACCTTGCCGCGGCGGTGGTCGGTGCGCTGGGAGCAGCCCGCGGAGCAGTGCTCGCAGACCGACGGCGAGGAGACCAGGTCGAACGGGCGGGAGCGGAACCGGTATTGGGCTCCGGTCAGCGCGCCGACCGGGCAGATCTGCACCGTGTTGCCGCTGAAATAGGAGTTGAACGGCACGTCGCCGGGGGCATCGTCGCCGGCGTCGGCGTCGTACACCTCGTCGCGGTAGACGTTGATCTCTTCGTTGCTGCTGCGGTTCATCAGGTCGATGAACGTGTCGCCGGCGATCTCCTCGGAGAACCGGGTGCAGCGCTGGCAGAGCACGCAGCGCTCGCGGTCGAGCAGCACCTGCGAGGAGATGTTGATCGGCTTCGGGTATTCGCGCTTGTGCTCGTGGAACC
>Ga0193743_1002977_pt1 | contig 11560 bp, 6 predicted proteins | sample L2c2metaG_FD_143038 | JGI IMG/M metagenome (GOLD analysis project Ga0193743, IMG submission 143038) | Soil microbial communities from a riparian zone of the East river system, Colorado, United States - L2c2 | ecosystem: Environmental > Terrestrial > Soil > Riparian zone | place: USA: East River...
AAGAAATCGGCGGAGACCATCCGGCGCATGGCCTCTAAAAGGCAACTCCCATCCTTTCGGATGGGTGGTTCGATCAGGTTCAATCCTGCGTCTTTGGGTTATTGGCTCCGGCAGCGTGATCCATTGGCGGCCAAGGCGAGCAGAGCTCTCGCCTCAGATGTTCGCCAAGGTGCTTTGGTTAACTAGAGCCGTCAGACGAGCACCTTCCAACGGTCGCAGATACTTAACTGTGCTCTGAATCGTCTCGTGACCTGCTAGAGCCTGCACCGTGCGAATGTCCACTCCAGAACGCAGCATCTCCGTGATGAATGTCGCTCTGAATTTATGGAGGAACCAATAGCCGCAGACGGGAGCATCAGCACACGATGCCGGCTGGCCCTGGAATGAACCGCGACATCTGCCGCAATTCAGCCCTGCTTTGTATGCGACCTTCTTCAGCAGTTCGAGCAGCCTACGATCAGGACCGCCGCCGATCATCTTGCTCTTGTTAGAGATCACCTTCGAGTGGAAGACGAGATGTGATGACGCCTTCACTTTCGATCTGCGATTCTCCAGCAGGTCCAACAATGAGGTTGGAACTGGCACCGCGCGCTCGTGTGAGTTCTTCGGTCGAAATTTGAATTCAGGCTTGGCTGTAATCGAGATCGTACCTCGCTTCCAATTCACATCAGGCCAGGCCAGGTGCATTCCCTCCTGCTCGCGGAATCCTGTCTTCAGCAACGTTTGGTACACAGCGTACTCATAGTCATCGGCTGCGTCGAAGATGCTCTTGAGGTCTTCCATCGTGAAGACCTCGACCTCGTGCTTGACGACCTTCGGCCAATCGCCTTTCTTCATCTTGATCTCAACGCCAGCGGCACGGATCGCGCTGAGCACTACACCGGCATCCGTCTTTGCGGTCTGCTCGGACATCCCGCCATCCCTGAGCTTGTTTACGTGCGCGATGATGTCTTCACGGGTGATCTGGTTCGCGTATCGCTTCGAAGTCAGCTCCAGGAAGCGATCGAGGTCCTTTCGGTACTTGATCACTGAGCGCCAGCCGAGCGAGTGACGCCGTTCGTCGAGGTACTTGTCGAAGTGGTCGTTCAACGTGATGCCGCGAGAGATTACCTCCACATCGTGGCGTGACCTTGCATCTGCAGCTTGAGAAGACTCTCCTGTGCTTCCTTTGCGTTCAACGCCTCCACGGGATCGAGCGTGCTGAGTGATCGCTGAATCTTTCGCCCGCCCTCTACCCACTCCAGGAAGAATGATCCGCCAGTCACTCTCTGCGGCTGACCATCCATAAGGACGTAGTCCCAGAGAAGTTTGTCGCCGCGCTTCGCAATGGTAGCGAACGTCCATTTGCCTTCGAGCTTCACCTTGCGCTTCAGGCGGACTGCGGGAGCTTTACTGTTCTGTGGTTTCTGGAAGGCAGGTGCGGCGAATGACCGGCGTATGGTATCGAAACCTCGATATCTGATACCAGGGATGCTACCACACGCCTAATCTTATCGTAAGTTGTTGATTTTATTTGCCGTAAACTCTGAGCGACCTAGATGGAATACTTTTCCATTCGCCGATAGAGAGCACCGCGACTAAGGCCCAGGGCCTCGGCGGCCTGGCTCACGTTGCCTTGGGCACGCGCCAGCGCCTTGCGAATGAGAATGCTCTCGACCGCTTCCAGGCTCATATCGTCCAGGCTGGACGACGTTGTGGCGGAGCGCGGCGGCGTCAGATTCAGGTCGCCAATATCCACCTTCTCGGTGCGCGCCATCAGCACTGCCCGTTCGATGCAATGATCCAGCTCTCGCACGTTGCCGGGCCATGCGTATTGCATCATCATCTCCAACGCGCGCGGCGCAAAGCCGGAGAGCAGACGCCGATACCGCTTGCTCCAGTGGGAGAGGAAGTGGCCCGCCAGCAGCGGCACGTCTTCCCTGCGCTCACGCAGCGGTGGCAGATGGATCTCCACCGTGTTCAGGCGGAAGAGCAGGTCGGGGCGGAAGCGGCCTTCCTCGCTCTCCTTGTGCAGATCAGCATTCGTCGCAGAGAGCAGTCGCACATCGACCTTGCGCGTCTTGGACGAGCCGACACGCTCCAGTTCGCCGGTCTCCAGCACGCGCAATAGTTTTGCCTGCTGCCGCATCGGTACGTTTGCGATCTCGTCCAGGAAGAGAGTGCCGTGATCTGCGAGCTCGAACCGGCCAATCCGGTCGGTGCGCGCGTCGGTGAAAGCGCCCTTCACGTGGCCGAAGATCTCGCTTTCGAACGTTCCTTCGGGCAGTGCGCCGGTGTTGACTGCGACCAGCGAGCGTTGCGCGCGCGACGAGAGCGCGTGGATGGTCTGCGCCACAACTTCCTTGCCGGTACCATGTTCGCCGGTGATTAGGACGTTGGCATCCGAAGGACCGATGCGCGCAATCATCTCAAGCACAGGTTGCATCGCACGCGATTCGGCGATGAGAGTCGGTAGTCCCTCAGCGCGCAGGAAGCGATTCTCCGCCTCCAGCATGTCTGCCTGGCGCTGCACGCGATGCAGGTCAAGCTGGGTGCGCAGCACGGTGAGCAGGCGCGCGTTGTCCCACGGCTTCTGGATAAAGTCCGCGGCACCGCGACGCATCGCCTCGACTGCCAGCTCCACGCTGCTCCATGCTGTCATGACAATGATTGGCACGCGCAAGCCGTAGCTCTGGATCTCCGCAAGCAGGTCGATGCCCTCCGCGCCCGACGTGGTGTCGCGCGTGTAGTTCATGTCCATCAGGACGGCTTCGTATGTCTCACTTGCGAGACACTCGATGAGCTGGCGGGGTGACGCAGCGCGGTCCAGCCGGTAGCCCTCCGGACGCAACAATATCTCCAGCGCATCCAGGATGGCGGGTTGGTCGTCCGCGATAAGCAGACGCAACCGCTGCCCCTCCTGCGTGTGCGTACCGTTTGCCGTGGAGCGTTGGCGAGCGCTGCTCATGCTGGTGTCACTCTACTATGGTTGCGTTGTCGGGGGTTGCGGTTCCGAGGTAGATGGTGGCGGCGTTGCAGGCTGTGGCATTTGTGCCGGCGGCGGAGTCAACGCCGACGGCGGAACAGGCGAAACGGGCTTACTCACGACTCCGGAGCGGGCTTCGTCCAGCGAAATGCCCAGACGTTTGAGCGTCTGACCTGTCTGGCTGTATAAAGCAACTCGATTCTTTTCGTACGCGGTCTCAACAGAGGCGAGCGTGGAACTCGCAATGGCCAGGTCATGCTCGGCGGTGAGCGTCTCGAAATTCGATCCCGCGCCAAGCTGCTGCTCCTGTCTCTTGATATCGAAGCTCTTCTGAGCGAGATCGCGTGCCTTGCGCGCCGCTTCGACACGCGCCTGCCCCTGCTCCAGGGCGTACGCGGCGTTGCGTACCTCGATACGCAGATTCTTCTTCTGCTGCACTACGTTCAATTGAGCCTGGCGCAATTCCAGCTCGGAGCGGAACTGGTCGGCTCGAGCCTGCCGGTTGCGCAGCGGAATCTGCACTTGTATCTCCGCCAGATAATCCGGTGACGTGTTGTTGAACGCGTTTTGCAACGTGCCGGCGTAACTCGTAGAACTCGTCACCGGGTTAGGTCCCAGATTTTTCGTGTCATAGAACGAGTTCGGCGCTCCACCCAAACCATAGCCGGAATAGTAGCCAACGAGATTCACCGTGGGCAGCATGGCATTGCGGACAGCCTTCCGGGAGATCTCAGCGCTGTCCTGATTGAGCTGCAGGATACTCAGGTCTGGCCGGTTCTTGATGGCCTCGTCGATCAATTGCTCCACTGGTGGTATCGTTTCCGGCTGATATGCCTCCAGTTCGACCGTAGGGACGACGGGCATTTCTTCCAGAGTCTGGTCGAGCTGTTTGGTCAACGCAGCCTTCATCAGCGATTCCTGCAGTTGCAGGGTAGTCTTTGATACGGTCAGGTCCTGCTGACGCGTGGCCACTTCTGATTCCGCCTTCATCACATCCATAGCGGGCACGGCCTTCAACTGCAACTGCTTCTGCTCGTCATCCAGAGATTTTTCCGCAAATGCCAGGGAACGCTGCTTCACCTGCTCATCCTGATAGGCGTTCACAAGATCCCAGTAAAGATTCTCGATCTGGGTGATGGTGAGATCGATCTGGCTGCGGAACGCGATCTCTGTAAGTTTGCGATTGTTTTTTGCCAGCCGCAGCCAGCGAAGGTTCGGACCGAACCCGAAGCCCTGCAAAAGCTCCTGTTGAACAAGGAAGCGATAATTTGCTGCCAGTGTGGGATTTAGTTGTGAGTTAGGACTGTTCACTGTCTGCCGCGACTGATCTACGTCGAACTCGATGTAGCTGCCGGTGGCGAAGGACTGCTGGTACGACATATTGGCGACGATTGTGTTGGTCTTCAGGGACGCTATGCCCGATGTGACGGTATTCGCCTGTGGTGAGGTGCTGTGCTCCGTGCTGACCGTGGCATAGAGCCAGGGGTCTAAGCTGGGAACCTGAATACCAAGGCCACTGGTGCTCTGCACCAAGCCACCCTGGCCGCCCGCAGCACTACTGGAACTGACGGACGATACGGTGCTCGATGCACTTGCGCCACCGAGCGTGTTCTGCACCGTGCCTGGTACGCCCAAAGTAAATCCACCGGCCGCCGTACGCAGCACATCCATATTCGCGATAGGCAGGTTGTAGCGCGAAACAGCGATATCGAGATTGTTCTCAAGTGCAAGGTCGATCGCATCGTCGATGGATAGGTAGAGCTTTCCATCGTGAATGCACTGATCCAGCCGCACGGAGTTGTTTAGATCCGGCTTCGGCACATTGACTGGCGTGTAAGTCTTAAAGGGATTGTGCAGATGCGGGAAATCTACGTGAAACCCCTGCTGCTGCGCGCTCTGCGCGAAAATCGGCGCGGTCTGGGAAAGGACCAGTGAGCTGAGCGCAATTGTTGCTGTGGCAATCTGGCGAAGATTCATCGAGTAGTGGACTCCTGTGCAGCGTTGAGACGAGGGTTAGAGCTGTCGCTTACCAGCCAGCCGTCGCGGACTTCGAGCAGCCGGTTGCCGTAGGCGGCGTTCGTCTCGGAGTGAGTGACCTGCAGGATGGTGGTTCCCTGGCGGTTGAGCTCTTTGAAGAGCTCCATAATCTCCTTGGCTTGCTCGGAGTGCAGGTTGCCGGTAGGCTCATCGGCCAGCAGGAGCGCCGGATTGTGGATGACGGCGCGCGCGATGCCGACGAGTTGCTGCTGCCCGCCGGAGAGCTGCGAGGGGAACAGATCTTTCTTGCCGACAATATTGAAGCGGTCCAGCGTGTCGGCAACCAGTGCCTGGCGCTCTGCACGCGGCATGTTCTTGTAGCTCAGCGGCAGATCGATGTTCTCGGCAACTGTGAGTTCATCGAGCAGGTGATAACTCTGAAAGACCATTCCCATGCTGCGCTTCGCGAGCTCCGCACGCTGCTTGCGCCCCATGGCATGCACGGGGTCGCCCTCGAAGTAGTACTCCCCGAGCCACTGGTCGTCGAGTAGAGCGATAGCATTCAGCAGCGACGACTTCCCTGCACCGGATGGTCCCATCAGGGTGACAAACTCGCCGCGCTCGATCTTCAGGTCGATGCGACGTAGCACCCAGGTCTGGCCGGCGCCGGTTTTGTAGCTGCGTTCCATGTTGCGTATTTCAATCATGTGTCTTCCTCTTCCTTATTCGTGGCGCAGCGCTTGCATGGGATCGGTCTGGGCGGCACGGCGCGCGGGGAGATAGCTGGCGGTGATGCAGGTGATGGCGAGGATCACGGTGACGGCCTCAATCACGAGCACGATATTGTCCAGGTCTACGCCGCTGAGCATACTGCTCGCGATGCGGCTGAATCCGAGCGACGCGGCAATGCCCAGCGACGCACCGATGGACAGTAGCACTACGGCCCGGCGCAGCACCATCCACAGCACGTCCCTGCGCTGCGCACCCAGCGCCAAACGCACGCCGAAGTCGCGCATCTGTTGTGTGACCTGGTACGCGAGCAGGCCGTAGAGTCCGGCCGCGGCAATGACTAAGGCCGCCAGAGCAAAGAGCGCGAGCAGTCGCGCGGCCAGAGTCTGGCTGCCCATGGTGTCTTCGACGGAGGTCTGCATGAGTTCGGCATGGTTCACTCCTACGTCCGGATTCAGTTCGTGAACGATGCGGGTGATGGCCGGAATGAGCGATTCAGGCGCAGTCTGGGCGCGCACGACGAGATCGAGGTGGAAGGCCACGAGAATTGGATACATGTCATCTGCCGGCGACATCTGATTCAGGTTGAGCAGCAGCTCCGGCTTCACCGATTCGCTCATACCCTGACGCGCGTCCGCGACCACACCCACGATGGTGGCGTACTTATGAGGTCCGGTTTCGGCCGCCTTCACCTGCATGCCTATGGGCGAGCGTGCCCCTTCGATCTGTCGGGTGAACGCTTCATTGACTACCGCGGCGAGCGGCGCTCCTGCACTGTCCTCCCTATTATCGGGAAGGCGCCCCTGCTCCAGCGACACACCCATGGCGCGGAAATAGTCCGGCGTAGCCGCCCGCGCATTTGCGTTCTGCGCATAATGTGGGTCAGGTTTGGGACGGCCTGCAAATTCGATTTCGTCGAGAAAGGTCCAGCTCGTTCGCAGAGGACGCACCGTAGTGACGCCCGCGGCGGTGACGCCGGGCAACTGACGGATGCGCGTGAGCATTGGTTCAATCAACGACGTGACGATGTTCTTGGCATCGGAAGGCCCGGCACTGACGAACCAGTAATTCTTCTGCGGCAACATCAGCTCGGCGGTCACGACTTTCTCGGGATCGAAGCCGAGCGGCCGGCGCTGCATCTCGTAGAGCGTGCGAGCCATCACTCCTGCGGCAACCAGCAGAAGGAGTGAGAGCGCCACCTCCACGGTGACAATTGCATCCCGCGTAAGGGCCTGCGTGCGGCTGGTGCCGCTGCCCGCGGAACCCTCGCGCAGGCCGGTAAGGATCGGCAACCGCGCCGCTTGCAGCGCGGGAATAATGCCAAAGATTAACGCGGAGATACACGAGGCCGCCAGCACGTACAGGCAGACGCTGGCGTCGACGTGGATAGTGTCGCCGTTCCGGAACGTGTTCGCTAAATAGGTCCGCGAAATGTGAAGCGCCGCCGACGTGATCCCCAGACCGAGGGCTCCTCCCACCAGACTCAGCAACAAGCTTTCCAGCAGAAACTGGCGCAACAGCCGCATGCCGCCGGCGCCAAGTGCCGCTCGTACAGCGATCTCTCGCCGCCGGCCTTGTGTGCGAGTTAGCAGCAGGCCCGCGACATTGATCGTCGCAAGCAGCCATACAGCCAGCACCAGGCCATTCAGCGCCAGCAGCCCTGGACGCACGTTGCGCGTCAGGGAGCGCGTGTAGTCCTCAACGATGACGCGATTATCCAGCTCCTTTCCTGCGTAATCCTTGAGATTCTGTCGCTTGATGCCGGCCAGTTCGCGGGTGGCATCCTCCACCGTGTTCCCGGCGCGCAAACGGCCGAGCACATTCAGCACTCCGGAGGAACGGTCCTGCAAATCCTTGTGCGTGATATCGAGGGGCGAGAACAACAGATCGCTGCCGCCCTGGAAGCGGAAACTCTCGGGCATCACTCCGATGACCGTATGCGGCGTGCCGTTCAGGGAGACCACGCGGCCAACGATCTTCGGGTCGCTGCTGAAGAGTGTGTGCCATGCCTCGGCACCGAGGACCACGACGTGGCTTGCGCCGCCGTTGTTCTCGTTTGCCGTAAAACCGCGCCCCATCGCCGGCTGAACGCCCAGCATACTCAGAAAGTTGGCGCTGGTAAGCAGTTGCGCCTCCGAGTGCGGATTTGCGATCCCGCCGACGATCGGCATCTGAAAGGTGTAGTAACCAACCGATTGCAATGTGTGGCTGCGCGTCTGCCAGTCCTGCGCGTCCGGCAGGGAGATGCCGCCACCACCGCTGGCCGCGCCCTCGTCGTAAGAGGCTTCCGTGATGGCCACCAACTGCGCGGGATGATCGAATGGAAGCGGGCGCAGCAGCACCTGGTCCACCACAGAGAACATCGTGGTGGTAGCACCGATGCCCAGTGCCAATGTCAGCACGGCGGCGATGGCAAAGCCAGGGCTGCGCCGCAACTGCCGCCATCCATAGCGAAGATCGTTGCCCAGATCCATTCCCTTTCCTCTCTACTCCGAGCGCAAAGCCAGCATGGGTTCAATTGCGGCGGCGCGCCGTGCCGGAACCAGCGCCGCCAGAGCTGCCGCAGCCACCAGCACGCAGGCGGCAACGCCATAGCTCACAGGGTCGAGCGCCGCAACGCCAACGAGAAAACGGCTCAGCACGCGCGATGCTTCCAGACTCACCAGCACACCCAGCCCAATGCCCAGCAGTCCACTTTTCGCCGCCGTCATCATCACCTCGCGCGCCACTGCCGCTCGGTCTGCGCCCAGCGCCATACGGATGCCGATTTCGCGCGCCTGCTGCGCCACGGTGTAGCTGGTAACGCTGTACATGCCAACAGCCGCCAGCAGAAGCGCGAGCGCCGCGAACGCGGTCAGGAGTTCGCCGCGTAGTTGTTGCGGCTGCGTCGCTGTAGAGAGCGCATCGTCCATGGTGGTGAACTTGGTGGCGATCGATGCATCGGTTGCGAGCACGCGCTGCCGTACCGCCGGAATCAGCGTAGCGGGCACGACAGCGGTATGCAGCACAATCTGCACTTCATTCGCGAGATAGGGGTGCTGCGCCAACGCCAGATAGATAGTGGGGTCAGGCTCGTCCGCGGGTGAATCCTGACGCACATCGCCAACCACACCGGCAATGGTCATGCCGCGCATGGTGTCTTCGTTCCAGCCACACACGATCCTCTGTCCTAAGGGATCACTGTTGCCGAAGGACTGCCTTGCCAGGGAGGCGCTGATAATAGCGACGGGCTGCGATCCATACGTATCCGACGAGGTGACATCTCTTCCCCGCAGCAACGGGATGTGCAGAGCGTCGAAGTATCCGGGACCGGCCAGACTGAAGTTTGCATACGGCAGGCCGCGCTGCCCCATCGCCTGTCCTTTAGCGCTCACCGCGTAGGATCCGTTCGACCCATACTGGCCCGCAGGCAACCCGACGACCTGCGCCGCCGACTGCACACCGGGCAGCCCGCGCAGCTGATCGGTCAATTGGGCCAGCTCAGTGACACGCTTCTGCATCTCCGCCAGGCCCCGCCCGGGAGCATGTGCGTAAACCACCAAGCGATTCTCCGCGGCGAAGCCGAGGGGCGCTTCACGAATTTGCTGAAGCGTGCGCAGCAGCAATCCCGAGGTGGTCACCAGCAGGAAGCTGAGGGCGATCTCGACCGCGAGCAGACCTCGCCGCCACATCGTCGTGCTGCGATCGGTGCTGCCGGAGCGCGTCCCGCGACTGAGCGCTGCTGCCGGGTCGCGGCGTGCCGCCCACCAGCATGGCAACGCTGCACTGAACACGGTGACGACGACAGCCATCAAGAGACAGAACTCGAGCAATCGCAGATCTGGTGTGGCGTTCATACTGCGGGGTAGCTGCGATGCCAGCAGGTGCATCAGCACCTTCGTCGCCGGAATAGAGAGCAGCAGCCCGGCGATGCCACCGAGCAGCGAAAGTACCGTTGCCTCCAGCAGCACTAAGCCGACGATCCTGGCACGCGTTGCACCCAGCGCGCTGCGAACTGCAAGCGCCTGCTGTTGCGTTGAAATGCGCACCAACTGCAGATGGGCGACGTTCGCGCAGGCGATCAGGAGCAGCACCCCCACGGCAGCAAGCCACAGCCACAGTGATGTTCGCACGTCACCCGTGAGCGCATCGCGCAGCGGCACGGCGCGCACCTCGACGTGTGCGTGGCTCACGGGGAACTGCGTAGCGAGCCGTTTGGAGAGTACGTCCAGGTGCAACTGCGCCTGCTGCACATCGAGGCCTGTCCGCAGCAGCGCCACTGCGTGGTAGTTGTAAGCGTCGCGGTTGAGATTATCCGGCGTCGCTGAAGCACCGAGCCAAATGCTGGTCCGCTGTGGGAAGTCAAAGCCGCGTGGCATTACTCCGACCACTTGATACGACTGGCTCTCCATGCTGACCAGTTTGCCGACAGCGGCTTGCACCCCGCCTAGCTCCGCATCAGCGAAGGCTTCGCTCACAAGAGCCTGACGCGACGCACCTTCAGGCTGGAAGAACGCGCCACGCTGCGGATGAACGCCGAAGACATCCGGAAACCTTGGACTGATCACAGCCAGGTGGGTGAAGGTCGCATGGTCCGGAAGCTGTACGCCTGCCTCGTAAGCTTCATAGTAGGCAGTGGCAGAGAAAGCCGAATCGGCCCGCATATCCTGATAATCGCCGCCGGTCACACGCGGGTGCAGGTGCTCCCTATCTATAAAGGAAGTTTGTAGCGCCACGATGCGATCCGCATCGCGATATGGCAACTGTGTGAGCAACATCTGCTCCACCACACTGAAGACGGCGGTGGTGGCGCCAATGCCGAGCGCCAGCGTGAGGATCGCGGTCAACGCGAAGCCCGGGTTGCGCCGAAGCTGGCGGAATCCGTACCGAATATCCTGAGCCAACTGCATGCCGTCCACCTTCCTTTAGAGATCTGCCGCCTATTGGTTGCGCAGCGCTTGAACCGGTTCGATGGAAGCCGCGCGCATCGCCGGCACAAACGCCGCCAACACCGCTGCTACCACCAGCACTCCGAATGAGCCGCCCAGGATCAGCGGGTTATAACTGCTTATGTTGTAAAGGTGCGCCGCCACGAGCCGACCCAACCCAAGCGCCAGCGGCACACCGAGCGCGAGTCCGACCAGCACCTGCGCCAGCGCGCGCTTCAGCACCTCTCGCAGTACGTCGCGCCGATCCGCGCCCAACGCCATACGCAGCCCCACTTCGGAGGTGCGGCGTTCTACGGTATATGAGGTCACACCATAGATGCCGACCGCCGCCAGCAGCAACGCCACCAGACCAAAGGCCATGGTGAGACGCGCCAGCATCTCCGGCTGATTGAAGTTTGAGTTCACCTGCGTCTGGAGTGTGTCGATCCGCGTGACGGGAAGATTGGGATCAATGTCGCCGATTGCTTTGCGAAGCGCGGCGGCCATCTCCGCCGAACCACCCTGATAGTGCACCACGATGTCTTCGGGGAACAGTACCCGCTCCACTCCGGCACGCTCCCGTTCAGCGAAAACCGCCGCCGGCTGCGCCAAAGGCATAAACACCATGGGAATTTGCGGCTGCTCGGGATCTTCGTATTTGGTGTCCTCCACCACGCCGACGATCTCGAACTCGCTCGGGTCGTGAGAGTCTTGACCGAAGTGCGCGCCCAACGGTGGCTTGCCTTTCAGGAAGTGCGCGACAAAAGCCTGGTTCACCACGGCAACACGCCGCGTGGTTGCCCGGTCGGCGTCGGAGAATTCGCGGCCCAGCACCACGTGCGTGCCCACGGCGGCGAAGTAGCTGGGACTGACGTAATCGTAGGTGGTTCGATAGTAGTTGTTGGTGAACTCGGGCGGCGGGGGCGGCTGGCCGGGAAGAAGAGTCAGGTCGTGCCAGCCGTTGTGCGAGAGCGGGCTAAAC
>Ga0193743_1002978_pt1 | contig 11555 bp, 10 predicted proteins | sample L2c2metaG_FD_143038 | JGI IMG/M metagenome (GOLD analysis project Ga0193743, IMG submission 143038) | Soil microbial communities from a riparian zone of the East river system, Colorado, United States - L2c2 | ecosystem: Environmental > Terrestrial > Soil > Riparian zone | place: USA: East River...
CCGTAAACAGAATCCCAACGCGACTCCGGCCGACCTCGTCAGCAAATTACAGGCACACCGCGATGAGATTCGCCAGCGTGCTGCGCTTTTTATGAATCCCGAGCAGCTCACCAAGTGGAACACCGAAGTCGCAAAAGCAAAGGAGTTCCTCGGCCAGAAGATGGCGAACTAGAACTCCACCCACCCGCACGGATCCTTACCGGCCCGGAATCAAGAATCCGGGCCGGTGGGTGGCCCGTTACTTCTAGACAATTCTGGATGCCCATTCATCGCGTTTGCGATGAGTGGGCATTCGAGCGAAGCTCGAACCCTCCCAGACCACCACTATTTGCTGACGATCACCAAAGTCACACCATGCTTCGGAATCCTCGACGTAAACACACCGGAACGGTGACCCAGGTCCTTCTGCTTCCAGACATCCTTCACTCTGCCTCCGCCCCCAAACCCAATCTCCTTCAGATCGACTGACACATCACGCGTGCTCCAGCTCCGGTTAAACAGCCCCACGGCGACGCGTCCACCGCTCAGCGGCTTGGTCCACACATCCAGGTCGCCGCTCTCATAAAGACGGTCCCCCTGCCTGCCGAGCGCATCCTGATCGATGGCAATGGCCTCCTTGTTCATTAGGATGCTTCTGTCCGCCTCCGTCATCTTGGTCAGATCGTTACCCGCCAGCAGAGGAGCCGCGAGCAGTACCCACAGGCTCATGTGCGTCTTGTACTCGTCCTCGGTCATCTTGCCGTTGCCGATCTCAAGCATGTCGGGATCGTTCCAGTGACCCGGCCCCGCATACTTCGAGAGACCCGCCTGGCTGAACCCAATGGCAATCATCCGCCCATAGGAGTCGTCGATGTCGTCCGTCGTCCTCCACATATTCGCGTCCAGCTCCGGCCCCCACTTCCACGGCTGATCGACCCCGTACTGGCACAGGCTATAGACGATCGGTCGGCCGGTGGCCTTCAACGCCTCCCCCATCGTGCGGTAGGCGGCGATCATCAGGTTCTTCGCCGCACTCGGATCGCTCGGATGCTCCACCTCGACCTTGTGCATGTTGTCCTGGAACGAGCACAGGTCGTACTTCAGGAAGTCGACTCCCCACGCGGCGTACATCTTCGCGTCCTGCGCCTCATGGCCGAGGCTCCCCTCATAGTGCCCGCAGGTCTGCGCCCCCGGCGACGAGTAGATCCCGAACTTCAACCCCTTGGAGTGGATGTAATCCCCCAGCGCCTTCATGTCGGGGAAGCGTTCGTTCGGATGCAGCACCCCCTGCGCATCGCGCTTGCCCTGCCACGTGTCGTCTACGTTCACGTAGACATATCCCGCATCTCGCATCCCCGTGCTGACCAGAGAGTCAGCCGCTGAGCGCACATCCGCGTCGGTCACGTGCGCGGCAAAGTGGTTCCAGCTGTTCCACCCCATCGGTGGTGCGGCGGCAACTTTAACTTGGCCGAAGCTGGAGACGACAGACAGAAGAAGGGCAAGACAGAGTGTAGCGAAGGCACGCATCTAGAGGGACTCCCATAGGCGATAACGAAACGCGTCTAAGCATAACAAGCTCAACCCGCCGGGTGACCCTGCAGGCAGCAGATTCCGTGAGTGCGCGTCGCCCTAGCCGGGCTGTGCACTCTCCCTACCTTCGGCTCTCCTGATCTCCTGTTCTTCCTCCGGAGACTTGCTTTTTCGAAGTATGTGAATCGAGAGCACCAGCACGATGACAATTGCGCCCAAAAGTGCGAGTTCGAGCATCGATGCCCGCAGTTTTGCCGGGCCGTCATTTGCCCAGTTAGCGGCACTGGTTAGATTCGCCGCGTCCAGGGTAATGACGAGGATACGACGAATCGTAGCGATCAGACCCACGACCAGAAAAGGCTCCGTCACCAGAGTGTGTGACCGGATCGAGATTCGCACCGTATGCAGTATCTCAACCAGCATGAATACCACGAGAAGCCGATCGATCACCTCCACCACGGTCTTTGCGGATGCCTCTGCCGAGAGACCCTGCCAGAGCGACTGGCAAGCCATGAAGAGAGCGAACAAGGCAGCCAATGACAGAATCAAACCCAGTGCCGCGTAGAGGACCATCTCTACCATCGACAGCGACTCAGCGGAAAACAGTTGGAAACGATTTTCAGTCGGTCTTGTGGTCGGGCTGCGCGGGTCAGCGGTCATCGAGTTCACCCGTCAACAGTAAACACCCGTAACACCGTCCGAAGGAAGAAGGGCGCAAGCTGGCGGGTGGCCACGATCGCGGCCTCGGCGAAGGTCGTCGTATCAGGCTCTCAACTCGAGATCAACGCATCGATGATGACCGTCAACGCAGGCATGGCAAAGTCCAGCGGAGTTATTCAGGCCGACACCCTCATGGCCAACTCGGTCGTGGCCAATTCATATACCCCAGGCGCAGGAGATGCCTGGTAGCGCAAAGCACCCTTCCCTGGAGTCCCCCAAAAACCTGTCAAGCCCCACCAGCGTAAAAACATCATAACCCAAACCGAATCAAGCAGATAAAACTATCTCCCAATGGCCGATTAGTTTTACCCAACCCAGCCGAATCCATCCAGGTCTCCATCTCCCTCCTCGTCTCCGCCCTCGCTCTTAACCGAATCGACTCCAGGCGCGCCGCCGTCCTCCTCTACGGCCTCCAGCTCGCTTCCACCAACGCAAGATCCATCATCACCGAGCCCTTCGCCGAGGCCATCGTCCGCTCCATCGTCGAGAGCCCCCACGGCACCGACTTCGCCGCCGACACAGAAGACACAGAAGACGAACCCCGCACGTTAGAGCCACCCAGCGCGCAATAAAAAGGGCTGCGGCATAGCCGCAGCCCCTGATCTTAAAACCGATCACTTGCTGATCATCTCACTCTTGTTCATCCGGCTCTTCATCTTGCCCGGTGCGGAAGATGTGGCCTCATGACCCTTGGCGTGCATCGCCGCACTGCTCTTCGACGCCGGCTTGGCCTTCTGCTTCGCTGTATCCGTGTGCATCTGCTTTGCCATCGTGATACCTCCATCGGAGCCATGCTCCGTGGCCAGTAACGATACTCCTCCCGGCATCCTCCTGCCCTTAAGAAAGTCGGCCAACTCGCCCAATAGCCAGATTCCTCTATACCGTTTATAGTTCACCTGCTACCATTACCTCTCTCGGCGAAATATTCGTCTGATATCAGGAGCATCAAAATGGCAACCGGCACAGTGAAATGGTTTAACGACGCAAAAGGCTTTGGCTTCATCACCCCGGAAGATGGTGGCGAGGACCTCTTCGCGCATTACAGCGCAATCAACTCCAGCGGCTTCAAGTCCCTCCAGGAAGGTCAGCGCGTGACCTTTGACATCACGACCGGGCCCAAGGGCAAGCAGGCTGCAAACATTCAGCCCGCGTAACTCCCTCTTAATAAGCTGATAAACCAATGGCTGCACTGCCGCGAAAGCGACGCTGCAGCCATTGTCGTCTGCTACCCGGGCCTCAAAGAAAAACGTCATAGGGCATCTGCTATATGCATGAACCCCCACAAAAAGCTAACCTGCTCTAAAGGCAGGCATCAGCATGGCGATCACAGTCACCCGCAAAGACGCTCGGTACAACACCCTGAAGAAGGGTCACAACGTCCGCTGGCCCGCGACCGAAGCAGACGCAGTCAGCCGCATCGAGGTCTGTGAAACCCCTCAGGACGCTGCGGAGGCCCTGCAACGCATCGTAAGCGCAGGCCTGCGCCCCACAGTGCGCAGCGGAGGCCACTGTTACGAGGACTTCGTAGACAATAACCCCGACGGAGCCATCCTCGATCTCAGCCTGCTCACCCATGGCAACCCTGCTGGAGTAGGCGCACCCTACCGCATCGGCACTGGCACCCAACTCTGGAACGGCTACTGCGACCTCTACAAGCGCTACGGGGTGACCCTTCCCGGAGGAACCTGCTCCACGGTAGCCGCCGGCGGCCATATCAGCGGGGGTGGCTATGGTCTCCTCTCCCGCCTCCACGGAGTCTCCGCAGATTGGCTCTCAGCCGTCGATATCCTCACCGTCGACGCGCAGGGCAAGGTACTCTCTCGGAAGATAGACGCCACCCATGATCCCGACCTCTTCCGCGCCTGCCGCGGCGCAGGGGGCGGCAACTTCGGTGTCATCACCACGTACTACTTCGACAAACTCCCCCAGGCCCCGCAGGAGGTCATGCAGGCAAACCTCTCCTTCTCCTGGGAGGACATGACGCCCGAACGCTTCGCCTCCATCTTGAAGACGTACGGCGAGTACTTCGAGACACGCGGTCAGGATCCCGACACCTGGGGCCTCTTCGCGGTCCTCGTCGTATCGCACCAGTCGGCCGGAGGCTTTGGCATGGAGGTTCAGTTCTGCAACCCGGATGGCACCTGTCGCGACCTCAGCGTCCTGAACGACTTCCTCGATCGCTTCCAGAACTGCAAACCTGCTACGGGCAAGCCCAATCCATCGACGAGCTTCGGTTCGGCGCCGCGCCCCGATGCCGGAACGCAGGTCTGCTCCGGCGCTCACACCATGACGCGTCACGAATGGCTGGACGCCACGGCGAGGAATGCCGGCGGGCCAGGCGGCAGCAGAGGCAAATACAAGTCCACCTATATGAAGCGCGGATTCACTCCTGCGGAGATTAAGTGCATCTACAAGCACATGACGCGAACTATACCGGGAGCAGAGCTTAGGAGTTGTATGGTGGCGATCGACTCCTACGGAGGCGCTATCAATCGTAAGGGTATGGCCGAAGCGACCGCGATTCACCAGCGATCATCCATATTGAAGCTGCAATATCAAAGCTATTGGCGCGACGAGCAGGGTGACGCCAACCATCTCGCCTGGATCGCCGATTTCTATCGCGAGATGTATACCGGCTCCCACGTCGATGCCCGCTACAGCGGAACGCCCTATCCTGGCGAGCGTTATGAGGGTTGCTACATAAACTATCCAGATAAGGATATGCTGGCATATCCCTTCTGGCCGCAGCTCTACTATGGCGAGGGGTTGTATCCGTTCCTGCAAGGGGTCAAACGGCGTTACGATCCCAATAATGTCTTTCATCACGCCATGTCGATTCGCGTTTGAGAGTGCACTGAAAAGCAGTTGTTTGGAAGAGGTGGGACTGTGGTCCCGCAGTAAGCGATCGTCAGGAGAAGACTCATGAAACAACGCACCCTCTGGAACCGCAGGGAGTTTGTGCAGTCTATGGGATGTTCGTCACTTGCCGCCGTCGGACCGCGTGTCCAGTGGTTGACCGGCGTCAATCGGCTCAAGCCCAGGTTTGCCTATGTCGGCTTCTCCAGCGAAGGTCAGCGCCATACAGGTGTTCAAACCTTTGCTATCCGCAGCGAGCGCTGGATACCCGTGCAGTCCGTCGCCAGCGAACATCCTACTGCCCTCGCTCTGCACCCATCCGAGCGTTTTCTCTACGCAGTCAACGAGATCGACTCCTACAAGGGCCTGCCTTCGGGAACGGTCGAAGCCTATGGTATCGATTCCGATAGCGGGCACCTGACGCTGCTCAACCGGCAGCCTCTCTCGTTGTCCGGAACCCTGCCGAGGCATCTGGCCATATCGCCAGATGGAGGCAATGTGGTCGTCGCCGTACATGGTGGCGGTGCCTATAACGTGCTTCCAATCGACCCGGATGGAACTCTGGGGAGAGTCTCGGGAATCGTGAAGGAGATGGGATCCGGACCCAACGAAGAGCATCAGGATGCGGCACATCCTCAGATGGTGATGTTCGACACCACGGGCCGTCATCTTCTCGGCACAGATATGGGAAGCGATCGCCTGAATGTCTTTGCCCTGACCGACGACACGTTGTCCGTTCGCGACCGAAGCACAACGCAACCTGGTAGCGGTCCACGTCACATGGCATTGCATCCCTCAGGACACCTCCTTTACGTGACCAACCATCTGGAGTCCTCCATCTCCTGCTACGGTTACGACGCCGCAAACGGCAAGCTGCAGAAGCAACTCCAGCATGCCCCGCTCCCAACAGGTAACAGTGAAACGAAGAGCTCCGGCGCACTACTGATCCACCCGTCTGGACACTTTCTGTACGCATCCCATCAGGGAGGTACAGATGGCATCGCAGCATGGAGCATTCACTCCACCACGGGCGCCCTGACGCCCATCCAACTCTGGAGCGAGGGTTTGCGCGACATGCATGCGATGACCATGCTCTCCGATGGAGCGGGTCTACTAGTTCTCAGCCAGAAGGGTGACAACGTTGTCCATCTGCGTATTGATTCAGCCAATGGCAAGCTCGGCAAGCCGGTGCAGGTAGCAAAGGTTTTCAGCCCCTTAAGTCTTGCTGTGAAGTACGTATAGCGCAGCAGATGTTAAGAGGACGACAAAGTATTCCATTGGGGTAGCTACCAAGACCCTAGTGAGGCATCTCCGCTGGTTTTGGGGCTCGGCGAGGTCCCCGGGGTGCAAACGTCGTCCAGTGGTACGCCTCGCTGGCGTGTGGATCGGCGGGTTCGTTCCAGAGCCTCGCCTCCATGCCATTGAGGTCATAAACGATCTTGCCGTCCTTGATGGTCATCTCGCAGATGAGCTTCTCGTTTCCATCGACTCGGGTGTTTACCATGTCGGTGAAGCCGAATTTGCCCTTCTCCAGCCGGAGGACAGCCACGTCGGCTACCGATCCCTCGGACAGATTGCCCAGGTCGTCGCGCTTAACCTCATGTGCCGGATGCGAGGTCATCTCGGCAACAGCCTCCTTTAGAGAGAGCCCGATCGCCATCATCTTGCTGCCCACATTGAGTTCATCCTTGGTTGCGCCGTTCATGCTGCCGATATGGAGATCGGTCGAGAGGGAGTCTGGAATGAAGCCGTCCTTGACCATCGGGACGGCGAGTGACCACTTAAAGCTGCCGCCGCCCGTACCGGCATCGAAGTAGATGCCGCGCTTGCGGCCATCGATGAAGGCCTTGCTCGGCCCTTTGGTAACTGGGTCCTGTTCCTGGCGAAGGCCGGAGTACATATGGGTGTAGATGTCGCCGGGACGCAACTTCTTGTTTAGCAGGTCATAGAGGGGACGCGTCGGGCGGTCAGTTCCGAAGTCCACCATGACGGGGATGTTGGCCTTCGTGCCAGCGATGACGGCCTGCTCAACAGGAATCCACTCGGGACCTTCGAAGTGGGCGGTCTTGATGCCCACGATTGTCTCGGGATACTTGAGCGCCATCTTCGCGGTGGCCTCGCCGTCCATATCTGCGGTGTTCTGCTCATATTTTCCACCGCGCATACCGGAGCCGACGATATTGAGCATCGCAAGAACGCGCGTCTTCGAGCGGTCGATGATGCGTTGCTTGAAGTCCTCGAAGTTCTTCCAGCCGGAGCATCCTGCATCCACGACTGTCGTGACGCCAACGCGGAAGGTAAAGCCGTCGGGAGGAACGCTGTTGTCCCCTGCATAGGAGCCGCGTTCACCCGTCCCTGCGTAGACATGGACGTGAAGGTCGACAAGACCCGGGGTAACGTAGAGACCTTTTGCATCGATAGTCTTCAGCGCGTCGCTGGAGGGAATATGAGTGGCAACCTTGGCAATCTTGCCGTTCTTGATCGCGACATCCATGACAGAGTCAATATCGTTCTTGTCGTCGAGGACATGACCGCCTTGCAGAATCAGATCATAGGATGGGGTTTGGGCGAAGGCGTTCGACGCTGCGACAAGCGAGAGCGCAACGCAGCAACATGCGATATTCTCTTTGCGGAACAAACTCTTCATGGTCCCTCAATCTATTCGCGGGTTGCGCGCAGGATAGTTCAAACGAAGCGAAGATCGTACGGCACCCGTTGGGGAGTCGTACGATTTGGGTTTATGATGTGCGCCGTAGTCGATGTTGGGCTCAGGCGCGGGTTGCCTTCCAGGTGGCGTTGCCATACTCGCCCATGTTGACGGTTCCGGCGATGTCATTGCCCTGCACATTTCCTTTGAATGTCCAGGGGATGACGTTGCCTCCCACGGCCATAGCGCTATGCAGCTCGACCTGCTCGGCGTGGATCGTGCCCTTGAATGTGGCCTTGTAGATCTCACCATTTTGCGTGCCAGTGAGGTCATTGCCACTTTGCTCGAGCGTGAACTTCTGCTCGCCGGTGCCCCGCGGGTATTGGATGGTAACGGCCCATGCTCCCTGAACAGACGCCGGAGTGCCGGTTGGGATCACCGGGTTCTCGTAGTGCCCAGGCTTCGTGAGTGCCTCATAGATGGCGTTGGCGATGATGCGGTCTTCACCCGGGTCCATCATGTAAGGCATGATCGTAACTGAGCTATCCATCATGTCCGGGCGCTTACCACGGCTTCCGCCGACGATGATGCGAGGCGTACCGGCGTCGAGGCGCGCGGCGAGCTCGGTGCCGGTGATCTTGAGGACGTTGGCGTCCCAGTTGATACGCAGCATAGGCGATTTGTTGGAGAGATCTTCGGGTTCTTCGTAGACAAAGTTGGTGGAAGGCAGAGGCTTCAGCTTTGCCTCGATGTTCTTCAGCCACGATCTCCACTCGCGCTGTTCGGCGTCGTGGTCACGCTTGTACCACTGCTGCACGGCGGCGAGCAGGCCCATGGCCTCTTCCTTGCTGCACTTGAAGGCGCGCCCGTAGCAATGATGCGGCGCTGCCTGGAAGTAGGCGGCCTTGCACAGATCCTTCTGACCGATCATCATGCCGGAGGACTGCGGCCCGCGCATACACTTGCCGCCTGAGTAGCCGACGAGCGTTGCACCTGCAGCGATGTGGATGTTCGGGGAAATGGGCTCTTCGGCAGCAGCATCCACGAAGACCGGAATGCTCTTCTCCTTGGCAATGGAGCAGATGTTCTTGATGCTCAGCGGCCCCTTCTCCGCAGCAGGACTGGAGAGGATGTAAATCATTGCAGTGCGGTCGGAGAGTTTGGCCCGTAGCTGCTCTTCCGAGTCGACCTCGACGATCTCGGCGCCGACCATGCGGACGCCGAAGTCATATGGGTTGCGCGAATGCTTGGGAATGATGACCTGGTCGCGCTTTTTAATGTAGGGAAGCGCCTGACACTGTTCAACGTTGGATCCGGCAATACAAGCGATGGTGGCCAGACAGATTGCCGCCTCACAGCCTGTAGTGGCGATGCCCCACTCCGCCCCGGTAAGCTTGCCGAGTTGGGCGCCGATACCATCCATCATCTCGTCGAGATGGACGAAGTAGAACGATGCCTCATACATGGCCTGCTTCACCTGGGGAAGCGAGCGAGAGCCGCTGATGATAGTGAATGTGCCGCGGCCATTGACGATGGGACGGACACCTATACGGGTGAAGAGGTTATCTTGATCCGTGCCCTCTCTCGCAGGAAGCGTATGCTTCGCCTGCGGTTCTGCCAGAGCAGCCGCGCCGGCGGCAAGAGGGGAGACAGCTGTGGCAGCTCCAAGCGCAGAGAGCATTCCAGACTGTTTGAGTACTTCTCGCCGTGACCAGCGCGTATTGCGAAAGATGGACATGGACTCGCCTTTTCTGTTTATGTTGCCGTTGCCGCGATGGTGATGCCTCGCCAATATGACATGCAGTTGTCGTTAGATATAGGCGATGCAGTCGATCTCAACTAGCGAGTCTCCGGGAATACCGCCCGCAGGTGCGACCGTCGTGCGCACGGGCGGAACCCAGCCCCAGTTGCTAGTCGCGTACACGCCGTTCATCGCAGTGTAGTCTTTCAGGTCATTCAGGTAGACATTGACCTTCAGCACCTTCTCCAGTGACGATCCTGCGTTGATCAGGTTCTTCTCAAGCTCGTCGAGAACGTGCTTGGTGTGCTCCTCGATAGTGCCCTTGAAGTGCGCACCAACGCCTGCGAGAAAGAGCAGGTTGCCATATGAGACAGCGCTGGAGAACAAAGGCTTCTTGGCTGGCGTCGTGGGAACCTTGTCGGCTTGCGTCTTGGGCGGATAGGCCTTCTTCTCCAGTTTGCCGGAGACCTGTGCCTTGGCGCTCTGAGCCACCATGGCGCCACCGGTTACGGCTACGGCTGCCTTGGCTGCGTTCTTGAGAAGACCTCTTCTGGACTGCTGTTCCATTGTATTTACTCCTTCTTGGTTGAACGTGCGAGTTGAAGATCCGAACGAAACTAAATAGTATGCCTTCCGTGTAAGAGCGGCTGTAGGCGTTGGTCTACGGTTTCAGCCTCTCCGGTGGCAAGATCCAGACACCACAGGACAAGTGTGTTCGCGTCCGATCTCTGCAGGGGGTTGTTCTCTTCTTCGACGACATTGCAGAGACTAATTTAGAAATGATAACCATCTGAAATGGAAACAGATCTGATTGTCATGGGGCGGATGGCTAAGATGCGCCTAGGACAAATGGCGTAGCAGGACCGAAGCGTCAAATTCTGCCAAACTGCTTGACCGCCTCCTGAATGGAGTGAAATTTTTCAATAAATGGATACATCGAGTGCTCGCTGTTATCCAGCTTTTGCGCAAGTACAAGTATCTCTGCAGCCCGTTCGCGGGGGACGACGACGACACCATCCTGGTCGGCCACAATAATGTCATTCGCGGCGACCTTCACGCCATCGCAGTCAACCGGCACGTTCATGCCGCCAAAGCGATAGTGAGTTACCGAAGTGGAGGGCACTGGACCGGTGGCGTAGACCGGAAAGCCAATCTTTTTGAGTTGAGGCAGGTCGCGAACTCCACCATCGATTACAGCCCCGGCAAACCCACGGGCGAACATGGCGGTGCCCATCAGGCCGCCCATGCCGGCGATGTCGGCGCCGTCTTCAACCTGCATCACATAAACGGAGCCGGGGCCACCGGTATCAATCGCCTTGAGCATCCCGGAGAGGGCGTCAGGATCGTGGTTCTCCTGCTTGACAAGTTTGACGGTAAGCGCGGTTCCGGCGAACTTTGTGGGGAAGATGGATTGCATGCGGTGCGACATGTAGTGCTTCTCGTGAAGCAGTTGCTCGATCGCATCTGAGACGGACGCAGCCTCAACGTGGCGATAGCCATCGAGCATCGCGGCCGGATCAGCCGTATACTCCGCAGCCGTCTTAGGCGCGTCGGCATGAACGATGTGGGTGACGGTTACCAGGGAAGTGCAGCCAAGGGCGATGGCGGCAGTGGTGCGGACGAGACGTGAATGCAGAACGGAAGACAGAGTCGAAATTGGCTTCAAAGCTTTACCTCATGCTAGTAGGACGATGTTACCGGAAAAGTGATAGCCCTTGCAGAGCCATCAAAGAGAAACAGGGGCCGAGCGAAAGCACTCGACCCCTGCAAGGAAGAACAACGACGGGTTAGAAGTTAATCTTGCCGGCCAACTGCAGGACGCGCGGATCGGTCTGCGTTCCCGTGATGGTGCCAAAGCCTACAGCGCCAAGGGTTGGAGAATTGGGAAAGTTGGGGTTATTCGGATTCGCGTGATTGAAGAGATTGAACGCTTCGGCACGCAGCTGGAACTGCACGCGCTCGTAGATGGGGAAGTTCTTGAACATCGAGAAGTTCACCAACTCCCGGCCCGGCCCGTGCTGATCGTTGCGATGAACGTTACCGAAGGTGTACGCCGCCGGCATGGCATAAGCCGAGCTGTCG
>Ga0193743_1002979_pt1 | contig 11554 bp, 8 predicted proteins | sample L2c2metaG_FD_143038 | JGI IMG/M metagenome (GOLD analysis project Ga0193743, IMG submission 143038) | Soil microbial communities from a riparian zone of the East river system, Colorado, United States - L2c2 | ecosystem: Environmental > Terrestrial > Soil > Riparian zone | place: USA: East River...
AACTCCAGGGTCGCCGTGTCCTGCGGGCCGACCGACTCCCACGTGCGGCCGCCGTTGACGGTGCGCAGCACCGTGCCCTGGCTGCCACTGGCCCACACTGTGCCGGCGCTGACCACCGAGAGGCCGCGCAGCCTGGCCGTGCTGCCGGTCGGCGAGAGTTCCCAGGACGGCGACGGGGTGGCCGTGAAACCGGCCGAGACGGCCAGCACGCCGAGCGAGACCGCGGCCATCGACGCTTTTCGCATCCACATGCTGATCGAACTTACTCCGGATCAGCGATGCTGGATATCCCGAACCGGCACCACCAGGGGGCCGTCGGCGCCGTCGATGACCCGCACCCGGGCCTTGTAGAAGCGCGTCAGGATTTCCTCGGTCAGCACCTCGCGCGCGGTGCCGGCGGCGACCACGGCTCCGTCGGCGAGCAGCACCAACCGGTCGGCGTAGCCGCCCGCGATCGACAGGTCGTGCATCGTCGCCAGCACGGTCAGCCCCTGGTCGCGGCGCAGCGCGTCGACCAACTCCAGCACCTCCTGCTGGTGGCCGATGTCGAGGGCACTGGTCGGCTCGTCGAGCAGCAGCAGCGACGGCTCCTGCGCGAGCGCCCGGGCCAGGAACACCCGCTGCCGCTCGCCGCCGGAGAGGGTGTCGAGTTCGCGGTCGCCGAAACCGGTCAGGTCGAGGCGGTCGAGCAGCGCGGTGACCGCGGCGAGGTCGGCGGCCGACTCACGGCCGAGCAACGAGACGAAGGGGGTACGCCCGAGCAGCACGTAGTCGAACACCGACATCCCGGGCGGCACCACCGGCGACTGGGCGACGGTGGCCACTGTGCGGGCCCGGGTGCGGCGACGCAGCCGCTCGATCGGCGTACCCAGCAGGGAGACCGCGCCGCCGGTGGGTAGCAGGCCGCCGATCGCGCGCAGCAGCGTCGACTTGCCCGCGCCGTTGGGGCCGATCACCGCGACCCACTCGCCGGCCTCGACGGTGAGGTCGACACCGCGCAGGATGGGCGCCTTGCCGAGGGTGACCCGCAGGTCGCGCACCTCGATGGCCACGGTCACGTGATCACCCGCTTCGCGGTGCGCAGCACGAGCACGAAGAACGGGGCGCCGACGAACGCGGTGACCACGCCGATCGGGATCTCGGCCGGCGCCGCGAAGGTGCGGCCGGCGAGGTCGGCCAGGGCCAGGAACGCGGCGCCGAACAGCATCGACAGCGGCAGGATGGCCCGGTAGCTGGTGCCGGTGAGCATCCGGACGATGTGCGGCACGACGATGCCGACGAAACCGATCAGGCCGGACACCGAGACCGCGGCCGCGGTGCCCAGCGAGGCGGCGGCGATCAGGATGTAGCGGGACCGTTGCGGGTGCAGGCCCAGGCCGCTCGCCTCGTCGTCGCCGACCGACAGCACGTCGAGTTCGCGGCGCAGGGCGAGCACCACGACGGTGGTGACGACGGCGTAGGGCAGCAGCAACCGCACCTCGTGCCAGCCGTTGGTGGCCAGCCGCCCGAGCAGCCACGAGTAGATCGCCCGGATGTCGTCGGCGTTGCGCTGCATCAGGTAGGTCTGCCCGGCGGCCAGGAACGCCGACACCGCGACACCCGCCAGGATCAGCGACGCCGGCGTCCGGTCCCGGCCGGCCACCCCGAGCAGGTAGGTGAGCGCGACCGCGATGAGCGCACCGCCAAACGCCGCCAGGGGTACGCTCGGCGGCAGCGCGCCGATGTCCATATCGGACCCGCGTAGCGCGACGACGGCGGTGACCGCGAGCCCGGCACCGGCCGCCGCGCCGAGCAGATAGGGGTCGGCCAGCGGGTTGCGGAACGCGCCCTGATAGCAACCGCCGGCCAGGGCCAGCATCGCGCCGGCGAGCAGGCCGAGCACCACCCGGGGCAGCCGGAGCTGGAGCAGGATCGCCGCGTCACGCTCCGACAGGCCACTGTGGAAATTGACGCCCGGGATCAGGTCGAGCAGCTCGGTGGCGACACCGCCGGGCGGCAGCGAGACCGGGCCGAAGGCGAGCCCGGCGATGGCCGCGACCACCACGGCGACGACGCCGCCGAGCAGCCACGGCCACCGTACGCCCGGAAGTCTCCGGGATTTCAGGCTGGCACCTTCGACACCGCGTCGACGATCTGGCGGAGCAGGTCGACGGTGCGCGGACCCCAGCGGGAGGCGATGTCGTCGTTGAGACCGACGATCTGCCCGGTCTTCACAGCGGTGATGCCGGACCAGCCGGGCCGGGCCTTGACCGTGTCGAGGTTCTGCTGGCAGCACACCGTGTCGGCCAGGAAGATCAGGTCGGGGTCGGCCTTGACCAGCGACTCAGCCGAGAGTTGCGGGTAGCCGCCCTTGCTGCCGTCGGCGTCGGCCGGGTCGGCGATGTTCTCCAGGCCGAGCTGCGCGAAGAGCGAACCGACGAAGGTCTTCGAGGTCAGCGAGTAGAGCTCAGGGCCGAGCTCGTAGTAGTAGGTCAGCTTCGTGCTGCGCTGCGGCACGTCCTTGACCAGCTTGTCGACGTCTTCGCGCAGTTGCTTGGCGAGGTCTTCGGCGGCCGGCCGGTTGCCGGTCAGTGCCCCGATGTCGGTGATCTGCTTGTAGGTGTCGTCGATCGTCTTGCCGGCCGGCGCCACGTACACCGGGATCTTGAGCTGGCGCAGTTGCGCGACCACGTTGTTCATGTCGTTGGAGAGCACGACCAGGTCGGGCGACTTCCCGGCGATCGCCTCGGCGTTGGGCTGGAAGGCCGACAGCTCGCTCTTCGGCGCCTCGGCCGGGAAGTTCGACTGGTCGTCGACCGCGACCACCTGCGGGCCGGCGCCGACCGCGAAGAGCACCTCGGTCGCGGTCGGCGACAGCGCGACGATTTTCGTGGGCTTGGTGGTAACGGTGAGATCGCCGACGGTGACCGGGAACTCGGCGGTGGCGCTGACGTTGGTGTCTGCCGGAGTGCCGCCGTTTTCGGTGCTGCCACCATCGCCGCAGCCGGCGAGGAACAGGGCCGCGCCGAGGGCGGCGGCGACGATTCGGGCCTTATATCGCATGGGGTGCCTCCTGTCGGTCGAGGTCTGGTGCTTCGCCGACAGGGTTCCGCCCGCCCGCGAGGCGCCCTTCCTCGAGAGCGCTGGTTCGCGACCTGGGCAGGCGACCTGGCTCGTCCCCACGGGTGGCGGGCATCGCAGTTGCGGGACAGCGCCGGAGTCGCACCGGCTTCGCTGCGGTTGGTCAGGAGCACGGTAACCCACCGGTCACCATGGTCGGGAGGGCGATTGCGCCACCGTTAGTTACGCCACCGGCGCCCCGCGGTTGCCACGGGACGCCGGTGCCGTCAACACCTCAGCTCTGCGTGATCCGGACGTCGTCGACGCCCGCCTCGACCAGGCTGGCGGTCGACGCGTCGGCCGCCTCGATCAGGATGCGCACCGACTGGCCGGCGTACGCCGACAGGTTGGCGCTGGCCGTTGCCCACGCGCCGTTGCGGTTGGTGGCCGCACCGGCCTGGCTGAACACGGCCGTCGTGCCGCCGTTGTGCACCACGCTGACCCGGAAGAAGTCGGCCGACGACGCGTTCGAGCCGTGTGCGAGATACCACGACAGGCTCAGCGTCAGTGTGCCGCTGGCCGGGAGGGTGATGGCCGCCGAGCGGATGCTGGTCGTACCGCCGTCGACGTCGAAGTCGCCCGCGGCGGTGCCGGCTGACGCGCCGGTGACCAGGTCGTTGGTGCCGCTGACGGTGGTGCCGAGTTGCTTGGCGCCGCTCGACGTGGTCGCCGCCGGGTCACCCCGGACCCACTGGCCGATGGTGGCGGTGTCGGTGGCGGACGGGTTGGTGGTCCAGCCGTTCGCCGCCTCGAAGGTGTCGGAGTAGACCGTCGTGCCGCCTCCGCCGCCGCAGTACTGCGCCTGCTTGTTGATCGCCCGATACGGGCAGTCCGCGTACTCGGAGAGCATCAGGACCGCTTCCCGGTTGCGGCTGGTCTGCGCCGGGATCACCTCGTCGGGCGGGTAGAAGCCGCCGCCGCTGGCCGAACCGGGATACATCTCGAAGGTGTACGCCCAGATCTTGTGGGTCGCCCACAGCCAGTCGAGGCTGTCACCGTCGGTGATGTAGAGGTCCGTGTTGTAGTCGTCGGCGGTCATGCCGGTCGCCGTGTTGGCGGTGGTGTAGCCGTAGGGCCAGAGCACGAGCTGCGAGTAGGTGTGGAAGTCGATGTTGGCCTTGATCTGCTGCTGGCCGCCGACCACCCGGCTGTTGACGAAGTCGCGCAACGCCCGGGTCTCGGGCGCGCTGAACGCCGACGGGCCGCGGTAGGTCTCCGAGCTGGTGGTGCCGGACGAGCCGCCGCAGCAACCGAAGTTGTAGCCCCAGTTGCGGTTGAGGTCGGTGCCCACATTGGACGACCCGGCGTTGGGCTGCCGGTTCTTCCGCCAGCTGCGGTAGGAGCCGGTCGCGATGTCATACTCGCTGCCGTCGGGGTTGACGGTCGGGACGACCCAGATCTCCCGGCTGTTGACGAGGTTGGTGATCCGGGAGTCCGTGCCGTAGTTGTCGGTGAACAGGTTGAGCACGTAGATCGCCATCTCGACGGTCAGGTGCTCGCGGGCGTGCTGCTGCGCGTTGAACAGGATCTCCGGCTCGGCCTCGTCGGTGTTGACGTTGTCGGAGATCTTCACGGCCATCAGATCGCGGCCTTCGTAGGAGCTACCGAGCGAGAGCTTGCGCGCGATCGTCGGGTGGTCGGCGACGACCTGGTTGACCACCGCGGTCAGCTCCGCGTAGTCGTGGTAGGCCGAGTCGGCGGGCGGGAACGCCTGCGCCGTCGGCCCACCGCTGACCGCGGGCGGCGCCGCCGCCTTCTCCAGGGTGAAGCCGAGCCGCTGGATGGCGGCGGCTTCGGCTCCGGTGGCGGTGATGTTGAGGACCCCGTGCTCGACGTAGTCGATCGAGGCGCCGGTGCCCGCGACCGCGTTGCGGTCGGCCAGGGTCTTCGGGCCGAGCACGCGGTATTCGGCCGAGGGCGAGGCGGTGGTGCTGCCGCCGGGCGCCGGTTGTGCCGCGACCGGGTTGGCCGAGGCGACGAGCACGCCGACGACCGCGGTGCTGACCAGTGCGGCCAGGGTGCGTCGTCGACCCAGACGGATGGCCATGCATGACCTCCAGGGGTTGGTGGAGGAACGTTGGACGAACCTCAGCACCCAACCCATGGTCATATCAATATGGATCACTGAACTGGTCCATGCCAAGCTGATCGTCCTGCCGGCAATGAACTTCAGCGAAACGAACTCTGGTGAAACTTCCTTTCGCCAGCGATAGTGACAGCCATGAACGCATCAGCGCGGGCGGCCGTCGCGGTCTTCGGGGCGGTTGCCTTAATTGCCGGGTTCGCGGCGCCGGCCGGCGCCGCCACCCCGCTGCCCGTCCATGACGAGCAGATCACGTATCAGGGCTGGTCGACCTATCGCGACTGGCGCACCGGCAACCACCAGGGCACCGTGGCGTTGCCGGGCATTCCGGGAGTTCCTGGCCTGCAGGGCGGCGTGACCATCTTGCGTCCGCAGGGCACCACCGACTACGCGGATCCGCACACCGGCGTGACCCGCAGCTGGAACTACGCCACCTGGACCTCGCCGAAGCGCGACGTCGGCTTCGACGCGAGCGAGTTGGTCGCCTCGTGGAACGCCGAGACGCCGCGCGGCACCTGGATCCAGATCGAGCTGCAGGGCACCTATAACACCGGAAACCTGACGCCTTGGTATGTGCTGGGCCGCTGGGCCTCCGGCGACGAGGACATCCGCCGCACGTCGGTGAACCGGCAGGGTGACCCGTTCTCGACGATCTTCACCGACACGTTCTCGATCGACGACGTGGCCAACGGCGTGATGCTGCGCGGCTACCAGCTCCGACTGACCCTCTACCGGGCACCGGGCCAGCTCGCGTCGCCGCGGGTCTGGGCGCTCGGCGCGATGTCGTCCTATGTGCCCGACCGGTTCACCGTGCCGCCGAGCGCGGGGCACATCGCCTGGGGCAAGGAACTCGCGGTGCCGACCTATTCACAGAACATCCACGAGGGGCACTATCCGGAGTACGACGGCGGCGGCGAGGCCTGGTGCTCGCCCACCTCGACCGAGATGGTCGTCGAATACTGGGGCAAGAAGCCGTCGGCCGCCGACACGGCATGGGTCGACCCGACCTACCCGGACCCGTCGGTCAACCACGCCGCGCGGATGACCTACGACTACACGTATGACGGCGCCGGCAACTGGCCGTTCAACACGGCGTACGCGGCGTCGTACCCGGGATTGGAAGCGAAGGTCACCCGGCTGCACTCGCTCGACGAGGCCGAGCGCTTCATCGCCGCCGGCATCCCGGTGGTCACCTCGCAGTCGTTCCTGGCCAGCGAGCTCGACGGCGCCAACTACGGCACCTCGGGGCACCTGTTCGTCATCGTCGGCTTCACCAAGGACGGCGACGTCATCATCAACGACCCGGCGTCGTCCTCCAACGACGTGGTCCGCAACGTCTACAAGCGCAGCCAGTTCGAGCAGGTCTGGCTGCGGACCAAGCGGATCAACGCGACCGGCGGCGTCTCCGGCGGCAGCGGCGGCATCGCCTACCTGATCAAGCCATGGTGGAAGCCCTGGCCGAAGGTCGCCGGCTCGACCAACTGGTAATCCTTCAAGCAAGGGTCCCTATAACCGCGGTTATAGGGACCCTTTGCTAGTCGGCGAGCGGCGCCGGGAGCGGGGCCGTGTGCAGCACGGCCAGGCGGCTGACGGCCCGGGTCAGCACGACGTAGAGGCGGTGCAGCCCGCGGGGTTCGGCGGCGACGATGGCGGCCGGTTCGACGACCACCACGTGGTCGTACTCGAGGCCCTTGACGACCGAGGCCGGCACCACCGTGACCCGCTCCGCGGACTCGACGTCGTCGGCGGTCGCGCTCCGGATGCCGGCGGCGGTCAGCGCGGCGCGGATGGTGTCGACGGCCGTGTCGGCGGCGATCACGCCGACCGAGCCGTCGTGCGCCAGCGCGGCGCGGACCTCGGCCACCGTCGCGGCGTCGAGGTCGGTCACCTCGTCGATGGTAAGCCAACCGTCGTTGCGCAGCGAGCGGGCCGGCGGCACGTCGACCGCCAGCGCCGGCAGCAGCCGGTTGGCGAACGCGAGCACCGCGGCCGGCACCCGGAAGCCGATCGTCAGCGGCACCACCGCGGCGTCGGGCTTGCCCAGGTGGCGCAGGGTCTCCCGCCAGTCGACGGCAGCCCACGGCGCGGTGCCCTGCGCGAGGTCGCCCAGCAGCGTGATCGAGCCGTGCTCGCTGCGCCGGGCGATCGCGCGGGCCTGCATCGCCGACAGGTCCTGGGCCTCGTCGACGACCACGTGGCCGAAGCTGGCCGCACGCTCGATCAGCCCGGCGGCCTCGTCGAGCAGCACCAGGTCGGCAGCCGTCCACTTGGCCGACTTGACCGACCGCGGCTGGGTCTGCCAGCGGATCAGCTCGCGCTCGTCGTCGGTGAGCACGCCGGCCGGCGGATCGGTGAGGATCTCCGCGACCAGCGCCTCCGGGGTCATCGCCGGCCAGACGCCGTCGAGGAAGTCGGTGACCGGCTTGGCCTTGCCCATCCGGCGCAGCCACGCGTCGCCCGGCGAGTCGCCGCGGCGCGCCTCGGACTGGCGTTGCAGCAGGCTGACCACCCTGGCCCGGACCCGTTCGCGGGCGGTGGCGTAGGGGAGGTGCTCCTGGCGCACGCCGTCGACCATCCGGCGGAGCACCTCGGCGCCGATCCGCCACCGGTAGGAGCCGTCGGGCACGGTCATCGGCTCCTCAGCGGTGCCGATGTGCCCGTCGAGGGCGGCGGCGAGCACGGCGGCCATCCGGGCGTCGTGCTTGACCACCGCGACCGCCGGGTCTTCCTGGGCGCGGACCGGGGCGCGCGCGATCAGGTCGTCGACCGTCGCCTGCTCGACCTCGATCTCGCCCAGGGCGGGCAGCACCGCCGAGATGTAGGACAGGAACGCCCGGTTGGGGCCGACCACCAGCACGCCGGACCGGCGCAGCCGCTCGCGGTGCAGGTAGAGCAGGAAGGCCGCGCGGTGCAGGCCGACGGCGGTCTTGCCGGTGCCGGGCGCGCCCTGCACGCAGATCGAGGTCTCCAGGTCGGCCCGCACGAGCTCGTCCTGCTCGGGCTGGATGGTGGCGACGATGTCGCGCATCGGCCCGACACGCGGGCGCTCGATCTCGGCGGTCAGGATCCGGCTGGCGGTGCCGAGCTCCTCGCCGCGGTCGAGGTGCTCGTCTTCGAAGCTGGTCAGCAGCCCGCCGTTGAACCCGAACCGGCGGCGGACCGCGATGCCCTGCGGGTCGCGGGCGCTGGCCCGGTAGAAGGCGCGGGACACCGGCGCCCGCCAGTCGAGCACCATCGGCTCGCCCACGTCGTCGGTGACGTGCCGGCGCCCGACGTGGTAGCGGTGCCCGGCGTGGTCGTCGGCCTCGGCGGAGGTACCGAAGTCGAGGCGCCCGAAGAACAGCGGGGTGTCCGGGTCGTCGGCGAGTTCGGCGACCCGGCGGGCGAGGGTACGCCCGAGGGTCTCGGCGGTGTAGGAGTCACCGGCGACGTTGCCGCCGGCGCTGAACAGTGACTCGGCGCGCTCGCGCATCCGGCCCAGGGCGGTGCGGGAGGCGGTCAGGTGGGTTCGCTCGGTGCCGAGGTCGGTTTCCAGGTCGGAGGCGGGCTCGGTGGCGTCGGTGTTGACGAGATGATCGGCGGGCAGGGTCATCCGAGAAACCTTCCGGCGGTCGAGAGTGTGGCTCGGGAGACCTGGGCCGCCCGGAACTCCGCGGGGCGAAAACCCCAGCCGGTGCCGGCAGTGCCCGGTAACCACGCATCAGCGCGGCGGCGGTCCACGCTACGCCCGGTTCGTCCGGGACTCCACTGAATATCCGCCGGTGCGAGCGCTGGACCCGCTGGTGGGACGATGAGGGAATGGCGGATGTCGGGCAGGAGCGCGTCACATCCGCGGCGGTCGCCTGAGCGCCGTCCCACTGCGCGGGATACGGTGAGGCCACCATGAGCGAGATCCGCAGACCCCGTGTCGGTCACATCCAGTTCCTGAACTGTCTTCCGATCTACTGGGGCCTGATGCGCTCGGGTGCCCTTCTCGACGTCGACCTGCACAAGGACACGCCGGACAAGCTCAACGCCGCCCTGGTCGCCGGCGACCTCGACATCGGCCCGATCTCGTTGGTCGAATACCTGCGCCATGCCGACGATCTGGTCCTGCTGCCCGACCTCGCTGTCGGCAGCGACGGGCCGGTGTTGTCGGTCAACATGGTCTCGACCCGGCCGCTCGCCGATCTGGCTGGCGCCCGCGTCGCACTCGGCTCGACCTCGCGGACGGGCGTCCTGCTCGCGCAGATGCTGCTGGCCCAGCGTTACGGCGTGACGCCCGAATACTTCCGGTGCCCGCCCGAACTGACCCAGATGCTGCTGGAGGCCGACGCCGCGGTGCTGATCGGCGACGCCGCGCTGCGCGCTCTCTACGAGGCGCCGGGGCGCGGGCTCACCGTCACCGACCTCGGCCAGGCTTGGCGGGAGTGGACCGGGCTGCCGATGGTCTTCGCCGTCTGGGCGGCCCGGCGGGACTTCGCCGCCGAACACCCGGGGCAGGTCAAGGAGGTGCACCAGGCGTTCCTCCGGTCGCGCGAGCTGTGCCTGTCGGAACTCGACGAGGTCGCCACCGCCGCCGCCCGCTGGGAGCCGTTCGACGCCCAGACGCTGGCCTCCTACTTCCGGGTGCTCGACTTCTCGCTTGGTGACCGGCAGATCGCCGGACTGCGCGAGTTCGCGCGCCGCGCGGCGATCGCCGGTGAGGCACCGAACCTGCCGCCGACCGGGCCGCTCTTCTACGACAGCTAGGCCGATCATCGCGGCCTAGCCGCCCGCCGCTTCGCGGAGTTGCTCGCCGACCAGCTCGCAGATCTTGGCGCCGTACTCGTAGTCCTTGTCGATCTCGTATCTGCTCATCACGCCGACCACCCAGCCGTCGCCGATCGCCATGCAGCTCACGTGGAATTCCTGCTCTTCTTCCCGGTCGATCCAGCCGTTCTTGATGGCGATCTTCGATTGTTCGTCTTGCGGGAACGCCTTGCGGATGCCGAAGTCGCCCATGCCGGTGACCGCCCGCATCTGGTCGAGCAGGAAGGTGGTCCAGGCCGGACCGGCCGCCCGCCCGTCGGCGATGCACGCGCCGAGCCGGGTGATGTCGGCCGGGGAGAGCAGGGTGCGGCTCCACCCGCCGTCGTCGGCGACCTTGCTGTCCCCGAGCCCGCAGGTGGAGATCAGCCGCCTGATCGACTCTTCCCGGCCGTTTTCGATGTAGAGCGACTCCGCCGCCTCGTTGTCGCTGTCGCGGATCATCGACTCGATCTGTTCGAGCTGGTCGTCGCTAGGGGCCTGGCCCTGCTCGGCCGCGCGGCGCAGGAAGTCGGCGGCGATCCACGGTTTGATCAGCGACGCGGTGGTGCTCAGCGCGGTGCGGTCAGCCGGACCGGACAGTTGCCCCGTGCGGGTGTCCAGCAGCGCCCATGAGAACCAGCCGCTCTGCCTGATCTTGATGTCGGTGGCCTTCACCGGCAGCGGCTTGAGCTCCGTTTTCGGCTTGCCCGGAAGGAGGCCGGACGATTCGAGCCCACCGCCGACGACCGGCGCGCTCCGCCAGCGCGCGGCCACCCGGACGGCAAGCGACGACCCGGGCCAGAGCCCCAGCCCCGCGACGCACAGGGCGGCGAGTACGCCAACTATTGCGATCACTGTCGTGGCGCGGCCGCTCCGGCGCCGCTTATGGCTTGTGCTCAAGGTCAGCCCTAAGTGCCGCCGGACGAGGGAACCTGCTCCGTCAGGTTATCGAGCCCGACCGGCGTGCACCTGGACTTACGCAGACAGCCCTGGGCATATCCGGCAGATGGGCCTTAACCCTCCGACGCCGCGGCGCGGAGCTGCACGCCGACCTGCTCGCAGATGTTGGCGCCGTACTCGTAGCCCTTGTTGATGTCGTATTTGGCCATCACGCCGATCACCCAGCCGTCGCCGATCGCCATGCAGCTGACGTGGTATTCCTGCTCGGCCTGCCGGTCGACCCAGCCGTTCTTGATGGCGATCTTCTTCTGCTCGGCCGCCGGGAACGCCTTGCGCATGCCGAAGTCGCCGGTGCCGCGCACCGCGCGCATCTGGTCGAGCAGGTAGTCGGTCCATTTCGGGCCGGCCGCGGTGCCGTTGGCGATGCACGCGCCGAGCCGGGTGATGTCAGCGGGGGAGAGCATCGTGCGGCTCCACCCGCCGTCGGCCGCGACCTTGCTGTCCTTCAGCTTGCACATCGAGATCAGCCGCTTGATCGCCGGGGCACCGCCGTCGGCCTCGTAGAGCGACTGCGCGGCCTCGTTGTTGCTGTCCCTGATCATGGTCTCGACCTGGGCCATCCGGGACGCGCTGGGCTCGGTGCCCTGCTCGGCCGAACGGCGCAGGAAGTCGGCGCCGATCCACGACTTGATCAGCGAGGCG